>OLRW01000037.1_pt1 | contig 114061 bp, 91 predicted proteins | sample 1672701 | NCBI WGS metagenome assembly OLRW01 (sample SAMEA3136715, study PRJEB25190) | human gut metagenome | biome: human gut; feature: human-associated habitat; material: faeces | place: Austria | collected 2013
CTGTGGTCATGGCTAAGAAGAAAAAGTAATATATCCATTAAATAGATATATAAAGCAATTAAGTGGGACTTTCATACATTATTTGTTTAAATGAATACCGCTTGCGCAGATTTTTGACGGCTTGTGTCAAACTTGTCGACAAGTGTGTGGGTTGTGTTAAAATAATCGTGAAAAATCTATGCTCTGAGTAAAAAAATATCAACCCCGAAAAATATAATGGAGGAATTAGAATGAAAAAGAAGATTTTAAGCCTTTTGGTGACGATGGGTCTTGCGGCAAGCTTAGTGCCTGTTTCTGTTTTTGCTGACGGTACAGAGGTCTGGGACGGCTCTGTAGCGGAGTCTTTTGCAGGAGGAAAAGGAACAAAAGATGACCCTTATCAAATAGCTACTGGCTCACAGCTTGCGTATTTTGCGAAAAGAGTGAACGCAGAGGAATATGGTGAAAAATATGCAGACACATACTTTGAGCTTACAGAGGATATCGACCTCGGTGGAAAAGAGTGGACTCCAGTAGGAGAAACTGTGGCGGATCTTATTATGGGTGGTCATGAATATTTTGTTTTCTCTGGCAACTTTGACGGAAATGGTTATATTATCAAAAATCTTACCATTGGAACAGAAACATCGCCATACAGTGGCGATGTATGCGGCTTGTTCGGTGCGACCAGCGGCACTATCGAGGACGTAGTTCTTGAAAATGTTTCTATAAACTATGTTGGCGGAAATCACAGCAGTGGATATGGCTTCCGCATGGGAGGTGCGCTTGTAGGTTATTCTATGGGCGATATAGTAAATTGTACTGTTATCGGTCTTGACATGAAAGCAGGCTCTGACGGCAGCTATGTTGCTCTTAACAGCATAGGCGGATTAGTAGGCATTCAGGACGGAGGTACAACAGTGAGCCACAGCCGTGTTTCCGGAAAGATAGAGGAATCAACAAAAAAGGGCAATGTTGGTGGCTTTGTTGGTACGCTCGCAAAAGGCTCATCTGCTAAATATTGCGGTGCAGACGTTTCTGTTGAGGTAACAGGAAATGGTCGTGGTATCGCAGTAGGTGGCTTCGTTGGAATAGGTAATGGAGTGACAACTGATGAAACTTTGATAGAAAATTGCTATGCCACAGGCAATATAACAGGTGCAGAATATGCAGGCGGCTTTGTTGGAAACATCTCAGGTCTTAACATCAGCAACTGCTATGCAAAGGGTGATGTAAGCAACTGTTTTGTTGGTGCGTCATTCATGGGTACTGACGCTGCAAGCAATAACTATTATGGCACTGTAAAGAATTGCTATGCAACAGGTCTTGTATCTGATATTTCTTCTTCCGCTTATGCTTTTGCAATGCAAGATACGATGAATAGAAGTACGATTCAAAATTGCTACTACAACATACAAAATACAGCAAAAAATACGGAATCAGCAGCTTCTCTTACTATTGACGATATGAAAACAGACAGCTTTTTAAATGTGCTCAACGGCTCATCAAACGTATGGACTAAGCGTAATAACGATACTCCTGCCTGCGGTGCTGAGCCTGCTGACTACAGCGATGTTTATGAAGTGCTGGGTAATATTCCTGCCGACCTTTCTATCTACACAGATGAAAGCGTTGCAAACTTGTACAGTGCAGTTGAGGCTTTAAGAGGGTATAGAGATCTTGCACAGCAGTCAGATGTTGACAAAATGACGAAAGACATAAACGATGCCGTTGAAGCACTTGTTTACAAGTCAGCAGACTATACAGAGCTTGACAAGGCAGAGGAAGCCGCAAAGGCTCTCAACAAAGACGATTATGAGGACTTCTCAGAAGTCGAAAAGGCTCTTGCCGCTATCGACAGAACAAAGAACATCACAGAGCAGGCTGATGTGGACGCTATGGTAAAGGCTATAAATGACGCTGTGGCAAACCTTGTAAAGAAAACACCTGCTTCTTCACAACCTGACAGCGTAAGCAGTTCTGATGCTTCGTCAGATACTAGCAGTTCCGCTTCTGACAGTTCATCTTCTGACAGCAAGTCAGACAGCAGCTCGAAGGCAGCTTCAAACGCTTCAAACACAAACCCATCGACCGGTGTTGCAGGCGGAGCATTCGCTCTTGCACTTCTGAGCGGTGCGGCTGTGGTCATGGCTAAGAAGAAAAAGTAATATATCCATTAAATAGATATATAAAGGAAGTAAGTGGGACTTTCATACATTATTTGTTTAAATGAATACCGCTTGTGCAGATTTTTGACCGCTTGTGTCAAAATAGTTGAAAAATTATTACCGCTCTGCTATCATAATTATAAGCAGGGCGGTTTTATATCGCAATGCAAATATGAATATGAAGTCTTATATTTCGGGAGGATAAAATATGAAAAAGACAAGAATTTTTAGCACAATGCTAGCAACGGTCATATGTATGGCATCTTTGCCTGCAATAAATGTTTTTGCGGCAAATCAGCAGAGAACTACAACTCTTGACCTTACAGTGGCAGGATTTCAGAACGATCAGAAAAATGAAGACGAGGGCTGGAGCTGGGACGCAGCAACTTCTACTCTTACACTTGACAATGTTGATTTTTCGACGGCGAAAAAGTCTTGTGTCATTGTTGACGGAGAAAAAGTTACTAATATAGTTTTCTCAGGAGATAACAAGATGACCTCAGGCACTACAGTTATTTCGAGAAAAGGAAGCGCAAAAGATACCGGTGTAGTACTAAGTGGAAAGACTAAGGACAGTGTGCTTAATCTTGAAGAAACAGGCAACCTTCCAGTAATGGATCAGCCTAATATTACTTTTGAGTCAGGAACTGTCAACGCAAAGGGCGGTGCTGTCATAACACTTTATTCCATAAAGGTAATGGACGCAACTCTTAATATTGACACAAGTGAAGTTGCCAATGGTGGCTGGAATGACGGTTTGTATGCAAACGGCTCTGTTGAGATATACGGCGGAGATGTGAATATCAATGCAGGAAGAGCAGGAATATTAGTAGTTGGTATAGGTGCCCCTGAGCCTAAGACAGGCTTGATTATAAAGGACGGAAAGGTAGATATCAATGCCAAGCTTGCGGATATTTATCTTGGTACAGACAATATAAAGAACGGTCTTATCTCGGGAGGAGATATCACACTCGGTGGTGACATAGGAATTTTCCTTAACGATTGCGAAAAGTGCGAGATAAAGGGCGGTACATTCCATACTGATGAATGTGAAAAACCATTCGCAGTTCATAGAGACAGTTCGGCTGTATTTGAGTATGCAAAGGCAGATTATACAGAGCTTGACAAAGCAGAAGAAGCTGCAAAGGCTCTTAATAAGGACAACTATGTGGACTTTACAGCCGTAGAAAAGGCACTTGAAGCTATCGACAGAACTAAAAACCTTACACAGCAGTCAGATGTTGACAAAATGGCGAAAGACATAAACGATGCTGTTGAGGCACTTGTTTACAAGTCAGCAGACTACACAGAGCTTGACAAGGCAGAGAAAGCCGCAAAGGCTCTCAACAAAGACGATTATGAGGACTTCTCAGAAGTCGAAAAGGCTCTTGCCGCTATCGACAGAACAAAGAACATCACAGAGCAGGCTGATGTGGACGCTATGGTAAAGGCTATAAATGACGCTGTGGCAAACCTTGTAAAGAAAACACCTGCTTCTTCACAGCCTGACAGCGTAAGCAGTTCTGATGCTTCGTCAGATACGAGCAGTTCCGCTTCCGACAGCTCATCTTCTGACAGCAAGGCAACTGACAGCAAGTCAGACAGCAGCTCAAAGGCAGCTTCAAACGCTTCAAACACAAACCCATCAACTGGCGTTGCTGGAGGAGCATTCGCTCTTGCACTTCTGAGCGGTGCGGCTGTGGTCATGGCCAAGAAGAAAAAGTAAATAAGATCTCCCCTATTGTTGATATTTCGGAGAAGGGCAGTTCCTTGTGGACTGCCTTTTTTCTGTTTGCAGGAAAGCGGGATTTGCCTGCATAATTTGGGGCATTTTTTTTGCAAAGAAGCATAAAAATGCAATTATTTTATATTGATACTGCAAAATCGTCCGCGCAAGCTTAGACTAACTATTGATAATAGTCAATATCTTTTATTATCTATTTTATACCATGAAATTACATTTATTCATAAAAAATCGTTATAGATTTAAGCGAAATGTAAAAAATCAGCTCACAAAATCTGCGTTTACCCTTGCAATTCAGAAAAATATGTGGTATAATTATATTGCTGTAATAGGAGCACAGTATGAAACGCTGACGTTGTGTTTTCAACGGGCAGATGAAAGTCTGCAAAGCTTATGCTTTATAATAAGGAAAGAAAATGAATGTGCCGGCGTGTGCTGTTTCATTATAGCGCCTATTAACGATATTTTTTTTGAAAAGGAGTTATTGCAACATGTCAAAGATCGATTTGAGCAAGTACGGTATCACCGGAACTACAGAAGTTGTTTACAATCCTTCTTACGAGCAGCTGTTCGAGGAAGAAACAAAGCCAACACTCGAAGGCTATGAAAAGGGTCAGGAAAGTGAGCTTGGCGCAGTAAACGTTATGACAGGCGTTTATACAGGCCGTTCACCTAAAGATAAGTTCATCGTTATGGACGAAAATTCTAAGGACACTGTTTGGTGGACTTCTGACGAGTACAAGAACGACAACCACCCTGCTTCACAGGAGGCTTGGAAGTCTGTTAAGGAACTCGCTATCAAGGAACTTTCAAATAAGAGACTTTTCGTAGTTGACGCATTCTGCGGCGCTAACAAGGATACAAGAATGGCTATCCGTTTCATTGTTGAGGTTGCTTGGCAGGCTCACTTTGTAACAAATATGTTCATCAAGCCAACTGCTGAGGAGCTTGAGAACTTTGAGCCTGACTTCGTTGTATACAACGCTTCAAAGGCTAAGGTAGAGAACTATAAGGAGCTTGGTCTTAACTCTGAGACAGCCGTTATGTTCAACATCACAAGCCGTGAGCAGGTAATCATCAACACTTGGTACGGTGGAGAGATGAAGAAGGGTATGTTCTCAATGATGAACTACTTCCTTCCACTCAAGGGCATGGCTTCAATGCACTGCTCAGCTAACACAGATAAGAACGGTGAGAACACAGCTATCTTCTTTGGTCTGTCCGGTACAGGTAAGACAACACTTTCTACAGACCCTAAGAGACTTCTTATCGGTGACGACGAGCACGGCTGGGACGACAACGGAGTATTCAACTTCGAGGGCGGCTGCTATGCTAAGGTCATCAACCTTGATAAGGATTCTGAGCCTGATATCTACAACGCTATCAGAAGAGATGCTCTTCTTGAGAACGTAACTCTTGACGAGAACGGCAAGATCGACTTTGCTGATAAGAGCGTTACAGAGAACACTCGTGTATCTTATCCTATCGACCATATCCAGAACATTGTAAGACCTATTTCTTCTGCACCTGCTGCAAAGAACGTTATCTTCCTTTCAGCAGACGCATTTGGCGTACTGCCTCCAGTATCTATCCTCACACCAGAGCAGACACAGTATTACTTCCTTTCTGGCTTTACTGCAAAGCTTGCAGGTACAGAGCGTGGAATCACTGAGCCTACACCAACATTCTCAGCTTGCTTCGGTCAGGCTTTCCTTGAGCTTCACCCAACAAAGTATGCTGAAGAGCTTGTTAAGAAGATGGAGAAGAGCGGTGCTAAGGCATACCTGGTAAACACAGGTTGGAACGGCACAGGCAAGAGAATTTCTATCAAGGATACTCGTGGAATTATCGACGCTATCCTTAACGGTGACATTCTCAACGCACCTACAAAGAAGATACCACACTTTGACTTTGAAGTTCCAACAGAGCTTCCAGGCGTTGATCCTGCAATTCTCGATCCTCGTGACACATATGCTGACGCTTCCGAGTGGGAGACAAAGGCTAAGGATCTTGCAAGCAGATTTGTTAAGAACTTTGCTAAGTATGAGGGCAACCCAGCAGGTAAGGCTCTTGTATCAGCAGGTCCAAAGGAATAATCAATAACTCTGATACTATTATATAGTATAAAAGCTGCTGTGCCTTTTGGTGCGGCAGCTTTTTTGCGCTCTTGAAAAAGTGTAATGAAGGTGGTATAATTGGTATGGAGGCGAATCTAGTTTGGAAAAGAAGAATTATGCCGCAAGGGCGGCTATATATGCTATGGGGCTTGTGATACTTGCAGCAGGGATAACGATGAACATCAAAACAGGGCTAGGTGTATCCACTATTATATCAGTGCCATTTGCCATATCGAGTATATGGGACGTGAATTTTTCTCATGTGACTTTTGCTACATATGCACTGTTCGTTGTGATAGAAATGATAATAAAAGGCAGCGACAGAACTGTTATAGACTGGCTGCAAATACCATTCAGCATTGTGTTCAGCCTGCTGCTGAATATGTTTTCAAAGCTGCTTGATTTCAATTTCGGACATTTGTGGCAAAACACGCTGTATCTTGCAGCAGCGATAATCTGCACGGGTGCTGGAATGTCAATGATGATAGCCATGAAGTTCGTGCCGAACCCAGCCGACGGTCTTGCTCAGGCTATAGGAAAAGCCTTTGGAAAGAACATGGGCTTTGGCAAGAATATACTTGACGCATCGTGTGTTGCCATTGCCTGCGTGATAGGTCTGCTGTTTGACAAGCGGATAATAGGTATCGGTATCGGAACGGTGGCGGCAATGCTCCTTGTGGGAAGGTGCGTGGCAGTATTCGACCATTTCTTCAAAGACAGAATGAAAAGTGCCGCAGGGCTTGCATAATAAAAAACGCCGCAGAGGACAGATATCTCTGCGGCGTTTGTGTATTTACATAATAAAAAATCCGCTCTACATAACGTAAAGCGGATACAAGCAAAAGCTTAAACTTTTGCTGGCGCGGATTGAGAGATTTGAACTCTCGCGCCCGTTTCCAGACCTACTCCCTTAGCAGGGGAGCCCCTTCACCACTTGGGTAAATCCGCAAACCTGTATATATAAAAAATGTGGCGGACAGGGTGGGATTCGAACCCACGGTACGTTGCCGTATCACTGGTTTTCAAGACCAGCTCCTTAAACCACTCGGACACCTGTCCACATTAATTATTTGTTTTTGTGTCGTTCTCTCTCAGCGACTTAATTATTATAGCACAGTTCATCTGTCTTGTCAACCCTTTTTTCAAATTTTTTTTGCGAAATTTTTTTGAAGCATAAATATTCCTTCGTATGCTAACGATACTTGACGAAATCTTATAAATATGGTATAATAAATCACAGCTTTGTATGTTTTATCACTTTATATGATAATTTATACAGAAAATTTCTTATGGAGGCGACTTTATTATGAAGATGACTGTAAGTCAGGCTATGGTTGAATGTTTGAAAGCTGAGAACGTAAAAGTCGTCTTTGGCTATCCCGGAGCTGCTATCTGTCCTTTCTATGACGCTTTGCTGGATGCTGAAAACGACATCAGGCAGGTGCTTGTGAGACAGGAGGCTAACGGTGGTCATGCGGCTAACGGCTATGCACGAATTTCAGGCAAGCCTGCGGTCTGTATCGCTACATCGGGTCCGGGTGCAACTAATCTTATTACTGCTATTGCTACCGCTTATGCGGATTCTATACCTATCGTGTGCATAACAGGTCAGGTGAATACCGACCAGATAGGCTCTGACGTTTTTCAGGAGGCTGACATTACAGGCTCGGCTGAGCCGTTCGTTAAGCACAGCTATCTTCTCAAAGACCCTGAGGACACTGCGAGAGTGTTCAAGGAAGCTTTCTATATCGCAGGCACGGGCAGACCGGGTCCTGTGCTTATAGATATCCCTATGGACGTTCAGAAAGCTGTTATCGACTTTGAGTACCCTGAAAAGTGCGAGATAAGAAGCTATAAGCCTACCACAAAGGGCAACTACGTTCAGGTAAGGCGTGTAATGGCGGCACTGGAAGAGGCTGAGAAGCCGCTTATCTGTATTGGTGGAGGTGTTTTTGCCGCTCACGCTGAGAACGAGATAAGAGAGCTTGCCGACCTTATGCAGATACCTGTTATCACAACTATGATGGGCATTTCTGTTTTCCCTGATGACGACCAGCTTTTCTGCGGCATGATAGGAACTCACGGTGTTAAAATGGCAAACGCCGCTGTGAACGAGTGCGACGTGCTGTTCCTTGTGGGTGCAAGAGTTGGCGACAGAGCCGTTAAAACACCTTTGGCTCTGGAGAAAACTACTAAGATAATACATATAGATATCGACCCTGCGGAGATAGGCAAGAATATCGGTGCTGACCTGCCTCTCGTTGGCGACGCAAAGCTTGTTTTACAGCAAATGACGGAGCTTGCAAAGCCTATGAAGCACGATGAGTGGATAGCTCACATCAAGACCCTTGGGGGCGAGAGAAAGTATGTTGAGCCTGCAAAGGGTACTGTAAATCCGAGGGTGTTTATCGACAGGCTTGCAAAGAAAATGCCTGCCAATGTTACTGTTGTGGCAGACGTTGGACAAAATCAGATATGGACCTGCACTGAATATAAGTTCCGCAAAGAGGGCAGACTTCTTACCTCAGGCGGCATGGGTACGATGGGCTATTCTGTGCCTGCGGCAATAGGTGCAAAAATGGCTGACAACAGCAGAGCAACAGTTGCTATATGCGGTGACGGAGCTTTTCAGATGTCGTTCATGGAGCTTGCAACAGCCGTTCAGTTCGGCGTTGATATAAAGGTGGTAGTAATGACCAACAACCGCCTTGGCATGGTAAGAGAACTTCAGACAAATGGCTATCATGACAGACAGACAGCAGTTTTTCTTGACGGCTCTCCTGACTTTATCAAGCTTGCAGAAGCTTATGGCATACCTGCAATGAGAGTTTATGACGATGATACTATGGAAAAGGGCGTGGAAATGCTTGCTGAACATAAAGGCATTTGCCTTGTTGAAGTCGTTGTGGATAAGGATATGCCAACATTATAAGGCTAATATTTTAACTATCTGTAGCGTTTACAGTATATAGCGTTTACGTTCAAAAAATCTTAATAATAAGCTGGTATAATAAAGAATCAAGGAAAGGTTTCCTTATGGAGGTTGATTTATGAAACATACGATCTCAGTTCTTGTAGAAAACCACAGCGGTGTTCTATCAAGAATTTCCGGACTGTTTTCAAGACGTGGGTTCAATATCGAGAGCCTTGCAGTAGGTCCGACTCATGACCCTGACGTTTCAAGAATAACGATAGTTGCTGACGGTGACGAGCATACAGTTGAGCAGATCGAGAAACAGCTCAATAAGCTTATAGAAGTCATCAAGGTAAAGACATTTGAGGCTAATGAGTATCTCGCAAGAGAGCTTATGATAGTCAAGGTGTCTGCGGTCGCAAACAGACGCAGTGAGATAATGACTATTGCGGATATCACAGGGGCTAAGGTCATGGATATAACGCTTACGACAATGACATTGGAGCTTTGCGACACTTACGCTCACCTTTGCAGATTTGAGGAGGTCATAGCACCTTACGGAATAATCGAAATGGTAAGAACAGGCACTATCGCAATAGAGAAAGGCTCTGACACATTCAATGCAGGCAAATAAACTTTGATTATATAGCCGAAAGGCTACATAAAATAAATCTTAAATTTCTGAATTTGGAGGAATTAACAATGGCACAGGCAAGAATATTCTATCAGCAGGATTGCGACATTAACGTACTCAAGGGTAAGAGAGTTGCCATTATCGGTTACGGTTCACAGGGTCACGCTCATGCACTCAACCTTAAGGAGAGCGGTGTTGACGTAGTAGTAGGTCTTTACGAAGGTTCTAAGAGCTGGGCAAAGGCTGAGCAGCAGGGTCTTACAGTTATGACAACTGAGGAAGCTGCAAAGACATCTGACATCATCATGATCCTTATTCCTGATGAGAAGCAGGCTGCACTTTATAAGAAATCTATCGAGCCATACCTCACAGAGGGTAAGACTCTTGCATTCGCACACGGCTTTAACATTCACTTTGGCTGCATCGTACCACCAAAGAATGTCAATGTTATCATGATCGCACCTAAGGCTCCTGGTCACACAGTACGTTCTGAGTATCAGGCTGGTAAGGGTACACCTTGCCTTATCGCAGTTGAGCAGGACGCAACAGGCAACGCACAGGATATCGGACTTGCATATGCACTTGGTATCGGCGGAGCAAGAGCAGGTGTTCTTGAGACAACATTCAGAACAGAAACAGAAACAGACCTCTTCGGTGAGCAGGCTGTTCTCTGCGGTGGTGTTTGCGCACTGATGCAGGCTGGTTTTGAAACACTTTGCGAAGCTGGTTATGATCCAAGAAACGCATACTTTGAGTGTATCCATGAGATGAAGCTCATCGTTGACCTTATCTATCAGTCAGGTTTCGAGGGCATGAGATATTCTATCTCTAACACAGCTGAGTACGGCGACTATATCACAGGTCCAAAGATCGTTACTGAGGACACTAAGAAGGCTATGAAGAAGGTTCTGTCTGACATTCAGGACGGTACATTCGCTAAGGACTTCCTCCTTGATATGTCTGACGCAGGTTCACAGGTACACTTCAAGGCTATGAGAAAGCTCCACGCTGAGCATCCTTCTGAGAAGGTTGGTAAGGAGATCAGAAAGCTCTACAGTTGGAACAACGATGACGAGAAGCTCATCAACAACTAATTTGTGGATAAATATTATTGCATAAAAAGAGAACGACTTGCAATGCAGGTCGTTCTTTTTTGTTTAAAGAAAAAATGGACGAAAAAAAATTTTTCGTCCATAAAAAAATCAGCTTTTACTTGTTTTTACATAAGACCACCCGTCACCGAGGTTATCCTCGCCCCCTGATGAGCTTATGGGTGAGCGGTAAATATAGTAATGATCATAAATGGTATAGAATTTCACTGTCAAGCCGTCGCTGTCGATGTATGTAACGTTCCTGCGCTCAAGCTCCTCAAGCTCTTTCTTCACAGACTTGCAGGCATTGTTTTCAGTGAGCGATTTAATGGAGCATTTGCCCTTTGGCAGTGTCGGCTTTTCGCATGAAATGCTTTATATCATAAATTCCGCAGTGGTCTGAAAGTTAGCCTTATTGTCATCGAAAACGGCTTTTATCTGGCTGTCAGAGCGCATATAGTGCTGATGCCAGAAGCCGAGTGCTACTGCTAAGATTATGACTATCCAAATTATCCACTTGGCTTTTCTGCCTGTTGACCATTTGCGAAGCTTGCCGTCAGCACCCATATCTTTCTCGCTGACAATTGGATTTATCTGCTCGCTCATTATTTTACGAACGCCTCCAATCTGTAGATAGGCATACCCATGTCTGAGAATTTCTTCTCATATTCCGTTACGATATTGCCCTCGAAGCCGCTGTTGTGAAGGTCGAGAGAAATGTTTTTAAGTCCGTAATTTGCCGCAGAGAACTCCTCCAAGGAGAACTCAAAGAAGTGCATATTGTCGGTCTTTTGGTATATCTCGCCTTTGTCCACAAGAATACGTCTGTATATTTCAAGAAAAGCTCGGTATGTGAGCCTATGGCGTGCATATGTATTTTTAGGATACGGACAGCTAAAGTTAAGATAGATACACTCCACTGACTTTTCGGGGATAAAGCAATCCAGATATTCAGCCTCGCCCCTTGCAAATCTCAGGTTCGGTATGCCCTCGTCTATAGCCATTTGTGCGGCGTCAACTATAACGTTACTGCTTTTTTCTACTGCAAGGAAATTCTTGTCAGGATTTCTCTTTGCTATCTCTCTTGCAAACTGACCCTTTCCACAGCCTATCTCCAGCACAAGGGGATTGCTGTTTCCGAATATCTTCTCAAAGTCAATAAGCTGTTTGTTTGATTTGTCCTGAAAATTCTTCTCGTCACGGTCAAGATATAAAATATAATCTCCGCAGGCTTCAAGACGTGCCTCAAGATTTTTCTTTCTTCTCATTCTCATATGGGATAAACTCTCCTGTTATTTATTAGAATATTTGTGCAGAAAATAGTCCTTGTCAGACGTGACCTTTAGCCACTGCACAGCCGACCCTGTGAGCATATTTTCATAAGGATAAACTGTGAGCATGACTTCAGGTGTGTCCTCACCGCTGAAATGAGGGGTCACCTTAAAAGCTATCTCGCAGTTGAGCCGTTGGACGACCTCTTCCTCGGTGAGCTTTCTGAAAAGCACTGAGGTGTCCTTTTCGGTGATAGGTATTTTGGTAAACTTCGCCTGATAAATTTTCTTGCCGTCCTTTTTGGTGACAAGTGAAAAGCCATGCTTCACAAGGGTTATCTTTCCGCCATGGTTTTCGTAGTATTCAAGGTTTGAAAAGGTAACACGTCCGTCATTGACAGCTTCACCGGATATCGAAACGCAAAGCCCTTTGTCTGACGCTTTCCCTGCACTCTCCACTCCGAAAGCAAAGGGAAGTCCGTCTATCATTATCTCTCCGCAGGTGGAAAACTGCAACTTCACCTGCTTTTTCTTCAAGCCTGCAAATGGATTTTTCATGACAACTCCTATATTAAAGGTCGATCTGCACGCCGCCAACAGGTCTTATGGACAGCACATAGCATGAGCCTTCACCGAATACTCTCTCCATTTCAGCCTTGAAAGCTTCAAGCTTCTTTTCAGGTACGAACGCTTGGATAGTTCCTGCAAAGCCACCACCGTGTACTCTGCAAGCACCTTCACCGCCAAGAGCCTGCTTTGCAAGATACAAAGCCAGTGAAAGACCCTGCTCGTTTGGGGCAGAAGAGGCATAGATGTTCTGAAGATATTTGAATGATGAATCGCCTGATTCATTGATAAGGCTCAGGAAAGCGTCAAAGTCGCCCTCTGAAAGTGCGGAAGCTTCCTTGCCAACTCTCTCGTTATCGTCAAAGAAGTGGAGCGCTCTAAGCACAGCTCTGTCACTGCACTTTTCTCTAACGGCGCAGATGTTTTCAAGAAGCTGTTCCTTTGTTATCTCTCTCAGCACCTTTTTGCCAAAGAAAGCCGCAACAGACTTCATTTCCGCAGGGATAGCCGCATACTCAGGTGTGAGGTCGGCGTGGTTGCCCTTTGTGTCAACGATACACAGTGCGTGACCGCTTTTTGTGAAATCGAACTTTACAGAGTCGATAACAGGGTGCTTTTCGTCAGCAAAGTCGATAGTGATAAATCCGCCTACTGATGAAGCCATTTGGTCCATAAGACCTGACGGCTTGCCAAAATATACATTTTCCGCAAACTGAGCTATCTGAGCTATTTCCACAGCAGAAACCTCGCCCTCGTTGTAAAGACCGTTGAGGATAGTGCCGATAAGCACCTCATAAGCCGCAGATGAAGAAAGTCCAGAGCCTTTGAGCACGTTTGAAGTAGCATAAGCCTTGAAGCCCCCGGCATTGTGACCATTCTTCTTAAAGCCTGCGGACATACCTCTTATAAGTGCCGCAGATGTGTTTTTCTGCTCCTCGTAGATAGTGTCGTCATCAACGTTCACAGTGTCCATTGGGAAGCCCTCGGACTTTATTGTAATAACGTTCTCTTCGGTGTCAGGAGCGACAGCGGCAATAACGTCGAGTGAAACGCCTGCCGCAAGAACACAGCCGAAGTTGTGGTCGGTGTGGTTGCCGCCTACCTCTGTTCTGCCTGGAGCTGAGAAAAAGGCTGTAGGCTTTTCACCGAAAAGCTTTTCAAATTCATCTGCAACTCTGTTATATCTTTCTCTCTGAAACGCTGTCATATCGGCTGTGTAGACCTCGTCAAGTGTGTATTTTTTCATTATGTATATCCTCCGAGCGTAAATATAAGTATACTTTGTTATTATACAACATTTATGCTTTTTTTTCAAGTACAATTTTTTTAACAAGTGAGGAGGTAAGAATGAGAAATGAGGAGTGTTAAGAATGAGGAATGAGGAGTGTTAAGAATGAGGAATGAGGAGTGAGGAATGAGGAATTATGGTATCGCCTGGCGGCGATTTATTTTTTTGTTGCTCAAAACGTGCGCTGCACGTTTCATGTGTGCGTTCGGCACGTTTCGTTTAAATGCTCAAACCACCTATTTACGCACTTTTTTGTGTGTTTGGCACGCTTGCACGGATGAAACCGCCTGTATATCCCTTTATAAATTATCTATTATGTATATATAATAAAGTGTGCAAATCGTGCCTATAGGTGAATTTTTGCACAGAAGCTCCATCGATATTTTATGCAAACTGACAAAATTGCCGTAAGCAAACTTTTTATAACGCTCTATTGGTGCTTTAAATCAAAAAAGTTGTTGCATTTTGGTGAAATTTGTGGTATAATTACTTGTATCTATTTTAATTATTGTTTATTTCTACCGACCACGAAAAAATGGTCGGTGCAGTGAAAGGAAAGATTTATTGTATGAAAAAACTAATGCTTGGAAACGAGGCGTTTGCAAGAGGTCTGTATGAGGCAGGCTGTAAGGTTGTATCATCTTACCCTGGTACTCCGTCAACTGAGATAACAGAAGCTGTTGCAAAATATGACGAGGTATATGCTGAGTGGGCGCCTAATGAAAAGGTGGCAATGGAAGTGGCTCTTGGCGCTTCTATAGGCGGTGCAAGAAGCTTCTGCGGAATGAAGCACGTTGGTCTTAACGTTGCCGCTGATCCTCTTTACACAGCAGGCTACACAGGTGTAACGGCAGGTATGGTAATAGCTGTTGCCGATGACCCTGGTATGCACTCATCACAGAACGAGCAGGATTCACGTCACCATGCTATCGCTTCTAAGACAATGATGATAGAGCCTTCCGATTCAAGGGAGTGCAAGGAGTTTGCTAAGGCTGCTTTCGAGCTTTCTGAAAAGTTCGATGTTCCTGTTATCGTAAGACTGTCCACCAGAGTTTCTCACTCTCAGTCAGCCGTTGAGCTTTGCGAGAGAGAGGAAAGGGAGAATATCCCATATGAAAAGAATATCCAGAAGTATGTTATGATGCCTGGTAACGCTATCCGCCGTCACCCTGTTGTTGAGGCAAGAATGAAGGCTATCGCTGATTATGCCGAAACTTCACCGCTCAACAAGGTAGAGATGAACGATACAAAGATAGGCGTTATCACAAGCGGTATCTCATATCAGTATGCAAAGGAAGCTTTGGGCGACAAGGCTTCATATCTCAAACTCGGTATCGTAAACCCAATGCCTATTCAGATAATAAAGGACTTTGCCGCAAAGTGCGAAAAGGTCTATGTAATCGAGGAGCTTGACGATGTTATCGAAACACACTGCAAAAAGAACGGCGTGAACGTTATCGGCAAGGAGCTTTTCAGCCTTATGGGCGAGATATCACAGACTATCGTTGCTGAAAAGATACTTGGCGAGAAGAATGAGTATATCACATTTGAGGATAACGTGCCTGTAAGACCTCCTGTTATGTGTCCTGGATGTCCTCACAGAGGTCTGTTCTATTGCCTGCATAAGCTGGGCGTTATGGTATCAGGCGATATCGGCTGCTATACCCTTGGTGCAACAGCACCGCTTTGTGCTATGGATTCAACTATCTGCATGGGTGCTTCTATCAGCGGACTTCATGGCTTCAACAAGGCAAGAGGTGCAGAGGCTGAGAAGAAGTCTGTTGCCGTTATCGGTGACTCTACATTCATGCACAGCGGTATGACAGGTCTTGTGAACGTTGCATATAACTCCACAAATTCAACTGTTATCATTCTCGATAACTCTATCACAGGTATGACGGGTCATCAGCAGAACCCTACAACTGGTAAAAACCTTAAGGGCGACCCTGCTTATGCCGTTGACCTTGAAATGCTCTGCCATTCACTTGGTATCAAGAGCGTAAGAGTCGTTGACCCATATCATATGGCTGAAACAGAGGCTGTTATTAAGGAAGAGCTTGCCAAGGAAGAACCAAGCGTTATTATTTCAAGACGTCCATGCGCACTTCTTAAATATGTAAAGCACAATCCACCGCTCAAGGTAAACAAGGATAAGTGCGTTGGCTGTAAGCAGTGCCTGAAGATAGGCTGTCCTGCTATATCTATCCATGACGGCAAGTGCGTTATCGACCATACACAGTGCGTAGGCTGCGGCATATGCAAGGAAATGTGTAAGCTGGGTGCGATATGCGACTAATGATAACATATATTTCGAGGTGTAAATAATGAAAACAAGATCAATTATGATAGTGGGCGTAGGCGGACAGGGCTCTCTGCTTGCGTCAAGAATAATAGGAAACGTGCTTCTCTCACAGGGCTTTGATGTAAAGGTCAGCGAGGTACACGGAATGAGCCAGCGTGGCGGCTCCGTTGTTACATACGTTAAGTACGGCAGCGAGGTATGCTCGCCTGTAGTTGAAAAAGGCGAAGCTGATATCATCATCAGCTTTGAACAGCTTGAAGCCGCAAGATATGTTTCATATCTCAAGAAGGGCGGACATATCATCACTTCAACTCAGCAGATAGACCCAATGCCTGTTATCACAGGTGCGGCTGTTTATCCTGAGGATATCATAGGCAAGCTTAAAGCAGAGGGCGTTGACGTTATCGCTGTTGACGCACTGGCACTTGCAGAGCAGGCTGGTACTGCAAAGGCTTCAAACGTTGTTCTCATGGGTGTTGTGTCAACTAAAATGGCTTTTGACGAGGACGTATGGCAGAAGGCTCTTGAGCAGTGCGTTCCTGCAAAGTTCCTTGAACTGAACAAGAAGGCGTTCGCTCTCGGCAGAGAGGTAAAATAATGGACGAGATAAGCGGTCTTATCATAAAAATGACCGAGTTTTTCGCTGGCGACCCGAAACGTATACAGCACTTTATAAAGGTGCATACCTTTGCCCGTGTTATCGGCAGGGCAGAGGGACTTGATATCCGCACTATGTATTGTCTTGATGTTGCGTCGGTGGTGCATGATATCGGCATAAAGCCTGCGGAGGAGAGATACGGCAAGGGTCACTGCGGAGGCAAATTGCAGGAGCAGCTAGGCCCTGAGCCTGCACAAGAAATGCTCGGAGAGCTTGACTTTGACGAGGATATCATAGACAGGGTGTGCTTTCTTATCGCACATCATCACACCTATGAGGGCGCCCAGGGGCTTGACTGGCAGATACTCTTGGAAGCAGATTTCCTTGTGAACGCTTTCGAGGACAGCCTTTCCAAAGAGAGCATAAAAAGCTTCCGTGACAAGGTGTTCAAAACGAAAACAGGCATTAAGATGCTTGAAGAAATGTACGGCGTATGATACTTGTGCAAAGTTGATACCCGAGTAATATGACCGAAACCATTTTAACAGGAGGTGTGTTCCAATGGGAAAATATTGGAACGAAGAGATCGAGTGCATGGCGCACGAGGACATGAAAAAGCTCCAGAGCGAAAGACTTGTCAAGCAGGTCAAGCACGTCTGGGACAATGTGCCATACTACAAGAAGCTTATGGAAGAAAAGGGCGTAACGCCTGATGATATCCACGGTATTGAGGATCTGCACAAGCTGCCGTTCCTTTCAAAGGCTGATCTGCGTGAGGCTTATCCTTACGGTCTGCTTGCAAAGCCGCTTTCAGAGTGCGTGAGAATACATTCCACAAGCGGAACCACAGGCAAGAGAGTTGTGGCTTTCTACACTCAGCATGATATAGACATTTGGGAAAATTGCTGTGCAAGAGCTATAGTTGCCGCAGGCGGAACAAAAGACGATGTTTGCCACGTTGCATATGGCTATGGACTTTTTACAGGCGGAGCAGGTCTTAACGGCGGCTCTCATAAGGTGGGCTGTCTTACTCTGCCGATGTCATCAGGAAACACAGAAAGACAGATACAGTTCATGCAGGATCTAGGTTCTACTATCCTGTGCTGTACTCCGTCATATGCCGCTTATATAGGTGAAACTGTAAAGGAAATGGGCATAAAGCCAGAAGATCTTACACTCAAAGCTGGTATCTTCGGTGCTGAGCCTTGGACAGATGAAATGCGTCACGAGATAGAGAGTCTTCTTGGTATCAAGGCTTACGATATCTATGGTCTGACAGAAACAAGCGGTCCTGGCGTAGCTTTCGAGTGCGAAGCACAGTCTGGTATGCACATCAATGAGGACAACTTTATCGCAGAGATAATCGACCCTGACACAGGAGAGGTGCTTCCTGAAGGCTCAAAGGGCGAGCTTGTATTCACAAGTATCACAAAGGAAGCTTTTCCTCTGCTGAGATACAGAACAAGAGATATTTGTATTCTTACAAGAGAGAAATGCTCATGTGGCAGAACTCTCGTCAAAATGTGCAAGCCAATGGGCAGAAGCGACGATATGCTCATCATTAAGGGTGTAAACGTGTTCCCATCGCAGATAGAGTCAGTGCTTCTTAAGATATCAAAGGCAAGCCCTAACTATCAGATAGTCGTAGACAGGGTGAACAATTCTGATACTTTCGAGATAAGAGTCGAGCTTAATGACGATATGTTCTCTGATACTGTCAAGTCTATCGAGGATCTTGAAAAGAAGATATCCAACGATATCCATAATATCCTTGGCATCAAGGCGAAGATAAGACTTGTTGAGCCAAAGAGCATTCCACGTTCTGAGGGCAAGGCAGTAAGAGTTATCGACAAGAGAAAGCTTGTCTAAAAGACAGGGGGTAATTTTATGACAGTAAAACAGCTTTCGGTTTTTATTGAAAACAGACCTGGCAGATTGTCTGCCGTTACAAAAATACTTGGGGATAATGATGTGAATATCCGTGCAATGTCCCTTGCTGACACAAAGGATTTCGGTATTCTCAGACTTATCGTTGACGATTTTGAAAAAGCAGTTTCAGCCTTGAAAACAGAGGGCTTTTCCGTTACCACCACTCAGGTGCTTGCAGTGGAGATAAATGACCGCCCAGGCGGACTTTCAGAAGCAATGAAAGCTCTCTACAATGACAACATCAGCGTTGAGTATATGTATTCTGCATTTATAAACACTAAGGAAAACACGGCTTATCTTATCCTTAGAGTGGAGAACGTTACAGCCGCTCTGGAAGCTTTGAGTGAAGCAGGATTTGCACTTATCTCACAGCAGGAATTGGCAAGCATCTAGCCGATTAGTAAATACTAACTGAAAAATCACTTAAAATCTATGTGAAATTTTTATGAAATGCCGAAAACCTCTTGATTTTTTCAGAAAATGTGTTATTATATAAGTATAGTATTTGATATGATACTTGTAGAATTTATGCAAGGAGGTCTGTGAAAATGGCTTATAAGATTAGTGATGAGTGCATCGGCTGCGGCGCTTGCATGGACGCATGTCCAGTAGGAGCTATCTCCGAGGCTGACGGTAAGTGTGCTATTAACGCTGACGAGTGCATCGACTGCGGTTCTTGTGCAGGTACTTGCCCTGTAGGAGCACCTCAGGCTGAGTAATTTACTTAAACTAAGAGAAAACGTCTGTCATATGGCAGGCGTTTTTTTGCACTTATTTTTTGTGTATTAGTTTTCAGCACATTATCATAAAACTGTCACATTGGAGGAATATAATATAAACACAATAAGAGAAAGACAAAAAGATGAAATTTACACATATACTTTTTTCTCCATATATACTTCATATACTTCAAAAAAGAGAACGCTGGCTTGTGTCTGCGTTCTTTTTTTTGCGTGGGTAATTTTGTGGATAGATATGTAAAATATTGTGGAAAATATGGGCTTTTGTAACGCAGGTGTCCGTTTTTCGGTATTATTAATAAAAGTTTTGCGAAATTTGTTAAAAGTGATAAAAATAGAACCCTTATTGTCGTTCTTGGGATATAAAATGTACAATGGTTGTAACTTGACGTTCATATAAACTTCATAAACGAGCGGAAAAACGGCTTGAAAATTACAATTTGATTACAATGCCCCTTGACTTTTGTAACCTTATTCATTATAATATGGTGTAGTTTATCACATTTGAAAGGAGCGTTCTGAATTGGGTTATTTGAAGTCGGGGATATCCCGCTGTGTGGCTGTGCTTTCTGCCTGCGGAGTTGTGACAGTATCTGCTGTGACTTTTGCGACACTTGATAAAAACGTTATCCAGCCATGTGCGGTCATGCCGCCTGAAAATGCAAAGGTCATTTCTGCTGTTTCTGACAAGGAAACATCTGAGCAGATCGGGGATATCACAACTGTTCTTACAACATCAGCCGTCAAGGAAACTGCGAAAAATTCTCAGACCGAGGCTGTTAAGGCTGTAAAAACTGCAAAAAGCGAAACAACAAAGTCAGCTTCCGAAACAGCTTTGAGATCAGAGAGCGTAACGACCTCTGTAATATCACAGAAGCCAGCGTCAGTGACCGCAGTGCAGAGCGTGACTTCCGCTGACACAAAGCTTAGCATATCAGTAAGCCTTGTAACAAAGAAAACTCAGCAGGCTTCAAAGTCTGAAACAAAGGTTTCTGCTGTTACTTCCGCCCCTGTCAGCACTACTGACAGCGATACTGTTGCCTCAAAGGTTACAAAAAAGACTACAACAGTGAAAACTACTACTGCAAAAACTACTACCACTGCAAAGACAACAACTGCCCCTGTTACGACCACAACGCCTGCGGTGACTACTACCAAGAAAAAGACCACCACCACTAAGGTGACAACAACTAAAAAGCCTGTTACAACTACAACCACTGCGCCTGTTGTCGACAACGGCAAGACCCCTGCACAGCGACTTAATTCTGCAGTGCTTGATCCAAAGGCGACGCTCAGCGCAAAGGAAGAAAAGATACTTCTGAAATATCTCAATAAGATAATATCAGATGATATGACAAACTACGAAAAGGCTGTGGCTTGCTACGATTATATTATAAAGAACACGGTCTACGATTACGGCGGCTGGGCAAATCCTGTCAAGGCTGTTCTTGAGGACGGTTACGGCACTTGCACAGAGTATTCTTACGTTTACGCCGCAATGCTCAACTATATAGGCTTTGACGCAAAGACCGTTGACGGCAAGACCGCTATGGCGGCAGGCGGTTACGGCTATCATATGTGGGTGGAGGTAACGATAAACGGTCAGGTATATGTTATGGACCCTCAGGTGGACGATAACATGAGCTGGGGAGCGTATATCTCCCATGACCGCTTCTGCAAGACCTACAGCGAGGTCAAGAACAAGTATATAAAAGACTGATATTGTATCGGGTGGAGTTATCTGCCCGATATTTTTTTACTGTGTTTGCGTGTAGTTTTTTTGCAGTACGTTTATTTGTACATTAAATAAGAATATCCGGCACTCTTTTTGTGACAAATTTTTCAGCCTATCCTATAGACAAAAGGAAAAAAGCATGATATAATTATTCTTGATACATTGTCGGCATATGCCGAACGTCATTTTGTACAGGAGGATAATTGATGACGGAAAATTCCACAAAGATAACGAAAAAGCCTGCGACATCTGTGAAGAAAAACAGCTCTGTCAAAGGTTCGTCAAAGAATAAGAAAAGAAAGAAAAAACGCAACAATATCGGCATTATCTGCGGCACTGCGGCAGCGGCTATCATAATAGTTGTGGGCGGAGGATATTTCATTGGAAGAGCTTACTATAGCAACAGATTTCTGAGCGGCACAACAGTGAATGGCGTTGACGTGGGCGGAAGGACATTTGAACAGGCTTGCGATCTGCTCGGGGTGAACGATATGCCTTATGAGCTTACGGTCAAAACTATCGACGGCACGCCTGTTGTTTTCAAGACGGCTGATTTTGATTACAGACTAAGCGGTAAGGACGAGCTTCAGAAGATCTATGACAGCGTGAACAGAAAAACATGGTTCTCGGGATTTATACAGAACTCCATCTATAGCTTTAATGAGGACATCACATTTGATGTTGAGAAGTTTCAGAAGCTTGTGGAGAAAGCAAATTGGGGCGATGTTGAAACTGCCGACGCAAAGCTTGGTCTTAACGAGGACAAGACGGCTTATGTTATCACCCCTGAGGTGCAGGGAAACAAGATAACTGATATGAAAAAGCTTGAAGCTTATGTTACGCAAAGCGTAGCGACAGGTGAGCTGAGCGTTGAGCTTGATAAGGATACGGGGTGTTATTCTCTTCCGGAGGTGAAGAGTGCAGACCTTGAGGACGATTGCAAGAAGAGAAATGATGTTTTTCAGCTTTCTGTCACATACGATTTTGACTACACCACAGAAACTCTCACGGGCGAGGAGCTTATGAAGATGATAAAGCTCAAAGATGACGGAAGCTACACTGTGGATAGAAAGAAAGCCATGGAGTATGTGGAAAAGCTCGCAAAGAAGTATGATACATATAATACTAAGAGAAAATTCCACGCCACTTTGCAGGGCGACATAATCGTGCCGACAAGCTCTGATGCTAAATACGGCTGGTGGATAGATCAGGAAAAGACTTGTGATGATCTTGTGGATATGCTTGAAAAGGGCGAGAGCGTTGACAAGGTAGACCCTATCTATTACAGTACCGGTTATTTTGACTTTACAGGCGTTGAGTCTGCGAGAAGCAAGGACGATGATATAGGCGACACTTATATTGAGATAGACCTTACCGACCAGCACTTGTGGTATTATGAAAAGGGCAAGAAAAAGCTCGATACCTATATAGTTTCAGGTCAGACCACATCTGAGGCGAGAACAACTCTCCCTGGTGTTTATAAGCTGTGGTCAAAGGAGACCAACAAGCGTATGAAAGACACAAATGCCGATGGCGACGAGTGGGATACAAAGTGCAACTTCTGGAACAACGTTTCTCTCTGCGGAATAGGTCTTCACGATTCAACGTGGCGAGGCGGATATTTCGGCGGTGAGATATACAAATACAACGGCTCTCACGGTTGTATAAATATGAGCTATGACGACGCCAAATATGTTTATGACAACGTGCCTTACGGTACGCCTGTTGTTATGTACTACAAGTCTGCGGATAAATAATAAGGACGGTCAAGGTATCATGCCTTGACCGCTTTTTGTAAGGAGTGTTTTTTATGGAAAAGATATTATACAGAGAGGGCTTTACGGCTGAGGAGCTTCCAAACGAGGTGATAGAGCGTATCAAAGGCGTTTCCTATAAGGAAAATCCCTATGTGAAGCTGGGCGACCTTGCCTATCTGCGTGTGAGATATTATGACTTTGAGCATAAGGTGCAGTCGGGGGAGCTTATCGTGGCAAGAAAGCTTGCGGAGGAGGTTCTGGATATCTTCTATGAGCTTTTCGAGGGCGGTTATGAGATAGAAAAAATCAGGCTCGTGGACGAGTATGACGCTGATGATGAAAGGTCAATGGCGGATAACAATTCCTCTGCCTTCAACTATAGGGTGGTGGCTAATACCAACACTATTTCGGCTCACAGCTACGGCAGGGCGATAGACATAAACCCTCTTATAAATCCTTATATAGTGGGGAATAAGGTCATGCCTGCCAATGCTGCAGAGTATGCAGACCGTGACAAGGCTTTTGATCACAAGATTGACAGAACAGACCTTTGCTATTGCATTTTCAGGCGCCACGGCTGGAAATGGGGCGGCGACTGGAACAATTCTAAGGATTATCAGCATTTTTACAAAGAGTACGATTCTCCGCTGAAAATGGCTGTAAATAAGCTGAAAAGAGCGTTGTTACGTTAGTTTGCGAGGTTTACCTAGGAAAGCGATATGAAATCATAAGTTATATATGTATACCGATTAACTAAAAATTAATAATGAATTTATGCAAGTTTTATCATTCACTCTTGCATTTTGCTGTAATGTGTGTTATAATGATTAAGCCGTCAAAAAAGACGGCAAAAGGCTATTTTCTTGCATTTGTGCGAAAAACCACGCTTTGAGTTTGTTTGCACTTATGCAGGATTGCAGGATTTTAATTTCTTCCTGCAAATTTTTTGTTAAAAACAGCTAAAAATCGGCTATGAGCCGTGAAATAACATACGTTGCTGAACGATAAGCTATAATTTTTTTACAGTTTGGCAGGAAAGGGTGATAAAAATGGAACGCATGGAGGATATGACTAATGTAAAAAGCCTGTATTCACCGAAATTCGAGCATGATAACTGCGGAATAGGTGCTGTTGTGAACATTAAGGGCAAAAAGAGCCACGATACTGTTGCAAATGCGCTGACTATCGTTGAAACGCTCGAGCATCGTGCTGGTAAGGACGCAGAGGGCAAAACAGGTGACGGAGTAGGTATCCTGCTTCAGATCTCACATAAATTCTTCAAGAAGATCGCCGCCGCTGAGCTTGGGATCACGCTTGGCGAGGAGAGAGATTATGCCGTTGGTATGTTCTTCTTCCCACAGAACGAGCTTGCGAGAAATCAGGCAAAGAAGATGTTTGAGATAATCGCCGAAAAAGAGGGCCTGGAGATCCTTGGCTGGAGAGTCGTTCCTGCAAAGCCTGAGGTGCTTGGCAAGAGAGCTGCCCAGTGTATGCCTGCCATAATGCAGTGCTTCATCAAGCGTCCAAAGGGCGTTAAAAAGGGTCTTGACTTTGACCGCAAGCTATATGTTGCAAGACGTGTGTTCGAGCAGTCAAATGAGGACACCTACGTTGTATCACTTTCAAGCAGAACTATAGTATATAAAGGAATGTTCCTTGTGCAGGATCTCAGAAAGTTCTTCCCTGACCTTCAGGATAAGGACTACGAGTCTGCTATCGCTATGGTACATTCAAGATTTTCTACCAACACAAACCCAAGCTGGCAGAGGGCGCATCCTAACAGAATGATCGTTCACAACGGTGAGATAAACACTATCAGAGGCAATGCTGATAAAATGCTCGCTCGTGAGGAAACGATGAAGTCTGAGCATTTGAAGGGCGACCTTGATAAGGTCACACCTGTTGTAAACACAGAAGGCTCTGACTCAGCAATGCTCGACAACACACTTGAATTTTTGGTCATGAGTGGAATGGATCTGCCACTGGCTGTCATGATAACGATCCCTGAGCCATGGGATAACAATGGCACGATGAGTCAGGCTAAGAAAGACTTCTATCAGTATTACGCAACTATGATGGAGCCATGGGACGGACCTGCTTCTATCCTTTTCTCTGACGGAGATATCATGGGTGCAGTGCTTGACAGAAACGGTCTGCGTCCGTCAAGATATTATATCACAAAGGACGGCAATCTTATCCTTTCATCTGAGGTTGGCGCACTTCCTATCCCGTCAGACAATATCGTTGAAAAGGAACGACTTCGCCCAGGCAAAATGCTTCTTGTTGATACTGTTCAGGGCAGAGTTATCGACGATGACGAGCTTAAGGAATACTACGCTTCAAAGCAGCCTTACGGCGAGTGGCTTGACAGCAACCTTGTCAGACTTAAAGACCTTAAGATACCAAACATCAAGGTAGAGGAACACGGCTACGAGGAAAGACAAAGACTTCAGAAAGCTTTTGGCTATACTTATGAGGACGTTATGACATCTATCCTGTCAATGGCAAAGAACGGCTCTGAGTCTATTGCCGCTATGGGTACAGACAGCCCGCTTGCGGTGCTTTCAAAAGAGCCTCAGCCACTGTTCAACTACTTCAAACAGCTCTTTGCACAGGTAACAAATCCGCCTATAGACGCTATCAGAGAGGAAATAGTTACCTCCACAACTGTCTATATCGGTGAGGACGGCAACATTCTTGAAGAAAAGCCTGAAAATTGCAAGGTAATGAAGATACACGACCCTATCCTTACCTCAACAGATATCCTTAAAATAAAGAATATGCACATTCCTGGCTTTAAGGTAGCTGTTATCCCTATACTTTATTATAAGAACACAAGACTTGAAAAGGCTATAAACAGACTTTATATAGAAGCAGACAAGGCGTTCAGCGAGGGCGCAAATATCCTTATCCTTTCAGACAGGGGAGTTGACGAGAACCACCTTGCTATCCCGTCACTGCTTGCAGTATCAGCGCTTCATCAGCACCTTGTTGTTACAAAGAAGAGAACATCTCTTGCTATTATCCTCGAAAGCGGCGAGCCTAGAGAAGTTCATCACTTTGCAACACTGCTCGGCTATGGCGCTTCCGCTATCAACCCTTATCTTGCTCAGGAAACTATCCACGAGCTTATTGCTGACGACCTTCTCGACAAGGATTACTATGCCGCTGTTGACGATTATAATGCGGCTGTTCTCCATGGTATCGTAAAGATAGCTTCAAAAATGGGTATCTCTACTATACAGTCATATCAAGGCTCACAGATATTCGAGGCTATCGGTATCGGTCAGGACGTTATAAACAAGTATTTCACAGGTACTGTCAGCAGAATAGGCGGTATCACTATCTCTGATATTGAAAAGAACGTTGACAGACTTCATACATCAGCCTTTGACCCTCTTGGACTTGGCACAGACACAGAGCTTGAATCAAGAGGAAGCCACAAGTTCAGAAGCGGCAAGGAGGAGCATCTCTACAATCCTCAGTCTATCTATCTGCTCCAGCAGGCTGCAAGGACTGGTGACTATGAAACATACAAGAAGTATTCAAAGCTTATCTCTGAGGAAATGGACCCTGTGAACATCAGAGGTCTTATGGATTTCAACTTTGCTGAAAATCCTGTTCCACTGGAGGAAGTTGAGAGCGTTGACTCTATTGTAAGAAGATTTAAGACGGGCGCTATGTCCTACGGCTCTATCTCGCAGGAAGCTCATGAAGCACTTGCTATCGCAATGAACAGACTTCACGGCAAGTCAAACTCAGGCGAGGGCGGTGAGAGCCTTGACAGACTTCTCACAAAGGGTACTTCTGAGGACAGATGTTCAGCTATCAAGCAGGTGGCTTCGGGACGTTTCGGTGTAACTTCAAGATACCTCACATCTGCTGATGAGATACAGATAAAAATGGCACAGGGAGCAAAGCCTGGCGAGGGCGGTCATCTCCCTGGCAAAAAGGTTTATCCATGGATAGCTAAAACAAGACACTCCACGCCTGGCGTGTCGCTTATCTCACCTCCGCCACATCACGATATCTACTCTATCGAGGACTTGGCTCAGCTTATCTATGACTTGAAAAACGCAAACAAGAACGCAAGGATTTCTGTAAAGCTCGTTTCTGAGTGCGGTGTTGGTACAGTTGCAGCAGGCGTTGCAAAGGCAGGCGCAGGTGTTATCCTTATCTCAGGCTATGACGGCGGTACAGGTGCTGCTCCTAGAAACTCTATCTACAATGCAGGACTTCCATGGGAGCTTGGACTTGCAGAAGCACATCAGACCCTTATTAAGAACGGTCTTAGAAACAAGGTCGTTATCGAAACAGACGGCAAGCTCATGACAGGCCGTGACGTTGTTATCGCAGCGATCCTTGGCGCAGAGGAGTTCGGCTTTGCAACAGCTCCGCTGATAACACTCGGCTGTGCAATGATGAGAGTATGTAATCTTGATACTTGCCCATTTGGTGTTGCAACACAGAACCCAGAGCTTAGAAAGAAGTTCCCTGGCAAGCCTGAATATGTAATGAACTTTATGATATTCGTGGCTTCTGAGCTTAGAGAATATATGTCAAAGCTTGGCGTAAGAACAGTTGACGAGCTTGTGGGAAGAATTGACCTTATCAAGCCAAAGGCTGGTATCACAGGCACTGCGGCACAAGTTGACCTTTCTAATATCATCAACTCTGATTACGTTTCAGAAAAGGTAGAATACAACAACAAATCCAAGTATGACTTCAAGCTTGAAAACACTCTTGATGAAAAGGTACTCATGAAGGAGTTCGAGAAAAATCTTAAGAGTGGTGAGAAGAAGTCTATCACAGTAAATGTCAAGAACACAGACCGTTCATTCGGTACTATCTTCGGTTCAGAGATAACAAGAAAGTATTATAACACACTTGCTGACGATACATACAAGATAGTCTGCAACGGCTCAGGCGGACAGAGCTTCGGCGCATTTATCCCGAACGGCTTGACCCTCGAGCTTGTGGGCGACTCTAACGATTATTTCGGCAAGGGACTTTCAGGCGGTAAGCTCGTTGTTTATCCTCCGAAGGATTCCACTTTCAAAGCCGAGGACAATATCATTATCGGTAACGTTGCACTTTACGGCGCAACAAGCGGTAAGGCGTTCATCGACGGTGTTGCAGGCGAGCGTTTCTGTGTAAGAAACTCAGGCGCAGTGGCAGTTGTCGAGGGCGTTGGCGACCACGGCTGTGAGTATATGACAGGCGGCTGTGTGGTAGTTATCGGCAAGACGGGCAAAAACTTTGCGGCAGGTATGTCGGGCGGTGTAGCTTACGTTCTTGACGAGGACAGACACCTTTACACAAGACTCAACAAGGAAATGGTACTTTTCTCTGAGGTCAAGGAGAAGTACGATATCATTCAGCTCAAAGACCTTATCCAGCAGCACGTTGACACAACAGGCTCTGAAAAGGGCAAGCGTATTCTTGATAACTTTGAGGAATATCTGCCTAAGTTCAAGAAGATAATCCCTCACGATTACAAGAAGATGATGTCCGCTATAGCTTCAATGGAAGAAAAGGGTATGAGCAGCGATCAGGCGCAGATAGAAGCATTCTATCAGATCATCAACGGCAAGCAGTAAGCCTGCGCACATGAGATATTGTACTTTTAAAAACGAAAGGAGGATATACTTGCCGTGAAAGCAAGTATAGTTGAGATATGGGAAAGCCAACTGGTTTTATGGACTATAAGCGTGAGGACGCAGCAGCGTTCTCCGTTGAGGAACGTATAAAGAATTTTAATGAATTTCACACTCCTCTTTCAAAGGAGGAGCAGCAGAAGCAGGGAGCAAGATGTATGGACTGCGGTGTGCCGTTCTGTCAGGCAGGAATGAAGATAGGCAACGCATTTTCAGGCTGTCCGCTTAACAATCTTATCCCTGAATGGAACGACCTTATATACAAGGGCAACTGGGAGCAGGCATATTACAGACTTCATATGACGAACAATTTTCCTGAGTTCACATCAAGAGTTTGTCCTGCACTTTGCGAAAAAGCCTGCACCTGTGGAGCTAATGGCGACGCTGTTACCACAAAGGCTAACGAATACGGCATTATCGAAAATGCCTATGCCTGCGGATATGCTTCCGCAAGAGTGCCAAAGGTAAGAACGGGAAAGACTATCGCTGTTATAGGCTCAGGCCCGTCAGGTCTTGCTGCCGCTGACCAGCTCAATCAGAGAGGTCACAGTGTAACAGTTTTCGAGCGTGAGGACAGAGTGGGCGGTCTGCTTATGTACGGCATACCGAACATGAAGCTTGAAAAGCAGATAATCGAGCGCAAGATAAACATAATGAAAGAAGAGGGCATCGAGTTCCGCACAGGCGTTAATGTGGGCAAGGATATCACAGCGACTGAGCTTCTCAAGGACTTCGACAGAGTAATACTTTGTTGTGGTGCTTCAAACCCTAGAGATATCAAAGCCGAGGGCAGAGATGCAAAGGGTATCTATTTTGCAGTGGATTTTCTGAAATCCACAACTAAGGCGCTGCTGAACAGCGGTCTTACGGATAAAAACCACATTTCCGCAAAGGGCAAGAACGTCATGGTAATAGGTGGCGGAGATACAGGAAATGACTGCGTTGGTACAAGCGTAAGACATGGCGCAAAAAGCGTTTTGCAGCTTGAAATGATGCCAAAGCTTCCTGACATGAGAGCAGAGAACAACCCATGGCCGCAGTGGCCAATGGTCTGCAAGACAGATTACGGTCAGGAGGAAGCTATCGGTGTGTTCGGTCATGACCCGAGAGTTTATCAGACAACTGTCAAGGAGTTTCTCAAAGACAAAAATGGCAATCTTAAGGGTGCAGTGCTTGTAAAGCTCTCCCCGGAGAAAGACCCTAAGTCAGGCAGAACGATAATGAAGCCTGTTGAGGGCAGCGAATACAAGGTAGAAACCGAGCTTGTTCTTATTGCGGCAGGCTTTCTGGGATCTGAAAGCTATCTCACAAAGGCTTTTGGCGTTGAGGTAGACGGCAGAACGAATATCGCAACAGCCAACGGCACACATCAGACGAACGTGAAGAACGTCTTTGCCGCAGGCGATGTCCGCAGAGGACAGTCACTTGTAGTATGGGCTATCAGAGAGGGCAGAGATGTTGCCCGTGAGGTGGATAAGAGCCTTATGGAGTATACAAATCTGTAATACGAGATAAAAATATAACACCGTCCGAGGAGTTCGGGCGGTGTTTTTTTGTGTGTAGGGTATCGTGGCAAGGGAAAAAGCTTTGACATCATAATCTATGTTCCACTACATAGTCCCTTATCGTAAATTTTCAATGAATATCACACAAAACAAAAACAGCTATCAAATCACGCATTTACGCAATTTAATAGCTGTTTTGCTGGAGCTGCTAACCGGGCTTGAACCGGTGACCTCGTCCTTACCAAGGACGTGCTCTACCTACTGAGCCATAGCAGCAAACCAATTACAGTAATACATTATACACTATCTCTGCCGCTTTGTCAAGCCCTTTTCACAACTTTTTTACTCTATTCCCTCATCATCATCGTCATCTGCCTGAACGCGTGGGTCGTAATCATCATATGTGTCCATAAAATTGTACTTCTTACCCTTGTATTCGTATTGTATCACAGTGCGCAGATTGACGTTATAAACGCTCTTGAAAATATTGTTTTCGATGTTGGGGTTGGTGGCACGGAACTTTGCTATAAGCTCCTTCATTTCCTGCCGCTTTGATACCTCACCCTTTTTCTCTGACCCCTCGTAGCTCTCAGTGAAACGGCAGGCACAGCGGATAAAATGCAGATCGTTCTGCTCCACCCAGCGGATAATGTCCGCCTCTTTCACCATGTACAGGGGTCTGATAAGTTCCATGCCAGCGTAGTTCCTCGAGTGCAGCTTCGGCATCATAGTCTGAATCTGTCCTCCGTATACCATGCTCATGAGTATGGTTTCTATAACATCATCAAAATGATGTCCCAAAGCTATCTTGTTGCACCCAAGATCCTGCGCAAATTTGTAAAGCCAGCCACGTCTCATTCTTGCACAAAGATAGCATGGGTTGCGTTTTGTGTTGTATGCAATGTCAAAAACTTTCGTCTCAAACATCTTTATGGGTATTCCCATAAGCTTTGCATTGTCGATTATCCTCTGCCTGTTGGCGTCACTGTAACCGGGGTTCATTACAATAAACTCCAGCCCGATATCCATTCCCTGATATTTCTGCAAATGCTGCATACACTTAGCAAGAAGCATTGAGTCCTTGCCGCCTGATATGCACACCGCTATTTTGTCCCCTGGCTTTATCATATCGTAACGCTCATATCCCATAACGAACTTGTTCCATATATCTCTGCGAAAATCAGTAACAATGCTCCGCTCTATCTTCTGCTGTGGCGTCAATATTCTTGACATCTCAAACTCTCCTTAAAATCATATACTTAAATTCTACTATTTTTATGGGAATTTGTCAACCATATTCATGTTGACATTGTATTGTGATATTGTTATAATATAATAAAGTATTAAAGCAGGAGGATATCATGAGCGAAAATATAGAGCGTGAGATAAAAATTTCTCTCACAAAAGAACAATATAACACCGCTGAAAAGCTTTTTCAGTGGGGCAAAATAATAGAGCAGACCAATTTTTATTATATCCCGCAAAGAGATTCAGGCATGACAAGTATCAGGGTAAGACAAATAGGGGATAAGTATTTTTTACAGCTTAAAGCACCTATCTCCGAAAACGGTGCACTTCATGTGAAAAAAGAGTTTGAGCGTGAGCTTGACAGCCTGCCTGAAACGCTCACCGCACAGGAGCTTTCACAGCTTGTGGGGAGAGATTTCCCTGCCGCTGACCTTGCAGGTTCTTTGTATACTCAGCGCAAGCTCTGCACCGATTTCGACCATGTTGAGATATGCCTTGACAAAAGCGAATATCTCGGCTTGACAGACTATGAGTTGGAGCTTGAATATACAGCCGACTATCCCGAAAAGCCTTTGGAGATACTGAAAAATGCAGGTATCACGCAAGGCGAGGCGGTCATAGGCAAGTATGCAAGGTTCATGGAAAGAGCCAAAAAGCTTGGTAAGTGCTGATTTTCGCCTATCTGCGGTCATTTTCTATGAAAAAGCACCCACAGCCTGCAAAGGTTTGGGCAATAATGATAATTGACAGTGACGTTATAATATGTTATTATATTAAAGTGTTAAAACGTATGAAATGGTATTTTGACGATACCCGAAAGGAAGTTAATAATGAAAAGATCTATTTTTAAGACTATCGCATCACTTTCCGCTGCTGCCATGATGCTTTTGGCTGTAGGCTGCGGAAGCACATCTGATTCTTCATCAGCAGCAGGCACAAATAGCACAGCCGCTGCAACAGGCGAGGATAACTCACTTCAGAAAGTTCTTGATTCAGGCAAGCTTGTGCTTGGTCTTGACCCAACATTCAAGCCAATGGGCTACACAGACGAAAACGACAACATCGTAGGCTTTGATATCGACGTGGCAAAGGAAGTTTGCTCAAGACTTGGTGTAGAGCTTGAAACTTACTCTGTAAACTGGGATACAAAGGAGCAGGACCTTAATGCCGGCACAATAGATTGTATCTGGAACGGCCTTTCTGTCAGCGATGAGAGAAAGAAAGTAATGCTCATGAGCGAGCCTTACATGAAGAATGAAATGGTGTTCGTTGTAAATGGCTCAAGCGACGTTGCTTCACAGGCTGATCTTGCAGGCAAGAACATTGCCGTACAGAACGGCTCAACAGCACAGGAAACACTTCTTGCATCTGACGTTGTAGCAAATGGTGCGACAACAACAGAGCTTGCAACAAATGTTGAAGCCCTCCAGCAGTTGGAGCTTAACATGGTAGACGCAGCGTTCCTTGACTCAGTAGTTGCAAACTACGAGATATCCACAACAGGCAAGGATTACAAGGTGCTTCCTGACGGCCTTGACCCAGAGGAGTACGCTATCGGCTTCAGACTTGGCGATCAGGCACTTTGCGACAAGATCGAGGAGATCCTTCACGAAATGAAGCAGGACGGCAAGCTTGCTGAGATATCAACAACTTGGTTCGGAAGCGACATCACGACCATAAAATAATCGCAAAAACATTCAATCGGACAGTCTTTGGGCTGTCCGATTTTTTTGCTGTAAGAGCGTGTCTAGTTTCGTGTCTAGTATTTATCATTCTAACGCATATTTTACGATTTTTACGCATATTTTAACATTTTAGGGCATAAAGAAAACCGCCTATCTATGTGATTTAACGTAAATAAACGGTTTTCGCTTGGCGGAGAAGGAGGGATTCGAACCCTCGATGAGCTATTAACCCATACACGAGTTCCAGTCGTGCGCCATAAACCGGGCTAGGCGACTTCTCCAGTTTATCATTTTTTTATATGTGTCACACTATCTAAGCGACTTTAATATTATACCATATGATCTTTTACTTGTCAAGACATTTTTGAAACTTTTTTTTGTTATTTTCTTATTCAGAATTACTGTGTAAAAAAAGTTTTCTCTGCGATGCTTTATTAACAATATTCTGAAAAGTTTTCATTTTATTTTCTATATGAACATGTTACCGAAAATTTTCGCAATCTCGAAAACGATTAAGCAAATTATTTAGTTGATTTATAACAAATTTAATTAAATATATGTATTGGTAATATTGAAAACAGCTTAATAATTTTACCACTAAAATAAAAAAGTCGTTAAAAAGTTTACGAAAATTCACAAAATGCCTTTGACAACTCGAGGCAAATGTGGTATAATGTTTAAATGACTGTAGGGTGCAGTGCGTCTAAATGCAACATTATAGAGAAGGTGAGACATTTTGGGAAGAAAACGCATTGGAGTGATATTGTCTGAGGCAGAAAGCTATTATCAGGAAAGATTGCTGAAAGGCGTAATGACAAAGGCTTTTCAGCTTGACTATGATGTGCTTATCTTCACAAGCTTTGTCAAAGTGTCATTCTTAAAAGCAGTGTCTGTTGGAGAAATGCAGATATATGACGCTATAAATTATGATAAGCTCGATGGCGTTATCGTTTTGGCAGATACATTAAAAATGCCTGGGTTTTTTGACAAAATATGCAGGGATATAGATGAGAAATGTCATGTTCCTGTGGTTTTTATAGATGGAAGCTATAAGGACTATGAAAGTATTTATACCCGTGACGAAATACCCTTTATGCAATTGACAGAACATCTTATCGAGGTCCATGGATGCAGGAAGATACTTTTTTTGAGCGGTCCGCTGGAGACTGCCACCACTCGTGAACGGCTTGCGGGATATAAGCGTGCCCTTGAAAAGCACGGCATAGAGTATGATCCGGACTTTGTCTGCTTTGACGGAGGCTTCTGGTATGATAAAGCGGCAGAGGTGGCAAATAATATCATCTATGGCAGACGTAAAAAGCCTGACGCTATCGTTTGCTGTGGAGATTATATGGCTATAGGTGTTGTACATGAATATCAGAAAAACGGTTTGAGCGTGCCTGAGGATATGATAGTTGCAGGTTATGACGCAATAGACGAGGCTATCCATTGCGTGCCAGCTATAACCTCCTGCTCACCGCCAATCTTTGAAACTGGCGTGAACGCAGTAATGACCATTGAGGCACGGATCAAAGGCGTTGAACCGCAGGGCCTTATAGAGGACGGCGGCAAGGTGGAGATAGGTGCTTCCTGCGGCTGTCATGAGGATTATAGCTATACAAAGCGTGATCTTTTATCATCTCAGAACAAGATGAATTATCATGACTTTTTGGACAGCAATATGACCGATATAATGGCTTGCTCTAAAGATCCCGATGATCTGATGGCCATGATACAATATTTTCTCTATCTTATCATTGGTCATGAGAGGTATTATCTCTGCCTTAATGAGGATTGCCTTGGAGAGCATGAGATAGTCGGTGAGATCTCCACTGTTCCAAAGGAATATACAGAAAATATGGTGCTTTATATAAGAAACGTTGACGGCAAAAGCAGAACTCTTCATGATCCTTTTGAACTCAAAGAGATATTTCCTGATCTGGATGAAGAACGAGAAAGCCCTTGTGCATTCTTTATCACCCCGGTACATTTTATAGATCGGTGCTATGGCTATGCTGTATTGTCTTACGGTGACGAAATAAAATCGATAGATATCACTTATCGTAATTGGACAAATCATGTAAGCAATGCTCTGGAATCAATGCGGATACGAAACTCCATAGCTAATCTTGCAGTCCGTGACGCTATGACAGGTGTTTATTCGAGAATAGGCATTGAGAAAAATATCCAGTTTGTTATTGACAGAATGTCAGATCCGAAAAATAAGGCTTTTATCGCTGTCTGCGATCTGGACTGCCTTAAAAAGATAAATGATAATTTTGGCCATAACAGCGGTGATATTGCAATAAAAGCGATCGCAGACGCAGTTTTGGCATCGACAAAAAATAACGAGATATGTGCAAGGGTAGGCGGCGATGAGTTTGTGGTGATAGGCTGTAACGACTATAACGACAACTATCCTGAACGATTTTCTGCAAGGGTCAACGACCGTCTTAGGGTATATAACAAGTTTGCAGGTAACGAGTTTGAGGTCAGCGTTAGTATAGGCGGTATTTGTAAACATATAACAGATGTCCACGAGCTTGAAGATATGTTTACACAGGCGGATAAGATAATGTACGCAAGTAAATTGGAAAGACATAAAAACAGGAAATAGCAATAGATAAAATATCAGTGCATTACAACGGACGGTCAGTGATCGTCCGTTTTTGCGTGTGAGAGATACATATCCACTTGACTTATAGGCTCAAATGTAGTATAATGTAAAAGTTAAGGCGGTTTTCTGCCTGTTAGTAAGACGATTTTTTTCGGAAAGGAAATGGATAATAAAATGGCTAAAGCTAAAAAAATAACGGCTGCTCTTACTGCCGCATTGCTTTGTACTGCGAGCCTTACCTCTTGCTCGGACACAAGCTATGTGATGACAGCAGGTGACAGCAAGATAAACGCAGGAATCTACATTTATAATGAGCTTACAGAAATGTCATATCAAATGACGATGATGTATTATCAGAAGGGCATCAAAAAAGACTATTTCGATCAGAAGGTAGACGGAAAGGCATTTGACGAGTATCTTTCAGATTATGCTCTCACTGCAACTAAGGAGTATGCGGCTGTAGTTGACAAGTTCAACGAGCTTGGACTCACTCTTTCAGATGAGGATATAAAGTCTATTAATGACAGCATAAGCAGCACATGGGATTCTCAGGGCGAGTTTTACGAGTCAGAGGGTATCTCAAAGGAATCTGTAAAGCTTGCACTCAAAGGCTCGAAAATGAGGGAAGAGCTTTTTGATCACTACTATGCAGAGGGTGGCGAGGAAGCCGTTTCAGACGATGAAATGGTGAAGTATCTTGATGATAACTACCTGAGATATAAATCTATTTCCTTTGCAAAAACTAAAGCATCAACTGATTCTTCATCATCAGCCACCGATTCTTCTACAGACTCAGCAGACGCTGCAAATGAGGAAGCCAAGGCAAAAAGAGATGAGTTTCTTGAAAAGGCTCAGGGCGTTTCGTTTGACGATTTTGATAGCATCATAGATGAATACAACGACTATGTTGCATCAAAGAAGGCCTCAGATTCAAGCTCCGCTACTGACAGCGATTCATCAGCCTCAGACAGCTCAACAGCGTCAGACGACACATCTTCCGTATCAGACATCGACACAAGTTCTACAGCTTCCGACGATACATCTTCTGTATCTGACAGCACAGCAGAATCAAGCTCCACTGCAGTCAGTGACTCGTCAACAGACAGCTCATCATCAGAGCCAGACCCATATGCAAATGAGAAAATGGCGAACTATGGTGAAATGGACGATTCACAGAAAGACACTACAAACGGCAAGATACTCAAAGAAGTAAGCGGTATGAGCACAGACGTTGCAACAGCTTATGAGGACGATAACGCATATTACATTCTTATCAAGGGCAATGTTAAGGACAGAGATACAGAATATGCCAAGGACAATCATGAAGATCTTCTAAAAGAAATGAAGAGCGATGAATTTCAGAAGAAATTAACAAGCTGGGTAGAAAAGCTTGACATCAAGGTGAACAACAAGGCCATAAAGCGTTACACGCCGAAAGTGGTCTACGATAAGCAGACAGAGTATTACAGCAAGAACAATAATTCATAGCAGATAAAATTACCGCCGCAACCGAGTTTGGTTGCGGCGGTTTTGTCATGTTGACAAATTTGAGAAATACGATATTGTTGACCCTATCCGGCAATAGTGGTAATTGGTAGGCTTTAAGGAGCATTTAAAGCCCGAAGAATCAAGTATTTTCGTGGTTGAAACGATAAAAAACCTGAAAACTTGGGAAATCCAAAAACGCTGATAGAAAGCCTGTTGACAACAAATAAATAGTCTTCATTAGCGGACAGTGTTTCATAAATTTTTGAAGTGCTGTCCACTATTTTCGTGTCTAAAATTGAATACTTAATAAAGCACTTTTTGGTGGCTGTCATCTGACGGTCACCAAGAAGTGCTTTTTCTTTTCTATAAGAATTGTTTTATCATCATAATCATGTTTAAGAACACTTGTGAGTGAATCGGTAAGAAAAGATATACTTGATTCATGGAAAACACCTCCAAACATTTTTGCTAATATTAGTTTGTGACATTTTCGCTAAAATGTTAATGGTGAACTTTAGAGAGAGGAGGAAAAATCAAGTTTAATACAAAAAGAAAATATCCCCCGAAAAGTGTTGGCACGGCTTGACAAGGGGAGCAAACGTTCAAAGCAATATCAGATAGACTTTCATCGTGGGCAAAACAGCCAGGGGTGATTTCACACCCATGCAAATATTATTCGTGGCGAAAAGGCTTTGTGCAGTGTTATCAGCGACAGCGATATTATGCTCGATATTATCACGGCTTTGATGATAGAGGAAAACTAATGTATTATTGGATAAATACGAGTCTTGAATATCAAGCAACAAATGAGCATTTTGACTGTATAATCGTTTCTCAAAATATATGCATTCGAGAAACAGTCAAAAAATACATTCTTAATGATTAATTCATGACTTTCCGATATGTTATAATTATTCATATTATAACATAATCGGCGATTTTTTTCAATGTATTTTTGTGCATTTGTTAATTTTGTTAATTCTGTATAGTTTGAACAATAAATATTGTGTGATAACAACAATAGAAAGTGAAGGCGAGTAAGTTGGATATTTGTATTACCAAAAGAAAAGACGGAAGATTCATGGGATGCTTTATCATCGACAGAGATGAATCCGGCAAAGCTGTTTATCAATATGTTTACGGAAACACCTATGATGATGCTTATAAAAAGGTGCAAATTGGAATGGAAGTAGAATTAAGATTTCAGAGCGGAAAGTGTATCAGCGTTTTGGAAGTATATCGGGAATGGATCACTGCAATCGCAAACCGTGTCAAAGAATCCTCATTTGTCAATTACTGCAACAAGTTTGAAAAGCATATTATTCCTGAATTTGGCGACATTCCCTGTGTGGATATAAACGCAGTTAAGCTCAACAATTTCATAAACAAAAAACTTTCAGAGGGGTTCTCCGCAAGTTATATAAAAGATATTATAACCGTTTTTAAGTCGATGCTTATATATGCACAGGAAGAGTATGGTTTCAGCCTTTCTCTGAAAAATGTCATACTTCCCAAAATAGAAAAGAAGAAAGCAGAAAAATTCAGTGATAATGACCAGAAAGTCCTTATCTCACACATTAAGGAACATATGACCCTTACAGGTCTGGGGATTTTGATCTCACTTTATATGGGTCTGAGAATCGGCGAATTATGCGGTCTGACATGGGCTGATATAGACATAGAGAATCGGGTATTATATGTACACCGTACAGTTCAGCGAATCTGTACCTGCAATTCGGACGGTAAAAAAACGAAAATTATTATCTCCGTCCCCAAAAGCGATACATCATTCAGAGAGATCGCAATACCGGAGTTCCTTGCAGAATATTTCATAGCATTTAAAGGCGATGATAACTACTACGTTCTTTCGGGAAGTGAAAAGATAGTTGAACCTCGTGCCTACCAGTATCGGTATAAAAGGGTTCTGTCGGAATCAAATTCCGGTGATCACACATACCATGGACTTCGACATACCTTCGCAACAAATTGCATTCAGAACGGGTTTGATGTGAAAACACTTTCTATGATTCTCGGCCATAAAACGGTAAATATCACACTAAACAGGTATGTCCACCCTGATTATGTTCATGAAAGAAAGCTCATGAATAAACTTGCTATGCTGTTTTAGTGTAAAAATGTGTCAAAACTGCATCTTGAAAACTGAATAATGAAGAAAGAACATGTCTATTTGCTGACAATCTCGAATGCATATATTTTGAGAAAAATCTCAGAATCCTAATTGCGATTCAGGCTATATATAGGGAGGAGACAATAAATGCACAAAAACCATTACAGCGGCGGACTCACCCGTGAGCAGTTCCTGTTTTATGAGATAAAAATAGTCGCAGGGCTACTTGGTCGGGGAAGAAGCCGTGATGAGATATATCGTGAGATACAGAGCGAAAATCTGTTCCAGTTTCCTACGGAGCGAATGATAAAAACGATCACCAATACCTGTTTCAAGCGCATAGATGCAGTTGATAATGAAGTTGCCATCAGGCTGCTTGCAGATGCATCTGCCGAAGTTGCAAAGCAGGTGAACCTGTATGCGATCATGTGCGAAAACAGTATCGTCTATGACTTTATGATCGAGGTCATCGGTGAGAAATATCGCTCACAGCAGCTTGATTTTTCGGTGAAAGATGTGAATGTGTTCTTTATGTCCCTTGCCGAAAAAGTGCCTGCTGTCAGCGAATGGAGCGAATCCACAATGAAAAAGCTTAAGCAGGTGTTGGTGCGTTTTCTTGTAGAGTGCGAATATCTTGAAAGCTCGAAGTCGCAGACCTTGCTTCCTGTATATTTGTATCCCGAGCTTGATGAATTGATACGTTCCAAAGGCGACACAGATGCACTTGCGGCTTTTAATTGTTTTAATTGAGGTGCGGACTATGAGTAATATTATTTACCAGCTTAATGAGATAAAAAAACGCTTTTCAGATGAAGTGTTTCTGAGCAACAAGGGACTTTCAAATGAAGTCGGGATACACGTTTTCTGCTACGAACCAAAGGACGAAATGCTTGTGCGGAGCTATTTTGCTGACCTGATAAATGCACAGGGACAGCCATTCCGTATCGTGGAGTGTGATCTGTATAAGATTTTCCTGCGGATATGCGAGGAAAAGCGGATCCTGAAAGGCATTCCCAATATGGAGAAGAAAAAAGGCTCGGAGTGTCTGCTTAAACAGTTGCAAAAAGCTGTTTCGCCCGAAGCCTTTGTAGAAAAAATGAAATACGAGCCGCATGAGCATGGGGATATTTTGTTGATTACCGGAGTCGGAAAAGTTTATCCGTTCATGCGGTCTCACAATATCCTTGACAATATTCAACATATCTTCTCGGATATTCCCGTGGTGATGCTTTATCCAGGTGCTTACAATGGTCAGGAACTTTCACTGTTTGCAGAATTTGAGGACGGCAACTACTACCGTGCTTTCAATATGATCTAAGGAGTTTTTTTATGCGTTTACAGAGTATCTATAAATCCGACATCAACCGTGACATTAACGGTGTTATCAAGGTCGCACAGGACGATGAACAGTCTATCGTGCAGGAACTTTCGGAGTATATTATCACGAGGGAGCTGCGCCGTCATTTCAATACATTTCTGAATCATTATGAACGTTCGTTGGAACAGCCCACCGACAAGATAGGTGTGTGGATCTCGGGCTTTTTCGGAAGTGGTAAATCTCACTTTCTGAAAATGCTGTCCTATCTGCTTGCAAATAAGACGGTCGGTGGAAAAAAGGCAGTGCAGTATTTCTCGGATAAGTTCGATGACCCCATGATGTTCGCACAGCTTGAAAACTGTGTAAAAGTTCCTACCGAAACTATTCTTTTCAATATAGACTCCAAAAGCCCTCTGACAAAAGATAAAACGGCTATTTTAAGAGTTTTCGCAAAAGTATTCTATGAACATCAGGGCTTTTACGGCAACGATCTGAAAGTCGCAAAACTGGAGCAGTTCATCGCAAAGTCAGGTAAAACGGAGCAGTTCAGAGAATGCTTTGAGCGTATCAACGGTGGTACTTGGGAAGAAAGCCGTGATTCCTTTGCTTTCTTTGAGGACGATATTGTAGAAGCTATGTCCGAAGCCCTCGATATGAGTGAAACTGCTGCGCGAAACTGGTTCAACGGCGAGGAAGAAATTGAGCTTAGTATCGAACAGCTCGTGAAGGAAATTCGTGAGTATATCGATAGCAAGGGCAGGGACTACCGCCTTATGTTCATGATAGATGAAGTCGGTCAGTACATCGGCTCGGATTCTGACCTCATGCTGAACTTACAGACTATCGTTGAAGAGATAGGCACGAAATGCGGCGGCAGAGTGTGGGTCATGGTGACTTCGCAGGAGGCTATCGACAGCATTACCAAGATAAGCGGTGATGATTTTTCAAAGATTCAGGGCAGATTCAATACCCGTCTGAGCCTTAGCTCCTCAAGCGTTGATGAAGTCATCAAAAAGCGTATCCTTGCCAAGACCGATACAGCAGAACAGGTGCTTAGCCTGCAATATGAGAAAAATAATCAGGTGCTGAAAAATCTGTTCACGTTCAATAATGCCGTTCTTGACCTGAAAGGCTATTCGGGCGAGGGCGAGTTTATCGAGACTTATCCCTTTGTGCCGTATCAGTTTAGGCTGATGCAAAACGTCCTTGCCGAAATACGCAAGCACGGCAATTCGGGCAAGCACCTTTCCGGTGGTGAGCGTTCCATGCTGTCGGGATTTCAGGAGGCGGCACAGGCAATTCAGGACAGGGACGAGTATGCTCTTGTGCCGTTCTATCTTTTCTATGACACAGTGCATACTTTCCTAGAAAGCTCTATCCGCCGTGTTATCGACCGATGTCAGAATGCTGCCGACAATCGTGATGGTATTGAACAGACAGATGTAAATATATTAAAGCTGCTGTACCTTGTGAGATATGTCGATGATGTCAAGGCGAATATTGACAATATAAGCATTCTTATGGCGGACGATATACGAACCGACAAGGTTTCCACAAGGCTTTCGATACAGCAGTCCCTTGACAGGCTTGTTTCTCAAAACTATGTTTCCCGCGCAGGAGATACATATACATTCCTGACCGATGATGAACAGGATATTGCCCGTGAGATAAAGAACACCCCTGTTGACAGTGCGATAATCACCAAGGCAATTTCAGATATTATCTTTGGAAAGCTGTTTGTCAGCAAGAAATTCAAGTACGGCAAATATGATTTTCCTTACGATCAGCGTATCGACGAAACCGTTATCGGACAGTTGACAGGCTCGGTGGCATTACATTTTATCACAGTAGCATCGGAGATATACACAACAGATGATTCTGTATTTCTCATGAGATCAGCGGCGGACAATGAAGTTATCGTTGTGCTTGCGGAAAGTCAGCCATATTTCAAAGAACTGGAAGACGCCATGAAGATTCGCCGCTATGTCAAAAGCAAGAACGTGGCACAGCTCCCCGAGATGATACAGAGTATTATCAGGGGCAGGCAGAATCAGGCATCGGCACATGAAAAACGTGCGGAGGAGCTTATTTCGGCGGCTATCGCTGAGGGCAGAGTTTACGTTGCAGGCGATAAATTAACACTGAAGGTTTCATCGGTGAAGGAACGTATCGAAAGAGCAATGTCGATTCTCGTGGAGAGCGTTTATACTAAGCTGAGTTACGTCCGAAAGAATTATGACAGCGATGCAGATATTTTGCAGATACTCAGCGGTGATAAGCAGATGATGCTTGATGGTGCGGAGTCACCAAATGCCGAGGCTGTCAAAGAATTATATCAATATCTTGACATTCAGAAAATGAAACAGTTGCCGACATCTATGGGGGATATTCAGAAACGTTATCAGGCTATTCCCTACGGCTGGCGAGAGATCGACATAGCAGGGGTGACTGCCGAGCTTATCGCAAGTCAAAAGTTGACCCTCAAATACGGCGGTGCTGTCATTCAGCCGAGTGATAAAAAAATGCCCGATTATCTTCGCAAGAGAACGGAAATAGACAAGGCGATCATCGGGTTCAGAATCGCTCCTCCGACTGCACTTATCAAAAAGGCGAGGGAGTTTTTGAGCGAATATTTCAACTGCACTTTGGGCGCGATACCCGATGATGAGGACGGAATTATTGCTTATATCATAGGAAAATTTGAAACTGAGCGTAACAAGCTGAATGACTTGATTATAAAAGAATATAGTGCAAATGCTTATCCCGGCAGGGGTGTTGTGGAGAACGGTATCAAGCTGTGCAATGAGCTTTTGGGGCAGAAAAATGACAATATCGCTCTGCTGAAAAAGGCTGTGGATATGCAGGAAGATTTCCTTGAACTTGCGGAGGATATGTCTGAGGTGGATACGTTTTTCCGTGTTCAGAGAAGCATTTTCGATAATGCAAGGTCGCAGGTGGAGCGTGTGAATGAGGAAAAAGAGTATTTCCAGACAGAGGACAATACTCTTGCGGTTGTCGAAAAGATAAAGCAGATAATCGCCACGCAGAAGCCTTACAAGCGTATCAGCGAACTGCCCGAACTTATACAAACGGTGCAGGAGGATTATCAAAAGCTGTTGTCGCAAAAGCGTGAGGAGGTCATCGGCGAGATACAGGCGGCTATGGGCGAGATACACCAGACCGCAGACATAAAGCAGGGTGACATCGTGCAGAGGGCGGACGATGCGCTGACAGAAAAGCGAACCGCAACTGAAAATGCAGACAAACTCATAAATCTCGATGCGATGAAAATTCAGATCGGCAATATCAGACAGCAATATCTGCAAAAACTCGTTGTCGTTGACGAACCTGATATTGATACCGTGACAATGAGCCGCAGTGCAGTTTGCCACACGATGAAACTGCAAAGTGAAGCCGATATTGACGAGTATATTGCGGAGGTCAAAAGGACGCTCATGGACAAGCTGAACGGTCACGATGTTCTGCATATAATCTGAGGAGATGTGAAAATATGAACAAAACTGCTATCAAAAATTTTGCTGTTGAAGCGAGAGTAATGCTTATCAATGCTGTAACACAGCTTGCTTATGAATTTGAAGTGACGGAGAACGGCACAAATGACCCTGCGCAGGAGTCTGTCAACGGACGGTCGCTTACGGCTGCGGAGAAAAATCAGCGTTCACAGCTTATCGCAAATATCCGTCAGAACGGCTTTACGCAGACGATGGAGGAAGCCGCCTATACTTGGTTCAATCGTTTCATCGCACTGCGGTTCATGGAGGTCAATAATTATCTGCCGTCCCATACGAGAATATTCTCGGACGAGAGCGGAAATTTCAAGCCCGAGGTGCTTTCCGACGCAGCTAATGTTGAGATCGACGGGCTTGATAAGGAGCTTATTTTAGAGCTGCTCGAAAATCAGGAGAACGAACGGTTATATAAATATATTATCATCACCCAGTGCAATGCTTTGAACAAGGGTTTGCCCGAGATGTTTGAGCAGATAGGCGGCTGGACGGAATTGCTTTTCCCAAGAAATCTGCTGCGTGAGGACAGCGTTATTGCTAAGATGATAACTGAGATACCCGAGGAGGACTGGAGAGATCAGGTGCAGATAATCGGCTGGCTGTATCAGTATTACAACACCGAGCCGAAAGACAAGGTTTTCGCTGATCTAAAGAAGAATATCAAGATCTCTGCACAGGCTATCCCTGCGGCTACTCAGCTTTTTACGCCCGACTGGATAGTGCGTTATATGGTGGAAAACTCCCTTGGACGGCTTTGGGCTGAGGGTCACGGAAAGCCCGATGATGCCGACTGGAAATATTATCTTGATGAAGCCGAACAGGAGGATTCCGTCAAGGCTGAGCTAGAAAAGATCAGGGCGGAATATAAAAATATTCAACCAGAAAATATCAAGATAATCGACCCATGTATGGGTTCGGGACATATACTGGTGTATGCATTCGATGTGCTTATCGACATTTACCGTTCCTGCGGCTGGGGCGAGCGTGACGCGGCGAAGTCTATCCTGCGAAATAATCTCTACGGGCTGGACATCGACCGCAGAGCCTATCAGCTTGCGTATTTTGCGGTGATGATGAAAGCAAGGCAGTACAACCGCCGCATTTGCAGCCCCGAAAATCAGCCAAATCTTGCGAATTTTGCCGATGTTATGGGTGCTGACACGGATATGCTCTCGGGCAGTATCAGGCGTTTTGCGGAGCAGTTTGCCTTTGCCGATACCTACGGCTCGCTAATGACCGTCACCGCCCCTGCGGATATCGACACCGCTTTTTCCGACTTTATGCCCACCTTCGGGCTGAATATGCGACAGTTTGACATGATGATGAAAATTTACACGATACTCGGTCAGAAATACGATGTGGTCTGCACCAATCCGCCGTATATGGGCGGTTCGGGAATGAATGCGAAGTTATCGGATTTTGTGAAAAATAATTTTGCTGACTATAAATCTGATCTGTTTTCTGCATTCATGGTTAAGATTTTCGATTGGTGTAAACCTAACGGTCAGATTGGTTTGGTAACGCCTTATGTTTGGATGTTTATACAGTCTTATGAAAAGCTAAGACAACTCGTGTATGCAAGTACGTCAATCACTTCAATGATTCAATTGGAATACAACGCTTTTGAAAGTGCTTGTGTACCTGTTGCAACATTTACTCTTTGTAAATCAGAAATAAAAACATCAGGCGAATACATAAAACTTTCTGATTTTAAAGGTATTGAAAATCAAGAACCTAAAACACTGGAAGCAATAAACAACTCAAAGTGCGGATACCGCTACACCGCCAAACAAGAAAACTTCTCCAAGATTCCGGGTATGCCTGTGGCTTATTGGGTGAGTGAAGCGGTGAATCGTTGCTTTGAGAAAGGATTAAAATTTGATGAATTTGCAAGTCCGAAGCAAGGTATCAAAACGGCAGATAAAGATAGATTTTTGAGATTTTGGCATGAAATAAACTATGAAAGATCATCTATATTTGATAGCAATATTGATAAATGGTTCCCATGTAATAAAGGCGGAGCATTTAGAAAATGGTATGGTAATAATGAATATGTTGTAAACTGGGAAAATGATGGATATGAAATATGTAATTTTAAGGACGAAAACGGCAAAATGAAATCAAGACCCCAAAATCTACCTTATATGCTAAAGGAAGGTTTAACGTATACAAATATTAGTTCATCAACTTTTGGTGTGCGATATAGTCCACCAGGATTTATTTATGATGCGGCAGGGTCACTAATATATGTTGAAAATAAAAAAATGTATTATGCGTTAGGTTTATTAGCTTCAAATATTGTTTTGGTCTTTACAAGAATTCTCAGTCCAACAATGTCTTTTGAAGTGGGGCAAATAGCATCAATTCCTGTGTATTATAAACCAAATTCCACAATTGATAGTTTAGTTAAAGAAAACATTGAACTAAGCAAAAAAGACTGGGACAGCTTTGAAACGAGCTGGGATTTTGAGGGGCACCCATTGGTGTGAGGTGAGAGTATGAAATGCAGTGATGTATTAGAAATAATCAAGTCAGTTCAGCCTATCGCTACTATTATTGTTGCCTTTATTTCTGCATACTTAGCGTATAAAAATACTATTAAGAACTCGATAAACCAAGAGAAAATCAAAGAATATTCAGAAATATTGGATATGCTGTATGAGCTAAAAAGTAATACTTCTATTTTCCTTCATAACACAGAATACATTGAAAGATTGAAACAGAACAGGGCGAAAATTTTGCTATTTTCAAGCAAAAAGCTATTTGAAGAAATCGACATAATTTATTCTGAAATATCAAAACTCAAAAACTCGTATTTGCAAGAAAGAGAGCCTGAATCATTAGAGGAAGATGAAGAACAGACTTTGAAATATAATATATCTGATAAACTAATTGCAGATAGTATTGAGAAGATTGTAAAACTGATGAGAAAAGAATTAAAGGTGAAAGGTACAATAAAATGGGAAAACTAATAAGTAACAAATACAACCAATGGGAATCCGAATGCGAAGCCCGTTTCCAAAAGCTAAAGGCGAACGAGGAAGAATTAAACCGCATTTTCATCGACATTTACGGCTTGCAGGACGAGCTTTCCCCAGAGGTGGAGGATAAGGACGTGACTGTGCGCAGGGCAGACCTACAGCGTGAGATAAAAAGCCTTATAAGCTATGCCGTGGGCTGTTGGTTTGGCAGATATTCGCTCGATGTCAAGGGGCTTGCCTACGCAGGCGGTGAGTGGGACAGCACGAAATACAAGACGATAATTCCCGTTAAGGACAACGTTCTGCCAATATGCGACGACGATTACCTGCCCACCGACCTCACTGGGCTGATCGTGGATTTTGTGGCGAAAGCTTATGGCGAGGACACACTTGACGAAAACCTGAAATTCATCGCAGATGCCCTTGGCGGCAAGGGTACGCCCCGTGAGGTGATACGCAGTTATCTGCTGAACGGTTTCTATGCCGACCATTGCAAAATTTATCAGAAAAGACCGATTTACTGGCTTTTCAGCTCCGGCAAAAAGAACGGTTTCAAGGCGCTTGTGTATATGCACCGCTGGGAGCGCACCACCGTTGCGACCGTCCGCACCGACTACGTTCACGAGTTGCAGGAACGCTACCGCACACAGCTTTCCTTGCTTTCTGAGCAGATAGATTCGGTGGCACAGTCCGACCGTGTGAAGCTAAAAAAGCGTCAGGAAAAGCTGACCGCACAGCTCACTGAGATAAACACCTACGAGGAGAAAGTCCACCACCTCGCTGACATGATGATAGACATTGACCTTGACGACGGTGTGAAGGTCAACTATGCGAAATTTGCGGACATACTGGAGAGGATCAAATGACGATTGATAATATTAACCGCAGTCTGGCGGAGCATTTTGCGAAAGATCTGCCCGACTGCTACGACCGCAGGATCATATTTTGGTTCGATTCCGAGCGTGAGTTTGAATCCATGCTTGATGAACTTGACCTGACCGATGTGAAAATATTAAAGCTGACCGGTGACAATTTTTTTGAAGCGAAAATGCTACTATCTGAGACGGACACGCAGTCGAATTATCTTGTATATGACCCTCTGACCTACAAAAAGCGTGAGGACAACTGGCTTAGGGATATACAGTTATACAGCGAGGAATTTCGTGCCGATCTCGTTTCCATGCAGATGAACGAACTGAAAATGCCCCAGACAACACAGCTCCGCCGTGCCATGAAGCATTACAAGAAATTCTTTGAGAGCAAGGAGCGTGTAGGCAAGCTGGCGGCACTCGCCACAAAATATGAAACCGCAGGACAGTTGCACATCGATATCATGGCGGTGCTTTCGGGTGCAAAACATAATACCGTCAATGGTGTTATACGTGCGATACTCTGCGATTCGCTTGACAATGAAGAAAATGGTGCATTGGAGCGTATCGCAAAATTTGGAAGCGAACAGGCACTGCATGAAATGACAGCGAAGTTTTTCGGCTTTTCAAATGAAAAAATACCGCTGTACGATCTTGCAACACATATCCTGCTGACGGCATTTTCGACCCTCGGTGATGACAGCGTGACTTCGGGGCTGGAGCAGTATATCTCACCTGAAAAACAGACCGCCTGCTATGCTTTTCTTGACGATTGGAACAATTCTGACGACTGCGAAAAGCTGTTCGACATGGCGGATAATATTTCAAGGCACTATAACCTGACAGACCGCCTTAAAAAAGTCAATACAGATATTCTGCTGAAAGCCGACAGCCTGCCTTGCATTGATGAGGTAATAATCGGCAGATTTATGAGCGAGATCGGTGAGGATATTATCAAGGCTGAGGAGATACTCAAAGCTGTCGAAAGCCGCCGAACATCAAAATGGTATGACAGATATTCCTATCTGTATGACGGGCTGTATTATATCGCCAAAATGCAGGAGTTCCACTACGAGCATATTACGGGATTTCATTATGGCAGATATGACGACCTGTGGAAAGCCTACGGCAAAGACCTGTACATCATGGATACATATTACAGACGTTTGCATATTGCGTTCCGCAAGAGCCTTGTCAGCACATCGGGGACGCTTGATGATCTGTTCAAGGGTGCAATCGTGACTGCGGAAAAAATATACAAGAACTGGTATCTTTCCGAGCTGAATGGGCAGTGGTGTGACCTGATAAAGGACTATATTTGTGATGGCTTTGCCCTTGATGGTATTTCATATCAGAAGGATTTCTATAAATCAAATATTAAGCCGATAGCAAGCGACAGCAGAGTATTCGTGATAATATCTGATGCCCTGCGTTATGAAGTGGCGATGGAGCTTAACGAAAAACTTCTTCGTGAAACAAATGGAACAGCAAAGCTGACAGCGATGCAGTCTGTATTCCCAAGCGTTACGAAATTTGGCATGGCAGCACTTTTGCCACACGATGAACTGACCGTCAACGATGATATGAAGATACTCTGCGATGGTCTGCCGACAGAAAGCACCGAAAACCGTGACAAGATACTGAAACGTTGTTCACCTAAAAACTGTGCCATAACATATGAAAATCTGCTTTCGATGAACCAGACACAGCGCAGAGAGCTTGTCAGCGGTGCGGAGGTCGTGTATATATATCACAACAAGATAGATGCTGTAGGTGATAAGGCGAACACGGAAAAGCAGGTATTTGAAGCCTGTACCGATTCAGTCGAGGAAATGAAAAATCTTGTGCGAATGGTCGTAAACTCCATGAGCGGTTCAAATATCATCATTACCGCAGACCACGGATTCTTGTATTCCAATGAGCCGCTTTCTGAGAGCGATAAGGTTGAAACGAGCCTTGTTTCAGGGAACATATCTGAGACGGGCAGAAGATATATCATAGCTGACAAAAACAGCAGTTCGGATATTCTGATGAAAATACCTATGGACGAGTATTCTGAAAGCATTAAAGGTTTTGCACCTTATGAAAATATTCGCATCAAAAAACAGGGTGGCGGCATGAATTTTGTTCACGGTGGTATTTCCCTGCAAGAATGTTGTGTGCCTGTCATCATATTCAAGAATATATCAAAGAATTCAAAGAAATTCGTTGATATAAAGAAAGTCACGCTGAAACTTATCAGCATGACAAGAAAGATCAGCAACAATATATTCTCGCTTGACTTCATGCAGCCCGAAGCAGTGGGTGGCAAGATCGTTCCCGCAACGTATGAGATATATCTGTGTGACAAGCAGTCAGTTCCTGTGAGTGATGTCCAGACGGTAACAGCCGACAAGACAGGCGAACCGCAGGACAGAGTTTTCAAGATAAGATTCACGCTGAAAAGTGCGGATTTTGACGGCAATGCGGTATATTATTTGAATGTTGTTGACAAGGAGGCAGGCACTATCATTGAGCGCACAGAATTTTCCGTAAAGATAGCGTTTGCAAATGATTTTGATTTTTGAGTGATAAATTATGAAAACAAGAAAATTTAAGGTAAAGAACGGAATTGGAGGCACATGGGTAACTCTGCAAGGAACTACCAAACATGAAGTCCAAACTACGCGTGACCGTGAAAACAGAGAAACATTAAAATCGATCGTTACAGTTTGTGCTATCGGCTCGAAACTGCTCTTATCCCCCGAAAAGAAAAAACGCATTTACCGCTGGCGAGCTGTTCAAAGGCGGAGAGAGCCTGATTATTACGCTGCCAATAAACAGCTTGAAGCAGAGATGAGCATTCCTGTAGGGAGTGTGATTGGAGGAATGATTATGGATGAATTTGATAAAAGGGTGATCGAAGCGTTTCCCGGCAAGGCAGTCCGCAAGGATCTTACCGGACTTATGAAAAAGGGTGCAAATGTGCCTACATATGTACTTGAATATCTTCTTCGAATGTACTGTACTACCGATGACGATGATGAAATGAGGATCGGCTTGGATAAGATCAAGAAGATACTTAGCGAGAATTACGTTCGCCCCGACCAGAGCGATTATGTCAAGTCCAAAATAAAAGAAAATGGTCAGTATACGGTCATCGATAAGGTAACAGTCAGGCTCGATGAAAAAGAGGATAAGTATGTAGCTAGCTTTACAAATCTTGACCTGAAGGATTTTGAGGTCAATTCTGATCTGGTAGTTCATAACGAAAAACTGCTGATAGGCGGTATATGGTGTATTATCAAAATTGAATATGTCGGACTTGAACTGGACGATGAAGAGGATGAATACGAAGAAGATATATTTGAAGGCAACAAAAAGAAACGCAAAAAGCTGAAAAAGAAGAAATCAAGATATGAATCTCCTTTTGCCATAGCCGCATTAAAACCGATACAAATGGCAAATCTTGACCTTGATGAGATCATCGAAGCCAGACAGCAGTTTACCAAAGATGAATGGATAACCATACTTCTCCGCAGTGCAGGCTATGAACCAGATGAACTGGACGAAAAGCAGAAATTCCACTATCTGTTGCGATTTGTGCCGTTTATTCAGAAGAACTATAACCTTGTGGAACTCGGTCCGAGAGGTACGGGAAAATCTCATGCTTACAGTGAGCTTTCGCCTTATTCGATACTTATGAGCAGCGGACACACGACTGTTTCCAATATGTTCTACAACATGGCATCGCACCGTGTGGGACTTGTGGGAAACTGGGACTGCGTGGCGTTCGATGAGGTCGGCGGTATCAAGGACAGTGATGCCGATATGGTGCAGATCATGAAAAACTATATGGCAAACGGAAGCTTTGCCAGAGGCAGCGACTCCATAAGCCCAGATGCTTCAATCGCCTTTGAGGGAAATACGTTCAGGAGTGTGGAGGATATGCTCCGCACCACAAATCTCTTTGAGCCGTTTCCCGAAGGATTCAATAACGATTCAGCTTTCTTTGATAGGATACACGCATATCTGCCTGGTTGGGAAACTCCGAAGCTGAGAGCAAGCCTTTTTACGGTGAAATACGGTCTTATTTCCGACTGCTTTTCGGAATTTTGCCACGCAATGCGCAGATTTGATTTTACAAATTCTTTCGGTGAATATTTTGCATTGAACAGCAATTTCAACACCCGTGATGATACGGCGGTAAGACGTACTTTTTCTGGGCTTGCAAAGATGATCTATCCAGATGAGCATATCGGCAAGGAAGAAGCCCGTGAGTTGCTTGTGTATGCGATAGAGTGCAGACGCAGGGTCAAGGAACAACTTAGAAAAATGAATCCTGCCGAGTTCAGTGATGTTATGCTCGGATATATCGACCTTGATACTAACGAGGAATTTATCGTTGATCTGCCCGAAATTTCAGGCGGAACGCTTATTCCCGACACCTTCGGTAAGCCGGGATATGTCTATGCTGTCGGTCGGTCTTATGATGACAAAAATATTGGTATTTACCGCTTTGAGAATAAGCTTATTGAGGGCAATGGAAAGCTGAGTTTCCGCAATGTTGAGGGTCTTGCAGGTGCGCCAAGAAGTGTAAAGGATAGTATCACAGCGGCATTCAACTACTTTATCCAGAACAGCCGCAAGCTGATAGACGGCAAGTATGACGATTTCGATTACAGCCTGTATTATAACGACTTGCAAAACAGAAATGTCAGCGAAGAGGTCTCCATAGCGGAAGTGGTGGGTCTTTTCTCGGCTCTGTCGAATCGTCCTGTCATGCCGTCACTTGTGATATGCGGACGTGTGGTAATGTCTGGAGAAACTATGCCCGTCATCACCATGCTTGACGAAATATTTGTGACAGCGGCAAATGCAGGGGCTAAGAAAATACTTCTTCCCGAAAACAGCCGTGCCAATTATGAACAGCTTTCAGACAAAATGAAAAGCGAAATATCTGCTGAATTTTATTCCACTCCGCTTGAAGCGGCAAAAATCGCACTGGGAGTAGAGCTGTAATGAAAGAATACAAGTGCATAGCCTGTGGCGAGGTGAAACAAAGCACAGAGCGCTGTATGTGTCCGATTTGCGGATATATGATGTATGAACTGCCAAATGAGCGAAAATCCGTACTTATCAGCGAGATAACGGATTTTGTTAGAGCGATAATAAATCAGAAGATAGATATAAAGTCGGTTGATTTCGGAAAGCTGGATTCGGACATACACCGCTTTCCGGACTATGATAAAATAAAAAATCATGTGTCAAAGGCTGAAAAGACGGAAGAATTTTATAAAAGATTACAGCGAAGTGCCGAACAGATGAAGCAATATTTTCACGATACGTTCCGCAAGACCTATGACGGGAAAATGCAGTTTCTGAAAGTGCTTTCCGATTCCACTGCGGAATACTTAGACAGTGTTCTTCCCAAACTTGGAATCGAAGCAAGCTATGAAAAGGTCAATTTTCCGTTGGTAAGTGTCGCATATGAGGAGAACGCCAACCATGAACTTCTGCCGTTGGCAGATACTCTCATTGAGAGAATACTTCAACTGGCTGACAAAATGTATAAATTCATCCGTATCAATAATATCTACGGACGGGCGTATGACATAAAAACTAAGGCTTTCAAATTCAAAGGTAAGACGGAAGATTTTGATTGGAGATCAGCTATCAAAGAACGCATTTCCACCTGTGATAAGGTCATTGCCAAAAAGTATGTGGTCGATATTTTCGAGGACGGCAAATCGGAACTGACCGCAATGCTGAAAGTCACTTGGGATGCTGTTTTTATCCTGATGTCAGCACCATTGAAAAAAAGTTCCTATGCTTACAGTTTTAAAAATGTAAACGGCATTATTACAGATGATTCTATGGATAGCAAAAGCTGTGCATACAAGCTGAACGATATTTTTATCAGCCGTTTTAAGCCTGTCCTTAAAATGATCAATGCCAATGAATTTTTGACTGACAAGACCGAAAGTGAGCTGTTCGAACTTTACAATAAGATGCTCGATCTTGACGTTCATCACTACATGACAGGCACAAAGGGCGATTTTGTAGCAGGGAAAAACGAACAGAAACTTGATGCTCTTGTCGGTCTTGAAAGCATAAAATCAAGTGTCAGAAAAATAAAGGCGTATGCTCTTGCAAACAAGGATAACGCGGGGCTTAATCTGCATATGTGTTTCTTAGGAAACCCCGGTACGGGCAAGACGGAAGTTGCTCGAATTATCGCAGGGATTCTATATGAAAATGGATTTTTGCCCACTGCCAAGGTCATTGAAACAGACCGCAGAGGACTTGTTGCAGGCTACGTTGGTCAGACAGCGATAAAGACCGCAGAGGTCATCAAAAGTGCTATGGGCGGAGTGCTGTTCATTGACGAGGCATATTCTCTTGTTCAGAATGACACTGGCGGTGATTACGGTCATGAAGCGGTTTCTACGCTTATAAAGGCTATGGAGGACTATCGTGGCAAATTTTGTGTAATACTTGCAGGCTATAAAAATCCGATGAATGAAATGATAGCTACAAATCAGGGCTTTCAATCAAGGATAGGCTTTACTCTTGATTTTCCAAATTACGACCGCAAGGAATTGTCGCAGATCTTGGACATCATGTTGAAAGCAAGAGAGTATTCCGTCAGCGATGCTGCTAAGGAGCGTATGCTTGATATTACCGACCACAAGCGGAAAGACTCTAATTTTGCAAATGCTCGTGAGGTCAGAAACATTCTCGATAAGGTCATCATGTGTCAGAATGTACGCTGTGCAGGCACATCTGATAAAGCCCTTGAAATAGTAGATGTGAATACATACATCAGGGACGAGCATATCAAGATCCCCACAAGCGGCAACGGTTTTGTGAAGAAGATACTTACCACCGAAGAAGAACTTGACACACTAGTGGGACTGCGTTCCGTGAAACGAATGATAAAGAAGATAAAGGCTTATGCCAAGCGTAACAAGACAGATCCTGATATTAATCTGCATATGAGTTTTTGCGGAAATCCGGGGACGGGCAAGACCGAGGTCGCCCGTATACTTTCACGATTATTGTACGAGGCAGGTGTATTGACCGAAGCCAAGCTGATAGAAACAGATGCAAGCGGACTAATAAGTAAGTATGTCGGTGAAACGGCAAAAAAAACGCTGAACAAAATAAATGATGCTATGGGTGGAGTGCTTTTCATTGATGAAGCATACAGCCTAATGCAGAACACTGACAGCGGAACAGCAGGCTACGGCGACGAGGCTGTTGCAGTTCTTCTGAAACAAATGGAAGATAAAAGAGGGCAGTTCTGCGTTATCCTTGCAGGCTACAAAACAGAAATGGACAAGTTTATCAGCACAAATCCGGGATTTTCGTCAAGAATACAGTTCTCGCTTGATTTTCCTGACTATGACCGAGAGGAGCTTTCGGAAATAGCACTGCATTTCCTGCAAAAGAAAAAATACACTATTGACGATAACGCACTTGTGCTTGTGCTTGATATTACCGATTATTACAGGGCAAGACCAAACTTTGCGAATGCCCGTACTGTCCGAAATATTCTTGAACAGGTGATAATGAACCAGAATCTTCGTGCAGACGAGGAAGAAAGCTCGGATACCAATATCATTCTTTCTGATGTGAAGGATTATATTGACGATGAAAACATCGACCTTAACAGTTCGACGGGGACACATCGAAGAATTGGTTTTTGAATGAATGAAATAAAAAAAGTCCGAAAAATGAAATGCTCCCCTTTTGTTAGACAATGTGGTATAATAGAAATATACCAATAAAAAATCTAACGAAAGGGGGCATTTTTATGCCAAAAGGAAAGCCGAACAAAAGATACACACCGGAATTCAAAATCAAAGTAGTGGAAACAATGCACAGAGAAAAGTTAAGCTATCGTGAAACTGCACGTCAATTTGACATATCGAATAGCAGAGTAACAGCATGGGAACGAATCTATCTTGAAGAAGGAGCGGATGGACTTTACGCAGAACGCAGAGGAAGGAAATCCACAGGGCGACCTCCGAAAATTAAGAAAGAAGAAGATCTGATTGCAGAAGTACAGCGTCTTCGTGCGGTGAATGCATACTTAAAAAAATTGAATGCCTTGGTTGCCGAGCGGGTACAGCAAGAGAAAAAGCACAAGTGATATGGGAACTGAGGCATGAACATAAGATATGGCTGCTCATTGAGATTGCTGATATTCCCCGCAGTACCTACTACTATTACAGTAAGCAATTTGATCATCCAAAGCCGGATCGATATGCTGAAATCAAAACTGAAATACGCCGCATTTACGATGAAAGCAAAGGTCGTTACGGATATCGGAGAATCACCAAAGAATTGAAGAAGAAATTTGTTGTCAATCACAAGACAGTACAGAAACTGATGCGTAAAATGGGCATATTTTGCCGTGTTCGTATGAATAAGTACCACTCATACAAGGGTGATGTCGGCAGAATCGCGCCGAATCTTCTGGAACGTGATTTCAAAGCAGATCAGCCAAATCAAAAGTGGGTAACTGACGTTACTGAATTTGCTTTGTTTGGAATTAAGCTGTATCTGTCACCGATCATTGATCTATATAATGGCGAAGTGATTTCATACAATCTAAGCCGTCATCCGAATTTGAATCAGGTAACGGATATGCTTGAGAAAGCATTTACAAAAATACCGGACAACACAAATCTGATCCTTCATTCAGACCAAGGCTGGCAGTATCAACACAAGCACTATCAGAAAATGCTCAAAGAGAAAGGCATCAGGCAGAGTATGTCCCGAAAGGGAAATTGTCTTGACAATGCCTGTGCCGAGAATTTCTTCGGCTTGCTGAAAACAGAGCTTCTCTATTTGCAGGAATTTCATTCTGTCGAGCATTTTATTCAAGAGCTTCATGAATACATAGAATGGTACAACAACAAACGCATCAAGCTTAAGCTTAATGGTCTATCTCCTATAGATTTCAGACAGGAAGCTGCATAACAAAAGCGACCAAGATTCCTCTTAGTCGCTTTGCATGAATTTTCTTTTGAATCTTTGTCTAACTTTTTGGGGTCAGTTCAAAATGCTTGTTTTTTTATTTTTGATGTAAAAGTCGGATATATATAACCGACTTGAAAATGATAGTGACGAAGTGCTTTTTATTGATGATAAGCCTAAAACTAGAAACGAAATAGCATAAAATTACCGCCGCAACCGAGTTTGGTTGCGGCGGTTTTGTCATGCTGACAAATCCTTCGATTTCCTCCTTGCCCAATTGTAGCACATAAGGAGAAAATCCTAAATGTGAACACATTCACATTTTGTCAACATAAGCCCATTTTATGTATTATTTTTTTGCGAGTACAATGCCCAACATATTATGGCTTTATAAAACAAAGAGCTGCGCATCTTTAATGAAACGCAGCTCTTATGCTTATATTTTTATTATAAAGACGAAATGCACTGTGAATATGCCCCAATATTTAGTCAACAACACATTCCACAACAGCACAAGGCGGAATATTCAGCTTTAACACATTGTCCTTGATGACTGCCGTATGCTCGGTAATGCTCACTCTGTCGGGACAGTCGAAGTCGTTATAGCTGTGCGCCTCGTTTGTAAGTATCCTGCAAGAAACTGATGATGCTTTAAATCCGAAAATGCTGCATTCAACAGCAGCCTCTTCCGTAAGCGAACAGTTTGCGGCGGTAACGGTCATACTCTTTTCGTTCACCGATGCGGAAACCGAGATCATCGGAGCATTTTTACCTTCCGACATATTTTCGTTCTGCGTATAGCAGTAAACTGCCTCGTTGTTTTGGTGTGTTTTAAAAAGGTCGAAAACGTGATATGTAGGCGTTTTTATCATCTTATCGCCCTCTGTAAGAATGACCGATTGGAGAACATTCACCGCCTGCGCAAGGTTTGCCATTACAACACGGTCGCTGTGTCTGTTAAAAACATTCAGCTCTATTGCAGCAACGATAGCATCACGCATTGTATTCTGCTGATATAAAAATCCCGGGTTCGTACCCTCTTCTACCTTATGCCAGCAGCCCCACTCTCCTATTACAAGTCCTATTTTCTTTTCAGGATCATAGCGGTTCATTATCTCCGAATGTCTTGTGATAAGCTCATCGGAAAAGTTCGCTGCAGCGATAGTTTTATAATAAAGCTCATCGTCAAAATCGGTGGCAGACTCCATTTCGGGCCATACTGGCATCGTATAATAATGCAGGTCGATAGCATCAACATTATTGCTGTCAAGATTTTTCATCATGACTTCTGTCCAGTTATAGTCGGCAGAGCTTGAACCGCAGGCTATTCTGTAAAGTCTGTTTCCCGAATAATTGCGGCAGAATGTCTGATACCTTTTATAAACGTCGGCGTAATATTCGGGACGCATATTTCCTCCGCAGCCCCAGTTTTCATTGCCGATACCGAGGTATTCGAGTTTCCACGGCTCGGCTCTGCCGTTCTTCTTTCTCTGCTCTGTGAGAGGTGATTCCGCATCTGAGGTCATATATTCTATCCATTCGGATAATTCACGAACACTGCCGCTGCCAACATTGCCGTTTATATAAGGCTTGCAGCCAACAAGCTCACAGAAGCGCATAAATTCGTGCGTGCCAAAAGAATTATCCTCCGTGACTCCGCCCCAGTTCGTGTTCACGATCTTTCGGCGCTGAGATTTTTCGCCGATACCGTCCTGCCAGTGATATTCTTCTGCAAAGCAGCCGCCGGGCCAGCGGAAAACGGGAGCTTTTATATTTCTGAGCGCCTCAATGATATCATTCCTTATTCCGTCTGTATTCGGAATAGGTGAATTTTCACCCACATATATACCATTGTAGATACATCTTCCGAGATGCTCGGAAAAATGTCCGTATATCTCTGGAGCGATATGTCCGAGCCTGTCGTCTGCATTTATTACCATTGATATTTTTTTCATGTTATACCTCCGCAGCATACTGAATTATTATGTTATTATTATACTAAGTCAAGGAATCCTCATATTTCAATTACAGATGATTCTATGGACAGCAAAAGCTGTGCACACAAGCTGAACGATATTTTTATCAACCGTTTTAAGCCTGTCCTTGAAATTATCAATGCCAATGATTTTTTTGACCAGCAAGACCGAAAGTGAGCTGTTTGAACTTAACAATAAGATGCTCAATCTTGATGTTCATCACTACATGACAGGCACAAAGGACGGTTTTGTCATATCCGAAATTCACTTATGATACCTAGTATTAGCACTTATCTGAAAAGCCCTGTAAACCTGCTCCAAAAGCATTATCCTTGCAAGCTGGTGCGGAAAGGTCATCTCCGACATTGACAAGCGCAGGTCAGCTTTCGCCTTTATCTCAGGGGCAATGCCGAATGACGAGCCTATTATGAAATTCACTGTGCTGAATCCGTTCAGACCGCATTCGCTGAGCTTTTTGGACAGCTTTTCACTTGAAAGCTGCTTGCCCTCAATGCACATTGCAATATTGTATGCACCCTTGATGTCAGTGTAGCTTTTCATGGCTTTTGCCTCGTTTTCAAGCGCCGCCGCTATCTCCTTTTCGGAGGGGTTGTCAGATAACCTCGACTCGTTCAGCTCAACTATTTCAAGCTTGCAGAACGCCCCCAGCCGCTTTGAGTATTCCGCCGCAGCGTCACGCCAGTATTTTTCTTTCAGCTTTCCAACTGTAATAAGATTTATCCTTATCAAAATGCCACCGCCATTCCGCTGCCCTCAGGCTTTGCTATATGTAAAATATAGTCGCTGTTGCGCTCGTAATCCCCAAGTGCTCCCACAGCCGAGTTTTCAGCCTGCAAAGGTGTGTTGTTTTCCTGACTTAAATGCCCTAAAATAAATTTATATGTACCTGCTGTCATAAGCTTTTTTAGCTGTTCTCCGCAGGCAGAGTTTGAAAGGTGTCCGTGGTCTGAAGCGATGCGCCTTTTCAGCTCGTATGGATAAGGTCCATTTTTCAACATTGACTCATCATAATTTGACTCCAGCAAAACAAGGTCAGAACCGCTCAGGTGCATATCGACCTCGTTTGTAACAGTGCCAAGGTCGGTGCATACGCATACCTGCTTGCCGTCAGGGGTCTTTATCTGATATCCACAGCTTGCAGGGGTATCATGAAATGTGGCAAAACCTTTTACGGCATAATCTCCTATGCACACTTCATTGCCGTCCACCTCGTTGACATCACAGGCAGGGTCTATTTTGCCGTCAGATACAAGTATCTCAAGATTGGTCTTTTGGGCAAATACAGGGATATGATATTTCTTCGTGAGAACTTTAAGCCCAGAAACATGGTCTGAATGTGTGTGTGTGATAAAAATTCCCTGTATCACAGCAGGGTCGATCTCGTTAGCTTTCAAAGCCTCACAAAGACGTTTGCAGGATACTCCTGCGTCAACAAGTATCCCGCCGTCACTGTTGCCGATAAAAGAGCTGTTGCCCTTGCTTGATGAAAAAAGTGGATATATCCTTGCCATAACTAATTCCTTTCAAAAGTTTTCAGAAGATACTCTGCAACACCGTCTTCTTCATTTGTGCCTGTCACCTGGTCACAGCCTTCAAGCACCTCTTTGCAGGCGTTTTTTACTGCCACTCTTTTATCAGCCGCCTTGAACATAGGCAGATCGTTGGTGTTGTCGCCAAAAGCCGTGACAAAGTCAAAGCCGTAATTCTCACGAAGATACCTCACGCCTTGCTCCTTAGAAGCCACCGAAGAGAACACTTCAAGATACCAAAGCTTGGGGTCATAAACATCATAATAGTATGTGATGTTCAGCTTTTCATTTTCTTTAAGAGCGTCATACAGCGGTACAAGTTTTTCTTTTTCTGCAATAAATGTGAAGTATATCACATTGTCGATGTACTGAGAAAGGTCACTGACCTGCGTGAAAGACTTGTAATATTTCTCTCTGCGTTCGTTGTAAAAGCTCTTCATTGCAGGTGAAATAAGTCTCTCATATCTTGTGGAAAGCTGGTTATCTGAAACCGAGTACATAAAAGGCTCTAAACCAAGTCCTTTTGAAAGACCTATGATAAGACCACAAAGCTTCCTGGAAAGGGTGTTTATCTTGACGTATTTTTTCTCCGCCATATCATAAATAAGCACGCCGTTCATAAGTATAACAGGAAGCTTCAGGTCAAGCCCCGAAAGTATTTTTCCTGCGGAAGCAAGCGTCCTTGCAGTGGCGGCAGTGAAGTTAAGCCCCTTTGCTATGAGCCTGTTCAAAGTGTTTCTTGTGAACTCCGTCACCTCTGCATTGCCGTTAAGCAGCGTTCCGTCAAGGTCGGAAATAAAAAGCTCCATATCATGTCCTCTCAAATGCTGTAAAAAACGGCGGCAAATAATATGCCGCCGCAGTGTTTTCAATATTAATCAGCCACTAAGCTCCATTTCGTTAGCGTCAGGCTTGTAAACACGCTGAATGTCAGCTCCAAGCCCTCTGAGCTTCTCATCTATCTTTTCATATCCTCTTTCGATGTAGAAAATATTGTCTATCTCAGTAGTGCCCTCTGCGGCAAGTCCTGCTATCACCATGGCAGCGCCTGCTCTCAGGTCAGTTGCCACAACAGGAGCACCTTTGAGCTTGCCAACACCCTGTATAACAGCCACCTTGCCGTCAACAGAAATGTCAGCGCCCATTCTTCTAAGTTCAGCCACATATCTGAATCTGTTGTCAAAAATATCGTCTGTAACGATGCTCGTACCCTCTGCAAGGGTCAGCAGTGTTGAGAACTGCGGCTGCATATCAGTAGGGAAGCCAGGGTGCGGCATAGTTTTTATAGAAGTTTTCATGAGCGGACCGTCCACCCAAACATGAACGCTCTCGTCGCTTTCTTCAACGTTTACGCCTACCTTGCGTAGCTTTGCCGTGATAGACTCAAGGTGTTTAGGGATAACATTTGCGATAACAACGTCGCCCTTTGTGGCAGCCGCCGCTACCATATAAGTGCCTGCCTCTATCTGGTCAGGGATAGTCGCATAGGTGACGCCTTTGAGGTAATCAACGCCTCTTATCTTGATAACGTCTGTACCTGCGCCTCTGATATCAGCACCCATTGAGTTAAGGAAGTTCGCAAGGTCAACGATATGAGGCTCTTTCGCCGCATTTTCGATTATAGTAAGCCCCTTTGCCTTAACAGAGGCAAATATTGCATTCATAGTTGCGCCAACTGTAACAAAGTCAAAGTATATCTGATTGCCCACAAGCTCGTCTGCTGTGACATGATTAGCTCCGTTCACTATCTCGTCAGACGCACCAAGCGCCTTGAAAGCTTTCAAATGCTGATCTATAGGTCTGTCGCCAAGGTCACAGCCGCCCGGCATCGGCACAAAAGCCTCGTGAAATCTTCCAAGCAGCGTGCCAAGAAAATAGCATGATGCTCTCATGGTTCTTGCAAGCTCATATGGCACTTCAGGCTTTTCAATGCCCTTTGTGTCAAAATATATAGTATTTTTATCTAAAAGTCTGACCTCTGCGCCCATTTCACGCAGGATCTTCATGCACTTAGTTATATCGCTTATCTCAGGCACGTTCTCAAGAACGCACGGCTCGTCGCACAGGATAGTTGCCGCAACCAATGCAACAGCAGCGTTTTTTGCACCGCTTATCTGCACAGTACCATGCAGCGGCTTACCTCCATGTATAACAAACTTCTCCAAGTTTACACACTCCTTAACGAGATTGTCGGCTTCTCTCTCTGCCGACGCTCAGATTATTATACCACAGCCACAGGCAAAATAAAAGCAAAAAGCAAGAATTTCAACGATTTGGTTAAAATCATTTAACATACACCCAAGCAATCGTTAAATCTGCCCATATAATGCAGGCTATGGCGGTCTATAAAAAGAACAAACGTTCACATACTCTTAACAATAGAATACTCAACTCTTATATTTTAACACACCCCATTCAAAAAATCAATAGTGAATAAGGATATTTTGATAAATTTTCGACAATTTTTTCGGCTTTTTAGGCGAAAATTACAGCAATGTTACAACTGTACGAAATCTTGTACCTTATTGTAACCTTGCTGTAATATTTAAGTACAAAAAATCAGACACTTGCCGTTTGTCTTGACGAAAAAGAACGGCTGTGGTATACTCATAACAACAGATATACTGCAAAAAGGGGAGTGCGGCAGTGGTAAAAAGAAAGAATCTCATATGGGCGGCAGTTTTTGCGGCTGTTATCGCTGCGTGCCTGATATTTATTTTCCTCACTGGTGGAAAGAGCGGAGAAAATTCTGCCGAGATATATGAAAACGGCAAGCTAATAAAGACTATTTCTGACCTTTCCCCCGATAAGGAGTATTCCTTTGATATAAAAACAGAAAACGGCACTAATACCATAACCGTTGGCGAGGGAAGCATTTGGGTGTCTGTCGCAGATTGCTCGAACCAGACCTGTGTTCATGCAGGAAAGATATCCCATGCAGGACAGACCGTCATTTGTGCACCGCACAAGCTTGTGATAAAAATAGTCGGTGAGACATCTGCTGACGCTGTGATATAGGGGTGGAAGCATGAAGATATCAGTACAAAAAATCACCCTTATAGGAATTTTTACCGCCTTGTCACTTATCATTTTCATGGTTGAAGCACAGTTTCCTGTTATGCCCATAGGCGGCATGAAGCTTGGGCTTGCCAATATCGTCACAATGGCAGCAATGCTTTTTATTGGCAGAAAAGAGGCAGGCTTGGTGCTGCTTTTGCGAATAATCCTTGCGGCAGGGCTTTACGGAACTGTGGTGAGCTTTGCGTTCTCACTTACAGGCGGAATTTTAGCGTATCTCGCCATGTGCATTGCGGTTTCGAGAGTTGGTGAAAACCAGCTTTGTGTGACATCAGTTTTTGGTGGGTTTTTCCATAACATAGGTCAGCTTTGTGCGGCGGCAGTGATATCAGGCACATGGGCGGTGTTCAGCCTTTTGCCTTATCTCATAATAAGCGGCATTCTCACAGGCACGCTCAATGGTCTTATCCTCCAAAGATTGTGGAAGTCGCCACTTAGAAAATACAGCATAAAAAGATAACAGCGGCGTCAGGGGCATACCTGATGACCGCTGTTTTGTTCTATAGTCAGTTTAGCCAAAAACAGACTTTTCACAAAGTGGCATTTCTACATTTTTGCCTTGTGAGAAATAGGTGAAAACTCAGCGTTTTGCTTGCATTTGACCGAAAAATATGGTATAATTAGTTGTTATAATAGGGTCATTATAGGATAGCGTTGAAATTGAACGGAGGAGTGGATTTGAGAATACTTGGTATCGACCCGGGCTACGCCATTGTGGGATTCGGAGTGCTTGAATACAACAGCGGAAAATTCACTGTTGTTGACTACGGTGCAATAACCACTTCTTCGGATATGGATTTCAACAGACGGCTGAAAGTCATCTATGATGATATGACCGAGGTAATAACCACCTATAAGCCTGACGAAATGGGAATAGAAAAGCTGTTTTTCAATACCAATGAAAAGACCGCCATTGACGTTGCACAGGCAAGGGGAGTGACCCTTCTTCCTGCCATAATAAGAAATATTCCAATCTATGAATATACGCCTTTGCAGGTGAAATGCTCCATAGTCGGCTATGGACGTGCCGAGAAAAAGCAGGTGCAGGAAATGACAAAGACCATGCTTCATCTTAAAGCTATCCCAAAGCCTGACGATACAGCGGACGCAGTGGCTATCGCTATAACTCACGGGCTTTCGGTGAACACAAGGCGTGTTATGAAAAATTTTGAGGAGAAATAATATGATATATTCACTTAGCGGAAAGCTCGTTCATACCGAGAGCGACCTTGCCGTAATAGAATGTGCAGGCGTGGGCTATGCCTGCAAAACGACTTTTTCCACCTTGCAGCAGATTGCAGGCAAAAGCGAGGTCAAGCTTTATACACATCTTGCCGTAAAGGAGGACGCGGTGGAGCTTTTCGGCTTTGCAACTAAGGAGGAGCTTAAAAGCTTCCGTATGCTCATATCTGTCAGCGGAGTAGGTCCGAAGGCAGGTCTTGCCATACTTTCAGCCTGCACTCCGTCACAGTTTGCGCTTGCGGTTGCAACGGGGGATTCAAAGGCTTTCACAAAGATAAAGGGTATCGGTACAAAGATAGCACAAAGGATAGTCCTCGAGCTTAAGGATAAGGTGGCAAAAGAGAATACCATATCCGTCAGAGGAAATGCGGCTCAGGGCTTTGCGGCTGTTCCGAGCGGAGCTGTCGAAGAAGCTGTCACAGCCCTTGTGGTGCTTGGATATACCGAGGGTGAAGCAATGTCAGTTATATCAAAGCTTGACCCGAATTTGAGCGTTGAAGAGCTTATAAAGAAAGCCCTTATCGGACTTGCGAAATTTTGAGAGGAGAACTCCATAAATGATCGAAAAAGGAGATTTTGATATAGACAGGATAGTCACCCCGAAAGAAACTCAGGCGGAAACAACTGACGATTTCGAGGTGAGCCTTAGACCTAAAACACTTGACGAGTATATCGGTCAGGAAAAGGTCAAGGAGAACCTGAAAATATATATACAAGCGGCAAAAAACAGGGGCGACAGCCTTGACCATGTTCTGCTTTACGGCCCACCGGGTCTGGGCAAGACCACTCTTTCTGCCATAATCGCCCACGAAATGGGAGTGAACATCAGGATAACCTCAGGACCTGCCATTGAAAAACCGGGCGACCTTGCAGCACTTCTCACAAACCTAGAAAAAGGCGATGTGCTTTTTATAGACGAGATTCACCGCCTTTCAAGACAGGTGGAGGAAGTTCTTTATCCCGCTCTTGAAGATTATGCCCTGGATATAATCATGGGCAAAGGCCCTGCGGCAAGGTCTATAAGGATCGAGCTTAACAAGTTCACTCTTATAGGTGCGACCACAAGAGCAGGCTCGCTTTCTGCACCGCTGAGAGATCGTTTTGGCGTTATCCAGCGTTTGGAGCTTTACAATACAGAACAGCTTTCCGATATCGTAAAGCGTTCTGCAGTTTTGCTTGGCGTGGCTTGTGATGATGACGGTGCAGAGGAGATAGCGAAGCGTTCAAGAGGAACTCCAAGAATAGCAAACCGCTTTTTAAGGCGTGTGCGTGATTTTGCCGAAGTCATGGGCGACGGCAGGATAACCGCAGACATTGCAAAGATAGCCCTCAACAGAATGGACGTTGACAAGCTGGGACTTGACTCTCTCGATAAACGTCTGCTGACAATGATAATAAAAGGCTATGACGGCGGCCCCGTGGGACTTGAAACCCTTGCGGCGGCTATCGGCGAGGAGTCTGTCACCATTGAGGACGTTTGCGAGCCGTATCTTATGCAGCTAGGTTTTCTCTCAAAGACCCCAAGGGGACGTGTGGCGACACAGCTTGCTTACGATCATCTGGGATTTCTCAAGGACGGACAAACGCACCTGTGAGCTTAGTGAGGAATGAGGAGTGAGGAATGAGGAATTAAGGTATCGCCTGCGGCGATGAATTTCTTGTTCTGTAGGGGCGAACACTGTTCGCCTGCCACTGCACTTTCTATCTTTGGAAAAATTTTATTATCGGATAAATTTAATATGTGTGTTAATATAGAGTTTACATAAATAAAAAATAATATAGAGGTATGACCTCGAAAAGGAGCTAATTATTATGGGAAGATTATTTGGAACTGACGGCGCAAGAGGAGTAGCTATTACAGAGCTTACCTGTGAGCTTGCTATGCAGATAGGCAGAGTTGCCGCAATGGTACTCACGAAGGAAACAAACCACAAGGCTAAGATAATCATAGGCAAGGATACCCGTATCTCAGGCGACATTCTGGAGTCCGCACTGGTGGCTGGTATTTGCTCAGTTGGTGCAGACGCTCATATACTCGGTGTTGTTCCTACCCCTGCCGTTGCAATGCTTGTAAAGAAATACAACGCAGACGCAGGCGTTATGATATCCGCTTCACACAATTCTGTTGAGTTTAACGGCATAAAGCTTTTCTCAGGCACAGGCTTCAAGCTTTCTGACGAGATAGAAAACGAGATAGAAGCACTTATCCTTGACACACCTGAGAAGATAGAGCTGAAAGACGGCTGTGATATAGGTCACGTTTATTACGAAAAGGACGCAGCTTGGGATTATATCCGCTACGTTATGAAAACAGTTCAGACAGATTTCAACGGTATCCGTGTGGCGCTTGATTGTGCAAATGGCTCGGCTTCCGTGTGCGCAAAGAGAATTTTCGAGGGACTTGGTGCAAAGTGCATAATGCTCAACGATAAGCCGGACGGAACGAATATAAATAAGGACTGCGGCTCAACACATATCGAGGGTCTGCAAAAGGCAGTTGTTGATAATCATTGCGATATAGGTCTTGCCTTTGACGGCGACGCTGACAGATGTCTTGCAGTTGACGAAAAGGGCGAGCTAATCGACGGTGACAAGATACTTGCTATTTTCTCGAAATATATGAAGAGCATGGGCATACTCAAAAACAACACCTGCGTTGTTACAGTTATGACAAACCTCGGCTTCTTCAAGTATGCAAAGGCAAACGGCATCGTTGCCGCTACCACAAAGGTGGGCGACAGATACGTTCTTGAAGAAATGCTCAAGGGCGGTTATAATATAGGCGGTGAGCAGTCAGGTCATATAATCCTTCTTGACTATGCAAACACAGGCGACGGTGAGCTGACAGGTACAAAGCTTCTGACAGTCCTCAAATGTACAGGCGAAAAGGCAAGCGAGCTTGCTTCCTGCATGGAGTGCTATCCGCAGGTGCTTGTGAACGTTAAGATAACAGCAGACAAAAAGGGTATGTGGGATAAAGTCCCTGAGATAACAGACGCTATAAAGATGTATTCCGAAAAGCTTGGTGACGAGGGCAGGATACTTGTTCGTGAGTCAGGCACAGAGCCACTTGTTCGTGTTATGATAGAGGGCAAGAGAACAGGCATAATCACAGAATATGCACACAAGATAGCGGAGCTTATCGAAAAAATGTAAGGTAAATTTTATATAAGGATAAAAAATATGAGAATTGCAGAAAACTGGAAAGACTATAAGATAATAGATACTTCAAGTGGCGATAAGCTTGAAAGCTGGGGCGGAAAGGTGCTTGTAAGACCTGATCCTCAGATAATCTGGAAGTCCCCGAAGCGTTCTGACCTGTGGACAAAGGCAGACGGCATATATCACCGTTCCTCAAAGGGCGGCGGCGAATGGGAATACAGAAAGCGCCTGCCTGAAAGTTGGAACATCGGCTATAAGAATTTGAAGTTTATAATCAGACCAACGGGCTTCAAGCACACAGGTCTTTTCCCTGAACAGGCTGTGAACTGGGACTTCATGGCTGATAAAATAAGAAACGCAGACAGAGAGATAAAGGTGTTAAACCTCTTTGCATACACAGGCGGAGCTACCCTTGCCTGTGCCGAAGCAGGTGCAAGCGTTTCACACGTTGACGCATCAAAGGGCATGGTGCAGTGGGCAAGAGAGAACGCCGCTGTGTCAGGGCTTTCCGATAAGCCTATTCGCTGGCTTGTTGACGATTGCGAAAAGTTCGTTCAGCGTGAGATACGCCGTGGCAAGACCTATGACGCTATCGTTATGGATCCTCCGTCCTACGGCAGAGGACCTGGCGGAGAGATATGGAAGCTTGAAGATTGTATCTATGACCTTGTAAAGACCTGCTCAGGCGTTTTGAGCGACGAGCCGCTTTTCTTCCTGCTCAACAGCTATACCACAGGACTTTCACCCTCAGTTATGGCATATATCCTGAGAGATGTCCTCGGAACGAGGTTTGGCGGAAACGTTACGGCTGATGAGATAGGATTGCCTGTGGAGGCAACAGGCGGTGTGCTTCCATGCGGTTCAACGGCGATTTGGCAGAAATAGCTTTGCTATAGTAAGGAATGGTGTTCGCATGAAATATACTGAGAATTATGTTTATATGTACGGTCAAGTGATCTCCACCTGTTCGTTCCTTCTTGACGGTGATTTTCCAAAGGCAGACGGCACGGCAGAGATAAAGGAAAAATATCACCTTGTCGGTGGTGAGACCGGAACAGCGGCGGCTGTTCTTTGCAGTCTGAATGTGCCTGTAAAGCTTGGCGGTACTCACCTTGGAAGCGGTAATGAAAAGCTTATAAAGGATTATTTTGCAGACAAGACCGCTGACCTTTCGGAGCTTGTTACAGAGGGATTCGAGGGCGTGACCGACTATGTTATCATAGATAAAAATACACGCACCTGTTTTGGTGAGTGGGATAAGCTTTATTCACGTCCAACGCCTTTTTATGAACAGCCTTCGGAGGAGTCAGTGAAAAATTCAGCTTGCGTTGCGGCTGACCCTTATTTTGGTGATAAGATAGCCGAGTATTGCGTAAAATATGGCAAGAAATACGTTACGATAGATTGTGCCTATGACAGCTATATACATAAGCATTGTGCAGTAAATTGCATATCTCATCAGCACCTTGATGAATATTATCCAGATAAAAGCTATGACGAGCTTTTCAGGCTTTATACAGATAATACAGACGGGCTTGTGATATTTACCCTTGGTGAAAAGGGTGCGATGTATGGCAGAAAGGGTGCTGTGCCAAAGATGTGCCCTGCATTTAAAGTAGACGTAGTGTCAACACTTGGCGCAGGGGACAGCTTTAAGGCGGGCGCTGTATATGGGCTTTATAAAGGTCTTGATGACGATACATTGGTGAAAACAGCCTGTGCTGTGGCAGGTGCGGCGGTGGAAAAGTTCCCTATCGCACTTTATCCGCCAACAGTAAAAGATATCGAAAAGCTTATGGGCAATATGTAGGGGCGAACAGCGTTCGCATACCCATATATTATAATAAGGTATAAACCAAAATTTCAGACAGGAGGAAAGGTTATGTCTTTTGATTTTGATGAACTTAAACACAAAGCAGGAAATATGCTTGAAAAGGGCAAAGAAAAAGCTCATGAAGCCGCCGAAAGTGAAAAGGGGCAGAAGATAAAGAGCAAAGCAGGAGAGCTGTTTGAAAAGGGAAAGGAAAAAGCCCACGAGTTCGCAGAGAGCGAAACGGGCAAAAAGGTAAAGAACAAGGCTGAAAAGCTCCTTGATAAAGGAATAGACAAAGCCGAAAATGTTTACGAAAAGCATAAGGAAAGAAAGGCTGAACAGAAAGAACAGCCTGAAGATAAGAAATAAACTAAATTTGGTAAGGAAAGTGAAATGAGCAGTTTTATTGAAATAAAGGATCTGCATTTTTCCTATGTGAACGACCTTGAAGAGCCACCTGTTAAAACGGAGGTGCTTAAAGGCATAAATTTGAACATAGAAAAAGGCGAGTTTGTGGCAGTGCTTGGTCATAACGGCTCAGGCAAATCTACACTTGCAAAGTGCATAAACGCTATAAATCTTCCTGAGTCGGGGGCTGTCTATGTGAACGGCATGGACACTTTGGACGAAAATAACCTCTTGCCTATAAGAGAAAAGGTGGGCATGGTATTCCAAAACCCTGATAACCAGATAGTTGCAACTATCGTGGAGGAGGACGTGGCTTTCGCCCTTGAAAATATGGGCGTCGAGCCGAATGAGATACGCAGGCGTGTTGACGAGGCTCTTAAAACCGTCGGTATGTATGAATACAGACTTCATGCACCTCATAAGCTTTCAGGCGGACAGAAACAGCGTGTGGCTATCGCAGGCATAATCGCAATGAAGCCTGATTGTATACTTCTTGACGAGCCTACCGCCATGCTCGATCCTCACGGCAGGGACGAGGTAATGAAAACTGTCAAAATGCTCAACGAGCAGGGCGTTACTATCGTGCTTATCACCCACTATATGGAGGAAGCCGCACAGGCACAGCGTGTTGTTGTAATAGACGGTGGCGAGGTCATAATGGATAACGTTCCGAAGAAGATATTCTCAAATGTGGAAACCATGAAAAATCTGGGACTTGACGTGCCGCAGGTGACAGAGCTTTGCTGGGAGCTTAAAAGGGCAGGCTATGACATCTCCACCGAGATAATCCACGAGGACGAGTGCGTTCAGAAGCTTTATGAAATGCTTAAGTGATAGGGAGTAACAATGGCAGTAATTAAAACGGAAAACTTGACTTATGTTTACGGCGAGGGTACGCCCTTTCGCAAAACAGCCGTAGACAATGTTAATATAGAGATAAATGACGGCGAAATGGTGGGTATAATAGGACATACAGGCTCAGGCAAATCTACCCTTATCCAGCATTTCAACGGTCTTTTGAAGCCCACGAGCGGAAGCGTCTATATAGACGGAGAAAGATTGTGGGACGATAAATCAAGACTTCGCCCTATAAGATTTAAGGTGGGTCTTGTGTTTCAGTATCCTGAGTATCAGCTTTTTGAGGAAACTTGCTATAAGGATATCGCATTTGGACCTAAGAATATGGGTATTAAGGAAGATCAAATAGACAAGTATGTCAAAGAAGCCGCAAGAATGGTAGGGCTAAGCCCTGAGATACTTGACAAATCGCCTTTCGAGCTTTCGGGCGGACAGAAAAGGCGTGTGGCTATAGCAGGCGTTATGGCAATGAACCCAAAGGTGCTTATCCTTGACGAACCTGCTTCGGGTCTTGACCCTAAGGGCAGAGAGCAGATACTTGGTCTTATAAGAGAGTATCATGAGCAGATGAAAAACACTGTTTTGCTGGTATCCCACTCTATGGAGGATATCGCAAAGAACGTTTCAAAGATACTCGTCATGAACGAATCGAAGCTTTTCTGCTATGACGATACAGTAAAGGTGTTCCATCGCTCTGAGGAGCTTGTGTCAATGGGACTTGCAGTGCCGCAGATAACAAGAGTTATAAACAGGCTCAAAGCCATGGGCATTGATATTAAGGACGATGTGTATACAGTTGGCTATGCGAAAAAGGTCATCCTTGAAATGCTGGAGCAGAAAAAGAATAAGTAAGCAGCGGACTGCCTTTGACCCATATGAGCAGAGAGCAGGACTGTGTAAGTTGAGATAGAAAATTGGAGGAATATACCTTGATAAAGGATATTACTATAGGACAGTATTTTCCCGGAAATTCTGTCATTCACCGAATGGACGCACGAATAAAGATAATAATGACGGCGGTTTTCATAGTAATGCTTTTCGCCGCAAACAGCGTGTGGGGACTTCTTGTGGGCATAGCTTTTACTATTCTCACTTTTATCATATCGAAAATACCCGGTAAACTAATGCTAAAAAGCTTGAAGCCTATCGTGCCGATAATAATATTCACGGCGATACTCAATCTGCTTTTTATCAGAACGGGCAAAGCCTATTTTGAGTGGAAATTTCTCAAGATAACCGATGAAGGCGTTGACACGGCAGTGTTCATGATGATAAGGATAATCTGCCTTATTGTCGGCACTTCGCTTCTTACCTACACCACCTCGCCTATCGACCTGACAGACGCTATCGAAAGATTGCTTTCACCGCTGAAAAAGATAAAAGTGCCTGTCCATGAGCTTGCAATGATGATGACTATTGCCCTGAGATTTATCCCTACCCTTATCGAGGAAACAGACAAGATAATGTCGGCACAGAAAGCAAGAGGAGCGGATATGGAAACAGGCTCGCTGATACAGAAAGCTAAAGCCCTTATCCCAGTGCTGATACCGCTTTTTGTGGCATCGTTCAGACACGCTGAGGAGCTTGCTCTCGCTATGGAGTGCCGCTGTTATCACGGCGGAGAGGGCAGAACAAGAATGAAACAGCTCCATATGAGCATAGTCGATCTCTATGGCTCTATATTCTGCGTGCTGTTCCTTGCAGGCGTTATTGTCATAAATATAGTCGTTTAGGAGGGGTATTATGAGCAGTGTTTTTAAAGATATGGACCAAGATGACAGACTTGACACTTTGGAAAGAAAAGTCAAGAAACTTGAGAGAAATGCAAATGGGGGAAGTAAAATGTCAGGCATTATAAAAGAACTTATCGGCAGAGAATGTACCATTGACGGCGACGGGATTTATGGTCATAGCTGTACTATTCTTGACGCAGACGACGAGTGGGTAAAGCTTATCGTTCACGAAAAGAAAAGCGACAGCACCATGATAGTAAGACTTGACAATATAGATTCCATAACACTCGACTAAAGAAACGGGATATACTCATGACAAATTTCAGGATAATACTTGCCTATAACGGCACAGCCTATCATGGGTGGCAAAGGCAGAACAACGCCCTTGCCGTTCAGCAGGTGCTTGAAGAAGCTATCCTCTCGCTGACGGGACAGACAGTCACAGTGAACGGCTGTTCACGAACAGATGCAGGAGTGCACGCAAGAAGATTTTGTGCAAGCTTTCTCATAGAGTCCACAATAACCTGCCGTGGCATAGTTTTCGGACTTAATTCAAAGCTGCCGGACGATATCTCAGTGCTGGAGTGCGAAAAAGTCCCCCTTGATTTTCACGCAAGATATATGTGCAGCGGCAAGGAGTATGAGTATATTATACATAACAGCGAGATAAAAAATCCTTTTTATAAAGATACAGCCTACCGCAGTTGGTTTCCAATAGACGAAAAAAAGCTTGATAAAGCCGCACAGGATTTTGTGGGAACGCACGATTTCAAAGCCATGTGTTCCACCGATTGCACAAAGGAGAATACAGTTAGGACTATATTCTCTTTCCATGTAAGACGTGAGGGCGAGCTTGTGATATTCACAGTTTCGGGAGACGGCTTTCTGTACAATATGGTAAGGATAATGGTAGGCACGCTTATTTTTATAAATGAGGGCAAGATAGGAGAAACTCAAATACCCGATATACTTGCGTCAAAGGACAGAACAAGAGGCGGAAAGACCGTTCCGCCGCAGGGATTGTATCTTAACGAAGTGTATTATGATAAAGATAAAGGATCTGAACAAGGTGAATGATAAAAGATCAAAGAGCAGGCGGAGAAAGAAAAATCCGCCTACCAAAGAAGAAAAAACAATAAGAATAACCAAGCAGACGGATTTTGTTCAGCGTGACGAATTTCACGGTGCAGAAGAGCCTATGCCGAACGTTACTTTCAGAGAGATAAAGCGTCAGAAAAAGGCGGCTCAGAAAGCGGCGGAACGTGAGCAGGAAGAACAGCTCCGAAAAGAAGCGGAAGAAGCCGAGGAGTCACGAAGCAGAATAGAGCTGACGAACACCGAGGATAAAGCCGAGGTGGAAAAGCCTGAAAAAGCTGATGAAAGCAAGATAACAGTATCAGGCGGTGAAAATAAAGAGCAGGCTTCAGAAAGCAAAGAGGAAAAATCCGAGCATAAAAGCAGAAAAGAGAAAAAGGCTGAAAAGGCTGAGAAAGCCGAGAGGTCTGACGAGGAGATATCCAACGTCACCGATATAAGAGCGGCAAGAAAGAAAGAGAAAAACAAAAAGCTCTATAAAAAGATAGCCGCCATAGCAGTGGTGGTCGCTTTCGGAGTTGGCGTTTACGCTTCAAGAGGGGTGTGGGTGCCGAAGCTTGAGGGCATTTTGGACAGACCTCATGCCACTATAGTAAACGACGGCAAAAAGCAAAGCGGAAATTTTCCGCTGACCTTTGATGAAAGCTCCGTTAACGTTATAAAACAGCTTTCCGACGGTATAGTTCGAGTTGACGACAGGAACATTGCTTTTTATGACGAGTCTGGCAATAAGATATCGGATAATTCTCACAACTTTGCAAACCCTGTTGTAAGAACATCTGGAAAGCGTGTGCTTGTTTACGATAACGGTGGAAATTCTTTCAGAGTGCTGAATAAAAAGGGCGAGCTGCTCTCAAAGGATATAGACCAGTCTATACTTTTGGCGGAGATAGCCCCTGACAGCACAGTTGCAGTGGTCACCCAGACTGAGAAATATGCCGCAGTGCTGACAGTTTATGACTCCTCGGGAGCGGAGATATATCAGTGGTCAAGCTCACGAAGAATACTTGATATAAGCTTTGATAAGGACGGAAGCGGCTGCTGTATCTCAACATTTTCCAGCAGTGGCGGAGCGTTACGCTCGGTCGTCTATCATGTGACCTTTGACAGCACAAAGGAGAAGATGAAGAGCGAACAGCTTGAAACTCTCGCAGTTGCCGTTCAGCGAAACGATAACGGCGATTATTGGGTAGTGGGCGATACCTGCTTCTACAAGCTTGACAGCAATGGTAAAATACTTATGCAGTATGAATATCCTGAGGAGCTTTCAGACTATGCCCTGACAGACACCACTGCCGCAGTAGCATTTGACGGCATACAGCGTAAAACAGGAACTCTTGCGGTGTTCCGTTCGGACTCTGACGGAGATAAGCCTGATAGCGTTGTTTATACTCAAAGCGGCAAGCCTAAGAAAATGGTCGCAGAGAACAAGAAGGTGATCCTTCTCGGCGAGGATAATATAGAAGCCTATGACAGTGCAGGAAATCTACTTGCAACAGCGGCAGTGTCCTCTGAGTATCTTGACTTTGTTTACCTCAACGACAGCGTTTATTTCCTAGGTCTGCATGAGATAAACAAAATAGCTTTCGAGACCTGACGAAAGGCAGGAAAATATGGCATATTTTTTTGACGGAGCAGTTATAATGATCCTTATTGTGACCGCTCTGACAGGATACTGTAAGGGCTTTGTGAGATATGTCATCACAATGCTCGGAACAGTGGCAGCCGTTCTTGTGGCTTTTCTTATAGCCAATATGTCGGCTGAAAATGTATATAACAAATATTTCAAAACACAGCTTATAACGAGCCTTGAAAACGCTGCTGAACAGACGGATCTTTCAAAGCTTGTGAGCAATGAACTGAAAAACGAGGGCGTTGATATCGACCTTTCAGATGAGGAGATAAAAAACGTTCTGTCAGGGGCAGGCACTCTTGCGGAGAATACCGAAAAGCTGCTTGTTTCAAAGGGAACAGACTTTGATACCGCTCAGCAAAAGGGCGAGGAGCTTTCAGAGTATATCCACAGTGTTATGCCCCAAAAGCTCAGCGAAAAGCTGGAGGGCAATAAGCTTGGAAAAAGTCTGTCTAAGGCGGTGAAGTTCACTGCCGAGCAGATAGACGAAGCCGTCAAGGCTCTCTCTGAGGGTGGCAGAACTGGTGCTGAGTATCTGGAAAAGAACATTTTCCGACCGATCGCCCTGACTTTTATAAGGCTTTGCGTGTTCATGATGGTGTATGTGCTTATGGAGATAGTCATAAGGCTTATCCTGCGTCTGTCGGGAGTTTTTACCCGAATGGCAGGTCTGACAGCGGCAAACCATTTTGCAGGCATGGCGCTTGGTCTTTGCAAAGGCGGTCTGTATCTGGTGTTGATAGCCTTTATGGTCTGCACTGTGATAAATGCTACCGAGAACAAGCTTCCCAAGTTCAACAGCGCTGTTTTTGAAAATACCTATCTGTTCAGTTACTTCTTTGATATTCTGTATAAATGATTACCGTAAGGTGTATCAGTAAGGAAAGGAGCAAATAAAAATGTTAATGTGTTCAAGATGTAAAAAGCGTCCTGCTGTGGTGTTCATCTCACAGATGAACGCCAAGGACCCTCAGCACAAGAAGAACGAGGGACTTTGCCTTGTTTGTGCTAAGGAGCTTGGCATTTCGCAGGTGGACGATTATATGAAGGCAATGGGCATCTCAGACGATGACCTTGAAGCAATGTCAAATCAGCTTATGGAGGCTTCCGACGGGGACGATTTTGAGCCGGGCGGAACGAACTTCCTGAGCAATCTTTTCGGCGGTGACGCAGCCAATCTTTTCAGCAACCTTGCAGGAGGTATGCCTAAAGCCACCGATGAGGGCGGAGAGAACAAGCCAAAGGATAAAAAGAAAAAGCTTAAATTTCTCAACAACTATTGCACAAATCTTACTCAGAAAGCAAGAGAGGGCAAGCTTGATAACGTTGTGGGCAGAGATAAGGAGATATCAAGAGTTATCCATATCCTGTCAAGACGTCAGAAGAACAACCCATGCCTTATAGGCGAACCTGGCGTTGGTAAAACAGCCATTGCCGAGGGTATCGCACAGAGGATAGTTGCCGGAGATGTGCCTTTCCATATCAAGGATAAGGAGCTTTACCTCCTTGACCTTACCGCACTCGTTGCAGGCACTCAGTTCAGAGGACAGTTCGAGAGCCGTTGTAAAGGACTTGTAGAGGAAGTAAAAGAGCAGGGCAATGTTATCCTCTTTATAGACGAGGTGCATACCCTTGTTGGCACAGGCGACAATGAGGGAACGATGAACGCAGCTAATATCCTGAAACCGTCACTTTCAAGAGGCGAGATACAGGTAATAGGCGCAACGACTTTCAAGGAGTACAGAAAGTATATCGAAAAGGACTCTGCACTTGAAAGACGTTTCCAGCCTGTAACAGTTTCAGAGCCGACAGTTGAGGACACAATCACAGTCCTCAAAGGCATAAAGCAGTATTACGAGAATTTCCATAGAGTAAAGATTTCAGACGATATGCTCAGAGAGTGTGCAGTGCTTTCTGAAAGATATATCAACGACAGATTTCTCCCTGACAAGGCGATAGATCTTCTTGATGAAGCCTGCGCCTGCACAAGTATCAGAACACCTGAAATAGAGGAGTTCGACGCACTTAACGAGGAACTTAAAAAGCATGAAAAGCTCGTTGAGGATTACGAGCAGAAGTCAGACCCTGACTATGAGATAATCGCAAAGGAAAAGGGCGAGATACTCAGGATCCAGAACAGACTCAAAGAGGTGGAAGAAACTCTTAAAAACGTTCAGGTCACAGAGGAAGATATCTCAAAGGTAATAGAGCTTTGGACAGGTATCCCTGCCAATAAGATAGCTCAGACCGAGTATGATAAGATAAAGCACCTTAAAGAAGCCATTTCAAAGCGTGTTATCGGTCAGGACGAGGCCGTTGATAAGGTCGCAAAGGCAATAAAGCGTACAAGGGTTCAGCTTTCAAAACGTCGCAGACCGGCTTCGTTTATTTTCGTCGGCCCAACAGGTGTTGGAAAAACAGAGCTTGTGAAAGTCCTTGGAGAAGAGCTTTTTGACGCCACCGAGCCGCTTATCAGAGTCGATATGACCGAGTATATGGAGAAGCACTCAGTATCAAAGCTTATCGGCTCACCTCCGGGATATGTAGGCTTTGATGAAGCAGGTCAGCTTACCGAAAAGGTGCGCCGCAGACCATATTCAGTGGTGCTCTTTGACGAGATAGAAAAGGCTCACCCTGACGTTATGAACATACTTCTCCAGATACTTGACGAGGGACGTATCAACGATTCACAGGGCAGAAGTGTTTCATTTGAGAACACAGTTATCGTCATGACATCAAACGCAGGTTCGACTGATAGAGATACAGGTGTGGGCTTCAATAAGACCGACAGTGATATCGCAAAGGATAAAGCAATGAAAGCATTGAGAGATTTCCTGCGCCCTGAGTTTCTTGGAAGAATAGACGAGATAGTCGTGTTCAATCCGCTCACAGAGGAGAATTTCGCTGGCATAGCAGGCCTTATGCTGGACGAGATGAAGTCGCCGCTGGAGGAGAAACATATCAGCCTGAGATATACAGATGAAGCTCTGAAAGCTATCGCACATAAGGCATACGGTCAGAAACTTGGAGCAAGAGATATCCGCCGTGTCATAAGAAACGAGGTGGAGGATAAGATAGCCGAACTGCTTATAGACAAGGGCGAGGGAGCGGTGTCCGCCGTGGCAATATCCGCTGACAACGGAGAGATAAAGGTGGACGCACTTTAAAAGCCTAAAGTTATAAAATCAGGGTAAAAATTATAAAAAAATACTTGATTTTTATGACGGTATGTTATATAATAAAGGTAAGGTTGTTAGTTTTTTAACAACGTGAATTAAAAAATTAAATTGAGAGGTGTCTTTAAAATGGCAGGTTTAAACAAAGTTACTGTTGATGACATTAATGTAAAGGGCAAAAAGGTACTCGTAAGAGTTGACTTTAACGTTCCTCTTAAGGACGGCGTTATTACAAACGATAACAGAATAACAGCTGCTCTCCCAACTATCAAGAAGCTGGTAGCTGACGGCGGCAAGGTAGTTCTGTGTTCACATCTTGGCAAGCCAAAGAACGGCCCAGAGGCTAAGTTCTCACTTGCTCCTGCTGCTGCAAGACTTGCAGAGCTTCTTCCTGAAACAAAGGTAACATTCGCTGCTGACGATACAGTAGTTGGCGACAACGCTAAGAAGGCAGTTGCTGAAATGGCTGACGGTGATATCGTTGTTCTTGAGAACACAAGATTCAGAGGCGCAGAGGAAACAAAGAACGGCGAAGCTTTCGCTAAGGAACTTGCTGACCTCGTTGACGACGAAGTATTTGTAATGGACGCTTTCGGTTCAGCTCACAGAGCTCATGCTTCTACAGCTGGCGTTACAAAGTTCGTTAAGGAAACAGCAGTTGGTTACCTCATGCAGAAAGAGATCAACTATCTCGGAAATGCAGTTGAAACACCTGTTAGACCATTCGTTGCTATCCTCGGCGGCGCAAAGGTAGCAGATAAGCTCAACGTTATCTCAAACCTCCTCGAGAAGTGCGATACACTTATCATCGGCGGCGGTATGGCATATACATTCCTTAAGGCACAGGGCAAGGAAGTTGGTCTTTCCCTCGTTGACGATACAAAGATCGACTACTGCAAGGAAATGATGGCAAAGGCTGAAAAGCTCGGCAAGAAGCTTCTTCTCCCTATCGACACAACAGTTGCAGCAGGCTTCCCTGATCCAATCGACGCTCCTATCGACGTAGAAGTTGTTGATTCTGATAAGATCCCTGCTGACAAGGAAGGCCTTGATATCGGCACAAAGACACAGGCTCTCTTCGGCGAGGCTGTTAAGTCTGCAAAGACAGTTGTTTGGAACGGTCCTATGGGCGTGTTCGAGAACCCAACACTTGCAAAGGGTACTATCGCAGTTGCAAAGGCACTTGCTGAAACAGACGCTACAACTATCATCGGCGGCGGCGACTCAGCAGCAGCAGTTATCCAGCTTGGCTTTGCTGATAAGATGTCACACATCTCAACAGGCGGCGGAGCTTCACTTGAATACCTCGAGGGCAAGGTACTCCCAGGTATCGACGTAATCGCTGACAAGTAATATATTTTACTAAGCTATAAGCTAGGGGCAGGCAGGTTTTGCCTGTCCCTTTTTTATGCAGAAATCGAGGTAGTAAAAATGAACGGAGTAACACTACTTGCAAAAAGCGGATTAGGCTGGCAGGGCATAGGCGGAATAATTCTTCTGCTCACAGGCGTGGGACTTATCTATTTCGGTATAAAAGCCTTGCAGGGCTATCGCTTTTTCCCTGAGCAGGAATATAATATCCCTGAGGAGGATCACTACGAACCAACTCAGGCAAAAGCCTTGCAGAAGATCAAGACCACAATGCCCGACTTCAATGGCGGCGAGGACAGAGTTTTTACCGAGTGGAAAATCGGCTATACCGTTGACGGCGAGAAATATACCCAGATAGTCACAGACAACGGCTATGAAAAGGGCGACATGATAGACATAAAGTATAACCCCGCAAACCCACAGGAATTTTACCTTGACGATGAAAAATCAAAGGTAGAAGTCACTGAGGAGGAAAAGGAAGCCGAGGAAAAAGAGGAGAAAACGCCTTTCGGCTATGCGGCTATCGCTATCGGTGTCCTGCTTGGCATTTTCGGTGTCGTTATGCTTATAGATAAGCTGTAAAAAACAGATAAAATAAGTCCAAGCCTTTGTTAATTAGTTGACAAATACGAGTGAATGTTGTATAATAGACTTGGAAAACTAGCAGGAGCAGTTTTTCTGTTCCCTATAAAAAATAAAGGAGTTTTTTATCATGAAAAAAGCTGTAAGAAAAGCAATTATTGCAGGAAACTGGAAAATGAACAAGACAAGACCTGAGGCTAAGGAGCTTCTCGAAGCTATCAAGCCACTTGTTGCAAACGCTGAGGGCAAGGTAGAAGTTATCGCTTGCGTACCTTTCACAAACCTTGAAACTGCTATCAACGCAACAGCAGGCTCAAACGTAAAGATCGGCGCAGAGAACGTTCACTTTGAGAAGAGCGGCGCTTTCACAGGCGAGATCTCAGCAGATATGCTCGTTGAGCTTGGCGTTGAGTACGTTGTTATCGGTCACTCAGAGAGAAGACAGTATTTCGGTGAAACAGACGAAACAGTAAACAAGAGAACAAAGGCAGCTCTTGCAGCTGGTCTTAAGCCTATCGTTTGCGTTGGCGAGCTTCTCTGGGAGCGTGAGTGCAACATCACAGAGGAAGTTATCGCAAGACAGGTAAAGCTTGATTTCTTCGGCGTATCAGCAGAGGACGTTAAGAAGTCCGCTATCGCTTACGAGCCAGTATGGGCTATCGGTACAGGCAAGACAGCTACAGCAGATCAGGCTGAGGAAGTTTGTGCATTCATCAGAGCAACACTTGCTAAGATCTATGACGAAGCTACAGCAGAGGCAGTTACAATTCAGTACGGCGGCTCAATGAACGCTAAGAACTGCGCAGAGCTTCTTTCTAAGGAGAACGTAGACGGCGGTCTTATCGGCGGCGCTTCACTGAAGGCTGCTGACTTCAACACTATCGTTCAGGCTGCTGTTGAGGGCTAATTAACAGACGGATATCTAGGGGTAAAATATCATTCGTCACAAGAACAAACAAATAAAAAGTTCCGCAGGGGATGGCTGCGGCTGTCCTCTGCTTTTTTTGAACAGGGGGGACGCAACTATGAAAAAATTAATATTTGCAGCATTAGTATTATCAATGTGTATGTCATTTGCAGCTTGCGGAAGTGTTGACGAAAGCAGCGCACCAGCGGCAGAAAGCTCTCAGACAACATCTGAGGCTCAGCTTGAAAATGTAACTATCAAAATGGACTCTAGTAAGCTCCTTAGCGGCGTTGAGTTCACAGACAGCGAGTTGCTCGACAAGATAACAGAGTTCCGCACGAAAGTCATGGAAAACGCAGAAGAAAAAGAGCCGGATTCAAAGGAGTACGTTGTTGGCGGCGATTGGCTGGATATAAAATGTTCAGAAGGTCCAGCTATCTACTATGAAGCAGGAGAGAGTAACTATGTCCGTATCGGCGCAAAGACCTATTACACAAGCGACGATACTGCCAAGGAATTTAAGGAATATGTCCTGAGCTTCCTTGAAAATGGCGGTTATTGGGGATAATACGAATATAAATGATGTTGAAAGGACTAAGAAATATGTCAAAGAAACCCATAGCACTTATCATTATGGACGGCTTCGGCTATAATCACAAGGATTACGGCAACGCTATCAGAGCTGCCAAAACACCTAATATCGACAGACTTCTTGCCAACTATCCGCACACTCTTATCGGTGCAAGCGGCATGGACGTTGGACTTCCTGAGGGACAAATGGGTAACTCAGAGGTAGGCCATACAAATATCGGTGCAGGAAGAATAGTTTATCAGGAGCTTACAAGAATTACAAAGTCTATCAAGGACGGCGAATTCTTCTCAAACGAAGCTTTCACAGCAGCCGTTGAGAACTGCAAGAAGAATGACAGCGCACTCCACCTGTTCGGACTTCTTTCAAACGGCGGTGTTCACTCACATAATTCACACCTCTATGGTCTTTTGGAGCTTGCTAAGAAAGCAGGTCTTACAAAGGTTTATGTTCATTGCTTTATGGACGGCAGAGATGTTCCTCCTACAAGCGGTGTTGACTTCGTAGCTGAGCTTGAAGAAAAGCTCAAGGAAATTGGTGTCGGCAAGATAGCAACAGTAATGGGACGTTACTATGCAATGGACAGAGATAACCGTTGGGAGCGTGTAGGCAAGGCTTATGACGCAATGGTATACGGCGAGGGCAATAAGGCTGATAACGCAGTTGATGCTATTAAGGCTTCCTATGCCGCTGACGTTACAGACGAGTTCGTTGTTCCTACAGTTATCGATGAGAACGGCAAGATATCCGCAAATGACAGCGTTATCTTCTTCAACTTCCGTCCTGACAGAGCAAGAGAGATAACAAGAACTCTCGTTGACGACGATTTCACAGGCTTTGAGAGAAGAAACGGCAGATTCCCGCTTTACTATGTCTGCATGACACAGTATGACGCAACAATGCCAAACGTTGACGTTGCATTCAAGCCAGCAAGCCTTGAAAATACTTTCGGCGAGTATATCGCAAAGAAGGGTCTTTCACAGCTTAGAATCGCTGAAACAGAGAAGTATGCTCACGTTACATTCTTCTTCAACGGTGGCGTAGAAGCTCCTTTTGAGAACGAGGACAGAGCCCTCATCAATTCACCAAAGGTAGCAACATATGACCTCCAGCCTGAAATGAGCGCATATCTTGTTTGCGACGAAGTTCTCAAGAGAATAGAGTCTGACAAGTATGACGCAATTATCCTCAACTATGCAAACTGCGACATGGTAGGTCACACAGGCGTGTTCGACGCAGCCGTAGCAGCAGTAGAAGCAGTTGACGAGTGCGTAGGCAAAACGGTTGACGCAGTTCTTGCAAAGGGCGGCATAGCACTTATCACAGCAGACCACGGCAACGCAGATAAGATGATGGAAGAGGACGGCTCTCCATTCACAGCCCACACAACCAACCTTGTACCTCTTATTATCGCAGGTGCAGGCAATGTTCTTATCAGAGAGGGCGGCGTGCTTGCTGACCTTTCACCAACAATGCTCAAACTCATGGGTCTTGAGCAGCCAAAGGAAATGACAGGTAAGTCTATCATCAAGGACTAATTTTCATAAAATAATCAAGGCAGTACCGAGAAAATCGGCACTGCCTTTTTTGTATCCCATCTATTCACTTGCTCTGTATATTGCCCAAACCCTATTTCAGCGGGTCAAGCCCCTTAGCCATTATGCAGTAGGTACTGCCGTATGGGTTCGGTATGGGTGGCATTCTGCTCACATGGAACTCTTTCGGCAAACCACGGCTGTCACATGGGAAACTCATGGTCACACAAGTGCCTTTGCCGATCTCGCTGCGATAACTTAGTTCACCGTCAAAACGGTCGCAAAAGCATTTTGCCAGTGCAAGCCCCAACGCCTCACTGCTACTGTATTTCTGGAATGTGCCAAAGGGCGTGATAGCCGCCTGCCATACATCGTCTGTCATGCCGTTGCCGTTATCATTTACTGACAGTATTATCCTATCGTCCTCAGTTTTTAGGATAAGCTCCACCTGCCGTTGTTCTTTGTCATTGTACATATATGCGTTCACAAGCAGATTTACAAGCACATTTTTTATAAGGCTTTTGTTTGTTTCAAAATAAATGCACGGGTCGATGGAGTATCTGAAAATACAGCCGTCCTCCTCCAGCAAATTACCTTCTTCGTCGCATACCTCACCGCATACGTCTGATAGGCTCTGATATTCAGTTGTGAAATTGCCGCTGAAATATTTTGCAAGTTCTGTCATGTTCACCGTTGCGGAAAAAGTCTTCAGTATACGAAGTCTTGCCTCATGGTCAAAATGCTCATATTCAGTGCCGGCTTTTGAAGAGAAGGAATTCTTTTGGCTGTCAAGCATCGCTAACATTTTAGAAAGCTCCATCCTTATGTTACCGAGAAAATTCGATTTGAAGCGTAAATATCCAGACTTGTCCGAAAGACGTTCTATGTCCATGCAGGAGTAATAGTGTATGAGATAATTCGTTATAATGCCATTATCTCTCAGCGGTTCAAACCGCATTGCCGCCGAGTCTGCAAACCTGCCCTTATATTCAAAGGTAGCTGTCTTTTCAACAGGCAGAATGAAAGCGTTTTCCGGAGTATCGCATAAAGCAGAAATATCTATAACATCAGGCAGATCACCATGATTTTTCCAAATGACATTAAGCTCAGCGTCAGTGAGGATAATGTTTTCCTCAGACTGAGCGTATATCTCTTTCACAGAAGATGTCAGTTCCACTTTGTTAGCCTGCCTTTCATAAAGATCTCATGTAAATATTATAACCTAAACTGTCGGGGTAGTCAATAAAAAATCATCAATATTTGATCATATTTTAAAGAATTTAGCAGTGCTTTGACGGATCAAGACTCAGATGGCTTTACGGTGAAGTTTTAAGGCAACACCGCACAAAGCCCGCCTGACGGCTTTGCACGCCATCTGCTTGCAGATTTTCCGCCATATCACACAAAAATCCCTTGACATACGACAGTATGCCTGCGGAATTTTTATGTGACCTGACGAAAAAATCTGACTACGCATCTGACGCACAATCTTTGTGCGGTATTGCCTTAAAGAAAAAAAGTTCTAAGTTTTTTGTAAAAACACTTGCAATGTATAGAAAAATGTAGTATAATAAATACAGAAAAATTTTTAGGAGGTAAATTAATTATGGCAGTTAAAGTCGCAATTAATGGTTTTGGACGTATTGGACGTCTTGCATTCAGACAGATGTTTGGCGCAGAGGGCTACGAGGTAGTTGCAATCAACGACCTGACAAAGCCTTCAATGCTCGCTGATCTTCTTAAGTATGATACAGCTCAGGGCGGTTACTGTGGTAAGATCGGTGAGAATCTCCACACAGTATCAGCTGATGATGAGGCTAATACTATCACTGTTGACGGCAAGACTCTTCAGATTTATGCAGAAAAGGACGCTAAGGATTGTCCTTGGGGCAAGCTTGGTGTAGACGTAGTTCTCGAGTGCACAGGCTTCTATACATCAAAGGCTAAGAGCCAGGCTCACCTCGATGCTGGTGCTAAGAAGGTAGTTATCTCAGCTCCTGCTGGTAACGACCTCAAGACTATCGTTTACTCAGTAAACGAGAAGACACTTACAGCTGACGATACAATCATTTCAGCTGCATCTTGCACAACAAACTGTCTTGCTCCTATGGCTAATGCTCTTAACAAGTATGCTCCTATCCAGAGCGGTATCATGAGCACTATCCATGCTTACACAGGCGACCAGATGATCCTTGACGGTCCTCACAGAAAGGGTGACCTGAGAAGAGCAAGAGCTGGTGCTGCAAACATCGTTCCTAACTCAACAGGTGCTGCAAAGGCTATCGGCCTTGTAATCCCAGAGCTTAACGGCAAGCTCATCGGTTCTGCACAGAGAGTTCCAGTTCCAACTGGTTCAACAACAATCCTTACAGCAGTTGTAAAGGGTGCTGACGTAACAGTTGAAGGCATCAACGCTGCTATGAAGGCTGCATCTTCTGAGTCATTTGGCTACAACGAGGATCCAATCGTTTCTTCTGACGTTATCGGCATGAGATTTGGTTCACTCTTCGATGCTACTCAGACAATGGTATCTAAGATCGCTGATGACCTCTATGAGGTACAGGTAGTTTCTTGGTACGACAACGAGAACTCTTACACATCACAGATGGTAAGAACAATCAAGTACTTTGCTGAGCTTGCATAATCTGCACAGCCAAAACTAAATTGCTTACTAAAGACCGCTTCATCATGAGGCGGTCTTTTTTTTGCGTATGTATACAACAAAGGTGAGCAAATATGGGTAAACACTGTTAGTCCCTACGATTTATATTACACAAATGTAGGGGACGGCGCCCTCGACGTCCCGCATATTATGAACGATAAACCAGCCAAATAAAAAAGGACGAATCCCGAGTTCGTCCTTTTGTCGTTCATATCAGAAACCACGTCCTCCGCCATGACCTCTGCCAAAGCTCATTCCCGTGGAATTAGAAGTAACAATGCCGTCAATAGTCACGGTTTCCGACTGCGACCCTGCCGTAATGGTGTATGTTTCGCCTTCCTTCAGGTCAGCGCTTGTGAATACAACGCTCTGCCAAGCCTTTGTAGGGGTAAAGCTTAAGATCTCCTTGCCGTCACTGTCAGTGATAGTCAGTTTTTCGTTTGCTGAAACTGTCGAACCAAGATCGTGCAGAACACTGTATTGTGTGGAGTTGTTACCGAAGCCTTCTTCCATTCCAACTGCACCACAGGCGATGAGCGTTCCCCCTGTTACAGTTGCAGTGCCGTTGTAGTCAAGTGCACCGTTGCCACCGTTAGTAGGTCCGCAAACGCAAACTGTACCGCCTGCCATTGTGAAGTTGCCATTGGAGTCAAGTCCGTCGCCTTCAGCGTCAATGGTTATAGTTCCTCCGTTGATGTTAAGTTCAACACCGTCCTGTGACGAGAATTGGTCAGCACCCATTCTGTCTGTTGATCCAGTGTCGCTTCCACCTGCGCAGTTTATTCCGTCATCGCTTGCTACCACTGATATGGTGCCACCGTCTATTGTCACGATAGATCCCTCGATACCTTCGTAGCTCTTTGTGATGTCTACAGTGCCGTCGGATATGGTCAGATTTCCGTCAGCGTGCATTCCGTTGTCACCCGACGCCACAGAAATGTTTCCCCCTGTTATAACAATGTTTCCGTTGCTGTGTACTGAATCGTCTGCCGAATCTATCTTGAACTCGCCGCCGCTTATGTTTACCTCGTTGCCTGCCTTTAAAGCCTTTGCAGATGTTGAAGTGTTGTCCGTTGTATCTGTGCTGTCGCTTTCTGTAGTAGTGTTGGCCGTAGTCTCGATAGTCAGCCCCGTGTCGTCAGCCGTAGGCATTGCAGGCGGGTCGCCTCCCATGCCGTTTCCGTTATCGTCAGGTCTGCCCATTCCGTTCGGACCACCACCACCGTTGCCCATGTTGCTCTGCCAATTTCTGTTTGGCGTGCCGTCAGACTTCATAGAAGCGTTTGCACTTCCACCTCCTGTGGTGATGTCAAAGCTTCCGCCCTCGATAGAAAGCACGGTTTCCGCCTCGAATGCGTCATTGTTTACGACTACTGTGAAGCTTCCCCCTGTCACGCTTATAAAGCCTTTGTCAGAAGCCTCTGTGTTAGTGGATTTTATGCCGTTCGTGCCTGCGGAAATGTTGAATGTTCCGCCAGATATCTTAATGCTGTCCTTGCCCTCCATGGCGGTTGAAGCCGAGGTCACATTGATATTGCCGTCAGTGATAACAAGATCGTCCTTTGAAACTATGCCGTGCTTGTAGTTCGCATTCACAGTAAGTGTACCGCTGCCGTTTATAGTAAGGTCGGCTTTGGAGAAAATAGCACCGTCTGTGTTGCTGTCATCTTCTCCTAAAGAGTAGCTTGCACTGTCCGTCAAAACGTTCTCTGTGCCGTCCTCCAGCACGATATAAACTTTTTTAGCTTTGCTCACAAGCAGGGGAGCGTTGTCAGCACAAGTTATGTCAACTCCATTGAAAATAAGCTTTATTTCAGCCGTCTTGTCCGCTGAAACGATTATCCTGCCGTTTGTCGCTGTGCCTGAAAGAATGTAAGTGCCTGCCTGCGAAATGGTAACAGTTTCCCCTTCTGAGGTCGCACCCTCACCGTCTATAGCCGCACTGCCATCAGCAAATCTGATCCCTACTGAGCTTTCCTCGTCATATCCAACGTCAATGTCCTCTGCCGCAATGCTTGCGTCAATGTCAGACTTTGCCGCCTGAGAAACACTGCTTGTGGTCTGTGAAGAATTTGCACTCTCTGAACAGCCTGAAAAAGCCGCTACTGTGATAAAAAACGCCGCTGTGATAGCTGCCAGCTTTTTAGTGTCCGAAATTTTCATGAAAAATACCCCCTTGTATGGTAAAAAAGGTTGAAAAAAGCCGCACAAGACCGCTTTAGCCTTGTGCGGTTTTGCTTATGGATACTTTTGTTAGTTTGTCAGAATGATTGTTCCTCAATGTCTGCTGCCACTGCACACATTATCTCAAGGTTGCCGTTTCTGCATCTAAGTTCGTCAATAAGCTTCTTTTCATTAGCATCACCCTTTAGCTCTATGCGATATTTCAGCTTGAAAAGACTTCCCATATTTGTGGTCTTTACCGAAACAAGCTCACATTCTGAAAGATACTTTTCAAATATATCGTCAAATACCTCGGTGTAATCAAGGCTTTCAGGGATAGTGATACTAAGATCCTTGTGACCCGACTTCTTTTTGCCAATAGGCAGAAGCGTGTAAATAATGTTCAGCAGGCTCACGCACACAGCAAGCATAAGAGCCAACGCAAGGTGGTTCGTGCCCGTCGCAAGACCGACAGCCATTGAAAGGAATATAGCACAAATGTCCATGGCACTTCCCGGTACAGAACGGAATCTTACCAAGCTGAATGCACCCATAACAGCCACACCAGTACCGATGTTTCCGTTTACAAGCATTATCACTACTTGCACTATCACAGGCAGCAAAGCAAGCGTCATCATAAAGCTCTTTGTCTTTTTCTGCCTGAAGTTGAATGCAAACGCTATTATAAGACCAAGCACCAACGAAGCCGCAGTGCAGAAAACAAATTCGTTTGTAGTTATCGCCGCCACGGTCGTTTCAGCGGTGGTCACAGTAGTAGCCGCAAGAGTAGTTGAATTAAGCACAACTTATCACCTTACCTTTATGTATTTTTTCAGAAAATTCGTTAAGATACGCAGTTCCGTATTTTGAGAATGACGCAGGATATATCTCCAGTTCATCAAGTATAGCCGATAGCCAAAGTGGCATAGCATTTGGTATCTTTATCTCCATTACCCTCATGCCAGCAGGCAGAAGCTCTTTTCCCCAAATGCCCTTGTCAAGCTCCTTTTGTTCCTCACGGTAAAGAATGTGCGTGTCAAAGGTCAGCCTGAGGGACGGGTCTTCTGCACCGCAGTAAGCAAGCCTGTCATAGCTAAGATACATAGCAGGAGCAATGCCCTCATAGAATTTGAGAAAATATTTCAGCTCGTTCTCTATCTGCGGATTATCATGAGGTACCTCTTTGCCTGCAAAGAAATCACGGGTCTGTGCAAGGGTCATTTCAATACGCCTCTTGTAGACCACACCCTTGTATTTCTTTTTCAGCTCCACAAAGACCATGTCTTCATCATTAGGTACGCCGTAGCTCCTCACTCTCAGCTTTTCCTTGTAAACAGGCTTTTCAATGGAGTTTCTCACAAGCTGATGACTTGGTGTGTCATAATATATGTTGCAGATAGTGCTTTTGTAATATCTGTCTTTGACAAAATGCCCATCGAGCTTTTTTATAAGCTTTTCATAAGTCGGTTCATCAACGATATATTTTTTCTCTATCCGTCTGAACACTTCCTGATTGCCATTCATATCCACGCCTCTTTTCGTGATTTTTTCGTATGTTTCGTGTAAACTTTCCTTTGATTAAAAGTATATATGAATAACTTTAAATATAGCTAAACCTTATATGTATTTTGTGTGAATGTTTATGAATATTGCAAAATACCATATATTTATATAAAAAAAAACGGGTGAACTTCTGTCCACCCGTGGAAATTATTTTGTGCTATATTATTCCGCAATAACCTTGTGGAAGATCTTCTTACCCTTTTTGATAACAACAGGCTCAGAGAGATCAACAAGACCCTTAGGGTCAGTGAACTTCTCACCATTCACCGCAATACCGTTCTGAGTAACAAGACGTCTTGCCTCACCGTTTGAAGGACAAAGACCGCACTTAACAAGAAGCGTAAGAATACCTATCTTGCCGTCAGTAAGATCAGCCGCCGCAATAGTCGTGCTAGGCATATCATCGCTGTTTCCACCGCCTGCAAAAATAGCCTTTGCCGCAGCGTCAGCCTTGTCAGCCTCCTCCTTGCCGTGAACAAGCTTTGTAAGCTCGTAAGCCAAAAGCTCCTTAGCCTTGTTGTATTCAGCACCCTCCATGTGTTTCTCCATTTCCTCTATCTCCTCGATAGGAACGAATGTGAGCATCTTCAGGCACTTGATAACATCAGCGTCACCAACGTTTCTCCAATACTGATAGAACTCGTATGGAGAAGTCTTTTCAGGGTCGAGCCATACAGCGCCCTTTTCTGTCTTGCCCATCTTCTTGCCCTCAGAGTTGAGCAGGAGAGTGATAGTCATTGCATAAGCGTCCTTGCCAAGCTTCTTTCTAATAAGCTCAGTGCCGCCCAGCATATTAGCCCACTGATCGTCACCGCCGAACTGCATATTACAGCCGTAATCCTGGAAAAGTCTGTAGAAGTCGTAGGACTGCATTATCATGTAGTTGAACTCAAGGAAAGTAAGACCCCTTTCCATTCTCTGCTTGTAGCACTCGAATGTAAGCATCTTGTTTACAGAGAAGCAAGCACCAACGTCACGAAGCACATCAACATAATTAAGGTCGAGAAGCCAATCGCCATTGTTTACGATAATAGCCTTGTCATCAGAAAAATCAATGAAGTGTGACATCTGCTTTTTGAAACATTCAACATTGTGGTTGATAGTTTCCTTTGTCATCATTTTTCTCATATCTGTTTTGCCTGACGGGTCGCCTATCATAGCCGTACCGCCTCCGATAAGAACGATAGGCTTGTTGCCTGCCATTTGCAAACGCTTCATAAGGCAAAGCGCCATAAAGTGACCAACGTGGAGTGAATCAGCGGTCGGGTCAAAGCCGATGTAGAAAGTTGCCTTACCAGCGTTGATAAGCTCCTTTATTTCCTCCTCATCAGTAAGCTGAGCGAGAAGACCTCTTCTTTTCAGTTCTTCAAATACTGTCATTTTTCATACCTCCGTATTATTTTTTTGCGGTACATAAATAAAAAATCCCCTGACAGAATATCTGTCAGAGGACGAATCATCGTGGTACCACCTCAGTTTATCGGGGAAACTCCCGACCTTACAGGCTCAGCAGAAAGCGAAGCCATAGCACTGTAACGTGTGCAAACCGTTTCGCCTTACGCAAAAGCTTTCTCAGCGAACAGCTCAGGAATGTATTCACACTTTGTAGAAATGCTTTCTCGCACCGACCGAAAGCTCTCTGAAATTTCGCAAAAGGCTACTTATTTCCGTCATAGCATTTAAACCTATTGATATGACTATAGCACACTTTCACCATTTTGTCAACCCCCTTTTTTAGAAGTGAGGAATAAGAAGTGAGGAATGAAGGTATCGCCTGCGGCGATGATTATTGTAGGGGACGACGCCCTCGGCGTCCCGCTCGGAGGTGCGAGGCTTGAATCATCACAAACTATGCCGATGTATAAAGACGGGCGAACTTTTTGCCCCTGCATTATCTCCCACTTTTTTAAAGAATTAACTTATTCGTCTACAAATGTACAAAAACATATGATATAATAAAATTTATATGATTTTATTTAGTTGGGAGAAAGAAAAATGCTGAAGCTTTTTAGGTATCTGAAAAACTATAAAAAAGAAAGCATAATCGGTCCGCTGTTTAAGCTTATCGAAGCCTGCTTCGAGCTTGCAGTGCCACTCGTTATGGCTAATATCATCGACGTGGGTATAAAAAATCAAGATAAGCCCTATATCTATAAAATGGGTGGCGTGCTTGTTCTCCTCGCCTTCTGTGGTCTGGCTTGTGCGCTGACTGCTCAGTATTTTGCCGCAAAAGCGTCCCTGGGCTTTGGAACAGCCCTCCGACGTGACCTTTTCAAGCATATCAATTCACTGTCCTATGCGGAAATAGACAGCGTTGGAAGCCATACCCTTGTCACAAGAATGACAGCGGATATCAATACCGCTCAGCAGGGCGTGAATATCCTCCTTCGTCTGTTTCTTCGTTCGCCTTTTATCGTTTTAGGCTCAATCATAATGGCATTCTCTATCTCAGTGAAGCTTACCCTTATCTTCCTGATAATCGCACCTTGCCTTGCCTATGTTATCTACCTTATAATGCACATCACTATCCCGCAGTATAAGAATATCCAGAAAAAGCTGGATAAAACTAACCTTATGACAAGCGAAACTCTCACAGGCGCAAGAGTTATCAGAGCATTTTCACGTCAGAAAGACGAGGAAAAAGAGTTCGCCGATAATACCGAAGAGCTCAAACGTCAGCAGATTATCGCAGGAAGAATTTCCGCCCTTATGAACCCTGCCACCTATGTTATCGTAAACTTCGCTATCATCGCTATCATTTGGTTCGGCGGCAAAACGGTTTATACAGGCTTTATCTCACAGGGCGAAGTGATAGCCCTTGTAAACTATATGAACCAGATACTCTTGGCACTCCTTGCTATGGCGATACTCGTTACAAATATCACCAAAATGCAGGCTTCCGCTATCAGAATAAACGACGTTTTCGCAGTGGAGCCAAGTGTATCCGATAAGGATAATAAGCCTGTCGCAACTGACAGTAATGCCTCATGCGTAGAATTCAGAAATTGTTTCTTCTCGTACGCATCAGCCGAAGCCGACTCTCTTTCGGATATAAGTTTCAAAGCCATGAAAGGCGAAACTATCGGTATAATCGGCGGTACAGGCTCAGGTAAGACCTCTCTTATAAACCTTATACCAAGATTTTATGACGTCCGTCAGGGCGAAGTCCTCATTGACGGCGTTGACGTAAAAGAGTACCCATTCTCACAGCTCAGAGGTATGATAGGCATTGTTCCTCAGAAAGCCGTCCTCTTTAAGGGTACTATAAGACACAATATGCAGTGGCGTGATAAAAACGCCACGGACGAGGATATCTGGAACGCTCTTGATATCGCTCAGGCAAAAGACTTTGTAGAGAAAAATCCTGATAAGCTTGACGAGATGATACTTCAGGAGGGCAAAAACCTCTCAGGCGGTCAGCGTCAAAGACTTACCATAGCAAGAGCTTTGGTTGGTGATCCTGAGATACTCATTCTTGATGACTCAGCCTCCGCCCTTGACCTTGCCACAGACGCAAGGCTCAGAAAAGCTATCCATGAAAAAACAAGCGGTATGACCGTTTTCATAGTTTCACAGAGAATCTCATCTATAAAAAGTGCCGATAAGATAATCGTTCTTGATGATGGCAAAATAGCAGGTATCGGCACTCATTCAGAGCTTTATAACGGCTGCGAGGTATATAAAGAAATATGCCTTTCACAGCTTTCAGAAAAGGAGGCGCAGGCAAATGGCTAAGCAAAGCACAAAAAATAAGCTTGATACCTCAGCCCTCAGACCGCTTCTCAAATACGCAAAACCGCATATGTGGCTTTTCATACTGTCCATGGTCTTTGCAGTAATAACCGTTGCAACAACGCTTTATGCACCTATCCTTGTGGGAAATGCCGTTGACCTTATCGTAGAAATGGGCTTTGTTGATTTTGACGGCATCATTAATATAATAATAAAGCTTGGCGTAACAGTCACCGTAACAGGCATTGCCCAGTGGCTCATGTCACTTTGTACAAATAAGATAACCTATTGCGTGGTAAGAGATATCCGAAACGATGCTTTCGCAAAGCTCCAAAAGTTACCCCTTTCTTATATTGACTCCCACCCCCACGGTGATATAATCAGCCGTATAATCTCCGACTTGGAGCAGGTGTCAGACGGACTTCTCATGGGCTTTTCACAGCTCTTCACAGGCGTATGTACAATTTTTGGTACACTTGGCTTCATGCTCTCCATAAACGTGAAAATAACCCTTATTGTGGTTATCCTCACTCCGCTTTCCCTATTTGTCGCAAGATTTATTGCCAAGAACACATTCAAGCTTTTCCACCAGCAATCAGTTGCAAGAGGCGACATGACCAGCCTTGTTGAGGAAATGACAGGCAATCAGAAGGTAGTAACAGCATTCGGTTATCAGGAAGAAGCTGAGGAGCAGTTTGAAGAAGTGAACCTGAAACTCCAGAAGGTGGGACTTAACGCCACATTCTTCTCCTCACTCACCAACCCATGCACTCGTTTTGTAAACAACCTCGTCTACATGGCTGTCGGTATCGTGGGCGCACTCTCTGTAATAAAAGGCGTGGGCTTTACAGTTGGTAACCTTAGCTGTTTCCTCACCTATGCAAACCAGTATACAAAGCCTTTCAATGAAATATCAGGCGTTATCACCGAGCTTCAAAGTGCATTCGCTTCTGCAAAGCGTGTCTTTGAGGTCATAGACGAAACAGAGGAGATACCTGACAGCTCTAACGCTACTGTCCTTACCTCCGTTGACGGCACATTAGACGTTGACAACGTGTCATTTAGCTATGTGCCTGATGTGAAGCTTATCGAGAATTTTAACCTTCATGTAAAGAGCGGTCAGCGTACAGCTATCGTAGGACCAACAGGCTGCGGCAAGACCACCATGATAAACCTCCTTATGAGATTTTACGACACCGACAGCGGCGAGATACGCATAAGCGGCGAGCCTATAAAGGATTGTACCCGTGACTCCATGAGAAGTATGTATGGTATGGTCTTGCAGGAAACGTGGCTGAAAACAGGCACCATAAGAGAGAACCTCTGCTACGGCAAGCCTGACGCCACTGAGGAAGAAATGATAGCCGCCGCCAAGTCAGCCCATTGTCACGGCTTTATAAAGCGTCTGCCAAAGGGCTATGATACTGTTATTTCAGACAGCTACAGCACTATCTCCGCAGGACAGAAACAGCTTCTCTGTATCGCACGAGTAATGCTCTCACTGCCGCCAATGCTCATTCTGGACGAAGCTACATCGTCTATAGATACCCGTACGGAGATATTGGTACAGCGTGCCTTTGAGAAAATGATGCAGGGCAGAACGAGCTTTATAATCGCCCATAGACTTTCTACTATCAAGAACGCAGATACTATCATAGTAATGGATTCGGGACACATAGTAGAGCAGGGAAGTCATGATGAGCTTATGGCAAAGAACGGATTCTATGCCGATCTCTATAACTCACAGTTTGCTGTGACCTGATCACGGCGTTTGTTTATAAAAACCTGATGTAGGGGCGGCCTTTGGTCGCCCTTTTGTATTTTGCCCTATTTTTATCCCGTCCGTCTTTTCGATTTCTCCATTACCCCACCCTTATTTTTATCATAAAAATTATTGACTTTTATCTTAAAATTGTTGTATAATGTTATATATTTCACGGGATATACACAATCGTGTTTTATAATGTATAGTAACGAAAATCTAAGGAGTGCCTATGTTCGGATATGTCCGCCCTTTCAAACCCTATATGCGAATGTTTGAATATGATATCTATAAAGCTGTCTACTGTGGACTCTGTAAGGATATGGGCAGGCGCTATGGCTTTGTGACACGCTTTACCCTTAGCTACGATTTCGCATTTCTCTCCCTTATGGATCTCTCTGTGAGGGGAGTGAAGCTTGACGCAGAAAAGCAACGCTGTATCGCACACCCTCTTAAAAAGACCATGTGCGCAAAGTGTACCTGCAATCTTAAATATACGTCCTCAGCCGCCGTGATACTCACATTTCATAAGCTCCGTGACGATATAGCCGATAAAGGGCTAAAAGGCAAGCTTGCCGCATTTGCACTTCTGCCTTTTTTCAAAAAGCCCTATAAGAAAGCGGCTCGCCTTTATCCGAATCTTGCCCCTGCCGTTGAAAACGCAATGAAATTGCAAAATAAAATAGAGCGTGAAAAAACAGCAGGCATAGACCTTGCCTGCGAGCCTACCGCACTTATGATGCAAGCCGTTGCAGGGAATCTTTGCACCAGGCAGGACGAACGCCGACCGCTCGTTGAACGATTCGGCTACCTCCTCGGCAGATTTATCTATATCTGCGACGCTCTTGACGACCTGCCCGACGACCACGAGAGTGAAAGCTACAATCCGCTCCTCACAAAATTTCCACCCACCGATGGCGTAAATGCTGACTATCTCAAAAAAGTTCACGCCTTTTGTGATGATAGCATAAATTTCACCCTGGGTGAAATGGCAGATATCTATGTGAAGCTCGATCTTAAAAGATATCGTGATATACTTGATAATATCGTGTATCTTGGACTTAAAAATGTCTATACTCAAATAAGAAGCGGAAAATTCCGCAATAACAGGAAAGGAAATAACGATCAATGATCTCCAAAGACCCTTACAAAATTTTAGGTGTATCCCCAACAGCTTCAGACGCTGAAATAAAATCAGCTTATAAAGAGCTTGTGAAAAAATATCACCCCGACCAGTATCAGGATAACCCCCTAGCTGACGTAGCTGAGGAGAAAATGTCCGAGATAAACGCCGCCTACGATCAGATCATGACTTCAAGACGTGGGGGAGGATACCAGTCCGCAGAAAGCGGCTATGACGGCTATGCCTCTTCGCAGGGCTTTGACTCAGGCTATATCAGAAGCCTTATCCAAAGCGGAAGCTATACTCAGGCAGATCAGATACTTGATAATGTGTCCTCCTCGGAAAGAAATGCCGAGTGGTATTTCCTTAAAGGCACTATCTGCCACCGCAGAGGCTGGCTCAATGAGGCTTATAACAACTTCACAAGAGCCGTCCAGCTCGACCCTAATAACATGGAGTATCAAAGCGTGTTAGCCCAGATGAACAGACAGCGAAGCGGCTATATGAGCGGCAACCCAACTCAGGGCTACCAAGCAGGCGGCATGAGCGGCCCTGACTGCTGTTCCTCCCTTTGCTGTGCAGACTGCTGCTGTGAAATGATGGGCGGCGACCTTATACCGTGCTGCTAAAGACCCATGAGAAATAAAATAGCTTTTCGAGTGGCACTTGGCGGCATATGCTCTGCTGTCTGCCTGCTTTTGATGTTTTCAAGCAGCTTTTTGCCCATGCTCGATTATACTATCCCTACCTTTGCCGGCTTCATGATGGTTGTGATGATAGTGGAGGTGGATAAAAACTGGGCGATAGCCACCTATTGCGCAGTGAGCCTGCTGAGCATCTTTGTCACCCCAAATTATGAAGCGACCCTGCTTTTCATATTGTTCATGGGGTATTATCCAATACTTAAATATTATCTCGACCAAAAGAAAAACCGCCTGTTGGTGTGGGCAATAAAGCTTGCAGTGTTCAATGTGGCGATAGTCATATTCTTTTTGGCTTTTCAGTATATCTTTACTTCGGTGGATATGCTCGAGGGCATGGAGATGTTTGGCAAGTATGCCGTGCTTGTTCTGTGGGCGGCGGCAAACCTGTTTTTCTTTATCTATGACTATGCCCTCACACAGTTGACAGATATGTACATAAATTGGTTTAGGAAAAAAATACTCAGAAGAAAATGACGGTGACGTTTTTATGAACGAAGAACAAGAGAAAGAAATATTAAACGAGGCGAAAATACAAACTGCAAGGCACAAGAAAAAAATACAGATAATAAGCCTTGTTGCAATAATAGCGGTCATAGCAATGGCTATAGTGGCGTGTATACCTCTTATAAAAGCGCTTCACAGCAAGGCAGGCATTGCAGCCTTGGAGCGTAAGCTTGATAACTACAGTGGCATTGTGGGAGTGCTTATCTTTACTTTCATACAAGCTCTTCAAGTGGTCATAGCGGTCATACCGCCTATACAAGTGGTGGGTGGAGTGCTGTTCGGCTGGTTCTGGGGTGGATTGCTATCATTCTTAGGTACGCTCCTTGGCACAATGGCAATATTCGTGCTTGTGAAAAAATTTGGCAGACCGATAGTGGAAGCCTTTGTTGACGAGAAACAGCTAAAAAAATTCAAATTCCTGCAAAATGAGAAAAAGCTAACCGTTATCCTTATAATCCTCTATCTCATACCGGGAATACCCAAGGACGTTATCTCATATATCGTCCCCCTGACTCCCATAAGCAAGAAGGATTTTTTCTATTATGTCATGCCTTGCAGACTTCCAGCAATAATGCTCTCAACGATTTTGGGGAGCAATGTAAAAAGCGGCAACTTCACAGTTGCACTTGTGGTGCTTGGAGTAGCTCTCGTAGCAGGTATCGTTGGCTTTTTGTTCAAAGATGTTATAGTGAATAAAATGAAACAACATAAGAAGAACAAATAAGTAAAGTTGCACAAAGTTGAGTTTAGATGAAAAAAATATAAAAAAGTGCTTGACAAAAGGCTCTTGTAGTGGTATAATAAATATCGTTGATTGAGCGGTAAGCTTGAAAGACCACCAAAAAAGCCTGGTCAGGCAGTATGCGGGTGTAGTTCAGTGGTAGAACTCCAGCCTTCCAAGCTGGTCATGTGGGTTCGATTCCCATCACCCGCTCCAATATATCTTAAACTTTTATCCGAGTTTGAGGTATTAATGAGTACAGTATGCGTCATTAGCTCAGTTGGATAGAGCAACCGCCTTCTAAGCGGTAGGTCACTGGTTCGAATCCAGTATGGCGTACCATTAAACTCGTTCCAGATGAAAATCTGCTGCGAGTATTTTCTTCTAATATGTATGGTGGGTATAGCGTAGCTGGCCTAACGCGTCAGTTTGTGGCACTGAAGACCGTGAGTTCGAATCTCACTACCCACCCCACTGAATACGTTCTGCATTATGCAGAGCGTATTTTTTGTTTACATATCGCAGGGCGACCTTTGGTCGCTCGTTTTTTTATGTACCACCGACAATGACCTATATCCTACCGACTTGGATTATTATATCCCGCCTGCAAATAGACAGAAAAAGGGCGACAACTTAAAAGCTGCCGCCCAGATCCAGAGGTTATATATTTTATAAAGCGAAATTTTTGTTGTAAACAGCCTCGGCTATCCTGAATGTTTCGTCATCAAGTGCAGGAACAGCGTCAGCAGTGATCAAGGCGGCACCGCTCTCAAAAGCGTCCTCCGCAATGCCATCGGCACCATGCTGAATAACAACGCTTCGTAACTCAGAGCAATCCACGAAAGCCTTTGCACCAAGCTTCTTCACAGATGATGGGATAACAACTTCTCTCAAAGCCTTACAGCCTCGGAAAGCCTCGTTTCCAACACAAGCGATCTTGCCTGACATCCTCACCGTCTTAACTACAGTATTCTGAGCAAACGCTCTCTTGCCTATCCTGCTAACGGAATCAGGAAGATAAACGCTCTCGAGCTTCTCACAAAGTGCAAATGCACACTCGCCTATCTTTCTTACAGATCCTGCGAATTCAACCTTTTTCAGAGCAGAGCAGCCGAAGAATGCGTAGTCGCCAACAGCCTCGATTCCAAATGGTATAGAGATCGCTTCCAGACCTGAGCAGAATGTGAAAGCATTCTCTGCGATCTCGATCATAGCTGCCGGTATCTCAAGCTCTCTCAGAGAAATGCAGTTCTGGAAAGCTCCGTTTCCTATGGAAACTATATTTTCATTAAGACAAATTTCTTTCATTGAAGAGCAGAAACCGAATGCAGACTCGCCGATCTCTCTTACGCTCTCAGGCAGGTCAGCTCTCTCCAAACTGTCGCAATTGTAGAATGTGAATGGCAGTATCCTTTCCACACCATAAGGTATAGTCGCAAATCTCAGAGATTCACAACCGCAGAATGCCATCTCACCAATAAACCTTACGCTCTCAGGGATAGTCACATTCACCAGTGAACAGCATTTGTAAAATGCCTTTCTTCCGATGATAACAACGTCCTTTGAGATAACAGCACATTTAAGGTCGTAAAGATGTGCGAAAGCACCGCCTGCAACAGCTATGACCTTTTTGCCACGAAGCTCAAAAGGAAGCTCCAGCACTTCGATATGGCTGTCACCGCAGTATCCAGTGATAATACACATATCGTCAGCCGTAACATATTTAAAACAGCCCGAGATCTTCTCGCTGCTGATACTGCTGCTTGCAGTTACACCAACGCTCTCAAGTGCTTTTTTGAAACCATTGTCGCCCATAAAATTAATGCTTTTCATCAGCGTGACCTCCATTATACCCACTATAAATATATACCTCGTACTGAACTTAAACGTTTTCTGTAATTTCTAATGAAATTATACTACAGTAAACTATGTTTGTCAATGGTATTCGCAATATTTTATTTATAAAAAATTAATTTTCAGAACTTTTTCACTGATTGTGAACGGCTTTTTTGTCACTTTTCACAATTAATTTACGCAAAATAATTTTAGTTTTCACATATCGTTCTCAACCTTTGAGAATACTGTAATTTTATGGTAGCAAACGTTTTCGCAAATGACGCAAAAGACTAATACTAATTTATAGAATTTGCTTGATTAAATCGACCAAACCATAAGATGATGTTTTTCTTATATTTGTAAGATTGTCATAAATTATATTTATATAATATTAATAAAGAATGATATGCCGTTCATGATAATGAAAGAAAACACCAACAACTGCATTATAATAGGAGATTGATATACTAATGATAAACAGAAATGTATAATACTATCATAAAGGTTTACAAAATAGAAACTTAATTATTACAGATTGTAATAATTTATGGTGTATAGTAGTATAAATGAAATCGTATAAGTACATGAATACAAAAAACTGGAAAGGACTGATCCGTTATCAACATAATAAGAAAAATAACAGCAGTGATAATTTCATCAGTTATAATGATAAGCTTTGTGGCATTTGCACCGCAGGGATCCGCTAAGACTTATGTGAATGTTATAACAGCTTCTGCTGCTGACTCGATGACAAAACCTGTTTTGATAAAAAGACAAGCGTATTCAAACAAAATAGAAGCAGGAGTAAAAAATCTCACCAGCTTTTCACCAAAGACTACATTTGAGGTCTATGTAAACGGACGCTATGTAAGAAAATATACATGGCAGGCACTTAAAAAGGATAACTATATAAATATAACCAATGACGGCAAGCTTTATCTTAAAGCTTACACAAAATATAAAGTCACCGTCAAAGCGGTAAACGGCAGTGCCAAGTCAGAGTCATCGGTCCTCAACGTAAAGACGGCATCAAAAACATACTATTATATAGATAAAAACGTTCAGCTTTATAGCTTTAAAAATGGTAGGTTCAAGAAATCCTCAAAAACAAAAGCCTCTGTGGCTGTGTCGGGTACTCTCACTACTGATAAAAATAAGCGTGTGGCAGGTCAGAACAAGAATATCGGCGGAGCAAATTATGTCCTTATCAATGAAGGTGATCATAAGTGTAAGTACGTCAAGGTAGGAAAAGGTGTGAAGCGTACACCTGAGAGAAAAGCAAGAATAAAAACAGCCGTTGATTATGCCGCAAGCATGAACGGCGGAAGATATGTCTGGGGCGGAACAAAGTATAAGGCAACGGACTGCTGTGGATTGACAATGCAAGCCTATAGAAAAGCTGGTGTGAATATGTATAACAGCGTATATTCGCAGGCGAAAATGGGAAAAGCAGTGTCTTTGAAGAATATAGAAGCAGGCGACCTGATAATCTGTAATAACTATGGCCATGTAGCAATGTATATAGGCGGTGGGAAAATAGTCCATGCTATGAGTACATATTATGGGATCAGAATACAGCCTCTTGCAAATATCAAGTATTGCGGAAAGATAAACACTATCAGGAGAATACTGTAAAGCGAAGCGATCTTGCGGCATAACAAACTGTCGTATAACTGTAGGGGCGACCTTTGGTCGCCCGCTTGGTTTCATAGCACTGTATCGGCAAATTTTCAAATGTAAATGTAGGGGCTGGCGCCCTCGACAGCCCGATTTTGTTTGCTCGATAATACTTGCGATATCTACACAATTTTTCCTTGACAATCTCGCTGACCAGTGTTATAATAAAAAAGCAGAAAAACTGCGAAAAATCGAATAAAGTTTGCAGGGGAACCCAGGCAAAAAGCTGGGTTGAGAAGGTAAAACCTGACCCTTTGAACCTGTTGGTCAAGACCAGTGTAGGAAGCAAGTTTTGTGTAAATTTACCTCCTGCATGGTCAGGAGGTTTTTTGTTTCCCCTTTTCCATAAGAAAGGAATAAAGTATGTTAAAATGTTTGTCAGTGGCAGGCTCGGATTGCTCCGGTGGCGCAGGTATACAAGCCGACCTTAAAGCCTTCAGCGCTAATGAAACTTTCGGCATGAGCGTTATTACCTCTGTCGTCGCTGAAAATACTACCCGTGTGCTGTCTGTTTTCAACGTACCCGTTGAGGAGATACAAAAACAGATAGACGCTGTGTTTGAGGATATCCACGTCGATGCCGTAAAACTCGGTATGCTCCCAACTGCCGAAATTATTTCAGCAGTTGCGGATAAGCTTAATGAGTATAAACCAAGTATTATCGTCTGCGATCCCGTCATGGTCGCTACAAGCGGCGACGCTCTCTCTGAGGGCGGAACTGTTTCCACCATGAGGGAAAAGCTCTTTCCTATAGTTACGCTCCTTACACCGAATATCCCCGAAGCCGAAGCTATCTCAGGCTTGGAGATAAAGAATGAAAACCATATGGAAAAAGCCGCAAGGATAATAATGGATATGGGCGTAAAAAACGTCCTCGTCAAAGGCGGTCATCTCACTGGCGACGCTGTGGATTATCTCTGTACCCCAGAGGGCGTTCATAAGCTTGCCTGCAAGCGTGTTGATTCGCCTAATACCCATGGCACTGGCTGTACTTTGTCATCTGCCATAACTGCAAACCTTGCCCACGGTATGGATATGCTCTCCGCTGTAACAAAGGCGAAAAACTATATCACCGAGGCAATAGAAAAATCATTCACAGTGGGCAAAGGACATAGCCCCGTTAATCACTTTTATGACTATTACGATTTGAAAGGAACTGTTCTATGAGAAATTATAAAACTCAAATGGAAGCCGCTAAAAAGGGTATCGTTACCCCTGAAATGGAAACAGTGGCTAAGAAAGAAAATATGGACGTAAACGAGCTTATGGCTCTTGTTGCAGCAGGCCAGGTGGCGATCCCTGCCAACGTAAACCATACTGCTCTCTCTGCCGAGGGTATCGGTAAAGGTCTTAAAACTAAGATAAACGTAAATCTCGGAATCTCAGGGGACGCTAAGAATTATGACATTGAGATGCAGAAAGTGGATATGGCTATCAAGTTCGGCGCTGAAGCTATCATGGATCTGTCAAACTACGGTAAGACCAATACTTTCAGAAAAGAGCTAGTAGCAAAGTCGCCTGCCATGATAGGCACTGTTCCTATGTATGACGCTATCGGCTACCTCGATAAAGACCTCCTTGAGATATCCGCTCAGGACTTTCTTAAGGTAGTAAAAGCCCATGCAGAAGAGGGCGTTGACTTTATGACTATCCACGCAGGTATCAACAGACGTGCAATCGAAGCTTTCAGACGTGAGGGAAGAAAAATGAATATCGTTTCCCGTGGCGGTTCACTGCTCTTCGCATGGATGATGATGACAGGCAACGAGAACCCATTCTTTGAGTATTATGACGAGGTGCTTGAAATACTCAGAGAGTATGATGTTACTATCTCACTTGGCGACGCACTCCGTCCGGGATGTCTTGCAGACGCTTCCGACGCCGCTCAGATCTCCGAGCTTATCGAGCTTGGCAACCTCACAAAGAGAGCGTGGGAAAAGGACGTTCAGGTAATGGTAGAGGGACCGGGTCATATGGCAATGAACGAGATCGCCGCAAATATGATAATGGAAAAGAAGATATGCCATGGCGCACCTTTCTATGTCCTTGGACCTCTGGTAACAGATATCGCCCCTGGCTATGACCATATCACATCAGCTATCGGCGGAGCTATCGCCGCAGCAAGCGGTGCAGACTTCCTCTGCTATGTTACCCCAGCCGAGCACCTCAGACTTCCTGACGTTGACGACGTTAAGGAGGGCATTATCGCCAGCAAGATAGCAGCCCATGCCGCAGATATCGCAAAGGGCGTAAAGGGTGCAAGAGATATCGACGATAAAATGGCAGCGGCACGTCACAAAATGGATTGGGACGAAATGTTCGAGATAGCACTTGACGGTGAAAAGGCAAGAAGATTCTTTGAGCAGACCCCACCTGCCGACAGACATACCTGCTCCATGTGCGGCAAGATGTGTGCCGTTAGAACAACAAACATGATACTCGAGGGCAAAGAGGTAAAATTCTGCTCAGAGAAGTAGAAAACTCGATGTAGGGGCGAACAGCGTTCGCCCGCATGATATAAAAATTGAATGTCAGCTCGACAATTGTACGAAAAATTGGACAATTGCATGAGAGCAGATATAAAAAGAATGTAATGTGCAAGAGGAGCGTCTTGCGAACTTTTTCATAAAAAGTATTCAGCGAGGGAACCCGTGTTTCGGGGTGAGAGGGTGCAATGGAGCACCGACCGAAAATAATTTACGTCAGATCGTGAGCGGATAGCATAGCCACGGTCTGTGCGCCGCTGGATAACTTGCTCTTTTTCGTTCGGCGGTGCGATACGATATGGAGGAATAAAAATGAAAAAGACAAACATTCACAAATTGGTATTCGCAGCAGTATTGGTAGCCCTTGCAGTGGTAGGCTCGCTTGTTTCGTTCCCTATCGGTGCTTCAAAGTGCGCACCTGTTCAGCACCTTGTAAATATAATCGGTGCAGTTTTCCTTGGACCTGCATGGGCAGTGGGCGTTGGCTTCACAGCCGCACTTCTCAGAAATCTTCTGGAACTTGGCTCTCTCCTTGCGTTCCCAGGCTCAATGGTTGGCGCATTCGTTGCAGGTATGCTTTATAAGTACATAAAGAAGCTCCCTGCCGCTTATGTCGGTGAGCTTTTCGGCACATCAGTCCTCGGTGGACTTCTTGCATACCCTGTTGCAAGATTTCTCGTTGGCGCACCAGCCGCAGCAATAACAGTTTATATCCTGCCTTTCTTTGTAAGCTGTGCAGGCGGTACAGTTCTTGCTATCGTTATCGTTACAGCTCTTAAAAAGGCAAAAGTATTTGATAATTTCCTTGGCTTCTCAAAGGAGGTAAGAGCATAATGGGCTCTATAATTGAAAGCTGTGCGAAAGCAGCAGACAAGGTAAGAGATATATGCCCTTTGGTGCATTGTATCACAAATTATGTTACTGTAAATGACGTTGCAAACTGCATTCTCGCCATTGGCGCTTCACCTATCATGGCAGACGATATTGCAGAAGCAGCAGACATAACTTCTATCTCAAAGGCTCTCGTTATAAACATGGGTACTCTCAATGCAAGAACGGTCGAGTCAATGGTAGCTGCTGGAAAGAAAGCCAACGAGCTTGGCGTTCCTGTGGTTTTTGACCCAGTTGGAGCAGGCGCATCAAATTTCAGAAATGAAACTGCAAAGCGTATACTTGAAAATGTGAAGATAAGCATACTCAGAGGAAATCTTTCTGAAATGTCATATCTTGCAGGACTAGAAGTTTCCACAAAGGGTGTTGACACCTCGGAAGCTGACGAGAAAAACGACCCTGTTTCCGTTGCGAAAAAAACAGCCGCAAAATATAACTGCGTTGCAGCTATCACAGGTGCGGTGGATACAATAACAGACGGAAAAAGAGTCGCAAGGATATCAAACGGTCACCCATATCTTTCAAAGGTAACAGGCACAGGCTGTATGACAACAGGACTTGTAGGCTCATTCGCAGGTGCTTGCGACGATATGTATACCGCCGCTGTAACAGGCATTGCAAGCATGGGCATAGCAGGCGAGTTCGCATATGAAAATGCTGGAGAGATAGGCTCTGGAAGCTTCCATATTTCTATCATTGACGCAATCAGCAAAATGAATAGTCAGGTATTTGCGGCTAAGGCTAAGATAGAAGAAGTTTAGTATTGCAATATTTCAGATTTAGTGGTATCATATCAATGTGATGCCACTAAATTTTATGTGGTGATGTTGCTTGCAGGGGCGAACAGTGTTCGTCCGTTTGCACTGCATATTATACTTTTTCATACAAAGGAGAATGAAAAATGACCGTAAGATTTGCTTGTGAAAAGGATATACCGCAAATGAACAGCTTGCTCTATCAGGTAGAGAGAGTTCATCAGCAGGGCAGACCTGACCTTTTTAAAGAGGGTGCGAAAAAGTATACTGATAACGAGCTTAAAGATATGCTCAAGGATAAAACTAAGCCTATATTTGCCGCAGTTGATGAAAATGATGTGATGAAGGGCTACGCTTTTTGTGTGTTTCAGGAGCATAAGGGCGACAATGTTCTCACGGATATAAAGACTTTGTATATCGACGATCTGTGCGTTGATGAAAATTGCAGAGGTCAGCATATCGGCTCGGTACTTTACGAGGCGGTGAAGAAATTCGCTAAGGAGCAGGGCTGTTATAATGTTACTCTCAACGTGTGGGAGTGTAATCCATCGGCAAGAAAATTTTACGGAAAAGCAGGGCTGAAGCCATACAAGACAGGTATGGAAGTTATTTTATGATAAAAGATAAGAGGGTAAAAAAAATGGACAAATTGAAAATTGACTACACGCTTTATCTCTGCACTGACCGTGGACTTATGTCCTGCGAAACTATCGAGCAGTCGGTAGAGGAGGGCGTAAAAGGCGGCTGTACAGTTATCCAGCTAAGAGAAAAGGACTGCACTTCAAGAGAGTTCTATGAGCTTGCAGTCAGAGTAAAAAAGATAACGGACAAATACAGTGTGCCGCTTATCATCAACGACAGACTTGATATCGCACAGGCTGTTGACTGTGCAGGCGTTCATCTGGGACAGAGCGATATGCCATGTGCAGTTGCAAGAAAAATCCTCGGTGAGGACAAGATAATAGGTATTTCTGCGGCAACTCTTGAAGAAGCTAAAAAAGCACAGGCAGACGGTGCAGATTACCTTGGCGTTGGTGCAATGTATGCCACCAACACAAAGACAGACGCAAGAGCTGTCACAAAGGAACAGCTTGCAGAAATAAGAGCCGCTGTGGATATCCCTATCGTAATAATAGGCGGAGTTAATCAAAAAACTGTGCCGAACTTTAAGGGTATGGGTATTGACGGCGCTGCAGTAGTTTCTGCGGTGGTTTCTCAGCCTGATATTGAAAAGGCGGCAAAGGATCTTCGTGAGCTTTGCGAGGATTGCTTCGGAAGATAAGATGTTCAACGGGCGGTTATTAAGACCGTCCGTTTTTTTGTTTTGAAAAATGTATGATTTTGTTTTTCGATTTTACACAAATTATACATTGTGCTATTGACGATTAAGTTAAAATCGGTTATAATAAATGAAAAAGCTTTGTTTTTTTGGATTAAAACGCTAATGCGTTGAAATAGTAATGTATGTTAGGAGAGTAAAAATGAAAAAAACTAAGATCGTATGCACTATCGGACCTTCCACAGATGACGAAAACATTATGCGTGAGCTTATGAAAAACGGCATGGACGTTGCGAGATTCAATTTCTCACACTCTGACCACAGTGTTCATAAGGCTCGTTTTGAAACTGTATGCAAGCTAAGGGAAGAACTTGGCGTTAATATTGCAACTCTTCTTGATACAAAAGGACCTGAGGTAAGACTTAAAAATTTTAAGGATCACAAGCCTGTTACTATCAAGGACGGTGATACGTTCACACTTACCACAAGAGAAGTGGAGGGTGATGAAACTATCTGCTCTATCACATTTCCACAGCTTCCAAAGGACGTTTCTGTAGGCACTAGAATACTTATCAATGACGGAAATATCGAGCTGAAAGCACTGAGAGTTGACAACACTGACATCGTCTGCGAAGTTATCCACGGTGGAGTTGTTTCCGACCACAAGGGTATCAACGTTCCTGACGTAAACCTTTCTATGCCTTATATCTCTGACGCTGATATGGCTGACCTTGAATTTGGCGCAAAAATGGGATTTGACTATATCGCAGCTTCATTCGTAAGAACAGGCGCTGACGTTATTTATCTTAGAAAATTTACCCAGAGCCTTGGCTGGTTCAATCCTAGAATTATCGCTAAGATAGAAAACGCTCAGGGTGTTGCCAACATCGACGAGATCCTTGACGCTGCTGACGGAATAATGGTAGCAAGAGGAGATATGGGCGTTGAGATACCTTTCGAGCAGATACCTGCTATACAGAAAGAGCTTATCAGAAAAGCCTACAACGCAGGCAAGAACGTTATCACAGCAACTCAGATGCTGGAGTCTATGATAACAAACGCACGTCCTACAAGAGCCGAGATAACCGACGTTGCAAACGCTATTTATGACGGCTCGTCTGCTATAATGCTTTCAGGGGAAACTGCCGCAGGTAAATATCCTGTTGAGGCTGTCAAGACCATGAGCCTTATCGCAGAAACGACCGAAAAGGATATCGACTATATCTCACGTTTCAAGAAAAGAGCAGACGAGAGAAATTCATCTATCACTGACGCTATCTCACACGCTACTGTTACAACTGCCCATGACCTTAATGCTGTAGCGATCCTGACAGTAACAAAGGGCGGAACAACAGCAAGAACGCTTTCAAAATTCCGTCCGAACTGTCCTATAATCGCACTTACAACTGACGATACAACATATCATCAGCTCAGCCTTTCATGGGGTATCAGAGCAGGCGTTATCGAAGAAAAAACAAACACTGACGAACTCATCAGACACGCTCTGGAGCGTTCTGTGGAGCTTGGCTATCTGAAGAAGGGCGACCTTGTCGTTATTACAGCAGGAGTACCGCTTGGAATGAGCGGAACGACAAATCTGCTCAAAGTCGAGAGAGCGTAGTTTTTAAGTGAGGAGTGAGGAGTGAGGAATGGCAGCGCCATACCGAGCAAATCACCAATACAAGGTAAAAGCACACACGAGCGAAGCGAGCAAAAGGTACAGGGGCACGCCCCTGGTCAGGGTCAAGGGGTGAAACCCATTGTGGGTACAGGGCAAAGCCCTGTCGGAGCTTGAGGCAGAGCCTCTATAGGTGCAAGCCTACTAAGCGGTGCAGAAAAGCAATAGAAGAATTGCAAAAAAAATCAATTACAAAGCGGTGTCGGAGCGGAATGCTCTGCACCGCTTTTGTTGTAAAAAATGTTTGGACTTTTTTGGAGGCGATCACTTTTTTTATTCAAATAATTTTCCGTGAATTGGGTAACCGATTCTAACATATGAAAGAAGTATGGCGTAAGAGTAATATTTCTGAATGTGACTTGACTTTGATTTTGAAGTATGTTATTATTTTAACATACGAGCGGTAGTATTATTAATAGGTATGCAATACTGAATATTGAGGTAATATGTGCTGCCCGAAATCTTATGTCAGGAGAGTATAAAATGGAAAGACAGTTTTATGACGAATGGGAAGGCTTTAAGCCCGGCAGATGGTCAAACACTTCTATCAATCTTCGTGATTTTATCCAGAAGAACTTCACACCATATGACGGTGACGACAGCTTCCTTACAGGCCCTACAGAAGCAACTACTAAGCTCTGGGAACAGGTAATGGAGCTTTCAAAGAAGGAGAGAGAAGCCGGCGGTGTTCTCGATATGGACACTAAGATCGTTTCTACTATCACCTCACACGGCCCTGGTTACCTTAACAAGGATCTTGAAAAGATCGTTGGTTTCCAGACTGACAAGCCTTTCAAGCGTTCTCTTCAGCCTTTCGGCGGTATCAGAATGGCTATGAATGCTTGCGAGCAGAACGGCTACACAGTTGATCCTGAAGTTGTAAAGATCTTTACTGAATATAGAAAAACTCACAATCAGGGCGTTTTTGACGCTTACACACCTGAGATGAAGCTTGCCAGACACGCTGCTATCATCACAGGTCTTCCAGACGCTTACGGCAGAGGAAGAATCATAGGCGACTACAGAAGAGTTGCTCTTTATGGTATAGACTATCTCGTTGAGGACAAGAAGGATCAGCTTGCTACTTCACTGGTAAGAATGACTTCTAAGAACATCCGACTCAGAGAAGAGCTTTCTGAGCAGATCAGAGCCCTTGGCGAACTCAAGAAGCTTGGCGAGATCTACGGCTACGATATCTCACGTCCTGCTAAGAACGCCAAGGAAGCTATCCAGTGGCTGTACTTCGGTTACCTTGCTGCTGTTAAGGAGCAGAACGGTGCTGCAATGTCACTTGGCAGAACTTCTACATTTATTGATATCTACATCAAGAGAGATATGGACAGAGGTATCCTCACAGAGCAGGAGGCTCAGGAGCTTGTTGACCACTTCATCATGAAGCTCAGACTTGTTAAGTTCGCTAGAACACCGGAGTATAACTCACTGTTCTCCGGCGACCCAACTTGGGTAACAGAGTCTATCGGCGGCGTTTCTATCGACGGCGTTCCAATGGTAACAAAGACTTCATTCAGATATCTCCACACACTTGAGAACCTTGGTCCTGCACCAGAGCCAAACATGACAGTTCTGTGGAGCACAAAGCTTCCTTTAAACTTCAAGAAGTTCTGTGCTAAGACTTCTATCAAGACTTCTGCTATCCAGTACGAGAACGACGACCTTATGAGAGTTACACACGGTGACGACTACGCTATCGCTTGCTGTGTATCTTCAATGAGGATCGGTAAGGAAATGCAGTTCTTCGGTGCAAGAGCTAACCTTGCTAAGTGCTTGCTTTATGCTATCAACGGCGGTGTTGACGAAAGACTTAAGATACAGGTTGGTCCTAAGTATCGTCCAGTTACAGGCGATTACCTCGATTATGATGATGTAATGGCTAAGTATGACGATATGATGGAGTGGCTGGCTGGTCTGTATGTAAATACACTGAACGTTATCCACTATATGCACGATAAGTATTCTTATGAGAGAGTTCAGATGGCTCTTCATGACAGAGATGTCAAGAGATACTTCGCTACAGGTATCGCAGGTCTGTCAGTTGTTGCTGACTCACTTTCTGCTATCAAGTACGCTAAGGTAAAGTGCATCAGAGATGAGGACGGAATCGTAACTGACTACGAAGTTGAGGGCGATTTCCCTAAGTATGGCAACAATGACGAGAGAGTTGACAAGATCGCAGTTGACCTCGTTAGAACATTCATGGACAAGATCAGAAAGCACCACACATACAGAGATGGTGTTCCTACAATGTCTATCCTTACTATCACATCTAACGTTGTTTATGGTAAGAAGACTGGTTCTACACCTGACGGAAGAAAGATCGGTGTGCCTCTTGCTCCTGGTGCTAACCCAATGCACGGCAGAGATACTCACGGTGCATCTGCATCACTTTCTTCAGTTGCTAAGCTGCCATTCAGACACGCTCAGGACGGTATCTCAAACACATTCTCTATCATTCCTGACGCTCTTGGCAAGGACGACAAGGTATTCATGGGCGACCTTGATATCGAAAGCATAGCTAAGGAGCTTAACGAAGATGGGGTTTAATGTTAAAAAGGACGAGGACGAGGCTCAGGTAAACGAGCTTGTTGACGTCATTGACAGACTTATGATGGGCGGTCAGGGTCATCTTACGATAGACATTGACGAAACTGAAGAGGGTCTGAACGTTAAAACTTACAGCACTTCCGATTGTGGCGGTGACGGCAAGACGGCTTGCTGTCAGCCTACAGAAGAGGACGCTGTTGACAGAGATGAAGATTAACTCCCTATTTTAGAAAACGGCGGAGGTTCGTTCTCCGCTTGTTTTCCATAAATACTAAGAAAGGAATGTAATACTATGGCAAACTTTGAACCAACAGAGGCACAGGTAGACAACCTTATCGGACTTCTTGACGGATATGCTGAAAAAGGCGGTCATCACCTTAATGTAAATGTACTTAACAGAGAAACTCTTTTGGATGCTCAGGCTCACCCTGAGAAGTATCCACAGCTCACAATAAGAGTTTCAGGCTACGCTGTAAACTTCGTAAAGCTTACTAAGGAGCAGCAGGACGACGTTATTTCAAGAACGTTCCATAAGAGCCTTTAATTTGAGCTTTGCCGCATAGAATGAGTTTCTTTGCGGATAATATGCACACGGGCGGTCGGCGTCGTCTTACATGGAACATCTTGTTTTATGTGGATGAGAGCTGCCGCTCGTTTGTTACTTTTTGTGGATAGGTGTGCGGTGATATAAATTTGTGAGCGAGCAGAAATGGGACGTCGAGGGCGCCGTCCCATACAGAATGGTTTGTGCAGGCTGAACGGGCGTGCGTTCATGCGAAATAAAAAAGGAGGGATATCCCATGGAGGGATTTATACATTCTACGGAAAGCTTTGGTACGGTGGATGGACCGGGGATAAGGTTTGTTATTTTCTTTCAGGGCTGTCCTATGAGATGTCTTTACTGCCACAATCCTGATACTTGGAAGATAGGCACAGGAACGAAAAGGACGGTGGAAAGTCTGCTGGCGGAATATGACTCGGTAAAAGAGTTCATGAAAAATGGCGGAATTACCTGCACGGGCGGCGAGCCTTTGGTGCAGATAGACTTTGTTACGGAGCTTTTTGAAAAGGCTAAGGAAAAGGGGATACACACTTGTCTTGACAGCTCGGGCATCACTTTTACGCCTGACAGCACGGAAAAGTTTGAAAGGCTTTGCAAATGCACTGACCTTGTTATGCTGGATATCAAGCATATTGACCGTGAGGAACACAAGAAGCTTACGGGGCATTACAATGACAACATTCTTGCGTTTGCAAAGTTTTTGTCGGAGCATGGTGTGCCTATATGGATACGTCATGTTGTTGTGCCGGGTATCACGGACAAGGAAGAATATCTTTTCAGGCTGGGCGAGTTTATCTCACAGCTCAAGACTTTGAAAGCGCTTGACGTTCTGCCTTACCACACTATGGGCAAGGTAAAGTATGAGCAGCTCGGTATAGATTATCCTCTTGGTGACACGCCGCCTCTTGACAAGGAGGACGCTGTTAAGGTGAGAGATGTTATCATGAGAGGGCTTAAAGCGGCGTTGAAAAAGAGATAATAGTATTTTAGACGAGTGGACTTCGGTCTGCTCGTTTTTTTGTGTAAAAGTATATATTTTTCTCGACAAGTTTTTGAAAACATTCTGCATATTTGGATAATTGACGGCGGACTTAAAATATGGTAAAATAAATGAGTAAGGAATACAGCAATAGAATATTGTTAGGACAGGTTTATATTGGAAACGCACATTCTCTGAATGATAACGAACAACACAGCGTCTGCGAAAGGGCTGTAGGTTTGATATCATAAGGAGGATTTTTTTATGCCAAAGAATTTGTTTCAGGAGATAGTTTTTACGGTGCTGATGGTGTTTGTGATGGTATACGCCATGATATGCTACAACATTGCACTCAACATGGGCGGAATGTCAAATGCCGTATTTCTCAAGGCTTTTCATGAGCTTGTGATAATGGCTCCGATAGCTTTTGTTCTTGACTTTTTTGCTGTGGGAAAGATAGCAAAGAAAAAGGCTTTCAGCATTGTTGATGTGAGAAAGGATAATCCTTTTCATCTTGTGCTTGCCATATCTGTTATCTCTGTTATTTTTATGTGCCCACTCATGAGCCTTGCGGCTACGCTGCTTTTTAAGGACGCAGGCAGAGAAGTTATTGCGGTATGGTTAGAAACAACTGCTATGAACTTTCCTATGGCTCTTTGCTGGCAGCTTTTCTTTGCAGGCCCTATAGTGAGGTTTGTCTTCGGTCTTATTTTCAGAGAACGTGAACAGAAAAGCGGGGCTGTATCTGCAGCTGCGGAATAAGGTTTTTACGAGTGGACTTCAGTCTGCTCGTTTTTTATTTTACACTGAAAAATAAAAACTAAAAAAAGTGTTAAATGTAGGTTTGTCAATCATATTGGACACTATTATTAAGAAATTCGATAGGCGAA
>OLRW01000043.1_pt1 | contig 107819 bp, 120 predicted proteins | sample 1672701 | NCBI WGS metagenome assembly OLRW01 (sample SAMEA3136715, study PRJEB25190) | human gut metagenome | biome: human gut; feature: human-associated habitat; material: faeces | place: Austria | collected 2013
CTAAAGTTACAAATATAGGTTCTTTTATTTACTGTGAGCGTCTCCCTTGCCTGCGGCAAATCAGGATTTAATCATAGATGTCGATATAACTCTTCGGATTGTAAAAAGCATCTTCATTACAGCGATAAATCCGTCTCTCCTTATCAAAGGAATCCGGCAATTCTCCTTTGAACAGTCCGTCTCTGAATGGAATTTCCTGAAAGAAAATCGTATCCGGACGGGATTTTCCATTATCGCCTAAGACATAGCGGATACGTTCGATATCGCCGTCAAACCATTTTTCAAGGAGTGGGACAAGCTGTTCTCTAAATACCCGGCAAAGAGAGATAAAGCTGTTTTTGTCAGGGGATTGCAGGAAGAATCCCTCGCCAAGCTGGTAGTCTGCACCTAAAAAGTAGGAGAGACGCATATTGATGGTTGTCATAAGACGCTGCAGGGAGATTCCTTCTACGCGCATACCATGTAGGATTTCCGGTTCTGGAGATACGGGACGGATGAAGAAATCGTGGTCAATTGCTCCTAAAATAGTGTCTTCACAGACGATGGAATCGCAGGTAGCAACGATGTAAAGGTTCGAAGGCAGCCGAAACTTTTCTTTAGAAAAAGGAAGCGTTATGGCTGTTTCGCTACTGGTGCCTTCGCGGCGGTTCTCGCGTAAAAGAACGGCAGTTTCTCTGAAAAGGTGCATCCAGTTTAAATCGACTTCTTCCATCATAACAACATAGCGCCCGTCGGCGCATTTATTGGCAAATTGTTTGAAAATGCCATCCTCGATGAATGGACCGCGTTTTCTCTCGATAAAACCGTCGTAGCCGTCACTGTTGATGTCAGGGTAAGAGATATGAAGGATTCGTCCTTCATCAACATACTGCTGGTAATGCTCTAATACATCAGGTACGGGTTCAATATTCATCATATTGGAGTCCTTACCCTCAATAATACCGACAGCAGTCATAATTGCCTGATGGAACTTTCCTGTCTTTACCGGACCTTTGATCAGGGTGTTTTTTGGATAGAGGCGGAAGTTCTGCTCTTTACGGTCTGGATGGGTGGAAGCGATGGCATTGTCAGGATAAGGCCATACGGAATCCGGGGTAATGGAAACATTTGCTGTAACAGGAGTGCCGCTGCCTGCTCCTGTGGCAGCCCCGACCGCTGCGGCTGAAGAGGTAGCATCAGAAGCAAAAGAGCTATTGCCGGAGAAGCCAGCAGAGGCTGTATTTATCGAACTAGAGTCGGAAGTTCGGTTACTGCCAGCAGAAGAACCTGCTCCGGTAATAGAAGTGTTTCTGCCAGAATAGTTTCCGGTTTTTCTTGCTGGGATTTCTTCGTCATCCCCCTCTAAAGCGGCTTTATTTACAAAAGAAGAAAATTCTTCATCGCCAGCAGAGGTGCTGTCTGCAGAGATGTTTGAAGCTGTTTCATTTTCATAAGTTCTCTCATCAGAGGCTGGTGTTGTTCCATAACCTTGAATGGCTTTTGTGATAAAATCAGTGGACGCTGGTGTGCCGCCTTCTTTATAAATAATCTGTGGGCCTTGTACATCAGCAGCAGGACGGTAAGTTAATTTAGAGCCGAGTGCTGCCGCCAGAGGATCGGTGACAGAGTCAGTTCCTGTTTCACTGCTATCTCCAGTTTCAGTTCCAATTTCAACGTTTCCGTCATCTTCTATCGCAGGATAATAGTTCTGGCAAATATCTGTATAATAGGAGGCAAAGATTTCTAAAGAAGTAGAAAACAGTCCTACAATATCTTCTTCTGACATTGTTTTAAAGTCATCATAATGATAGAGGACAAATGCCTTTATTTTATCACCGGATGGAGATAAGTCAGAACTTTCAGAAGGCACGAGAGTCACCTGAAATGGTGCTGCCGTCATCAGGGTGAGCATATTGCATTTGTCGTGAATATCGAGCATGACTTCCTCGTCAGAAACGCAAGGAAGGTTCAGAGAAACTTCGATATTTAATTTATCCTCATCTAATACGGTGCGGATACCGATGAAAGCGTTATGTCCGGCATAGGACGGGATATACAAAATGTCCTGAAGAACGTCGGTAACAGTGCTGGATTCTGGGACATACCAGTCTCCTTTTGCGGCATAAGTAAAGTTCGGATATTCTTTTAAAAGTGCCTCACTTATTTTGTGGAATGTTTCGGAAGCATCTTCGCCATCGGCACGGAGGGAAAGTGCCTTATCGGAAGTATCATCCAGAGAAAATGGAGTGCCGCCCTGTCTTGATAAATAGGCTGCCATGCGGACGAATCCATTGGCATTTGTAAGTTCCACATAAGATTCATCGACAAGGTGCGCATACTCATGCTCAATAAAGTCGGTAAGTTTAGAAAGCTTCATGTAACCGAGAATAGAGTAGACATATGCATCATAATCCACTTCTTCCGGGTCTGGGCGCTCTCGTTCTCCCTCAAATTCCCCAGGAAAAGATACACGATAATATTTGTAAATATCTCTTAAATAATTAAAACGGTGACCACGCTCATCAGCGTTACAGATCTGTGTGATGGTGTTAGCATTAACATCCTGCCCATATACTTTCTGGGAGCGGGTCTGCACCTCATATTGCATTAGGAGAATATCATCAGAACTGATTCCCGGGTTGCAGTAATATTTTTCGTAAAGAAGGACAGCGGCGGCAATCCATACGGCATCTTCCTGGCTGTAACGAGTCTGGAGGCTTCGTTCCACATCACTCATAAAAGCATAATAGGATTCTTCTAATTCAGGATATAATGTACCGATTGCTTCTGTCAGTTCTGGATGCATTTTTAATTCGAGTGTTTTTGCATCGGTATTTTTTCCCCAGAAGAAAAGATACCACCAGTATTCATTACCCTCGTAATCAACTTCCGGGTTCATGCTGTTTGCCTCGCCAAGAAGCTGACCAGCAGAATTTAACTGCGATAAAATGTCTTCCTGTGTGCGTCCGCTCTCAAAAGAAAGCTGAAGAAGTGTTGCAGCATGGTTAAAGGAAGAATAAATCTGTTTGAGCAGGGAGATATTTTTTTCGTCAAGCTGGCCGGAATTTAAAATATTTGTCCACTGTTCTGTTGTGTAGCGGCTTTTGGACTGGTAATCCGCCTCATACTCATAATCACGCTGTCTTTGTTTGTCCGTAATCATAGTTGTTGTCCTTTCTTATCTTATTTTCTATAGAAAATGTAATAATTAAAATAATTAGCTTGAACCCTTATAAAAAGAAGATCCGAATAAATCCCTCTGGAAATTATCCGGATCTAGAGGTGGCAAATAGCTTACATCTCTGCTGGCTCCGCTTCAGAAGTGTGCCGTTCAATCTTTAAATAAACAATTTCCACCCGGTTTTTATCCATTTTTTTTATCGAATAGAGGTAATTGCCTTCCTTTACTGTTTCACCTTCTTTTGGAAGATGGTCGAGAAGCTCAATCATATGTCCGCCGATTGAATCATAGTCTTCGGATTCAATTTCTGTACCAAGGACATCATTTAGATCGTCAAGCTTGGTGCTTCCCTCTATCTCATATTCATCGGTGCCGATACAACGAATCGCATCTGTTTCGGACTCGTCAAATTCATCTTTGATATCACCGACGATCTCTTCAATAAGATCCTCTAAAGTAACAAGTCCTGCGGTAGAACCGTACTCGTCAAGAACGATGGCAAAACTGATAGAGTTATTGCGCATCTCCTCCATTAAAGTGGAGGTTTTCTGATATTCATAAGTAAAAAATGGTTCTCTCAGTACCTTGTATATGTCAAATGCTTCATTGCGGTGTGTCTCCCGGTAAAAGAATAAATCCTTTAAATTAAGAATCCCGATAACATTGTCCTTACTCTCCTCGTAAACAGGGAGTCTTGAGTACTGTTCTTCTAAGAAAATCTCGACCAGCTCATCATAGGACATATCAACGGAAGCAAAAGAGACATCAATACGTGGAAGCATAATGTCCTTTGCGACAGAATCACCGAAATCGAATACATTATTTATAAGCTCTTTTTCTTCTTTTTCGATTACGCCGCTCTCCTGACTGACATCAACAATCGTTCGAAGCTCTAATTCTGTTATAGCCTGTCCGCTTCCTGGTTTAATCCCGAATAAACGGCATAAAAGACCACTGAAAAGATTCACTACATAGATGACAGGAGTAAGTACGGTTGTAATCGTATAAATTATTCCAGAATACAGAAGAGCCATGCTCTCGTTCTTCATAGTAGCGATTGTTTTTGGGGTAATCTCACCAAAAATTAAGATAAGAAGAGTAAGAATACCTGTTGCAAGACCAACAAAAGTGCTGGTGTTCTTTCCAAGACCTGCCTGTGATGCAAGGCTCATTGCCAATGTGGTGGTCAGAGAAGAAGCCGAAAGGTTTACAATGTTGTTACCGATTAATATGGCACTTAACATCTTTTCTGGCTTCTCTATCAGAGCAAGCACTCTGGCGGCTTTTTTATTGCCCTGATTTGCAAGGGCACGCATCCGGTGCTTATTTACCGTAGTAAGGGCTGTCTCTGCGGAAGAAAAGAAAGCAGAAAGCAGTAACAATATTAACAGAATCACAATTTGGCGTATGGAACTGGGGTCCAAAACATCATCTCCTTTTAAAAAAAATATATTTGTATTATTATATTTTATAAAGGTTGTATTGTCAATCATGGTGTAAAAATATGTTTGTGTTTTATGCGGTTTTCTTTTATAATTAGAGACAGGTAATAATGAAGAAGGGAGAGGGAATATATTGAAGCAATATCTTTTATTTGATCTGGATGGGACATTGACCGATCCGATGGTGGGCATTACCTCCTCCGTTCAGTATGCTCTGGAAAAGTTCGGGATTCATGTAAAGTACTTAAAAGATCTGATTCCATTTATAGGGCCGCCGCTTGATGATTCTTTTCAGGAGTTTTATGGACTTTCTAAAGAAGATGCCGGGAAGGCAGTGGAATATTACAGAGAGTATTTTGCACCAAAGGGAATCTTTGAGAATGAGGTATATCCGGGAATTCCAGAAATGTTAAGTCGGCTTGTAGAAGCGGGATTTACATTAATTGTAGCTACTTCAAAGCCAGCTGTATTTGCAAAGCAGATATTAGAACATTTTGGCCTTAGCGATTATTTTTCCTTTGTCGGGGGAAGCGAATTAGACGGCACACGAAAAAGAAAGGCAGAAGTCATTGGTTACATATTAGAGACCTGTGAGATTAAGCCCCAAGATGCCATCATGATTGGGGACAGAAAGCATGATATTGAGGGGGCAAAGCTTTGTGGCTTAGAATCTGTCGGTGTACTTTACGGTTACGGGTCAGAGGAAGAATTATCAAAAGCCGGAGCAGATCATATCATAAAAGATGTGAAGTTGTTAGAAGAATATCTTAGAAAACAGGGAGAAAACCCGGATAATCTTACCTGGTATGACCGTTTAAAAGGACGGACAGGAGGAGAAGGAAAGGAAACAAAAATGATTCGATTTGGAATGATTGGAACAGGGAAGATTGCACAGAAGTTCTGGCAGGCAAACCGCTATGGAAAAGATTTTGAACTTACAGCGGTGTATTCAAGAACATTAGAGAGAGCGCGAGAGTTTGGTTTTCAGAAAGGCAGGCTGCAATATTTTGATGATTTAGAGGCATTTGCAAACAGTGACTGTATTGATGCGGTTTATGTGGCAAGCCCGAACTGCTGTCATCACGACCAGGTTATGACATTGCTAAAAGCAGGCAAGCATGTTTTGTGTGAGAAACCGATGGCTTCGAATTTAAAAGAAGCGGAGGAAATGTTTTCGGAAGCTGAGAAGCAGAATCTGATACTTTTAGAGGGAATGCGTTCTATTTATGCGCCAAGCTTTGAGAAGATGCTTCCGTATATGGAATCGCTTGGTAAGATTCGAAGAGCAACCTTACAGTATTGTCAGTATTCTTCCCGTTATGATAATTATAAGAGAGGAATTATTGAGAATGCATTTAAACCGGAATTATCAAATGGAGCATTAATGGATATCGGTGTGTATGTGGTGGCCTGCATGATTCGGCTTTTCGGTGCACCAGTTTCCATCAAGGCATCAGGAATCAAGCTTTCCAATGGTGTGGATGGGGCAGGAACAATTCTTATGGAATATCCGGATATGATTGGAGAGGCCATTTATTCTAAGATTACAGATTCAGCGATGCCAAGTCAGATTCAGGGAGAAGATGCTTCCATGCTTGTGCAGGAAATTGAGAATATCAAAGATTTACGCATCGTGAGAAAAGGAGTGGTACAGTCCATTCATTTTGAACAGTCTGATAATATTTTAAATTATGAGACACAGGAATTTATTAAAATGATAAAAACGGGCATGGGATGGGAGAAATCACGAGAGATTACTTTAGAGACCATGAAAGTTTTAGATGAGGCGAGAAGACAGCTTCATATCGTATTTCCAGCGGATGAGAAATCACAGGAAAAGAAAAAACAAAAAAAGACCGCAAAAGAGGAGGAGTAAAGTCATGGCAGGTCAGACAGAATTTTTACAGGCAATTCAGGAATTAGAACGTCTTGGAGAGACAAACGGCAATCAGTTATCTATGGAAGAAATCAATTCTTATTTTTCTGACATGAAGTTAGAGGAAAAACAGCTTGATTTTATATGTAATTATTTTGAATCCCACCACATTTATATTACGAATCGTGTGCAAAGATTTGAGGAAGAAATCGGGGACGAGGAGATTCCGAATAAAGAAGATCCGATGGATGCAGAGATTGTAGCTTTTTACTTAAAAGAGATGGAAAAAGCGAATTCATTATCTGGGGAACAGGAAAGAGTAATTGCAAGAAAGCTTGTCAGCGGTGATGATACGGCAAGAAACCTGCTGATTGAAGCGAATCTTTCCCGCGCAGTAGAGATTGCCAAAGAATACGAGGGAAGGGGACTTCTCTTAAGTGACTTAATTCAGGAGAGCAATATTGGGCTGATGGTTGCTGTGAATGAATTTGAGCCGGATATCGATAAAGATTTCCATACATTTTCTGAGAAAATGATTCGCAAACATTTAGAGGAGACATTAGAAGAATATAATTCTTCCACTCGTTCCGCAGTAAAGATGGCAAACCGTGTGAATGAAATGAATGATATTGCGACGGCATTTGCAAAAGAGTATGAAAGAGAGGCAAAACCGTCGGAAATCGCAGAACGTATGGGAATTACGGAGGAAGAAGTAAGAGAGCTTATGAAAGTATCTCTTGATGCAATTGCGGTTTTGAATCAGGATAAGTAGGCTCACAATTATTTGGAATTGTGTAGACTTTTCAAAATAAATTTGTATCTATTCAAAAACGTGTAGAATGACAGAATAAGTATGTCATGCATTGCATGACGCGCATCTCGTAGCAAGAATACCGGGGCATTCTTGAACTATTCAGAATCCTGCAGATTTTCGATAAACATGCGAATTCGTTCTGAATAGTTACAAAATTGTATAATAATTTTGAATTGTCAACATATAATGTAACTAACAGGAACAAAATTGTTTTAGATAAAGAGGAAAAAGATGAGATATGAAGAAGAACTGATTGATGAGGTCAGAGAAAAAAATGATATAGTCGATGTGATTTCCTCTTATGTTTCGTTAAAAAAGCGAGGTTCGAACTATGTAGGGCTTTGCCCGTTCCACAATGAAAAGAGCCCATCATTTTCTGTCAGCCGGGACAAGCAAATGTATTATTGCTTTGGCTGCGGACAGGGCGGAAATGTCTATACATTTCTTATGGAATATAACCGGCTCTCCTTTGTGGAGGCATTGCAAAATCTGGCACAGAGGGCCGGAGTAGAACTTCCAGAAAGGGAACAGACGGCAGAGGAAAGACAGCAGGCGGATGCCAGAGTGACACTTAGAGATATGAATAAGGAAGCGGCAATATATTTCCATTATCTTTTAAAGAGTGAGAGAGGAACACAGGCGCTTTCTTATCTTAAGAATCGTGGGCTGAGCGATGAGACGATTAATCATTTCGGACTTGGATATGCAGACATTTACCGGGATGATTTATATCAGTATTTAAGGTCAAAGGGATTTACGGATTACCAGATGAAGGAATCCTCTCTTGTAAATATTGATACAGTAAAGGGAAATTATGATAAGTTTTTTAACCGTGTTATTTTCCCGATTATGGATATGAACCAGAGAGTAATCGGTTTTGGCGGCCGTGTGATGGGAGATGGAGAACCAAAGTATCTAAATTCCAGAGAGACTATTTTGTTTGATAAGGGAAGAAATCTATATGGATTAAATTATGCAAAGAGATCGCGAAGTAATGCGATTATTTTGTGTGAGGGCTACATGGATGTCATCTCGTTACATCAGGCAGGATTCACCAATGCAGTTGCTCCGCTGGGAACGGCATTTACACCGAATCAGGCGATGCTTTTAAAGCGGTACACGAATGAAGTTATTTTGTCGTTTGACAGTGACGGAGCTGGAATAAAGGCGGCACTTCGGGCCCTGCCAATTTTGCGGCAGAATGGTCTGAGGGGCCGGGTGTTATCCATGAAGCCATATAAAGATCCGGACGAGCTGATTAAGGCAGAGGGAGCAGAAAGCTACCAGAAGAGGATTGATGAAGCAGAATCTGGAAGAATGTTTGAGTTGCTTGTCCTTTATGGACAGTATAATCAGCAGGACCCGGAAAGCCGGACAGAGTTTCTTCATGAAGTGGCGAAAAAGTTAGCACAGATTGAGGAACCGTTAGAACGGCAGACCTATCTTACATCAGCGGCTAACCGTTTTATGATAAGGAAGAATGACCTTGAAAATCTTGTGAACCGTTATGGATTAGGCTATCAGTATGAGCAGGTGAATGAGCAGTATAAGACGGCACCGGAAACAGAAGAGCGGCGGCAGAAAAAGAAAAAAAATACGAAAAACCAGCCACAGAGACTTCTTCTTACCTGGCTTGTGGAACATCCTGATATGTATCAATATATCCGGCCGTATATCGGGGCCGATGACTTCATTGAGCCGCTGTACCATTCGGTGGCGATTATGCTTTTTGAACAATTAGATAAAGAAGAGAAAATAAATCCGGCAGCAATTTTAAGTCGATTTACCGATGCAGAAGAACAAAAAGAAATTGCGGCAATCTTTAATACACATTTAAAATACGGACTTTCCTCCGAAGATGAAGATAAAGCGCTTTCAGATGTAGTGCGCAAAGTGAAACTTGCAAGCATTGAGGATGAGATGGTTCATACCAGTGATATTATGCGCTGGCAGGAACTTTTATCCCTGAAAAATAAAATGCAGAAATTTAGTATAAACCGAGTATAAAGCTGGTAAAACTAAGAGCAGGAATAATGTACGCTGGGATTTGCTATATTTTGTATAATCAAAAAAGCAGACCCCTGGAGTATGTAAGATTTGGAGGGTGTATTTTGGGCAGGAAAGAACAGATTTTTGGCAGCCAGATGAATTGTCTGCTTGAGAGAGCAAAGAAGCAGAAGAACGTGGTAGAACTTCAGGAGATAAGAGATGTCTTTCAGAACAGTCCTCTGACGCAGGCACAGCTTGAGCGTATTATTGCTTATCTGGAAGAGCAAAAAATCGATGTACTGACTATGCCCGATATTAATGCGGATGATATAGAAGATGATGTGGGAGAAATCGATTCTTTAAACGATATGGATGTTTTTCAAAAGCCAGATAGGATTGGAAATGTACAGGTAACTGCAGAAATTGAAAAAGGCTATGAAAAAACAGCAGAAGAATCGGAGAACTCATTTACAGAAAGAGGTAATGCCGAAGATCCTGTTCGTATGTATTTAAAAGAAATAGGCAGGATTCCATTATTAAGTTCTGAAGAAGAGATAGAGCTGGCCAAACGTATGGAGGAGGGAGATGAGGAGGCAAAAAAGAAGCTTTCTGAAGCCAATCTTCGACTTACGGTAAGTATTGCCAAGCGGTATTCCGGCAGGGGGATGCAGTTTCTTGATTTGATTCAGGAAGGCAATCTTGGACTGATCAAAGCGGTAGAAAAGTTTGACTACAGAAAAGGGTATAAATTTTCTACCTATGCTACCTGGTGGTTACGGCTAGTTACTGTATAACAAAAACTAAAAAAATATAATATCCTCCACGTAAGTGTCGGGGGATATTTTTATTTCTTTTACAATACTTTTCCAAAACACCTGCTTGTCTTGTTCGCCTAACTGCATATACATATCTTTCCAACCGTCAGGAAATCTGCTTTGTATTTTTTTCTTAGTTTCTAGTTCTTCCGTTGCGGCGGTCTGGGATAGTTCTTTTAATTCCTTTGATATAGCCTCATATCTTTCGTCATAGTATTCTTCTGTTATCCTGCCTTTCTCAAACATTTTATTAATTCTTCCCAACTCACTGGATAATTTTTTCTTTCTTTTTCCCACATCGTTTCCAGCCGCCTTCACACGACCTTCTGCCCTTAATACATCTAACTGTATTTTTTCTTCGATGTGATCGAGCATATATGTTTCTAATTTTTTTTCTGATCGCGTGTAGGTCTTGTGCTTTTGTGCGACAGAGTGGGGGCAGTGATATACTTTGTACTTTTTTCCTTTTTTGCCTATTGCACACCCGGAAAGCCTGCAACCGCAAAGCGGGCATTTCATCAAGCCGGAGAAAATGTAAATACGCCTCCTGCAATCTGTCCAAGTTTTTTGGCTGGATACTTCGTTGATTTTTTGCGCTTGCTCCTCTGTGATGTACGGCTCACAGTAGTTTTTTACTCCATACATTTCGCCGCGATAAGCCGGGCTAGACATAATCTTAACCAACCTTGTTCTGGTTCTTACAAAATCAGGGTATTTACTTAAAATATAGTCTGCGGTTCCTGCTTTCGAGAAAGTCTGGAAATAATGCTCAAACATATCCTCAATTATTCCTCGCGTCTTTTCATCTTTTACAATCTTTTTCCCTTCTATGCGATAACCTACCGGCACTTTTCCGCCAATATATTCCTTGTTGTTCCGTTTAAATTCCATAACAGACCGTATTTTTTCGCTGTCTCTGTCTGCCTCTGCCTGCGCTACGGACAGCATAATATTTACTTTAAATATTCCCTGACTTGTTTCTGTCTCATAATCCTCCCAGATAGCCCTCCAAGGCACTTTGCACGCGTCAAGGACATTTTGTACCTCATAATACCCTGCAACGGCTCTAAACCACCTGTCAAGGCGCGTGAAGAGTATTATGTCAATCTTACATTGCCTGCAATCGTCAAGCAACTGTAAGAGGGCGGGGCGTTTTGTATATTTTTTACGTGCAGATATGCCGGCATCGTTATAAATACCGGCAACCGTATATCCTTGCTCCTCACAATATTTTTCAAGCGCATCTATCTGCGAATCAACGGACAATCCACTGTTCTTCTGCTCTTGCGTGCTTACTCGCACATATAAAGCGGCTCTTTTCATTTATTCCTCTTCCTGCCTTCGTACCTCCGGGGCGGGTGCTGCTAATTATAGCTGCTAAGTCTATCTATTAGTTTTTTTCTAAGACTTTCGTATTTCTCGGTTATTTCTTTGCACATCCTCTTTTGGTTTAATTGGATTAAATACGATAATGACTATTTTACCAAGATAAAAATATACGAAAGTATATTATTTTTTATATTCCACAATATCGCACACTTGACAATCTAACTTCTCGCACAGATACATAATTGTATCTATGTTCACGTTTCTGTCGTGCCGCAACTTATTGACCAGTGCCGGAGAAAGATTAAAGCTTTCCTTATCTAATAGGTTGGAGCGCTTTAACCCTCTACGCTCTAGCGTGTCCCATAAATTACTATATGAGATACTACCTTTATATATGTTACTTCTTTTTCTTGTTCGTGTTTCCATTTTGAAGCCTCCTTTAATCGTTATAAATATATAGTACATTATTTTGAAATAAATATCAAGAAAAAAATAATATATTTTCGTGTATTTTTCTCTTGACATAATAGACATTATCGTGTACAATAAGATTAAATCAAGAGAGGAGATACAAAGAAATGAAAAAATACAATTTATCAAACATTATGAAAAGAGCATGGGAGTTAGTTAAAAAGGCAGGTCTTTGCATCTCCGAAGGATTAAAATTAGCATGGAGGGAAGCAAAGAATATGAAAGAGACAATGGAAGAAAAGCTTATCCGCCTTGGCTATAAGGTGTGGGAGAAGGGTGACATGAAACGTATCTATATTAATGATTTCCAGAAATACTTAGAGGTTGAAGAAACCAATACGCCAGCAGCAATGGGACGTGGAAGAATCATTAATGGCATCTGCACAGATGAATATAAAAGCTTTGCGCAGCGTCAAGCGTTAAACCTTATTGACTGGGGATTTGGAGCTAAATTGTATTACGACTGTAAAAAAGAAGACTGGTTTTGCAAGAATCCGGGAGGAAGTTTAATTAAAAAAATCCTCTGGACAGTTGCCGATAAATTAGAAGTGTTATAATAAATACCCGCCCGGCGGCGGAATCCGCCGGAGAAAGAAGGAAAATATGAAAAAGTACAACGTATACAAAGCCACACGAGAAATCAAAGAAAGAGACATTTCAGAAATAGTGCAGGGGTGTACATTTTTCTGCGATGATGTTTTCGAAGAATTAATAAAATCTTGTGACACATTAGAAGAAGCAAGAGAAGTTTTAAAAAAATATAAGACAGATATTACCTATTATTCCGGAAATACCGAAGACTGATACCTGGTTACGGAATACTGTATCTTGCCAGAAATTTATGACAAAGACGGCGAGATCGTGGAGTCCGGCGACATTGAAGAAATTACAGAAATGAAAATCACTGTCGAGGACGAGGAGTGGAACGTTGTAAAAACGTTTGATAATCTAAAAGAGGCGGACAATTTTATACATAGTGACGAAAGAGAATTGACGCTGATTTATTAGGATGAAAGGGGGAAATGGCATGCAAAAATTCAATAAAAGGAGAAAACTAGATAGATTCTTAGCTAGCTTGCCTGAAGACATGGTTTTTAAGTCAAATAATGAGTTCCGCATAAAAATGCCAAACGGATACATTAGTATTGGGTATTATTACCATGATTATCATGCGTTTGGAGGACATCGTAATTCTGAATACAATACTATACAAGAAAACATAGATGCAGTAAAAGAACTTATTGACAAATATGGGAAAGGAGAGTAGGATATAGATAAGGTTTTTAATAGCTCCATTTTGGAAAGATAAAGCACTTGCTTCGGCAGGTGCTTTTTTGTTATTTTGAAAAAAAGAAAAGAAGGAAGAATTGATTCTTCCCTCTTGTTGGTTGCCCTATTAGTGGACTAATTATTTTAAATTAATAGTTATCTTCTTGTCTGTCCAGAACGAAGCACTATATTCTAAAATCACTTTCTTTGCATCTTTTGGCACTTCATAGTATGCTGTAAAGCTTACGTTCTTTCCTGGAGACAAATTAGTGTTAACAAAATCACTGTTTCCTATGTATTGCTGTTCGCAAGCTGAATTATCTGCATAGCATTCGCAATCAGATACAGATACATATTTGTCGCCTTTTTCTGCAATATTTTCACAGGTAAAGTCTACAGCTACATATTCGCATCCATCTTTTGGAGTGAAATACTCTCCGGCATCATATCCAAATTCAGCCTTTTTAGCGGTTACTTTTAAACCGTCATTCTCAAAAGATTCGCCAACCTTTACGCTGTCTTTCTCTTTTGTTTCTTCCTTTTTAGCAGTTTCTTTCTTGGCCGCTGTTGTTGCTGTGGTACTCTTTGTCTGAGAATCAGTGGAAGAACTGTCATCGTCACCACCACCCATTGCCATACCTAAAACAGCCAGAACGATGATAATGATAATTACCCATTTCAGTTTTCCGCCCTGTTTCTTCCGGCAATGAGGACACACTTTAGCTTTTGCGTCAATTTCTTCTTTGCAATACTTGCAAACTTTAGTTTTTTCCTTGCTCATATCTTCTGCTCCTTTTTTTATTATTACTATATTAATAATTTAGGTAAAATTATACAGGATATTAAGGAAAATAGCAAGTAATTATATTATTTTAATATAAATTTTTCGTAAAAATCGCAAAAAACTTCTTTTTCTTCCTTGCTAAAACTATAATAATCCATTATAATTTTTTGAAAACGCTTGTCATTCGAAAAGATTTCTGAACATACTTGCATAAAATTCTTATCCCGCGATTCTTTTTCCTCGATTAAATCAAATTTAGAGATTCCGAAATAATCTGCAATAACTTGAATCTTTTTCATTTTTGGCATTATTTTTCCTACACACCAAGTATTAAAAGTTGTTGGCTTAAATCCTAGTTCTTCCGCGATTTCTTTTTGCTGTTTGCCGCTTTTGTGAATGTAGTAGTTTAAATTTTTAGAAAAAATTCTGCACTGTTTTTCTTCCTCGTAATCTTCTTTTTCCGGGTTTATCAAATCATAAACTTCCATGCCTAAAACCTTGGCAAACAAAACTATTTTCGATAGTGATAAATCAACCTCTCCCTTTTCTATTTTCGCAATAGAGGAGCGGCTTGTATAACCTGTTCTTCTAGCTAATTCCTCTTGAGACATATTTATTTTTATACGCTGTTCCCTGATAGCAGAATACAAGCTAGGAATAGGACTCATTGCGGCTTTTTCTTCGTCCCACTTTACGATAAATTCCGGTGAAATGTCTAATGCAGAAGAAATTTTTTGTACTGCTTCAACGTCAATTCGTTTAATTTGCCCAGTCTCGTATTTTTGCATTGTCGATTCTGTAATCCCCACCTTACAGCCGAGTTCTTTCAAAGTCATATTTCTTTGTTTTCGGTAAAATTTTATATTTTCTCCAATTTCAAATGTAAAGTTACTCATTTTCTGATTCCTCCTCTAATAGCCTGTCTATGTACCCGCAAACTTGATACTTGTGATCACTATTTAATGATAAAAATTTAGAAATATATTCCGAATCTTTCGAAAAATCAAGGCTTTTGTCAAGAATATTATATCCCATAAGCCACAGGGGGTTAACTCCTAGAATTTTAGCAAGTCTTTTTGCAGTTAATTCAGATGGTTTGTGAGAACCGTTTATATATTGGCTTATTGAGGATTTACTTACCCCGGAAGCGTTCGCTAACTCTTGAGGTTTCATATTTACTCTATATAAGGATTCGGATAATCTTTTGGAAGTAATTTTGTATTTCAAATATTTTCCTCCTCATATTCAAGGTGTGTATAGCATATAATATAATAAAAATTAAGTTTTTAGGAGGGGCTGCATATGGATTACGGAAAAGAGATTATCAAAATGATAAAACAAGTAAAAAATAAAGGGGAGTTGCAATATATTTATACAATTCTAAATACATATCTTAACAGAAAAAGCAAGGCGGACTAAGCCTTGCTTTTCTTGCTCAGAGAAAAAATTATTTGCTTAATGGCATCCTTGTCCTCTTTTTCGAGATTTTGATACTCCATTATCATTTCTAAAACATCAGGCTCATTCATAATGTTTCCGATTACAACTCCGTACTCATCGGAACTTTTAGAACCCACAAGATAAGAGGGGGTTATTTCTAAAATCCCACAAAGCAATTCTACTGTATCCATATCTGGTCTACATTTATCCTTTTCCCAATCACTTATTGAATTGTGCTTTGCTCCAATCATTTCGGCGAGTTTTCTCTGAGTTAATGCTTTGTTTTTTCTTGCTTCTTTTAACTTTTCTCCAAATGTCATATTCTCTCCTTTCACTATAATAATACAACAATAATTTCGATGAGTCAACAAAAAAATTTCGAAAATTTCGAAAAAAGTTATTGACATTCGAATAAATCGAAGTTATAATGTAATTGTTCGAAAGAACCGAAATTAAAAGAAAGGAGAAAACCGAATGTGTGTTGGACAGAAAATTAAAGCATATCTCAAAGATAACGGAATAACGCAGACCTTTGTGGCTAACAAGGCAGGGATTCCGGTGCAAAAATTGAATTTATCTTTAAACGGAAATCGTAAATTAGATTTCGACGAATACGAATTAATTTGCGGAGCACTTTCTGTTGGAACAGATAAATTTCTTACCCCTAGACTTCCGGGATGAAAATAGAAAGTAAGGTGACTAGATGGAAAATTTAATTCCTGTTAACTATGATGCGGAGCAGCCAACTGTTTCCGCAAGAGATTTGCACGAATCGTTGAATATTAAAACAAAATTTAATGATTGGTTTTCAAGAATGTGCGAATACGGCTTTCAAAATGGCATAGATTTCAACTTACTCAAAATTGAGCAAGTTCAAATAGAAGGAGTGCGTAAGGTAAAGAGAGATATAACAGATTATCAAATTTCTGTAGATATGGCGAAACAGATTTGCATGATTCAGAGGACACCAGAAGGAAAACAGATTCGTCAATATTTTCTCGACCTTGAGAAAGTATGGAACACGCCAGAACAGGTTTTTGCTAGAGCCTTGAAGATGGCTGATAAAACCATTGAATCTTTAAAAGCTGACAATGCAGTTTTACTTGAAAGCGTTGAGCGTATGCGACCGAAAGAAGTGTTTGCAGATGCCGTTTCAGCAAGTCAGACATCAATTTTGATTGGTGAGCTTGCGAAGCTGTTAAAACAGAACGGCATCGAAATCGGACAACGAAGATTGTTTTCTTGGATGCGTGAAAATGGCTTTCTACTCAAACGTGGGTCAGGCAGAAACATGCCAACCCAGAAAGGTATGGAGCTTGGATTGTTTGAAATCAAGGAAGGCTCCTACATTAACGGAGCGGGTGAAAATATCATCACCAAGACAACTAAAGTCACGGGTAAAGGACAGCAATATTTTATTAATAAATTCTTGCAATGTCAGGAACTTACGAAAAGAGAGGAGTAAAAAAATGAATGAACCTCCGAGACCAGAGTATGTTGCTAGACTACTCTACACCCTTTTAGGACGACAACAAGGTGTAGAGTATGACAAAGTGTTTTACACTGATAAAGACGGCGTAGAACACGAGGTAAAAAAGGAAGAGCCCTACCATTAAGCTCTTACGATAAATCATACAAGTAAATCATACAAAAGACTTGGCAATTTGTCAAGATAGGAGGTAGACATGGCAGTAATGAGAATAAATAAAACGACAGACTACACCGTTATGTCGAATTATCATTTTAGAGAAAAGGATATGTCCTTGAAAGCAAAAGGTTTACTGAGTCTTATGCTCAGCTTGCCGGAAGACTGGGATTTTACAGTTAAAGGACTAGCAAATTTGAACAAAGACGGCGTAGACGGCGTGAGAGCCGCACTAGAAGAATTAAAATCGTTCGGATACCTGAAAGTGACTCGCGAGAGAAACGAGAAAGGACAAGTAAGTGGTACAGTTTACGACATTTACGAAAAACCAACGCAGGAAAAACCTGTATTGGAAGAACCTAAAGAGGAAAAGCCTATATTGGAAAAACCAATACAGGAAAAACCTATACAGGAAAATCCAACGCAATTAAATACTAAAGGAATAAAATACTTAAATAATAAAATACTTAAGGAATCAAGTACTAAAGGAATAAAAGAGAGTGCGCGTGCGAAGAAAGAACCGGAACAGTATTTCGAGGATGAAGAACTTAACTGTAAGTTTTTGGAATTCCTTGCTATGCGTAAGAAAATCAGAAAACCAGTAAGAACAGACAGAGCCTTGAAAGCTTTACTCAAAAAATTACATGAGCTGTCTGGCGGAGATTTGGGAACGATGAAAAAAATCATAGACCAGTCATTGGACAAGGAGTGGTTAGGATTCTTTGAGCTGAAAACAGGTAACGACAGTACAAAGAGTATTAACGAGCGATTGTACGGAGATATACAGCACTGGGCAGCACAGAAAGAACAGGAGGGAGGCGGAATGTATGACGATTTCGGAGTTTTCTAAAATCGTAGCCGCACTAAAGACCGTCTACACAGCTCCGGGATTTGTCCCCAACGAGCAGGCGTTAGACATGTGGTACCGCCTGGTAGGCAAGAACAACGACTACCAGACAATAAGCGTGGCAGCACAGATGTACATGACAACCGGCAAGTTTCCGCCAACACCGGCAGATATTTTGGAGTGTGCCAGCAAGCTCAAGGCAGAAAGCAGCTACCTGAGCGAGCAGGAAGCGTGGGCAACAGTGGCAAAGGCGTGTACAAATGGCGAGTGGATAGAAGGCGGCTACAGCTACCAGAAAAACTTTGACAGACTCCCGAAGATTTTGCAGAAGGCGGTAGGAACGCCGGAAACGCTCCGTAATTGGAGTCAAGTTGATATGGCGACCATGCAGACAGTCGTGCAGTCAAACTTTCTCAGAAGCTACAGAGCGTCGCTAGAAGCACAAAAGGAGATAGACAAGTACCCGCCGAAGCTCCAAGAGATGATACGGGCGGCGGGGGCGATAGAGCGAAAAGAAACAGTGCCGGAACTACCCACACTGGGAGAAATAGTTGGGCGGTTAGAGCAGGATAATAAAAATTATCCCCCGGAACAATGTAGTGGAGCGTTGGGGGATTGGATAGCAGAAAAGAAGGAGAGATTGGGTTATGAATAACACAATGATTAGCGTAAACGGCTTTGCGAAAAGAGAGTATGAGGACGTCTTAGAGAAAAAAGGTGTGATTCCTGCAAGTGTTGTAATCACAGTCGAGGACAAGGCGATTGCAAGAGCTATTTTAGAGCTATTTAAAGACAAGGTACAAAAAACAGGCGTTTTGCGGATGAAAGAAATTGAAGCTTTTGCCCGCGGCTACAACGAATTGAGCAAAAGCATTGAAACGGCATGGGGAGAAGAAAGCGAGGAGAAATATGGCGGAGCGGTACGTTGACCCAGTCAGGGAATACCTAAAAAGACAGCACCTTGAGGCGGAATATGAGTGTAGAACAGCACACAAAGCAATCAAACGAGGCGCGGCGAGCTACAACGAATACGAGAGATATGAGGAGGAATTAGAGCAATGACACTATACGAGATTGACAGCACAATTATGGATTGTGTAGACGAGGAGACAGGAGAAATTATTGACCTCGAAAAACTTGAGGCTCTCAACATCGAGAGAGACAAAAAAGTGGAGGGAATCGCACTGGCAGTAAAGAATTATGCTGCAGAAGCAAAGGCAATCAAAGAGGAGGAAGAAAAGCTTGCGAAACGCCGTAGAAGTTGCGAGAACGCCGCACAGAGGTGCAAGGACTATCTGTCCCATGCTCTTGACGGTGAAAAGCTCAAAACGGCAAGAGTAAGCGTGTCATACAGAAACAGCGAGTCTGTGACCATTGACGACTTAGGCAGCCTGGCAGAGGAATACATCAGGATTCCAGAGCCACAGGCGGACAAGACAGCGATTAAAAAGGCGATTAAAGCCGGGAAAGAGGTCACAGGGGCACACATTGAGACTTCTAAAAGCGTGATTGTGAGGTAAGAAAGATGGGGAATATTCACAAAAAGTTGCAAAAAATTCAGGCAGAATTAAAGGTGCCCAAGAGTAAATACAGTGAGTATGGTGGCTATAGCTACAGGAGCTTAGAGGACATCTATGAGGCAGTAAAGCCTTTATTGGACAGGGAAGGCTTGATATTAGCCGTAAACGACGAAATTATTATGCTGGGCAACCGATTTTACATAAAGGCGACAGCAATTTTAAAAGACATAGAAAGCGAGGGCAGTTTTTGCACTACAGCATACGCCAGAGAAGAAGAAAGCAAAAAAAAGATGGATGCAGCACAAGTTACCGGCTCGGCATCGAGCTACGCGAGAAAATACGCCTTAAATAGCTTGTTTCTTCTGGATGATTCCAAAGATGCGGACACAGACGAATACAAACGCAACGAGGTTATCACAGAGAAAGAAGCAAAACGGCTCTATGATTTGATGCAAAAAAAAGGAATGACGGAAGCCCAGATTAAAGAATGGGCAAGTCAAAGAGGTTTAAAATCATTGTATCAGACGACACAACAACAATATGCCGAAGCCATGAAGGAATTAGGACTGAAATAGCATGGATTTAACTGGAAAAATAAAAAACTTAGCAGTGGATTATTTTAGCAAAAAGATAACAGTTACTCTGGAGATCAACGAGGCGGAGCGGTTTATAAAAGGCGTGGACGAACTGAAAAAGCTGGAAAAGTTGTCCATAATAATTAAACCGTTCCGCAAGAAAAGAAGCCTGTCGGCAAACGCCTATTTCCACGTCCTGGTCACCAAAATAGCGGAGAAAGTCGGCACGAGCAAGGCAGAAGCTAAAAATTTAATGATAGGCAGATACGGACAGCCGGAGCTGATAAAAGGGGACATAGCAGTTTTAAAAACTAACGTTCCGACCGATATCATGTATAAAAAAGAGGACGTTCACACGGTTGCGATAGGACGGCGGCTAGAAAAAGGCAAAGAGGTAGTGTTTTACAGGCTCATGCGAGGCTCACACACCTATGACAGTCGGGAAATGAGTGAGCTAATCAAAGGCACGATACAGGAAGCGGAAGACTTAGGAATTGAAACGCTAACACCAAGAGAATTAAAACAAATACTAGGAAAATGGAACCCAAGAAAGGAAGAAGAGAAATGAAAAAATTTGAATTAACAACAGAGTCTATTACAAACGAAGCTGGGAAAAAATTATTTAGAATTAAGGCATTAATTGATTTTGGAGACGTGAAAGCCGGAGAGCCTGGCGGATACGTAGAGAAAGAGGGAAATGTATCGCAAGACGACAATGCATGGGTTTCCGGCGATGCAGAGGTTTTCGGAAACGCAAAGGTGTCCGGAAACGCAAAGGTTTTCGGAAACGCAAAGGTGTACGACAATGCATGGGTGTCTGGCGATGCAAAGGTGTACGACAATGCAAGGGTGTACGACAATGCAAGGGTGTCCGGCAATGCATGGGTGTCCGGCGATGCATGGGTGTCCGGCGATGCATTGGTATTCGGCGATGCAGATTATGCATTAGTGCAAGGCTTCGGAACGGAATTCCGCTGCACAACTTTTTATAGGGGCAAAAATAAAAAAATAATGGTTAATTGCGGGTGTTTCCATGGAGACTTGGAAGGATTTAGAAAACAGGTAAAAGAAACACGAAACGGAAAAATAGCAAAAGAATACCTAATGATTGCTGATTTAATGGAATATCATTTCACAAGCGAGGATTCTAGCGATGAATAGCGTACTACAAACTAAAAAAGAGTGTTTTTTCTGCAAAACAACCCAAAATTTACATAGGCATCACGTCTTATATGGCAGCAGCAACAGAAAACAAGCCGAAAAGTATGGTTTTACAGTTTATTTATGTTTAAATCACCATACCAACGGCGGCGAGGCAGTGCATCGCAATCCCAACGGACCACTAGACAGGTACCTCAAGGAGCTGGCGCAGAAGTACTGGGAGGAGAACAACGGAACGAGGGAAGAATTTATCAAAACATTTGGGAGGAATTACCTGTGAACAAATTTAAAAATAAAAAGATTTTTACGACAGCCGGAAAGTTTGACAGTAAAAAAGAAATGCATCGCTATTTAGAACTGGCGGCGATGCAAGAAGCGGGGAAAATTACAGGATTAGAGCGACAGGCTAGATACATCCTTATAGGCAGCCAGAAACGAGAGGATGGCACTACAGAACGCCCCGTATCATATACAGCAGATTTCCGCTACACAGACAAAGAGGGAAAGATTGTTGTTGAGGACGTAAAATCCCCGCGCACAAGAAAAAATCCGGAATACATCATCAAGAGAAAGCTGATGCTTGAACGGTATGGCATCACGATCAGGGAGGTGGCGTAATGAAAAAAACAGGAGACTCAGAAGCAAGAAAAGCGGCGAAAATACTCAAGAAGTACTGCAACGAGCATAAATATTGCCGAAATTGCCTTTTTGCGGTAGGAAAGGAGGGCGCGGCTTGCCTGCTAGTAAATAAATTGCCGTTTGACTGGGTAAGATATTAAAGCTGGACACCCTCCGGGGTTAAGGATAGATACACATTACAGCAACATGTTAACGGTTCCATGAGGAGCTATATGCCATTGATTCCTCCGGATTTATTCCGGAGGGGAAAGGAAAGAAAATGCCATACGGGCTGAAAGACGAAGATTTTGACAAAATACAAAACAAAATAGCGAAAAAACTATATGAAATACCAAGCCTTGACCGAGCCGCATTTCTGGTGGGATGCACAGAACAAGAGTTAAGGGAAGCAATGACCGAACTACGCGAAACACCCAAATCGAGGGGGAAAATTGAAGCCGTAGAAAGGGAGTTGAGAAACAGAGGAAACAAAAACAAAAAAACAAAGCTTTTCCCAAGCGACCTGACAGAAAAGAGATTTGCGAGGGAGTGGACGAAAGCGTGCGGAAGAATAAGGAGGCGGGAATGAAAACTATACCGGTTCAATAACGGGAACTTTTCCGATGAGTGAAATTGGTAAAACTGTGTTCCTCACTCGTGAAGAAGCTGAGAAGAAGCTGGAAAATGTATGATAATAAAGAGGAGAGTCAAATGCTAGTACCTGCAATATTATTCAAAGAACAAATAATAACAGAATTTCAAAGAATCTATTTCTCTGAAGATATGATGTATTTAACTGGATGCTTAGAACAATGGTGCCCGGATATATCAGCAAACCCAGAGGAAGGAAAATTTGATTTCGCTATTGTTAGCAATAACAGATTAATAGGCTATTTGTCTTATCACATTGACTATTATTGTTCCAAGGCGTATAATTTTGGACTTTTATCTTTCGACAAAGGAAATCCGGTTGTCGGAGAAGAACTTTTTAACAAGATGGAGGAGCTAACAAAAAAGCTCCGTAAAATTGAGTGGCGCATGGTTGGCGGAAATCCTGTTGAAAAGCATTACGATAAATTCTGCAAAAAACACGGAGGAAACAAGCATATTCTAAAAGACTCTATTAGAGATATGAATGGTAATTACCGTGATGACATTATCTACGAAATTATTAGTGGCTACGGAAAGATAGATGTACACGAATTTAAAGAGCGTATAGATGCAATTAAAAACCCTGTAAAAGATACCTATGAAGACTTAGTACGTATGTTTGAAAGTAGAGAGATAAACGAAAAGGAGTATGTAGAGAGATACAACAGGTTAATTAATAGGGAAGCTGAAAAACACTGGGAACCGGTCAAACCGCATGAGCATATATAAGAGGAAAGAAAAATGAAGTTTATTGATTTTTTTGCCGGAATCGGAGGGTTTCGCAGGGGGATGGAACTGGAAGGACATGAATGTGTTGGCTTTTGCGAATTTGACAAATTCGCGGTTGCGAGCTACACATCTATGCATCTGATTACTCAGGAACAAAGAGAATTTTTGAGCAAAATGCCGTTGAAACAGCGACAAAAAGAAATACTAAAGGAGGAATACAGGAATGGAGAGTGGTACGCAAATGACATTAGAAGAGTATATGCCGGAGACATTCCAAAAGCAGATTGCTGGTGTTTCGGATTCCCATGTCAAGACATCTCTGTTGCAGGAAAGCAACTTGGGTTTCAAGGAAACCGTTCAAGCTTGTTTTTCAGAGTTATGTACCTTATCGGACAACTCGAAGAAGAAAATAGACCCACTTACCTTTTCATTGAGAACGTTAAGAATTTGCTTAGTATTAATGGAGGATGGGATTTCGCCAGACTGCTCATTGAAATGGAGCAGAGGGGGTATGATGCAGAATGGCAGGTGCTCAACTCCAAAGATTTCGGAGTGCCACAGAACAGAGAAAGGTGTTTCATTATCGGGCATCTTAGAGGCAGAGGCTCCGCAGAAGTATTTCCTGCCGAAAGAGCAGACAGAGAAGATAATATTCAAATAATAGGTCACAGGGACGGTTACAGAAGAAATACGCAGGTATTTGCACCTGATGGAATTACAGAAACTCTTGATACTGGTCAAGGTGGTGGGCGAGGGCATCATGTAGCATTGCCGTGTTTTATAGATTTGTGCAATAGTGGAACAGAAACAACTAGCGTTGCTAGATGCTTGCAAGCGAGATACCAAAAAGGATACGGAACGTATAAAGCGCAAAATAGTGGTATCGCAATTCCGGTATTAACACCAGACAAGGCAGAGAAACGTCAGAACGGAAGAAGGTTCAAAGAAAATGGTGAGCCGATGTTTACACTTACTGGACAGGATAGACACGGAGCGGGGATCGAACTGATTGGAGTTATTGATCCACAGGGCAGAAAAGCGAAATGTGTTACCCCTAAGGGTGAAGTGCCAACACTTAGAAGTCAATCGCATGGAAACGAACCTAATGTCTGCATAAAAGTAGCCGAAGCAACAAAGCAAGGCTATTCCGAGTGTAGAGTAGGCATTGATAGCGTGAATTTATCAGTTCCAGGAAGTAAAACAAGAAGAGGGCGAGTTGGACGTGATGTTGCAAATACATTAGATACCAGTTGCAATCAAGGGATTTTTGTGCAAGTTTCAGAAGAGCTGACCGTATATGCAACCTGGTACGAAAAATACCAATGCTACATAGCTATTAGAAGGCTGACACCGAAAGAATGCTTTAGGCTACAAGGTTGGACAGATGACTATTTTGAAAAAGCAGAGTTTGTTAATTCTGATAGTCAATTATATAAGCAAGCAGGAAACGGCGTAACTGTAAATGTAATAAGAGCTATTGCAGAAAAATTAGGCGAAAGAGATGGATACACGAAATCACGAACATTGCAAAGGCAAAACGGCGCATGAGCATATATGAAAGGAGCAAAAAGATGAAACAGCTTAGTCTCGAAGATATCAATCTTGATATGATTCCGATTAATGTACTGCAAGATGTTGATAAGCGAATAGCTGACTGGAGAGCGGCCGGAGGCAAAGACTCCGATGCATACATCCAGAATCAGTTAAGATATTTAAAACGAGTCGAGTTGATGGCAAACAACGCCACGGATACGCTCACATATTTTTAAACAGGAGGAAATAACAAGTTTATTTGTAAAGCGAAAAAACGTATAGAAGCATGAAGACAAGAAAGGAAAAAAGAAATGAGTATATTTAAAAGGAGGAAGAAAGATGTTAACTGCTGTATATGATACAAGGCGTTCTACCGACGTAATGGAAATTCAGAAGGACGCTCAATATTTGAAAGAAGAAATGACTGGTTGTATATACAGGCACTTCAAAGGAGGATTATATATCGTAACGGACGTTGTAGTAAATTCCGAGTCTCTTGAAATAGAAGTGATATACAAAGACTTTACACCTTCCCAGCTTACATGGAGTAGAGATTTAAAACAATTTTTTTCGGGAGTCAATACAACAAAGTACCCTGACGCGCTACAAAGAGTGAGGTTTAAAAAAGTTGGAAGAAACGGGGAGATAGAACGATGAGCATATTTGATGTAGCAATGACTGCAGACAATGAAAAAGAAATAAGAAGAAAGTTGGAGGAGTAAATATGAGTGAAAAGATTTGTGGAGTAATTATATTGGCAATAATATATTTGTTGCTTGCATGGAAAGCAAGTGATTTATGGAGGAAGTGATATGAGTACAGTAAATAACGTGATAAGTAACGTGATGCCTATAATATGGGCAGCGATTGCTTTACTGGAATGGATGGCGGCAGAAGAAAAAGAAGATAAGATTTATGCAGCAGTAATGATGATATTAGCGATGGTTGCGCGGAGGTAAGAAAATTGAGCAATCCTAAGCATGATTGGTACGGACACGCAGTAAAACAAGTAAAAAAATACCCAGACAAACTGATCGCAGAAAATACAGCTCAGTCAGCCTTGTGGATGTACGCTATTAACAAGGCAATAAAGCAGACAGAGGGCATGGACAACGGTGAGGACAGAATGAAAGCTGTACAGCTGGTGTATTTTGAGGATAGATACACGATAGCAGGGGCGGCGGATAAGCTCGGATATGCAGAAATGACTATACGCAGATGGCTTAGTGCTTTCGCCAATTTGGCTGGGAAATATGCAGGATATTAGAGGGGGAAAATTATCTCCCTCTCTTTTTTATGTTTGTCTAACACGGCTTAAAAGATGTCGTACAATACATTTGTACGGACGAGTACTGGTAACTTTTTGTGAGACATAACCTCCTCTATCTTTTTGTGGTAAAAGTGTAAACTCTCACCCGCGTAAAAGAGAGTACGCAAGACACCTATCCCACGGTGCCTTGCGTTCCATACAGGTTGCGGGTCTACAAGTGTTTAGGGACCAGCCGCTTATTAGTCTTACCCCGGCGGCTGTTAAGGTGCAATTCCTTATACTTGTATCTAGTTGCGCTATGCAACTGGTGTAAACGATTTTTTTCATATTTTCTTTCCTTTCATATAACCCCGTAAACAATTCATTACGGGGTTATGGTTGTATTTAGGAGGTGACCCCAAAATGGGATAAGTAAATACCAGGAGTGGCTGACCCAAGAAGGGTTACTTAAGCTAGAGGGATGGGCGCGAGATGGATGCACAGACAAAGAGATTGCGGCAAACATCGGCATTAACCCAGATACCTTGTATACATGGAAGAAAAAATTTCCAATTTTAGCCGATACCTTAAAAAAGGGAAAAGATGTTGTGGACAGGCAAGTGGAAAAAAGCCTGTTACAACGGGCGTTAGGGTACAGCTACGAGGAGACGAGCGAAAAGTACGAAGGCGGAGTAATGACGGAGCGAAAAGTAACAAAGAAGCACGTTGCGCCGGACACAACAGCACAGATATTTTGGTTGAAGAACAGAAAACCAGAACAATGGCGTGATAAGCCGCAGTCAGAGAGTGCAAGTGACAAAGCACTGGCGAAAGCTATTGAAATCCTTGGGGGTGTCGATAGTGCCATTGACTAGCAAGCAGGCAGAATACCTGCAAGGCTGTAATCATCGTTGGAACGTAAAGACCGGAGCAACAGGCTCCGGGAAATCCTTTGTGGATTACGCAGTCGTAATTCCTCAACGCCTGACACACCTAAAAGGATTAGGGCTGGCTGTGATGTTGGGAAACACCAGAGGCACGCTACAACGTAACATACTTGACCCCATGCGAGAGATTTGGGGAGAAAAGCTAGTTGGTGAGATACGGAGTGACAACACAGTACAGCTATTTGGCAAAAAGGTATATGCACTAGGTGCTGACAACAAGAAGCACGTTGCGAGAATACAGGGAGCAACGATTGAGTACGTATACGGCGACGAGGTGACAACGTGGAATCAAGAAGTATTTGAGATGTTGAAATCCCGTCTTAGAACGTCACACAGTCATTTCGATGGGACGTGCAATCCGGCGGGACCGAAGCACTGGTTTAAAGGCTTTCTGGATTCTGATGCCGATATATTTCAGCAGGCGTACAACATACACGATGGCTGCCTGCCTCCGGCGGTAGTGGATGAGTTAATAAAAGAGTACTCCGGGACACACAGGTATCAACGATACATACTAGGCAACTGGGCGGTAGCCGAGGGACTTGTGTATGATATGTTTTCGGAAGAAAGGCACGTTTGTAAGGCGGAGACTAGCGGGGAGATAATTGTTAGCTCCGATTTTGGTATGCAGAACGCCACCGTCTTCCTGGTCTGGCAAAAAAGAGTAGATACCGGTAACTGGCACTGTCTACGAGAGTATTATTACTCGGGCAGAGAAAACAACCGAATGAAGCCGGTTAGTGAGCTAGTAAAAGGGCTAGAGGATACGCTAAACGGGCAGAAAGATGATTTAGTGATTGTTGACCCATCCGCCGCCGCTCTCATCGTGGAACTACGTAGTAGAGGGCACAAGGTCAAAAAGGCGGATAACACTGTTAACGATGGGATAGCAGACGTTGAGACGATGCTAACACAAGACAAATTATCGTTTGACCCGTCTTGCACACACACGATCGAGGAGTTTGGTATCTATGCGTGGGACCCAACAGCGGCTGACAAAGGCAGGGATGCAGTTATAAAACAGTCAGACCACGCGATGGACGCTATCAGGTATCTTGTAAAAACATTAAAACTCGTCAAGCACAGCCGAACAAGACAATACAAATCAATTCTAGGGTGATAACAATGTATCTATCATATCAAGATTTTGTTGCCGCAAAAGATAAAGGGCAATTTATAAATCAGTTTATAAAATTCCACGAGAGTACAGGAGCATACAAAGAGGCGTTAAAAGCGGACAAGTATGACGCACAGGAAAATGAAACTATTTTACAGTTTCAGCGCGTCTATTACACTTTGTTGGGTCAGAAAAAGATAGATAATTTTTCGTCTAACGCACAGATATGCTCTAATTTCTTTCACAAATTAAATACACAGCGCTGTTCGTACAGCCTGGGAAACGGTGTCTTTTTTAATGACATGGGTGTCAAAGATAAACTAGGCAAACAATTCGACAGACGGATTAAAGAGGCGGCTTACAACGCATTAATTCACGGTCAATCTTTCCTTTTTTGGAATGTAGACCACGTGCACGAATTTCCCCTTACGCAGTTCGCCCCGATGTGGGACGAGGACACAGGGGCGTTGATGGCGGGCATAAGATTCTGGCAACTGGACGAGCAGAAACCATTTAAGGTTGTGCTGTACGAAGTAGACGGCTACACAACCTACAGCGCAAAAAGCAAATTTGGAGAATTAAAAGAGACCGCTCCTAAACGAGCATACAGGCAAAGAGTTGAGGTTGCTAATAATTTGGAACCCGAAATCATCGGGGAAGAAAATTATAGTTCCCTCCCTATTGTGCCGATGTTTGGCAACAAAAGGCATATAAGCACCTTGAGGGGGATGCAGTCAAAGATTGATGCTTACGATGCGGTGCAATCCGGGTTTGCCAATGATCTGGACGACTGCGCACAGATGTACTGGCTAATTTCCAACGCTGACGGTATGACAGACGACGAGCTGGCAGAGTTTAGAGACCGCCTAAAATTTCAGCACATCGCAAAGGCTGAGGAGGGGCAGGTACAGGCATACACACAAGAGCCGCCATATACGGCCAGAAAAGAGTTCCTCACACAAATGCGGTCGGAAATTTACGAGGACTTCGGGGCGCTGGATGTACACACCATAGCCGCCGGAGCAACAAATGATCATATCGACGCCGCATACCAGCCACTAGATGATAATGCAGATGATTTTGAGTACTTTGTGGGCGATGCGATTGAGAAGATTCTGGAGCTTGCGGGGATTGATGACGAACCACAATTTAAGCGGAACAGAATCAGCAACGAGAAAGAGCGTACAGATATGATTCTTGAGGCGGCTAATTATCTGGACGAAGAAACCATTCTGAAAAAATTACCGTTTGTTACACCAGAGGAAGTGCCGGACATTTTGGCAAAGTTAGACGAAGAATCATATAACCGCTACACAGAGCCATCCGAACCAGATACTCTGGAAGATAACCCGGAAGGGGACGAATAACCATGTATCCATCCGACAAGTGGACAGAGCAGGAACTGCAAAAGTTAGAAAAACGACTGACAGACGTATATAAGCAGGCTGAAAAAGAACTTGACGGCAAAGCGAGAAACTATTTTAAACAGTTTTCCCACCGGTACGCCAAAGAATATGCGGCATACCAGGCAGGGAAATACACCAAGAAAGAATTTGAAGCATGGTTGATGAATCAGTATGGCAGAGGGCAGAGGTGGGAGGCGCTGCGCGAGGACATGGCGCGGAGGCTGGCGGAGTCAAATGAGATTGCCGCGGCATACATCAACGAGAAGACCCCGCTTGTGATTGCCATTAATCATAACTTTGAGGCGTACATGATTAAATCTCTTGTGCCTGATAGACAGATAAAAGAGATTGGAGATATTGCATTTAATTTGGTAGATGAGCATACAGTTAAGCGGCTGACGGTCAGAAAACAAAAGATTCTTCCGCCCCGGAGGGTACTAAAAAGCAAGGATGTGCGATGGAACAAGAAGAAATTGCAAAATGCACTACTGCAAGGAATTTTACAGGGTGACAGCATAGGAAAGCTCGCAGGGCGATTTCGGGACGTTACAGGCATGAATCATACTGCCGCAATTAGAAACGCCCGCACAGCGTTCACAGGGGCGCAGAACGGTGGCAGGCAGGCGGCATACGAGGAAGCCTACCAGATGGGGATTGATGTAGTTAAGCATTGGACAGCGACAAAAGATTTGAGGACACGAGATAGTCACAGAGCGTTAGACGGCGAGGAAGTACCGTTTAACATGGCTTACTCAAACGGTCTTATGTATCCGGGAGACCCAAGCGGAATCCCGGCGGAGGTTTATAACTGTCGATGCACGCAACGAACTGCGCTGCCCGCCGAACTGGCACAACCACGAATGATACGCGTTAAGAATTTGGAAACAGGCAGAAACGAAGTTGTAGAAGACATGACCTATTACGAATGGTTAGCAACGCAAAGGGGGCGAATATAATGGCGGATATTGATGTTGTAAGCCATGTAGACGAAGTAATACTCAAGACCACGATGGCACTTGCAAGAGCATTAGAGCAGGCAGGAGCCGCCGCAGAGGGGCACGCAAAAGACCTTTGCCCGGTCGATACGGGCGCGTTGAGAAATAGCATTACGCATCGGACTGACTTGGAAAATCTCACAGAGATAATAGGAAGTAACGAAGAATATGCCGCCTATGTGGAACTGGGAACTGGCGTGTATTACAAGGGAGGAAGAAAGACCCCGTGGACTTATCAGGACGATAAGGGACAATGGCACATCACAAACGGTCAGAGGGCGCAGCCGTATTTAAAACCGGCGGCGGCAAATTACGCGAAAGAATACACAGCAATCATTGCAGATGAATTAAAAGGAGCGATGGAATAATGGACAGATTGTCTTTGCTCGTCAAGGCAAAAGAAATGGCGGAGTATTTTACTGATAAAAAGTTTAAATACTCGCAGAACGTGGCGAATAGCTGGGCAGGCGCAAAGAAGAAAAAGGTAAGTAATTGTGCATCGTATGTATGTTATTGCCTACAGCAATTAGGCATCCTCAAACCGGGACAACTGTTTTATTGCAACAGGAACGGAAGAGTTGTCTATAAGGGTGCTGGAACAAAAGCGGCTATATCAAAACGATATAGATTGATAAAAGTAAATAAATTACCCCGGGATTATAAAAACAAATTAAAACCGGGAGACATTTGCTTTTATCGCCTGCATACCAATATTTTTGCAGGGATAAACGAGAGCAATAAAATGGTGTGGTGGGATGCTGGAAAGGCTAGCACAAATACTAAAAAAGCAGGCGGAACATATAAAAAAATACATAGGATTATCAACGGAAATCAGAAGATTTTATATGTGCTGAGATGGAAAGGATGAGAAAATGACACAGAGGAAAATTATTGACGTGTCGGCATACAACGGCACAATCGACTGGAAGAAAGTAAAGAAATACGGTTGCGATGGTGCAATCATTAAGATTATCCGCAAGGATTTAGGCAAAGATAAAAAATTTGAAGAGAACTATAAAAAGTGTGAGAAATTGGGTATCCCATGGGGCGTGTATAACTACACATACGCTACTACAGTGGCAAAAGCCAAGTCGGACATGGAGCTTGTGTGCGACATCCTCGACAAGGCCAGCAAGAAACATTTTAAATACGGCATTTGGTTTGACATCGAGGATAAAGTGCAGGCAGGGCTAAGCAAAGTAAAGATTGCCGAGATTATCAATGCGGCACAGACTGTCGTTGAGTCAAGAGGCTATAAATTTGGTGTTTACACCGGGATGTCGTATTTTTCGGAGCATATTGATAAAAACAAGGTCAAGTGTAAAAACTGGTGGATTGCACGTTATTACAAAGGCTATAACCGCATGGCATTTAAAGCGACACCAAACAAATCTTATAAGCCTACAAACGTAGCCGACCTTATGGCGTGGCAATATACTAGCTCTGGCGTGTTTCCAGCCAAGGTTTCAACCGGCAACGGCGGAAATTTTGATTTAAATATTTTATATCACGACTTTCCAACGGCGGCACAGAAGGAAGAAACAATAAAAAAGGTTAAATACACCGGGAAATTTCCTAAATTGCCGCCACGCGGCTACTATGCGTTTTTAGACGGCATCACGGTATTAAAAAACACAAGGGAAGAAATTGAGAAATTGCAGAAGTTTTTAAACTGGGCTATCGGCTCAAAATTAGAAACTGACGGCAAATATGGAGAAAAGACAGAAGATGCAGTTAGTATTTTCCAGTCGAAATGTAAATTAAAAATTGACGGAAAATTTGGGGCAAAATCCCTTAAAGCTGCAAAATTATTTAGCAAGTAATCACGAAGTACTGTGATTTACATATAAAGTCATTTAGGGAAAGAAATCCCTCAAAGAAAAGGAGCAATCAAATGGCATTAACAAGAGCTTTTTTAAAGAGCATGACACTTACAGACGAACAGGTTTCCGCAATCATCGAAGAGCACTCTGCAACCGTTACTGGTCTCAAGGGTGAGATCACTAAATACAAAGAAGACGCAGAGAAAGTTCCAGAGCTCCAGAAGAAATTGGAGAACTACGAAAAGGATGATTGGAAAGGCAAATACGAGAAAGAACACGCAGATTTTGAAGGCTACAAAGCCGAACAGGACAAGAAAGCATCCTACAATGCGAAAGAAGCCGCATACAAAAAGATGCTTGAAGATTCCGGCGTGTCCAGTAAAGTAATTAACCTTGCATTAAAAGCATCAAAAGAGACTATTGATAATTTAAAAATCGGAACTGACGGGAAATTTGAGAACGCAACAGAGGTAGAAAAAGGCATCAAAGAAGCGTATGCCGACTATATTACAACCGAAACGACTCAAGGCGCTAATGTATCAAACCCACCGGGAGGAGAACCGGGGAAAATGACCAAGAAAGAAATCATGGAAATTAAAGATGCAGGCGAACGTCAGAAAGCGATTGCGGAAAATCACGAACTTTTTGGATTTTGAAAGGAGTAAACAATGGCAGGAGTAACCACTAGCACTGTATTAAATACAGATAGCGCTCTCAAGGCGAGAGAAATTGATTTTGTAACACAATTCGAAAAAAATTGGGATGCGCTGAGAACCATCTTGGGAATCTTTAGACCTATCAGAAAAGAGCCGGGCACCAGCTTAGTAACCTACGAAGCGCAGATGAAAGATGAAGCTTTACAGGGCGGCGCAAGCGTAGGTGAGGGCGAGGCAATCCCTTTTACACAGTTTAAAGTTGTGGAAAGCAAGAGAGAGGATATTGTTGTAGAAAAATACGCTAAATCTTTAACTCTTGAGTCTGTGGCAAAATGGGGCGCAACAGTGGCAATCGAAAAGACGGATGATGCCTTTATGGTTGAGCTGCAGAACAAGGTTTTAAAGGATTTCTATACGTTCTTAAAGACAGGAACATTAAAGGGAACACAGAAGAAATGGCAGAAAGCACTTGCGATCGCGAAAGGTGCTGTGCTTAACAAATTTGCGGGAATGAACAGAAATGTAACCGAAGTCGTAGGCTTTGCGAACGTAATGGATTTTTATGACTGGTTAGGCGACAAAGAGATTACCGTGCAGACAATGTTTGGCTTGCAGTATATCAAAGACTTTTTCGGTTTCTCCACACTGTTTCTTCTTCCTGACGCCTATATCCCGGCAAAAACCGTTATCGCAACACCTGTAGAAAATATTGATTTATATTATATTGATCCCGGCGACAGCGATTTCAAAAAGCTTGGCTTAGACTACACAACATCCGGCGAAACAAATCTGATTGGATTCCACGCAGGCGGCAACTACACAAACGCTACAGGCGAAACATACGCTATTATGGGCATGAAACTGTGGGCAGAATACCTTGACGGTGTTTGTGTAGTTACTGTTGGAACTACAGATACCATCCCGGAAGTATCAAGCGTCGCTTCTGAGGTGAGTTCGACCGGAAAATAAAAGGGGATGATTGAGTGCTTTATGAAATTATGAATCACATTCACAATTTCTTCCCGGTCAAAGGGGCGGCAATTACAGGCAAAATAACAATCGGGGAGTGGATTTTTGACACACACATAGATGCAACGACAAGCACCGAAGACCTACGTTATTCTGACACTGCGATTCGCCTCCCGCTACAGGACGGGCAATACTATTTAATCAGCGGCTCTATCTTTAATGACGGGGTTTATCAGTATCACAAAGGCGATACTGCCCCGTTACAGGAGGAGACGTTTGACGGTGCAGTGGTTCCATTGGCTATCCCCAAACCGTTTTTATCACTGGTGGACGAAATCAGCGAGTGGCAGGCGAAAAACGGCAATTTAGGGGCGTATCAGTCGGAGTCATTTGGCGGCTATTCGTACAGTAGGGCAACAAATTCTAAAGGCGAGGCTTACACGTGGCAGGATGCCTTTAGAGCACGCCTGAACCCATGGAGGAAAATGGCATGAGTTTAATCAATGAATTTTTACAGGATTGCATACTCATGGATAAAAAGCGTACTTCTGACGGCGAGGGTGGATTTATCACCGAGTGGGTGGAAGGCGCTAAAATACAGGCGGCAATAATCCAAGATACCTCTATGTCTGCCAGGGTGGCAGAGAAAGAGGGTGTAACAGCAACATATACAATTACTACAGCTAAAACAGTAAAGCTAGACTATCATGATGTATTAAAAACAAAAGACGGAAAAATTTTTAGAGTTACATCAAATGCAGGAGAAAAAGAAACCCCTGCGTCGTCTAATTTAGACATAGCACAGGTCCCGGCGGAGAAGTGGGAGTTAACGTCATGACCCCAACGGCGGCACTATATCAATTTTGGTCATCCTTCGGCATAACTGCATATCCGTCTAACAGGGTGCCGGAAGATACCGCTTTCCCTTTTATCACATACGAACCGATTATAGCAAATTGGTGGACAGGTGCGGCCGCCGCTAGCGTCGTAAATGTCTGGTACCACACAGAATCTGAGGCAGTCCCAAATAAAAAGGCGAAAGAAATCAGTGACAGATTGCAAGGAGGAACCACGGTCAAGTGCGATGATGGAATCATTTTTCTGTCGCAAGACCAGCCTTGGACTCCTTTAGTCGATGAAGCTGACTCGTCAATAGTACGCAGATACACAGTAATAACTATGCAATTTATAACTATTTAATGAGGTGAGCAAATGAAGTATACGCAGGTACCTTCTGACCTTTTCAAAAAAATACAGATTAACGCCGGTATTATTGTATCAGCTTTTGAGCCGGAAACAGGTGCAATAACAGCAACTAACATCCTCATGGCAACCAGCGGCGGTTGTAGCTTTAGCGCGGAGCCATCCTTTACGGATTTCGGGAAAGACATTGATAATGTGCCTAAAAACACGATGGAACTCAAGGAAATCGAATCTATCGAAGTAAAATTATCAGGCACAGCCGTTACAATGGATACCGCACAGGCTAAAAGTTTTATGGCGGCGGCAGACGTAGCGGGAAACAAAGTAACACCAAGGGCAGATTTAAAGGCAGAAGATTTTAAGGATATTTGGTGGATTGGCGACTATTCGGACGAAAATTCCGGGGATTCCGCCGGATTTATCGCAATCAAAATTATGAATGCCCTCTCAACGGGCGGATTTAAAATTAAATCAGATGATAAATCCAAAGGAAATTTTGATTTTGAATACACAGGACATTACAGCATTAAGAACGCAGAGGCAGTACCTTACGAGGTCTATATCAAAACAGGCGAAGCGGCGTAGGAGGTAAAGCATGAGATTATCAGATTTAACAGCAGAACAAGGTTTAGAAGCAATCACAAATTCTCTCGAATGCATCGGCAACATTGCAGATGATGATGACGCGCTTAAACTGTGTCAGGAACTTGTGCCGCGGGAAGGTGAGAAATACATCAAAGTCTTTGCTAGGGGTGCTAAAACAGCCTCTAGACTGTTGAAAACGCACAAAGATGATGTAATCGGGATTCTGGCGGCGTTTGAATTGCAGAGCGTCGAGGAATACAAGAAAAAGCATAAATTAATGGACGTTATCAAAGGTATGGTTGACCTCGTCAATGAGCCAGAGGTACGTCAGCTTTTTTTCTCAGTGCCAACAGGCGCAACAGAAGAACCCTCTGGCGATGCGCAGGAGAATACAGAGGAAGAAGCGTAAAGGGATTCTTACTGTATGTCAAGGCTAAGATTTTAGACGATACAGAGGAATTAATTTACAAACGATATATGGCCGACGGGCTGAAATATGTAACCGAAAGTATTTCACAGGCGTTCGGAGGGAAATATCTCTATGTATCATTTGCTGATTTGATTGATAATAATAAAAAACAAACAGCAACAAAGACTGGCGAAGAAATAGCCGCAGACGTCATTAAAAAAGCCGGATTGGTGGTGATGAGTGATTGAATGTGATGGAATTGTTTGTCACTCTGGCAATCAAAGACACCGCATATAAGCAGGGGCTGAAAGACGCAGAAGGTAACGCCAGCTCGTCCACATCAAAAATCGGCGGGGCATTTAAAACAGTCGGGAAGGTGGCTAAAACAGCCATGGCGGCTGGTTCTGCCGCCGCCGTTGCATTTACAAAAACGTCAATAGATTCCGGAATGAATTTTGATACCGCGATGTCTCAGGTAGCAGCTACTATGGGAACAACCGTAGACAAAATAGAAAACGTCAAAGCCAAGGCCGAGGAAATGGGGCGTACAACAAAGTACACAGCAACAGAAGCGGCGGAAGGAATGAACATCCTTGCCCAAGCCGGCTTATCGGCTGACGAACAGATTAGCGGTATCGGAACAGTACTTAACCTTGCCTCTGCCGGTGCTATGAGTCTGGAAGAATCGGCATCATATACCGCAGGTGCGGTAAAAGGCTTTGGCGACTCGATGGGTAATGCATCTTACTATGCCGATTTGATGGCAAAAGGTGCTACTCTTGCCAATACGGATGTAAGAGGCCTTGGAGAGGCTTTTTCCGGTTCTGCCGCCACGGCAAAAAACTACGGTCAAGCGGCGGACGGTGTCACGCTTTCCTTGCTCCGCTTGGCAGAGCAGAACGTAACAGGCTCTGAGGCATCTACAGCGTTAAACAGAGCAATGGCGGATTTATATACTCCGACTGACGACGCATCAAAAGCATTAAACCAGTTAGGCGTATCAGCCTACGAAGCCAACGGCGAAGCAAAGGATTTTAATAATCTCGTAGACGAACTTAATGGCTCTTTGCAGGGCATGACAGCGGAGCAAAAAAACAATGCTCTTGCTACAATTTTTACAACGCAAGGCTTACAGGCGTTTAACAAAATGACCGCATCAAGTGATGCGACTGTACAAAAATTTTGGAAAGGAATACAGGATTCTTCCGGCTCCGCGGCACAGCAGGCGGCTACACAGTTAGACAATTTAAAAGGCGACATAACCCTGCTATCTAGTGCTACAGAGGGCTTAGAACTGGGTTTTTACAATACTTTTTCGGGCGCTATCCGTGGTGCCATCAAAGACGTAACAAGCGAGGTTAGTGGATTAGCTGAGGCGATGGAATCCGGCGGAATAAGTGGAGCTTTTTCCAAACTGGCGCAAGATGCGATTAATTTTAGTGGTCAGTTGCCGGGACTGACAAAAATCGGCGGCGACCTCATAAACGGTTTAATTTCGAGCGTTACTCAAAACTCTGGCAGTATTACAACTGCTGTCGGCCAACTGTTAAACAATCTTGCCTCTACGATTTCCACGGGGCTAAATGTGTTTACATCGGTCGGGATTAATTTGTTAACGACTATCGCCAGCGGCATGACTCAAGGCATCCCAACCTTTTTGGGGCAGGCGTTGCCGATGCTGACACAATTTACAGAGTCATTGAGGAACAACGCAGGCAAATTGATAAATGCAGGCTTAACACTTATCCAGAATATCGCGCAAGGGCTGATTAACTCTATCCCTGTACTAATTGCATATGTACCTACAATTATAACAAATTTAGCCGGCATTATTAACGATAACGCGCCAAAAATCCTTGCAACAGGAGTAACAATCATAACAAATTTAGCGATTGGCTTAGTTCGCGCTATTCCATTATTGATTGCCAATTTGCCGAAAATTATCACAGCTATTGTGAGCGTGTTTACGGCATTCAACTGGCTGTCGCTTGGCAAAAATATTGTTACTGGCATAATCAAAGGAATTAAAAATCTTCCTTCTCTTTTGAAGAGTACCGCTAAAAATGCTGTAAACGGATTCAAGGGAGCATTTAAGGGAAATGGTATTTTATCGGCTGTAAAAGGAGCATTTACTAAGATACCATCGGCTGTTAAAAGTATCTTTACTAAGGCAGTATCCTTTGTAAAAACCTTCCCTGGACGATTTAAGAGCGCCTTAAAGTTTAGTTGGTCTCTACCACATCTGAAATTGCCACATCTGAGTGTTTCTGGCGGAAAGGCTCCATTTGGCATCGGCGGCAAAGGCTCTCTGCCATCATTCCACATTAGCTGGTATAAAAAGGCTATGGAAAGTCCATATATATTTTCTGATGCCACATTGTTTGGAGCAGGAGAATCGGGAGACGAGATGCTGTACGGTCGTAGCAGACTGATGAGTGATATTAAAGAGGCAACGCAGGGAACGAAAAATGATGTAACTATTAATGTAACTGTAAACGGTGCAGATAACCCAGAAGAATGGGGAAGAAGAATGGCAAATGAGCTTAGAAGGCAGGTGAAAATGGCATAATGGCGAAGAAAAAGTCTGCTGCTCCTAGCGGTCTGTCTATATCGAGAGACGGTTTGAAATTTACAATATCTTGGAAAATACCGGCGAAAAAATATGAGGATGGACAGTGGCTATGGTATCGTCTACATACAAAAAACGCCGGTGCTTCTAAATGGGATTGGACAAAGTGGAAGAAAATAAATGTAGGAAAATCAGCAACTAAAAAAACGGTAGCACTTAATGCAAAAAATTATTATCCTGTCTCATCAAAATTATTAAACGCGATAGAATTTAAGGTAAAGGGCAAAACAAAAAGTGATAAAAAGCATACCTATACAGCCGCACATTCCACAAAGACATTTACCATTTATGCACCAAATGCCCCTTCCGTTTCTTATTCTCTTGATGATACTGGCGCAAATAAAGGTACATTTACTTGGAATACCTCATACGAGGCAAATGATGCAAGGCATTTTGCAAGGACGCAGGTACAGACCGCATTAATGACAAACTATAAGGGCGCCATTGCAAACGCTCGCTTTACCAATGCATCCTATACGGGAGCGTCTGGCACATGGGCGATAACAGAGGATGGTTCCCCGACACAAAACAAGACATTTTGCCGTATTGTAAGGGCAAAATCGAGAGGGTGTGCCGGAGATTCCGGTTGGAGCTATGCATACCATTATTACAGCATCCCAGAGCGTCCAAATATACAGAGTACAGGGAGCAAAGAGATAGGCTCCTCTAGCCGCTATGTATGGGCAAACTGGGTGCAGGCATCGCCACGGGACCGCCCTGTGGATTCTATGGAGTTACAATACGCCATAGACACGCCAGAAAGTGGAGAGAGGTATACTGGCACATCGTGGAGTACTGGAGTAACTGTTGCGTACCATGATTATACGGTGTCAGCAGATTTTAACACGGACGACGGCATAGCGGAAGACCAGATCATGTGGACAAGGGTGCAAAGTACGCACGATAAAAAATATGCGTATTCCGAGCCACGAGTAGCGGCACGAGGGGCTTTAAAATCCCCGTCATTTGATACGGTATCGGCAACGGGAACAACGCTTACCATCAATAGCGTTGAGCGAAATACAGAGGTTCCAGACGCCAAAACAGCAATCTGGATGAAAATAGACAACGAGGAAAAAGGCATTATTGCGGTCACCGACAAAGAGGGCACAATCACAGTTACGTGTCCGGACGTTTCCGGCGGCGCTGAATACCAGATTGCCCTCAAGAATTTTACCGGAACTTCCACACCTCAAAATGGAGCGACTGGCACTACCTACAAACTTAGCCCTCTCATGCAGTCTGGGTGGATTTATTCGGAAACAAGAAAGATTGCAGTCCCACCGAAAAATATAACTGCAATGGCGGTGGCATCTGATACCGTGGAACTAACATGGGATTGGTCGTGGAAAAATGCGGATGCGGCTACCGTTGCGTGGGCAGACCACGAGGACGCATGGATTAGTACGGAAGCCCCAACTACTTATGACGTGGAGGACAGGGAAACCACGTGGCATATCGGGTCCCTAGAATCGGCAAAAACATATTATTTCCGCGTAAGATTGCGGGATACGTCCGGGGACGAAGAAGTGCTATCTCCTTGGTCTGATACGGTTTCCGTATCACTGAGCGAGACACCAACAACACCTACATTAGCAACAACAGAAAACTATCTTAGTATGGACGACACAGTTATTTGTAGTGTCGGCTATACCGGAAACAGCAAAGCGAGCATAAAAATAGCGGAAGCGGTTAACGATGAGCCAGTTAAAGGCAAAGATGGAAACGTCGTTGTTTTAATGATGTCTTCCGGCATGGAGACATTATCGGAAACTATTGAAAACATTAATAAAATCTATACTGCAAGTGGCCTTTTGAGCAATCTGTGGAATGTAGGAGAAATCCATTATTTAAAAGCAATGGTTACAGCACAGGGAGGCAAGGAAGGGGCATGGTCAGATTCTGTGGCTGTTGAAATTGTTGCAAAACCTGCGATAAACAGCGTGACAACAAATCTTGTTTCGGAATCAACTGCATATAATTCTGGCGATGTTACCACGGAAACAAGCGACCAGACAGTACCAGAATCATCGGAAGGTACAACAAATTATTTAGAGCAGCTACCATTAACAATAGTCCCTTCCTTCGGGGATTCTGCTGGCACAGCAAAAGTAACGATTGTCAGGGACGAGGATTATTATATTCTGCGCCCGGACGGATTAAAGGAACAGCATTTTTCCGGCGAAATTATTTCCAGTTTTACCGGTAGCGAAACAGATAACTACAGTATTGCCTTGGGTGACCTGATCGGGCAGATGGATGACGGTGCAAGGTACAGCATACAGATTGCATTTACAGATATTTATGACCATGTGGCAGAAAAAAAGATACCGTTTGTTGTGCGGTGGAAACATCAGCCAGAAGTACCAACGGCCACTGTAAATACGATTGCAGACAATAAAACAGCAAGTATTGTTGTTGCTAAACCAACCACATATGCTGATGGGGATACATTCGACTTGTATCGGATGAGTGTAGACAGAGCAGAATTGATTCTGGAAAATGGGGTTTATGGACAGAAATATGTTGACCCATACCCAGCGTTAAATGAGTACGGCGGCATACTGGTTGTAAATAAAACTGCCAACGGTGACTATATAACGTCAGATAGTTCGTTTGCGTGGTTATATAGCGATTTTTCCATCGAATATAAAAAGGCAATCATTGATTTTGACGGTGAATCTATCGAAATCCAGTATAACCTTGATTTAGATAACTCATGGGATAAAGATTTCGAGAGGACAGTTTATCTTGGCGGCTCCGTACAAGGTGACTGGAATCCTGCAGTCACTCGTGATTTAAAAATTGATGCAGTAAGTATATCTCTGACAGAACCAGCAATGATTGAGCAGATGAGACGGCTCGCAACGTATCCCGGAATATGCCACGTTAGGACACCAGATGGTTCGTCTTTTTCCTGCGATATACAGGTATCAGAGAAAAAAGACCACGACAATAAAATGCGGACAGATTTCTCACTAACGATTAAAAAAGTGGACTCGGAAGAACTGGATGCCGTAACCGAAGAGCAGTGGAGCGCAGAGCATCCTATCGAGGTGATGTGATGGATTGGAGCAAAGGATTTTCAGCAAGATATATTTTGACGACAGTTGACCCAAAGACGTGGACAGACCAGCAAGAATTTGAATTTACTGAGGGCAGTATTGACCGGGATAGTACGTCAGATTTAAGGGAATCTGCTTCCGTCACAATGACGGAAAAAATAACAGACAATGAGTGTTGGGTCCGCATTTACCTACAAGCCAGACAGGGAGGGTCAGGAGCAAAAGTAGCACTGTTTACTGGCCTGACCGCCTTCCCAGAAAGAAAGCTTGATGGTGTGAGAGAAACTTACAATATTGACTGTTATTCCGTTCTCAAGCCGGCAGATGATGTAATCCTGCCGCGTGGCTATTATGCACCAGCCGGTAGCGGAGCAAAACAGATTAAAAATCTGCTTAATGATTGCATCCCCGCCCCTGTGTATGTCGAAGGAACATCGCCGATAACTACAGATAATATCGTTGCGGAAGATGGGGAAACAAGGCTCACAATGGCGCTGCATATTTTAGATGCCATTGGCTGGCGGATGCGAATACTTGGCGATGGAAGTATTGTTATCTGCGCAAATGATAATAATAGCAGTCTTACGGTGGGAATTAACGCGAACGACATAATAGAGTGTGATGTAACAGACACATTTAATTGGTATGACACACCAAATTGTTTCATGGCGATACACGATGATTACGGAGCGGCTATTGCAAGGGATGATAGTCCAGATAGCTTTTTATCAACGGTAAATCGTGGTAGGGAAGTGTGGAAATCGGAAACAGGCGTTGAATTATCCTCCGGGGAAAGCATAGCGGCTTATGCTGTTAGAAAACTAAAAGAATTGCAGAATCCTGCCAGAACGATACAGTACAGCCGGCGATTTTTCGAGGACGTTCTTTTAGGCGATGTGGTCTTTTTAAATTATCCGCGGCATAACCTTACTGGGAAATTTAGGATAACATCACAAACACTATCTCTGGAACACGGTTGCCGCACAAAGGAAGAGGTGGAAAGCATTGAATGATTTTGTAAAAGAGATTGCCTCGACAATGAAGCAAAGCAAAACAAAGGCATATGATACAGTCGCAAAAGTCCTTCGGGTTGACGAAAAAACAGCATATGTCCACATTGACGGTGGAGCAGATGAAACCCCCGCACAGATGGCAATTAATTGTAAGACAGGTGACACAGTAAAAATCCGTGTCAGCGGCGGAAAAGCATGGTTAACAGGAAACATTACAGCACCACCTACAGATGACTCTGTTGCAATTAAAGCGAATAAGACAGCTACTAAGGTAAAGAAATCCTACGAGAACTTTAAAGATATTACTGAGGAAAACTTTAGCAGTCAGGAAGACAAGATAGCAGAGGCTGCTAAAGTTGCAACTAACTTCATGAAATATATCGAAGGACTTGGATTAGTTGTCGGTGATATGCGAGGAAATACGCTTGGACAGAACGCGTTACTTGACGCAAATGGAATGTGTGTGCGCAACAATAACAGCGAAATTGTACGATTTGGAATTACAGATATTAAAGTAGTGAATGAAGACGGAGACCCTGTTTATAGTGGCGCTGGCTCGGTCGTAAAGTCACAAAACAACATTGTTGTATCAACACAGCAAACAAAAGATGCAAATGATACTAATGTCGGTGGTAAAGCTGCGCTTGAATTATATTATGATAGTGCAAAAGATAATATGAGTCTCTCGTTATCTGTAAAAAGTGGAACATCCTATACTGATTTGTACGAAAGCATTGGAAATGGGATATATGCTGATAACTCTAATACAAAGATTGTGTCTTCGGACGTAATAAAGTTGGATGCAGGGAGAATATATTTATCTACCTATTTAGGGACTTGGAGACCATATTTTTGCGCTGGCGATTCGATCAGTGCAACTTTTGGTACTGCTGGATATATTACGAGTTCCGGCAAGGATGTCATTTTTATAATTCCATTATCAAAACCAATAGTTGGGAACCCAACGGTAACAGTAACAAGTGTGGAAGGGCTTATGGTCCGACAAAATAATAAGTATTTGTATGGTGGCTCGTCAACAAAATATGTCAAACCTAGCAAATATACTGTACACTCAACGCTTAGTGGAGGCTGCATCCATGTATTTGCAACAATGCAAAATACCACAGATGTTACAAACAATAGCCCTTGCGGCATCTATGCTAATATTAAGATAACATTCTCATAGGAGGAATAAAATTGGCTTTAAAAAAAGAAATTCGTCAAAGCGACGGCGTAGTTACTAATTATCACAGAATCTTATATATCCAATCTACAATCAACAGTCATGATTCAATAGCTGTAGTGTCTTATGTAGATGAGATTGGCAGAGCTATGGAAAACAACGGTGGCAGACCGTATAGAACCGCTGTTACATATGAGAAAGAGTATGAAGAGAATATGACTATTGAAGATGCTTATAAGTATCTCAAAACACTTCCAGATTACGAAGATGCAGAGGATATCTGATACAATTTATGCATAAGGAGGCGAAAGTATGATAGCTAGTGGAACAATAATTATTGATGGGCAGACATACCGCAAAGGAGATGTTATACACGATTTAGGCGGCTGGGATTGCATAGATACGGACGGAAGTAAGCGATATTACTGGGGGAAGTCTTCTGAAGTAGATAAATTGCCTCATTATGTTGCAAGTGGTTCGACGGCGTTATGCGTAGACACAGGGGAATTATATGGCTTTTATGCCCCTGATAGCAAGTGGTTTTTACTTTAGGGAGGTGTAGAGCATGAGAAAAAGTGGCTTAACAGGAGATGAGGCATATATACTCTCAAAACATGGGGAAACAACAGAAGACCTTGGCCCGCTAAAAAAAGAAATTGGTTTGCTAAGGGAAGATTTAGGTAATTTTAAAATTAATAATGTCGCTGGAAAATCAGTGCTTCTTGAGCAAAGTATTTCAAAAAAATATGTATATTTTAATACACAATATAAACTACTGGGTTTTGGTAACAACGAATATAATACCTGTAAAATATATAAAATCGAAAAAAATAAGAAATACTATTTAATAGCATATGGAAAAAATAATGAAGGGTATCCTTTGGCGGTATTTGCAGATAATTTAATAGAGGAAGGCACGACGGCTTATACCGATTATATCTTAGGTGAAGAAAATTCGTTAAGTATGAATAATTTATCATTTCGAGCTAAAACTGACGGATACATGTATGTTAATGCTATTAATGCCAGTTGTGGTGTGTTTGAAAATCTTGCAATTTCTGAATCCGAAGAAAATTCATATAAGATGCAAAGTGCAAAAAAATACAAATTATCAACATATGGCGAATTTCAAAAACTTGATATTGATGTGAAGGAGGGAGTACTTTTTGATGTTTTATCAAAAAGGGAAAAAGCATACGATGGTTGTAGATATACTATATTAGAAAATGATAATACATTAGACACTATAAAAGTAACCGGACATTCATTTTCTGAAAATACAAGTTATCCTCTTATTTGCTTTTTCGATGAGTATATGAATGTTATAGAAATGTATGGTGCCCCATCAACTCCGTATACTAACGAGATATTTGAAATACCATACAGAACAAAATATATAGTTATAAACGCTAGAAATAATATTTCGCTTGAAAAATTCATTCCTCAAAATGGATTATTTGAAAAAATAAACAAATTATCCGATGAGTTATTAAAACCTGTGTCTTTTTCTAAAATAAAAGGATTAAAATATTTAGAGCAAAAATATGAAGTTAAAAATATTATTATATCCGATTATGAAGTATTATCAAAAATTATATATAACAGTAATGGAGGTAAAGTAAATAGTGATTTATTTAATACAGTATTAATCCCTATTGATTTAGAGTTAGACAGCATTAAAATTTTATATGCTATAGGTGTATATGGGGGAGCATTTTTAGATAGTCAAAAAAATTGGATTTCATCTTTTAGTACGAATGAAACAGGAGTTATTTATAATGTTCCAATTAATGCCGATTTTATTGCGTATACCTATAATGGAATTCATACATCATTTGAATTAGGAATAAATTTTAATTTATATGCCAGTGAACAATTAAAATCACAAGCAAGTTCTTCTTTTAAAAATCCATGGGAAGGAAAAAAGGTGGTCTTGTTGGGAACATCTGTCGGGTTCGGTTCTAATGCAACAAAATCATATATGCAAGAAGCATCTAATTATTTAGGGTTTACTCTCGTAAATACATCTGTTCCAGGACTTGCAATACACACAAATACAGACGGAACAAAACTTATATATGGGTCTACTTGTCTAAGTATCGCAGAGTACAAAGAACAGGGAATGACTATACCAGATGCTCCAAAAGATTATGTACCGGGTGGAAGTTATAACGATTACTACCGAACATGGGAACATATTTTTTCGTCAGAAAATGCCGATGCTGATTTATGGTTATATGCAGTTGCTCCCAACAATGGAAACTTTAAACTTGATGATTGGAATTCATTTGATAAGTCGAACTGGAAGTATACAGATGAAAGCAGTTTTGCTTCGCACAGGACAACGTTCCTTGGAGCGTTATTATACCTAATGGATAAAATGTATACACTTAATCCAAATGCAAGAATGGCATTTATATTAGATAGTGCGTTTGCCTACGGAGATGCAGAAGGGAAAGGAAATTTAAAAAAAGTATCAGACCAGTGGGGGATACCACTGGTGGATTTATGGGGCAAAATCAATAGGTCACCAAAATCATTAGCGGTTGTCAGAAGCAAAAACGGAACAGACAGTCATCCATCAACTTTTGCACACGAAAAAATGGGAATGATGATGGTTGGTGAAATGTTAAGAATCGGATAACAGTCAACTAAAGAGGACTTTAATTAATTTATAAAAACAAAAGAAAAATAATTTTTAAGGAGGAATGGAGATGGTAGATATCATGTTACCTTTAATAACTTGTATTTTTGTAGTTTTTGATTTAGCTAGCGGCGGAGTAGCCGCCTGCGCCAACCACGAGTGGAAATCCTCAGAAATGAGGAAAGGATTGTATCATAAATTTGGCTCTATTATGCTCGTAGTGCTTGCGTATCTTATCGACTACGCCCAGAAATATGTAGACTTGGGCTTTCAGGTACCTATTGCCGCAGGCGTGTGCGTTTACATCATTCTGATGGAGCTTGGTTCCATCGTGGAAAACATCGGCAAAATTAACCCTGATTTGCTCCCGGACAAAGTTAGAGCGATTTTGGGACTGGACAAAATGAAATAAATTTACGTAATTTTTGCGTGTTGAGGTGATACAGTGAACAGAAGTTTGATAAAAAAACTCTGGAAATTAGGCGATAAACAATTTATTGATTACGCCTTGTCGTGCGCCCGCTTAACTTTACGGGAGCGCGAAACTGTACAGTACTTGCTTTTTGATGGATTAACGCAGGAGCAAGCCGCCGAAAAAATGGATATAAGCACGAGAGGATTACAAGGGCTGTGGAGTTGCGCCGTGAAAAAAATTTTATTAGTTCCCGGCACGATCCCGTACATAAACAGTCTATGAGAAACCAAAGATAACTAAAAATCATGCGATAAATAAGCGTACTACCTTCGTGGCGGTACGCTTATTTATTTGCGATAATAAAACTATAAGGAGGGCGGAGAGATGTATCAATATTGGAATCCTAACCCAGCGGCGGCAAAAGTGGGAGATTGCACCGTGCGCGCTATCTCAAAAGCTACAAAGCAAACGTGGGAAGAAACATATATACAACTTGCCCTGTACGGCTTAATGTTGTCAGATATGCCCTCAGCTAATGCAGTGTGGGGTGCATACCTCAAAGATAAGGGGTTTAATCGCTACATAATCCCCGATGAGTACATGACTTGCACTGTATCGGAATTTGCAAACAACCACCCAGAAGGGGCTTATATATTAGCACTGTCAGGACACGTTATAGCGGTAATTGATGGCAATTACTACGATACGTGGGACAGCGGAGCAATGACACCTATCTACTATTGGAGGGAAGGAGGAAAATAAATGTTCGGTTATCCACAATATCCACAACAGTATCCACAGTATCCGCAATATCCACAACCGGATTATCTTGACCAACTAAATCGATTAAAACAACAGCAGGCGCCGCCCCAACAAATGCAACAGCAATCTAATCCTGATGAGCGGATTTGGGTGCAAGGACAGGGCGCGGCGGAGGCGTATTTAGTAGCGCCAAACTCTTTTGTTCGCCTGTGGGACAGCCAAGCGCCAGTTTTTTACGAAAAAAGAGCAGACCAGACGGGCAGACCGTTTTTAGAGGTGTTTGAGTATAAGCGTAAGGGCTCAAATTCGCCCACAGCGGAGCTTTCGCAGTCTAGCCAACCAATTAACTACGAGGAACGCTTAAACGCCTTAGAAAGGCAAATGGAGACGTTAAGAAGGAGGGTATTGAATGAATCTCAATCCAATGCAGATGATACAGCAGTTTCAACAGTTCAAACAGCAGTTTCAAGGGGACCCGAAGCAGGAAGTACAAAACCTGCTAAATAGCGGGCAAATGAGCCAGCAACAGTACAACCAGTTGCAGGGCATGGCAACACAGTTTCAAAACCTTTTAAAGGGTTTTAAATAAATAAATAAAAAGGAGTGATTTCATGGGATTAACAACAGACGGAATGAGTCCGGCAGATTTGGCGGCAGTCACAGGCAACAATAACGGCGCATTTGGCGAGGGTAACGGTGCTTGGTGGATTATCATTCTTTTCCTTTTCATCTTCTGTGGATGGGGAAACGGAAATGGATGGAATAACGGTGGCGGAGGCGCGGCAGATAACTATGTATTAGCTTCTGACTTTGCAACCTTACAGCGCCAGATTGATAGCGGCATTTCCTCCCTTGAGCGCAAGGGTGATGCTATCAACACCGGTATTTGTGACGGATTTTATGCAATGAACACCTCTCTGCTCAACGGATTTGCAGGAACAAATAGCACAATCCAGCAGAACGGCTACGATACACGAAATGCAATCCAGCAGGGACAGATCGCAGATATGCAGAGCTTTAATGCTTTACAGGCACAGTTAGCACAGTGTTGTTGTGATAACAAACAGGCTATTGCAGGTGTTAACTACAACATGGCGATGAATTCTAACGCAATCCAGCAGGAAGTTACAAGTGGCTTCTGCCAGACGAATTTTAACAACGCAAACAACACAAGAGACATCATTGACAACCAGAATAACAACGCTAGAGCCATCCTTGATGCCCTCACAGCGCAGAGAATCGAAGCTAAGGACGCTAAGATTGCCGAGCAGAATCAGCAGTTATTTGCGGCACAGTTAGCGGCTTCTCAGGCGTCACAGAACGAAACCTTAAAGGCATACATGCAGGGTCAGTTTACTTATTACAACCCTAGACCAGTGCCAGCTTTTCCGGTTTCCGCACCATATCAGTACGGTAATTGCGGATGCAATACTGGTTGCGGATGCTAAAATTTTATAATTAGCAGCTTCCTGCACGACAGGATTGTTCGGTTTGTACCGATGATGCTTATAGCGGCGGGGCGATCGTTCCGCCGTTTATTATTTTAAAAAAAGGAGTGATATAACGTGGCAGAATTTACCAATAGTAATGTTGTAACCGTAGCAGCGGGGCAGAATTTACCGCTTACAGAGACAGCCGTAAAGTGCGGCAGCTGTATTGCACACCGGGAGGGGGCAGGAATTGTGACCCTTAGAGGCCTTACAAACCAGTGCAGGGCACGCTATAAGGTCAGCTTCGGGGCTAATATCGCCATACCTGCCGGTGGAACTGTGACGCCTATTTCTATTGCCCTGGCAATCGCCGGAGAACCATTAAATAGTGCGACAGCAATCGTAACACCTGCGGCGGCAGGCGAATATTTTAATGTATTTACGGCGGCATTTATTGACGTTCCGCGTGGATGTTGCATAACAATCGCAGTTGAAAATACATCTACGCAGGCAATTAGTATAGCCAATAGCAATTTAATCGCCGAGAGAGTAGCATAAAAGGAGGGCGAAAAATGGAATCATTACACAAATTAAAAAAGATGATGTGCAGGGAGCTGGACGAGATTTCCAACAAAGGCGATATGAGCGCCGGGGATTTGGAAGCAGTCCATAAACTGACGGATACAATTAAAAACATCGACAAAATTATGTACTTAGAGAGCGATGATGAGTACAGCCGTGGCGGCGACTGGAACGCATCGGGAAGATATAGCCGTGGGCGTTATCCCGACATGGACTACGGCGACTACAGCAACGCTCGTAGAGGTCAGCATTATGTGAGGGGTCATTACTCTTACAACGATGCAAAAATGCAGGTAAAAGAGACTATTAAAGACATGATGCATGACAGTAATCTGTCTAGCACAGATCAGGCAGCTTTAGGCAGGGCGTTAGCAGAATTAGACCGATAAAAGGAAGGAGTGCCGCAATGATTAATATGAGCGAAATTAATGCCGAAATTGCGGCATTAGAGGCAGGAAAAACAACCTACGCCACTTGCGAACGGCTTTCGATTTTATACAATGTACGCAATAATCTGGAGCCAGATAAGGCGCCAAGCCAACCGACACCAAAAACAGCATATTATTCTTACGCATCCGAACCGGAATCTGAATTTAAGGAGGTAGCCCGGAAAGCAGACTTTGAGCACTTATTACGCGTGCTTGACGAACACATGAAAGCTATAGAAGCAATGTATCCGCGAGAATATCGGTCAGTTTTGCGAAAAATAAAAGAGGGCGCTTGAAACGTCCTCTTTCTTCTTGTATAATATAATTACTTCTCCTTTATTTCTATCATATTTTGTTATACGGTAACTGACCTTAACCTGGTGGATTCGTCAATCTATTACCCGCGCGATTGCTGATCAGGCAAGAACCATACGGATTCCAGTCCATATGGTAGAAACTATGAACCGGGTGAATCGTACAAGCAGAAGACTGTTGCAGGAATACGGCAGAGAGCCGACTCCAGAAGAAATAGCGGAGGCAATGAACCTGCCTGTGGAGCGTGTGCTTGAGATTTCGAAAATATCACAGGAACCTGTTTCCTTAGAAACCCCAATTGGCGAGGAAGAGGACAGCCATCTTGGAGACTTTATTCAGGATGAGCACATTCCTGTTCCTGCTGATGAGGCAGCGCATACATTACTCCGAGAACAGCTTGAAAAGGTGATGGATACTTTATCCGAGAGAGAGCAGAAAGTACTTGCACTCCGTTTTGGCTTAGAGGACGGCAAACCGCATACACTTGAGGAAGTCGGACGAGAATTTCAGGTAACCAGAGAACGCATTCGTCAGATAGAAGCGAAGGCCTTGAGAAAGCTTCGGCATCCGACAAGAAGTAGGAAGTTAAGAGACTTTTTGGAAGAGTGATATTTGGAAGAATGAAGAATGATGTAGAAAGAAAATAATAAAAAATAGCAGACCAAATGATGGTTCTACCAATAGAAGCATTTGTTCGTATATATCAGATGTGAGATGACTCCCACCTCTGTAGGCAGCGAGCAACAAATCAGTATCAGTGGGGAGAAAAATTTTTTGGGGTGCTATTTTTTATGAGTCTGATTTTCGCCGGTACATAGTATAATTTAGGAGGAATTACAGAAATAAATGGAACTTTCAATACGATTAAAAACAGTAGCAGAAGCAGTGACAAAGGGAAATCGTGTGGCAGATGTTGGAACTGACCACGGATATGTCCCGATTTATCTGGTGAAAAATAATCTTTCACCAGCCGGTATTGCAATGGATGTGAATAAAGGCCCACTCGAAAAAGCACAGGAACATATCAGGGAAGAAAAACTTGGCGGGAAAATAGCTACCCGTCTTGGAAATGGACTTGCACCATTAGAGCCAGGAGAAACAGATACCGTAATCATCGCAGGCATGGGCGGAGATTTAATCTGTAAAATATTAAAAGCCAAACCAGAATTTTTAATAGAGGGAAAAGAATTTATTTTGCAGCCACAATCCGAATGGTTCAAGGTCCGCCGTCTCTTAAAAGAATATCACTATCAGATTGAAAAAGAATGGTTCTTAAAAGAAGATGGCAAATACTATGTAATCATTAAAGCGGAACCAGCGTGGACACAGCCACAACGACTGAAACACCAGCAGCCTTCCATTCACGAATATATAAAAGAGATATCAGAAACACCAGCGAATCAGGCAGTTTCAGAGAAAGATATGGAAAGTATTTATGAACAGTATGGAAAATATCTGATTGAAACGAAAAATCCAGTATTAAAAGAATACCTCAAAAAAGAAATCACCAAAAAAGAAAGTATAGCAGCAGAGCTGAAACAGTCCATAAAAGAGATGGAATCAGAAGAACTTTCAGGAAAAGAGAGGGGAAATATTGCGAAAAGACAGCGAAGATATCAGGAAATCCAAAAAGAGATAAGGGATATGAGAAAAGCGATTGGATAAAGGAGAAATATGTTAGCAGATTACCATGTACATACAGAATTCAGCAATGACTCCATTTACCCGATGGAGGAAGTAGTAAAAGATGCCATCTCATTAGGTATCAAGGATATATGTTTTACCGACCACGTAGACTATGGTCCATACCGCGACTGGGATGACCCAAGAGGAATTAAATATCGTCCGGGAGACGAGGGAGAGCCAGAGCAGGTTGCTCTTACCAATGTCGATTGTGGAAAATATTTTTCAATGATAGAAAAACTGAGGGAAAAATATAAAGACAAAATCGCAGTAAAAGCTGGGATGGAATTTGGCGTGCAGACACATACTATTCCAGAGTATGAGAAGTTGTTTCGCAGTTATCCATTTGACTTCATCATTTTGTCCATTCATCAGGCAGGAGACCAGGAATTTTGGACAAATGAATATCAAAGTGGACGCACACAGCAGGAGTACAACGAGGGCTACTATAAAGAACTACTTTCCGTTGTACAGAATTATCACAACTATAGTGTGTTAGGACATATGGATTTGATTGTGCGTTATGATAGTTACGGTGTGTATCCATTTGAAAAATTAAAACCACTTCTCACAGAAATTTTAAAGACGGTTATCGCAGATGGAAAGGGAATTGAAGTAAATACTTCAAATCATAGATATGGTCTTTCGGATATGACACCATCAAGAGATATATTAAAGCTTTATAAAGAACTTGGCGGTACAATTATTACAATCGGAAGTGACAGCCATAAGAAAGAGCATCTTGGGGCGTATATTGATTGGGCGAAGGAGGAACTTCGCAAACTGGGGTATACACAGTTTTGTACATTTGAGAAGATGCAACCGATATTTCATGAGCTTTAAATAGGAATTTGCCAGTGAAATAATAATTGCCGTAGGCAAGAAGACGCACCCAAAGAGAGCAGGTAGCCTATATTTGTGACTCTATCACTGCGGGTTGAATGTTCGCCTCCGGGCTCGCATTCAATCCTCGTTCTAAGGCCACAAATATAGGCTACCTGCTCTCTTTGGGTGCTGTGTTTTTGCTGGAGATGGAATTACTATTTCATGTTGGAGTGATTTGGGGAATCGCCAGAAGATTGTGGCTTTTTAAAAAGTTGAATCATAAGAGTTCGACACTCATATTGTTATTTTAATGTGTAAAAATAATAATTTTTTCTTATGGATTTTTGTGTCAATCCTTCGAAATTTAGTTTCCCAGGCAGACTCATTCTCCTGTCTTCTTCCCCAAATCTTTTAATAAATTTGCCGGGGTTCGTCTGTCTACTCACCCCGGCAAATTCCTATTTGCTGAATTAATCTAAAATTTTGCCGTCAATAGAAATTGTTACCACCTGCCATGGAATAAACTTTCCACTGTTTTTCAAAGCAGTCACAGCGGCATGTTCCAATCCACCGCAGCAAGGAACTTCCATACGGACGATGGTAACACTTTTAATATCGTTAGTAGCGATAATTTCTGTAAGTTTTTCACTATAGTCAACAGCATCGAGTTTTGGACATCCTACCAGAGTGATTTTTCCTTTGATAAAATCCTGATGGAAGTTAGCATAAGCATATGCGGTACAGTCAGCAGCAATTAACAATTTTGCACCGTTAAAATATGGAGCAGTAACTGGAGCTAATTTAATCTGCACTGGCCACTGGCTAAGCTGAGAGGTGATTGCAGCAGGTGTAGAAGTAGTTTCATTATCAGAGGCAGAATCTGCTGTGTTCTGGCGGTTAAACTGTGCGATACGCTGGCCTGGACAACCGTGAGCTGTGTGTGCTTTTTTCGCTTCGTTAGATTGTGGTACAGACTGTGCAGTATTAATGGCAGAAGCCTCTTTTTTCTGTTTATTTGCCATTACTGCAGCTTCATCATAAGCGGCAGCTTCACGTTCTTCGAAAGTGATTGCTCCAGTAGGACAGGCTGGCAGACAGTCACCAAGTCCGTCACAGTAGTCATCACGCAAAAGCTTTGCCTTTCCGTTCACCATTCCAATTGCGCTTTCATGGCAGGCATCGGCACAGGCACCACAGCCGTTACATTTTTCTTCGTTAATGTGTATAATTCTTCGAATCATCGTTAGTTCTCCTTTGTTTTTTGAATTTATGTGAGATAAAAATACTGTCACAGTTATGTGGAAAGCTTTGTGACAGTCTGGATTTCTTGGTTCTGTGTTATTGTAATATAGATGAGAAGAAAAAACCGTTGTTTTAACAACAAAAAGAGAAAAAATCTGATTTGCCGCAGGCAAGGGGGACGCCTCAAGGAAGAAAATACCCTATATTTGTGACTTTTGTCGCTGTAGGTTGAATGTTCGCTTAATCACTCACATTCAACCTTTACTCCCAGGCCACAAATATAGGGTATCGTCTCTCTTTGGGTGAGTCAATTTTGGCATTCGGTAAATTCAAAATTTAAAGTTATTTTTTTATTATCCGTGGATATGGTTTCTTTTCATCAGTCAATCCAGCAAGATAATCCATGCTTGTCTCTAATGCCAATGCAATTTTTCTACATTGTTCAAATGTGTAATAGCGTTTTCCATTTTCTATTTTGGAATAATCGCTTTGATCAATTCCTGTTAATAATTGCATTTTTACCTGGGTGTAACCTTTCTCTTTTCTTAATTCCTTTAAACGAGACATAAGAACTCCTTTTTTGAAGAATTATGTCATACTGACCTATTGACTTTAGGGTGAAATTGACCTATTTTTAAAGAAAAATCAAGGAGGAAGTATGGTTGTAATATTTTTTAATTTAGGCTTGGTATTGGCATTTATATTACTGGTTTCTATTGTTTTTATTAATGCATCTACCAAATTTGTATTAGCTATTCTGGGAGTGACTTGTATTTTATTTTTGATTAAAGATATAATTCAGGATTTATATTTTGCATTATATAAGTACAAAAATAATGTCCTTATTGTAATTATATCGTTTGCCTTTGATATTGCTAGAATAGCCTTTTTTTATAAACTTATACATCATTTTGCAGCAGGAACAGCCAGGGCAACTGGATTATCTACGTTTGGATGGATGTTAGGATATGTTATTTCAATATTAGTAGGAGGAGTTCTCTTTTTTGCTGGGGAAGCGAATGGATTACTTTTTGGAATGGGCCAGAAAAATGAATCATCTATTCTGATGAATGTATTTATGACAGGGTGTTTGGTAGCCTTTTGTCATTTTATAATATAATTTTTATACAGGAGGGTTTTATGAATCAAATAACAGAAAAAGAGAGAGAGTTTATTGAAAATAAACTTAAAATGACAACAAGAACAATAGTAGTTTCGCGTACAAAGCAATTTTGTCTAAATAAAATAGGATGTGAGATTATCTTTGATGGACGAAAGATAGCATCGGTAGATAGTGGGAAAAAGGTGGATATAAAAATCAATGGACTTCCCCATAAAATAGCCTGTCTTTGGACATTTGCTGATGGGAATCAGACATTAACGGAAACTTTTACAATCCCATATGGTGTGTCATCTCTTAAATATGAGACAATGAGAAAAATAGAAAATAGTCATTTGTTTACTTTAAAAGGATTGAATCTAACAACAACACCAGTTGGCATTTTGATGGAAGATACCAGATTAAGAGAGGAAAGTAATAATTTGTTCCGTCAAAAATTAAATGAAATGGTACAGTGGTATAGAACAAATAATTTATAATTTAATCAATAAAGAGATAAATCCCCAAAAGGAAGAAATTTGGGGATTTATTTATTAAGCTAATTTATAATATTGCTATATTCTTGCTTTTGCATTGTAACAATAGTTTGTGTCAATCTTTAACATTTTGTTTTCTAGAAAATTACAACCTGCTGATGAATCCCTAAATTCTCCAACATTAATTCTGATTTTGCTCCAACAGCCAAAGACAGCTCCCAAATATAGAGTATTGTCTCTCTTTGGGAGTGTCTCCCTTGCCTGCGGCAAATCACAATTTACTCGCCCTCATTATTGAATTTTTCCCATGTTTCTTTTGTATGGAATCCAATGCTGCATCGAGCTTTGACATTTTTTCCCGTTTTTCATGTGAGGAGGCAGTTTCAGTGAAAAGTTGTATCTGTTCGATTTTGTCGAGGGTGAGTTTGCCGCCTCGTACTCCAAGAAGCCGGATTGGGGTGCCATCCCAGAGTTCTTTAAAAAGTTTTACACTGATTTGATAAAAGTCGTCAGTAGTATTTGTAGAGTAATCAAGGACTGTCTGGTGGGATTTCCTGCGAAAATGGCTGTCCTTGAGTTCTACTTCAATAACTTGTGCGTAAACCTGATCTTCACGAAGTCGCTTAGTGACGGTTTCGCAGAGTTCTAATAAGACAGGTTTCGCCTCAGAAAGCGAAGTGAGGTCTTTGCTTAAAGTAGTGGAATTCCCATAGCCTTTTGGAGCATCAGGAGATTCTTTAACAGGAGAATTGTCTCTGCCGTTTGCATAGTTCCACAAAGTAACTCCTTGAGAATTTAAGTGTGCCTTTAAAAAGTCAGGGTTGCTTTTGGCAATGTCACCAATAGTATAGATACCGAGCTGATTTAACTTTTGTGCGGCAGCTCTTCCGGTAAAAAAGAGAGTGCGAACAGGAAGATGCCACATTTTTTTTTCTATTTCAGATGGAAACAAAGTGTGGATTTTGTCTGGTTTTTCAAAATCAGAAGCCATTTTTGCAAGAAGTTTATTTGAAGAAATGCCGATATTTACGGTAAAATCTAAAGTTTCTCTAATATCGGTCTGAATCTTTTCGGCAGCTTCAAGCGGAGTAGAGTAGAAGTAGTGAAGTCCGCTCATATCAAGGTAAGCTTCATCAATAGAAACCTGTTCTACCACAGGAGCATATTTCTTTAAAATAGTGATGAAAGCTTTGGAATATTTGTGATAAAGAGGGAAATTCGGTTGAAAACTTTGTAAAGTAGGACATTTCGTCAGAGCATCGGTAACCGGTTCTCCCGTATGAATACGAAAACGTTTAGCAGGAAGCGACTTGGCAAGAACAACTCCTTTGCGCAAAGAAGTATCGCCACCGATGATCGATGGGATTGTTCGGATATCTGTAGAAGCACCATTTTTAAGCTGGTGGACAGCCTCCCAGCTTAAATAGGCACTATTTACGTCAACGTGAAAAATGAGTCTTTCTTTCATAAGTGAAAATCCTTTGTATTGTAATAATTAGTTTTCTGTCTTTGGCGGGGGGAATAAATATTATGTTCCAGTATGTCTCTATTTTAACTACCATGAGAATGATGCTAAAAGATGTATATGCTATTTACATTTCAATATATTTCCTGTCTCATTCCGTCATTAATGGTATTCCTATTTTGGTTGCTATCTCTCTTAACTTTTCTAATGTATAGCCTGTATACTTTTCTATTTTTTCAATCGGTTCTCTTTCCTGTATCATCATCTGCGCCATAGATAGAGTTCTTTCCTCTTTTCCTAATTCTATGCCTTGTTTTATACCTTGTTTAATTCCCTGCTCTACAAGAGCCTTGCTTAAATTACACATCTCCTGCACCTCGCTTTCAAATTCTACTGTCATCGCTATCTCAAATTCATCATTTAGTCTCTGCTTTTTCTCTTCTGGTGTTGTCGTCGCAGAGAACAATACATTCAGTAAATCTAGTATCTCTAAATCACTACTCTTATCTGCATCTCCCAGATTGAGAACTACTACCTCCATCAAATCATAATTCTCCTCTTTTGTATAGGATTCTCCGTAAATTATATCCTCTACCGTGTGATATTTAAAAATTCCATTCTTTCGTTTTTTCGCCGGATCTGGACAAATCCATATGCTGTAGACTTTTTCTAGCTTCTCATAATGTTCATTTGTAAATACAGTTCCATATTGTTCGGAAACCATTCTTCCACAGTAATAAAATCCTCTCTTTACAATTGGGTATCCTGGCGTATCATCTAACTGTATTTCGAGGTTAAGGATCAAACGAACTATTTCGTTACTCTTTGGCAGAAAGGCCGGAAGACGAATATCATAATATATTGTATGTTCCTGAATCGAGTTGGATTCCGTATTCATGCCTTCCACTCTTTTGTCTCCATCCAGTTTGTCATTCTTATCTAATTCATCCTGATGTACTGCATAGGTTGATACCTCGGCTTCTTCTTTTAAGCAGTTATCACAGATATACTGCACTCCGTATTGTGAAAATTCTTTTGTACAGGATTTTAAAATCCACGCTATGATTGCCTTATAGCTCAGTAATTTCTTTGCACATTCATCGTACTTTGCACGATTCTCTGCTATGTCAATTGCCTGTGCTAAACCTGTCTGACGAATCATCAAAACACCTCCAAATTATCACATTACCTCTTTGCTTCTCACGCTATCGCATTATTTATAAAAAACTTTGTTTCTAAGTTAGTCTTTAAACAAATAAATAGCATTTCGATTATATTATCACATATTTTCCTATTTTTGTTGCTTTTCTGACGAATTATGCTGATTTCGTGATAAAGTAAATTGTTTTATGAATTTAAAGCGATAATATGATGATTTGATATTAAATTGTTTGCTCTTATCTTTCCAATATGTCTCTATTTAAATCCGCAGGATGAAGACATGGAGCGGCTGGAACTGAATTTACATTCCAATATGTCCCTATTTAAATTATACAATTCATCTCGCTACCTACATTTCATTTAGATTTACATTCCGATATGTCCCTATTTAAATTCTCAACAGCCGATGTTGCCTACTTTGCAAAAGGAATTTACATTCCAATATGTCTCTATTTAAATAGGAACTATGGAATATAAACAAATTACACTCACAGAAATTTACATTCCAATATGTTTCTATTTTAATGCAGTAGCGGCGCCAGCTCCGGTTGCCGCGATCATATTTACATTCCAATATGTTTCTATTTTAATTTCTTTCCTTCTGCCATAAAATCAATCGTATAGCATCATTTACATTCCAATATGTTTCTATTTTAATCCATCGCCCGAATTCCCGCTTCTTTTCTACCTTATTTCCCCACTTTCTGTTGACCAGCCAAAGTTTACAAATATTTTACCATATCTCCTTCATTAATTCTACGAAAGAGAAACAAAATCACCTATTTTTCATGTTTGTAGAATTCTGTCGATGTACGGGCATTTTTACATTATCGGAGGGCGACAGTTTAAAAATAGTAGGAACGGAGTAATAGATTTCTTGTTAAGCATAGAAGGAGAGAAGTAGCCAAGGACAGGCGTTTAAAAGTATAAGTAGTAACCTAAAATTTGAATAACCTCTCCAATTTATCAAAGACAGGAAATAAAAAAATAGATATATAGTATCTGTGACTTTGGAGCAAGCGAATAATGCGGGTAAGCATTATTCGTGCAGTGATATGGAACAGATACTATATATCTATTTTTTATTTCCGTCTGTTTTTTTAAAATCTAGAGAGCAATTAATCCTCTTGTTTCAAATTCTTCAGCGCATCTTCTTTCCACTCAATCGCCTGTTCTAAACACTCAATCCTCTGAAAGCAATCCTCATAAGCCTCTTCATAGTCTTCGGAGTGAAGTTCCCGATAAATCTCCCCAATCTTATAAGTAGCAGAACGAATCTCTCGTTTATCCTGGCGAATCTGGTCTTTTAATTTTAAAATCTCAGCGGTGTTTTTTGCTTTATCCATTGTAACCTGGCTGGCAGTCATAAGGTTCTGTTTTAAGGTGTCAAAAAAAGCCATAGAAGTGCCTCCTTTATTAAAATAAAAATGTTAACAGAAAAATTTATGCTTTGTAAATAAAAACATTCCATCCAACAAAAACAGACATTTCTTTTATGAAACAAAAAAAGTTTGCCTAGACAGACAAACCTTTCAAAATAAATAGTCGATAGGGGAATCGAACCCCTGTTTTCGCCGTGAGAGGGCGACGTCTTAGCCGCTTGACCAATCGACCATATCGTTGCGACTTGTCTAATATAGCACAGACAAAAATAAAAATCAAGTACTTTTTTCTTGAAAAATAAAAAAAGTTATCCTATAATATCTCTATCTGCGTAAAAAGTTGATTTTACACACTTGGAGGTTAAATAATTATAATGACGAATATAAACTATGAATTAATTGATACGACCGCGCCTGCACCGGAACAGGAACCGGAGAGACAGCGGTATTTTATTGCAAAGTGTAGAGAGATTATAAAGGAAAGAGAATTAGAGATTGGACGTAAGCTGACATTCTATGATCAGACTTTTGGATGCCAGATGAATTTTAAGGATTCTGAGAAGTTAAATGGTATTCTTGAGGATATCGGTTATGTGAAAGCGGACACAGAAAAGGCTGACTTTGTCTACTATAATACTTGTACAGTTCGTGAGAATGCGAATGTTCGTGTTTATGGAAGACTTGGTGCTTTAAAGAATTATAAAAAGAAGAATCCAGAGATGGTTATTGCCATGTGTGGCTGTATGATGCAGGAGCCGGAGGAACAGGAAAAGGTAAAGACAATATTCAAGTTTGTCGATGTGGTTTTTGGAACTCACAATATTTTTAAGCTGGCAGAGCTTTTATATGAATGCCTTTCTGGAAGAAAGAGAGTATTTGATGTCTGGGAGAAGACAGACCAGATTATTGAGGACCTGCCAAGTGACCGTAAGTTTGGATTTAAGGCTGGCGTAAATATTATGTTTGGCTGTAATAACTTCTGTAGTTACTGTATCGTTCCTTATGTAAGAGGAAGAGAGCGAAGCAGAAAGCCGGAAGATATTGTAGCAGAGGTGAAGAAGTTAGCATCCGAGGGTGTTGTGGAAGTCATGCTTCTTGGACAGAATGTAAACTCCTATGGTAAGAACCTGGAGAATCCAATCAGTTTTGCAAAGCTTCTTACAATGGTAGAAGAGGTAGAGGGAATCGAGAGAATTCGTTTTATGACTTCTCATCCAAAGGATTTGTCCGATGAGCTTATTGAGGTAATGGCACATTCCAAGAAGATTTGTAAGCATCTTCATTTGCCAGTACAGTCAGGAAGCAGTCGTATTTTGAAGTTAATGAATAGAAAATATACAAAAGAGCATTATCTTGAGCTAGTAGATAAGATTCGTACCGCTGTGCCTGATATTGCGATTACAACAGATATTATCGTAGGTTTTCCGGGAGAAACAGAGGAAGATTTTCAGGAGACACTTGATGTCGTGAGAAAGGCTAAATACGATAGTGCATTTACCTTTATTTATTCTAAACGTTCTGGAACTCCGGCGGCAAAAATGCCAGACCAGGTGCCAGACGATGTGGTACATGAAAGATTTGACCGCTTATTAAAAGTAGTAAATGAGGCGGCAAAAGAGCAAAATGGTAAGCTTACTGGTAATACAGAACTGGTGTTAGTAGAAGAAATTGATGAGAAAGATGATACAATGGTTACCGGAAGATTATCTAATAACAGCGTCGTACATTTTAAGGGAGATGCTTCTTTAATTGGAAAGATTGTTCCTGTTGTATTAGAGGAATCCAAAGGATTCTATTATCTGGGGAGGTTGAGCGTCAATGGCTAAACTGACTCCGATGATGGAACAGTATTTCCAGATAAAGAATAAATATAAAGATTGTATTTTGTTTTACCGTCTGGGAGATTTCTATGAAATGTTTTATGAGGATGCGCTTACCGCGTCAAGAGAGTTAGAGATCACTCTTACTGGGAAAAATTGTGGTCAGGAAGAAAAGGCGCCTATGTGCGGGGTGCCTTTCCATTCCTGTGAACCATATATTAATAAGTTAGTAGAGAAAGGATTTCGTGTTGCCATCTGTGAGCAGGTGGAGGATCCTAAGGCTGCCAAAGGAATTGTAAAGAGGGATGTTATCCGTGTAGTTACACCGGGAACCAATGTTATGACCCAGAGCCTTGATGAGTCAAAAAATAATTTCATTATGAGTGTGTTCTGTGAAGATGACCTGTTCGGAATCGGTGTGTGTGATTTGTCTACCGGTGAATTTCGAACAACGCAGGTTGAACATCAGGACGCACTTTTTGATGAGATGAATAAGTTCCAGCCATCAGAGATTATCTGCAACGATGCATTTTGTATCTGCGGCATGGACTTTGACTTTATCAAGGATAAGGTCGGCGCAGTTATTTCTCCGGTTGCAAGTTATTATTTTGAAAAAGATAATTGTGAAATGTTAATTAAAGAACAGTATAATCTTGCGAATTTAGAAGGAATCGGTCTTACGGATTATCCGTTTGGTGTGATAGCAAGTGGTGCGTTATTACAGTATCTTCATGAAACTCAGAAGAATTCTCTTTCACACTTAATGGAATTAAAAGTGTATTCCACAGAAAATTATATGGTGATCGATAGTTCTACGAGAAGAAACTTAGAGCTTTGTGAGACGTTGAGAGAAAAAGGAAAAAAAGGAAGTCTTTTGTGGGTGCTTGATAAGACAAAAACAGCGATGGGAGCGAGAATGCTCCGTAAGATGATCGAACAGCCACTGATTCATAAAACAGCGATTCAGGACAGACTGGATGCGGTGGAAATGTTAAAAGATAATCTTATGGCGCGTGAAGAACTTCGTGAGTACATGAATTCTATCTATGATTTAGAGCGTCTTACAATGAAAGTAAGTTATCGTAGTGCGAACCCAAGAGACTTGATTTCTTTTAAGACATCGATTCAGTATCTGCCATATATCAAGGATATTCTTGCACAGTTCAGTAAAGGGGTTCTTGCTAAAATGGCCGGGGATTTGGATACATTAGAAGATCTTCATGAGTTACTGGAGGCATCAATTGAGGAAGACCCGCCAATCCCAATCAAGGAAGGCGGCATCATCAAAGAAGGATTTGATGAGGAAATTGATCATTTGAAGAAGGCAAAGACCGATGGAAAAACCTGGCTTGCCGAGTTAGAAGAACGAGAGCGTGAAAAGACAGGAATTAAAAATCTCCGTGTGCGTTATAATAAAGTGTTTGGCTATTATATAGAGGTAACCAATTCTTATAAAGATTTAGTGCCAGATTACTATATTCGCCGTCAGACACTTGCCAATGCAGAACGTTATACAACAGAAGAACTGTCCGAACTTGCAAGAACGATTCTTGGAGCGGAAGATAGGTTGTACGCTTTAGAATATGAGACTTATGTGGCAATCCGTGAAAAACTTGCTGCTGAGATGGAGCGAATCCAGAAGACAGCAAGTGTGATTGCATGGACAGACGTGTTTGCTTCTCTTGCGCTTGTCGCAGAGACAAACCAGTATGTAAGACCAACGCTGAATCAGAGAGGCGTTATCGACATTAAAGATGGCCGCCATCCAGTTGTAGAAAAAATGATGTCTGGGGAACTTTTTGTGGCCAATGATACGTTACTTGACCATAAAAAGAATCGTGTGGATATTATTACCGGACCGAATATGGCAGGAAAGTCTACCTATATGAGACAGACTGCGCTTATCGTACTGATGGCACAGATTGGTTCTTTTGTTCCGGCAAAGTCTGCTAACATTGGTCTCGTGGACCGTATTTTCACAAGAGTAGGTGCCTCTGATGACTTAGCGTCTGGGCAGAGTACCTTTATGGTGGAAATGAGTGAGGTTGCCAATATTTTGCGTCATGCGACAAAGGACAGTCTCCTGATTCTTGATGAAATCGGACGAGGAACAAGTACTTTTGATGGACTTTCTATTGCGTGGGCAGTTGTAGAGTACATAGCTGGTTCTTCACTATCTGGTGCGAAAACACTATTTGCGACTCACTATCATGAACTTACTGAATTAGAAGGTAAGCTTCCAGGTGTTAATAATTACTGCATTGCCGTACAGGAAAAAGGTGATACGATTATTTTCCTGCGTAAGATTATTAAGGGAAGTGCTGATAAGAGTTATGGTATTCAGGTTGCCAAGCTTGCAGGCGTTCCAGAAGTTGTTATAGAAAGAGCAAAGGAAATCGCAGCAGAACTAGAAGAGTCTGATATTACAGCGAATACAAAAAATATTGGAAAGAAACATACAGAAGAGGTAGAACCAGTACAGATTTCCCTGTTTGATACGATGGGAATGGTTGCGGAACAGCCAAAGAAAAGTGAAGTAGAAGAAACATTGAAGAAGTTAGATATCAGTAATATGACACCGATGGAAGCAATGAATCAGCTTTACGAGTTGCAGAAGAAGTGTAAGTAAATTGACTGTTACATAGTATGTTTATTCCTTAATACAAACATAGTGATATATCTATAATAATGAATGCATTGAGATCATAAAAATAAAAAGTGATGGAATAATAGAGAAAAGATAAAAATGTCAGAAGGGAGAAATTATGCCAGAGATAAGAGTTCTTGACCAGAGTACGATTAATCAGATTGCTGCCGGAGAAGTTGTTGAACGACCGTCCTCTATTGTAAAAGAGCTTGTGGAAAATGCTGTAGATGCCAACTCTACAGCAGTTACCGTAGAAATCAAAGGCGGCGGTATTGATTTTATACGAATTACAGATAACGGCTGCGGCATTGAGAAAGAACAGGTTCGAAAGGCTTTTCTTCCGCATGCGACCAGCAAGATCCGTTCTGCGAGTGATTTAGAGACCGTTGTGTCTCTTGGTTTTCGAGGCGAAGCTTTATCGAGTATCGCATCGGTTGCCAAAGTAGAACTGGTAACGAAAACAGATGAAGGAATTTCTGGTATCCGCTATGTGATAGAGGGTGGAGAAGAAAAGAGCTATGATGAAATTGGATGTCCTGAAGGAACCACTTTTATCATCCGTAATCTTTTCTTTAACACACCGGCAAGAAGAAAGTTCTTAAAATCAAAAATGACCGAGGCAGGTTATGTAGAATCCTTTATCCAGCGTCTTGCCTTGAGCCATCCAGATATTTCTTTTAAGTTTATCTGTGATAATAAAAATAAAATATCTACTTCCGGTAACGGAAATCTAAAAGATGTGATCTACAACATTTTCGGAAGAGATGTGGCGATGAATCTTCTTCCTGTAAAGGGAAATGAAAACGGAATTCTGGTAGACGGTTATATCGGAAAGCCGGTTATTTCCCGAGGAAATCGAAATTATGAGAATTATTTTGTAAACGGCCGTTATCTGAAAAATAATATCATCAGCAAGGCGATTGAGGAAGGTTATAAAGGACATGCAATGGTGCATAAGTTCCCGTTTACAGCTTTAATGATTTCGATGGACCCGCATTGTTTTGATGCCAATGTTCACCCGGCAAAGATGGAGATGCGTTTTCGAAATGCGGAAGAACTGTATTCCTCTGTGATGAGTGCAGTTCGAAGCAGCTTTGTAAAAAAAGAACTGATTCCCAAAGTAGGGATCGGTAATGATAAGAAAGGAAAAGAAAGCGTAAAGAAGATTCCAGAGCCATTTGAAAGAAAGAGACGGGCGATTGAAGAGCGTTTTTCCTCTCTCTCTCAAGAAAAGATTCGAGAGATTGAGAAGAGAAAAGAGCAGGGAGATGCTGCAGAGCAAAGGGTATCTGTTTTAGCAAAAAATAGTATGGAAAATAATGTGCGAGATTCTGTCCAGGGCAATGACGGGAATAATGCACAAAATCCTATTCAAAATCCTGCCCAAAACACTACGGGAAATATGTCTGGAAGTGTCGATAGTTATTCAGGGGTACACGGTGAAAATTCAGAAAATGCAACAGAAATTTCAAATCGAAGAAGTTCGATAGAAGAAAGAATTGCCCGACTGCATGTCGGAGAGAACAACGCAATCAAAAAAGAGATTGATGATGTGATTCCAAAATCAATGGATGAAAGTACTGCAAAAGCCGAAGAATATTCGGAAAGTGATGACAGACAAATAAAACAGGATAAAAAGCCAAGTGGACAGAAAGAACTCCTGAAAGAAGCAGATACTTACGGAAAAGGCACCCAAATGAGCTTCGCCGATGTTCCGCTCCTTTCCGAAGAAGCCCGTCCAAAGCACCGTATCATCGGGCAGGTGTTCCGCACCTACTGGCTGGTAGAATTTGATGAGAAGCTGTTTTTTGTAGATCAGCATGCGGCACATGAAAAGGTAATGTATGAGAAGTTAAAGAAAGATTTGGAAAATAATACAATTGTCCAGCAGATGGTTGCCCCTCCGGTCATTCTTACTTTTAGCATAAAAGAACAGCAGAAGTTTAAGATTTGTGAAGAATCTTTCAAAAAACTTGGATTTCTTATTGAAGAATTCGGCGGAAACGAGTATTGTATTCGTGGGGTTCCGGCGAATCTGCTCGGAATTGACCCACAGGAGCTGTTTATCGAAATTTTTGACCAGATTGAGGAAAACAGTGGTAAGATGAATTTAGAAATGATCACAGACAGATTGGCAACGATGGCTTGCAAGGCAGCCGTAAAGGGTAATACAGCCATGTCTTATCAGGAAATGGATGCACTGATGGATCAGCTTATGAAGCTCGATAATCCATATCAGTGTCCACATGGCCGTCCAACGATTATTTCTATGACAAAGTATGAATTAGAAAAAAAGTTTAAGCGAGTACAGTAGAGGGGGATGGTTGTGGAACAGAAAAAACCTCTTATTATATTAACCGGACCGACAGCCGCCGGAAAGACAAAGCTTTCTATTGGTCTGGCAAAAAGTATTGGCGGAGAGATTATCAGTGCAGATTCCATGCAGGTGTATAAAAAGATGGATATCGGTACAGCAAAGATTCGTCCGGAAGAAATGGACGGAGTGTCGCATTATCTGGTAGATGAATTTGATCCATCAGAAGAATTCAACGTCGTTGTTTTTGTAGAAAGAGCGAAAGATGCGATGGAGAAGATTTATGCTGCAGGTCATATCCCGATTATTGTCGGGGGAACTGGATTTTACATTCAGGCGTTGCTTTATGATATTGACTTTTCAGAGCATGAAGAAAAGGAGAGTTACCGAAAGGAATTAGAACAGCTTGCGAAAGAAAAAGGAAAAGAATATCTTTACGAAATTCTTAAGGAAGTTGACCCGGAATATGCACAGATTGTACATTTTAATAATGTAAAAAGAGTAATCCGGGCACTCGAATACCATAAAGAGACCGGACATAAGTTATCGGAGCATAATAAGGAACAAAGGCAGAAAGACTCCCCTTATAATTTTGCGTATTTTGTATTATATCACGATAGAGAAGTGCTGTATGACCGCATCAACAGACGTGTCGATCTGATGATGGAGGACGGGCTTCTTGAGGAAGTAAAAGGATTGATAGAAGAAGGATACACAAAGGATCTTGTATCCATGCAGGGACTTGGCTATAAAGAGTTTTTTGATTATTTTGATGGGGAGATGTCTTTAGAGGAGACTGTCGATAAAGTCAAAAGAGATACAAGACGTTTTGCAAAAAGACAGCTTACCTGGTTTCGACGGGAAAAAGAAGTTGTCTGGCTGAATAAAAAGGAATATGAACAGGAAAAGAACCTGCTTGATTCTGTTTTAAATATAATAAAAGAGAAAGGAATCTGTAATGGAACAAAGAGATAAGATACTGGAAGAGTATTATGCACAGATGGGAATCGCAAAGCCGGTCTACGACTTTTGCATGAAAGTAGAGGAAGAATTAAAAGACCGCTTTTTATCTATAGATAAAACTGCAGAATGTAATCAGATGAAGGTGCTCCGTGCGATGCAGAAAAATCATTTAAGTGAGGCTTGCTTTGCACCGACAACTGGCTATGGATATAATGATATTGGAAGAGAGACATTAGAGAAGATTTATGCTGATGTATTTGGAACAGAAGATGCATTGGTAAGACCACAGATTACCTGTGGAACACATGCGCTTGCGCTTGCATTAATGAGCCAGCTTAGACCAGGAGATGAACTGTTATCCCCTGTAGGCAAGCCATATGATACGTTGGAAGAAGTTATAGGGATTCGTCCGTCCAATGGCTCTCTTGCAGAATATGGCATCAGTTACCGTCAGGTAGATTTGCTGCCAGATGGTGAGTTTGACTGGGATGGTATTGAGAAGGCATTAAATGAAAAAACAAAGCTTGTTACTATTCAGCGTTCCAAAGGCTATGCCTCCCGCCCGACTCTTTCTGTAAAAAGAATTGGAGAGCTGATTCATTTTATTAAGGAAAGAAAACCAGATGTACTCTGTATGGTAGATAACTGTTATGGAGAGTTCGTTGAGATTGAGGAACCATCACAGGTAGGAGCAGATTTGATTGTCGGTTCTCTGATTAAGAATCCGGGTGGCGGACTTGCTCCGATCGGCGGTTATCTTTGTGGAACAAAGGAATGTATCGACAGGGCAGCTTACCGTCTGACTTCTCCTGGACTTGGCAAAGAGGTGGGAGCAACGCTTGGCGTTACAACTTCACTTACACAGGGACTTTTCTTAGCACCAACAGTTGTAAAGGGCGCGTTAAAGGGTGCGGTTTTTGCGGCAAATATTTATGAAAAGTTAGGATTTAAAGTAATTCCTGACAGCAAGGAGAGCCGTCATGATATTATTCAGGAAGTAGAATTCCATGATCCAGAACTTATGGTAGCTTTCTGTGAGGGAATTCAGGCGGCCGCACCGGTAGACAGTTTTGTTCGTCCAGAACCGTGGGATATGCCAGGATATGATGCACAGGTAATTATGGCTGCGGGAGCATTTGTTTCCGGTTCCTCGATTGAACTTAGCGCAGATGGTCCGATGAAAGAACCATATGCCGTTTATTTCCAGGGCGGACTTACATGGGAACATGCCAAATATGGAATTATGATGTCTCTGCAAAAAATATATGAGACAGGAAAACTTAAAAATATCTTAATAAATGACACAGAAAGTTAACGAAACCTACCCTTGAACCCTATATACAAAAGTTTGTTTTTATGGTAAAATATTTTCAATCAGCGTGTCCGTGTCTGGAGAGAATTCAGGAGGGACCAATATGGAAAGACAGTCAGTAACGATGAAGCAGCGCCCGGAAACAGAACGTCCATATGAGAAGTGTTTGAAGGCAGGAGCAGAGAGCCTTACAGACGGAGAATTACTTGCCGTACTTATCCGTTGTGGAACGAAGAACTACTCGGCATTAGAACTTGCATTTGCACTTTTGGACAGACATCCTGTTTATAAAGGATTGGCAGGCTTGTATCATCTGGATATGGAGATGTTAAAGACGATTCCGGGAATAGGGAATGTCAAGGCAATTGAGATTTTGTGTGCACTGGAGTTGTCGAAACGTCTGGCAAGAGCTTCTATTAAAGAAGAGAGTGATTTTAGCTCGCCAGAGTATATTGCGTCCTATTATATGGAAGAGATGCGGCATCTTTGTGTTGAAAAGGTAATGCTTCTTCTTTTGGATGGACGGCACAGGCTGATGAAAGAGATTTTACTGTCGAAAGGAACAGCGAACAGTTCCTGGGTTCCGGTTCGGACCATTTTTGTGGAGGCGCTTCGGTATGAGGCAGTTTACATGATTTTGATTCATAATCATCCGTCGGGATGTCCAGAACCAAGCAGAGAAGATCTTGTGATTACAAAACAGATAAAAGAGGCGGGAGAACTCTTGGGGATTCCGCTTTCTGATCATATCATTATAGGGGATAAGTGTTATACCAGCTTAAGAGAACAACAGATGATGTGAGGATAAATGTACTTTTAAAATCAGGTATAAAGGATTTTAAAAGTACGCTGACAAAGAGTAGAAACAAATGCGGTAATGCCGCATTTGTTTCATGTATAAATGCTAACGAAAGGAGACATACCAATGTCTGAAAAAATATATGGAATTGATATGGGAACGAATTCCATCAAAATTTACCAGAAAGCTGCAGGAGTAATTTTACATCAGAAGAACATGATTGCTATGGTGAAGAAAAAAGAACCATTAGCATTAGGTGATGAAGCATATTCTATGTATGAGAAAGCACCGAAGAACATTGAAGTAAAACAGCCGATCATCAACGGTGTTATTGCTGATTTTACAGCGATGCAGACGATGATCCAGCTTTATTTTAAAGGAATGCATGGCAAAAAGTTTGCAGAAGGTCTTGCTGCCGGCGGTAACGCAGAGTTTTATATCGCAGTACCATCTGATATTACAGAAGTAGAGAAACGTGCATTCTATGACCTGATCGCAAGTTCTTCTTTAAAGACAAAGAAGATTCGTATTGTGGAGAAGCCAATCGCAGATGCACTTGGTGCAGGACTTGACGTAATGGATGCAACCGGCCGTCTTATTGTTAATATTGGAGCAGATACAACAGAAATCAGTCTGATCAGTCTTGGAGGAATCGTGCAGAGCCGTCTCTTAAAAATTGGTGGAACAAAGTTTGATGAGGCAATCCAGCAGACTGTAAAGAAAAAGCATAATCTTGTGATTGGTATGAAGAGTGCAGAGAGACTGAAAATGCAGCTTGCCAGCGGTATCAAAGAGGATGAGGAGATTACTTATGATGTAATGGGACGTAATCTTATTACGGGACTTCCTAATAAGGTAACTGTTACAAATCATCTGATTTTTGAGGCAATGTCAGAAAGCCTTTCTTCTATCATTGATGCAATCAAGTTTATTTTAGAGAAAACTCCGCCAGAATTATCTATGGATATCATGCATGATGGTGTATGTATGACTGGTGGTTCTACACATATCAAGAATCTTGATCTTCTTATTCAGCAGGAGACAGGTCTTTCTATTATGAAGATGGAAGAGCCAGAACTTACTGTAGTAAAAGGACTTGGAATGATCATGGAAAATCCGGATTATGAAAGACTGGCTCATAATTTACAGGATTCTGATTTTCACTAATCAGGGAGTGGTACTATGAAAAATCGTCATAATTTTGAGTTTTCACCCAAAACGATGCTTGTCTTTCTGACAATCATCTGCATATTGCTTCTGTCAGTCAGTGCAGTATTAAAAGATGTAGTGAAACCTCTCTCTGCGGTTGCAGAAACAGTAGTAATCCCAATGCAGGACGGAATTAACTCTTTTGGTGTATGGGTAGGCGATCATGCTGGCTCTTTTAAGAGTATGAAAGAACTAAAAAAAGAGAATGCAAAGCTTAATGAAAAAGTCAGAGAGTTAACACAGGAAAACGAAACTTTAAGTACCAACGAAAAAGAATTAAATAATCTGCAGAAGCTCTTGAAGATAGACAAGGCCTATTCTCAGTACAAGAAGGTTGGCGCAAGTGTCATCAGTAAAGGAAGCGGCAACTGGTATAACACATTTGTTATTAATAAAGGTTCCAAAGATGGAATTAAGGTGAATATGAACGTTATAGCGGATGGCGGGCTGGTAGGAATTGTGACAGAGACTGGCCGTACCTATGCTAAAGTATGTTCTATCATTAATGATAGCAGTAGTGTCAGTGCAAAGTCTTCACAGGCAGGAGACACTTGTGTTGTACAGGGAAACAGCGAGTCTGTGCAAAAAGATGGCACAATTGATGTGACCTATATTAGTAAAGATGCAGATATGAAAGAGGGAGAGGAGCTGATTACGTCACATATCAGTTCTAAGTACTTAGAGGGAATCAAAATCGGAACAGTAAGCAAGATTTCCACAGACTCCTCCAATCTTACAAAGTCTGCTAAGGTAACTCCATTTGTGGATTTTCAGCATATCGAGGATGTGTTGGTCATCACACAGTTAAAAGAAGTTCCCGCAGACAGCGACAGTGCAGATTAAAGGATAAATCAGGCGGAAATAAGAGTATCGTACAGATATTTCTCTTTCCGCCATTTGTGTAAGAAGGGATTTATTATGAAACGAGGAATTGTGACAGCAGTGCTGGTATTTATTTGTTTTATATTACAGACATCTGTGTTTGAGTTGATTAAGTTAGCAGGAATCACGCCAAATATTTTACTTATTCTTATTTCCTCAGTAGCGGTAATGCGCGGACAGAAACCAGGAATGATTGTTGGCTTCTTCTGTGGTCTGCTGATGGATATTTTTTACGGTTCGACAATCGGTGGATTTGCCTTTTTATATATGGTATTCGGTTTCGTAGATGGATTTTTTAATCGGATTTATTATTCTGATGATAATATTCTTCCTCTCGTTTTAATCGGAGTGAATGATTTGATTTATGGATTTATTATGTATATTCTCTGCGGACTTTTACAGAATCATTTGCAGATTATTTACTACCTTAAGAATATTATTCTCCCGGAAATGGTATATACCGTAGCGGTAGGGCTTGTATGCTACCAGATTTTATTAAGGATAAATGATTGGCTGGAAAAGAACGAAAAGAGGGGTGCAGATTTTGTTTAAGTTCAATAAAAAGCAGGAAAAAGATAAAACAAAATTAAGAGGACAGATTATAGAGCTGCTTTCGAATCGTATTATAATCGTGGGAGTACTGCTGATGGTGTTATTCTGCCTCCTTATTTATCGTCTTTTTGTTTTGCAGATTATACAGGGTGACGAACATTTAGCAAACTTTAATTACAAAATAAAAAAGACGATAGAAATCAGTGGTGCAAGAGGTAATATTTATGACTGTAATGGAAAAACGTTAGCCTATAACCAGCTGGCTTATACGGTGACATTGGAAAATACGGACGAGACAAGCCGAATTGCTCGTGAGAGAACGAATGCGAATGGGGAGAATGGTCAGAAAGTAACAGAGAATGATGTTAAGAACGAAGTGATCTACAAGCTGATCAAGGTGCTTGAAACGAATGGGGATACGATAAACTACAGTCTTCCTATGACAGTAAACAGTAAGGGAAAACTGAAGTTTACAGTATCAGGTTCTTCGCTGGCCAGATTTAAAAAAGATATTTATGGTATTACCAATATTGATAATCTTTCAGGAGACGAGAAAAAGAAAGCGGAGAAGTATTTGAATTCTACACCAGAAGAGGTATATGAATATTTAAGAAGTGGAAAGAACGGACCGCAGGGAACAGGTAATATGTTTGGAATCGCAGATAGTTATTCTACAGAGGATACATTAAAGATTATGTCTGTAAGATATGATGTATTTATGAATCGTTATTCTCAGACAACGCCGATTACCGTAGCAACGAATATCAGCGATAAAAGTATCGCGGCAATTTCAGAACATGATGATGAATATCCGGGAGTTTCAATTAAGGCAGACTCTCTTCGTAAATATAATGATGCCAAATATTTTTCTTCTGTTTTAGGATATACAGGTGTTGTTTCAGAAAGTGAATTAAAAGAACTGAATGGCAATGGCGGCAAGTATGAAGCAAACGATGTTGTAGGAAAAACCGGAATTGAAAAAACAATGGAAAGTACTCTCCAAGGTAAGAAAGGCCAGAAAGATGTTTTGGTAGATAATCTTGGTAAGGTTATTAAGACAGTAAAGACAACAAAGGCATCTGCCGGAAATAATGTTTATCTGACGATTGATGCAGATTTACAAAAATATGCATATAATATTTTAGAGAGACGTCTTGCAGGAATTCTGCTTGCACATCTGACAACAGCAGACACAGCAGGTTCTGAAAAGAGAGTTCCAATAAAAGATGTGTATTATGCACTTATTGATAATAATATTATTAATATTTCCAAGCTTTCAAGGAAAAAGGCCAAAACGAATGAAAAAGATGTCTATCAGATTTACAGGAAAAAGCAGGAAACGGTTCTTAGTACTCTTCGAAAAGATTTGCAGAGCGGCACGACAATCCGTAAGAACTTAAGTGAAGAAAAACAAGACTATGTAAGCTATATTTACAAGATGCTTGAGAACGATGGTATTCTTGTTGCTTCTTCAATTGACGAGAATGATCAGGTATACCTTGACTGGAAAGATGAGAAGATTACGTTCCGTAAATTTTTAAGACATGCGATTAATAATGAGTGGATTAATATCAGTTCTTTTAACATAAAGTCCGATTATTATGATGCAGATGAAATTTATGATGAATTGATAAATTATATTGTTGATGCATTGAAATCTGAGGAAGACTTTGATAAAATTCTATATGAGTATATGATTAAAAACGGCAATTTAAGCGGCAAGAAGGTCTGTCTGCTTTTGTATGATCAGGGAGTTCTTGATAAAAAGAAAGATAAGGACTATAATAGTTTGTATACAGGTAAAATGTCTGCCTATAACTTTATGTATAAGAAGATAAAGAATATAGAGATTACGCCGGCTCAGCTCGCACTTGATCCATGTTCTGGTTCTGTTGTTATCACAGATCCAGATACAGGGGAGGTAAAGGCAATGGTTTCTTATCCAAGTTATAATAATAACCGCCTTGCGAATGGAATTGACTCTTCCTATTATGCATCGCTTAATACGGATTTATCTTCTCCAATGCTAAACAGGGCAACGCAGTCAAGGACAGCACCTGGATCTACATTTAAGCCAATTTCTTCCACAGCAGTTTTAGAAGAGGGGGTAGCGAATGCCTCTACATATGTGAAGTGTACAGGGATTTTTGATAAGATTTCACCGGCAGCTAAATGCTGGATTTATCCGAATGCACATGGATCTCTTAATGTAAGTGGGGCAATCGCAGTATCTTGTAACTTCTTCTTCTATCAGATGGGATATAATCTTGGTACAGTGAATGGAACGTATAATAGCCAGAGAGGTCTGACAAAGTTAAAGAAATATGCATCTATGTACGGTTTTAATCGTAAATCCGGAGTAGAGATTACAGAATACGAACCACATATTTCTGATGAAGATGCGATTCGTTCTGCAATTGGACAGGGTACACACAGTTATACACCAAGTCAGATTTCAAGATATGTAACTTCTCTTGTAAATCATAAGAATTTAATAGACCTCTCTCTTATAGAGAAGACAACAGATTCTTCGGGCAGTGTAATTACATCATATAAGAAGAGAACAGAAGAGAAGTTAGACATAAAGTCTTCCACATTTGATCTGATCAAAAAGGGTATGATTGGAGTGGTAAATGGTAAGGACAGTTCTATCAAATATCTGTATGAGAAACAGGGTATGAAGGTAGCAGGTAAAACTGGTACGGCACAGGAAAATAAAAAGCGTCCGAACCATGCATTATTTATATCTTATGCTCCATATGACAATCCAGATATTACCATGACTGTAGTAGTGCCAAATGGTTATACTTCAGCAAATGCGGCAGAGATTGCCAGAGATATCTATAAGTACTATTTTGGAAAGGCCAGCAAGGCAGAGAAAAAAGCAACAACAGCATTACTGCCTACAGGTTCAGATGGAAGTAATGATTAATGATGTACTCTCACAAATTCAAGTACAGAAAGATTCCGGGAGCACATGTTAGAAAACAGGAGGAGATATGAAAAGTTCCGTCATTATTAAAGGGAATAAATATGGATTTCAGATTGTGTTGAATCCGACACTTCCTTTTGAAGAACTTCTTCGGGAAGTCGGGAACAAGTTTAAGGAATCTACTCATTTTTTCGATTTAAATAAACCGATTGCAGTCAGTTTTACAGGACGTGAGCTCACGTCAGGAGAACAGAATCTTTTGGTTGATACAATATCTGAAAACAGCGGACTGAATATCAGTTGTGTGATTGATGGTGCAAAAGTATATGAGACGCAGTTCGCAAAGGTACTTAATGAGATAAGAGAAGAAGAAAAGAAGGAAAAGAAACGTCAGGAAGCAGAGTCTTTTCCGGAAAACCGCATTGCAAAGAATGGACAGTTTTACCGTGGAACATTACGTTCCGGACAGAAGATAGAAGTAGATGGAAGTATAGTAATTCTTGGGGATATTAATCCGGGGGCGCAGATTGTTGCAGGTGGCAATGTTGTTGTATTAGGCTGCCTTAAAGGAACGGTACATGCAGGCTATCCAGAGGATAATAGTGCTTTTGTAGCGGCGCTTATGATGGAACCAATGCAGATTCAGATTGGCAGTTATATTGCGCGCTCGCCGGATCAGAGGGTGAAGAATACAAAGAAGAATGCCAAAAAGAAGAATCGTCAGGAACTGCTGGCAAAGCTTGCATTCGTGGAGAATGACAGTATTTTCATTGAGACGATTACGAGGTCGTTGATTAGCGAAATCAGTATTAGTTAATGAATATAAAGGAGAACAGAGATGAGTGAGGTAATTGTTATTACATCTGGAAAAGGTGGAGTTGGGAAGACCACTACAACGGCCAATATTGGAACGGGGCTTGCAAAACTTGGAAAGAAAGTTGTTATGATTGATACAGATATCGGACTTCGTAACCTCGATGTGGTTATGGGACTTGAGAATCGCATTGTATATAATCTTGTAGACGTTGTGGAAGGAAACTGTCGTTTAAAACAGGCATTAATCAAAGATAAGAGATATTCTAATCTTTTCTTGCTTCCATCGGCGCAGACAAGAGATAAAAGTGCAGTAAGTCCAGAGCAGATGAGAAAGTTAGTAGATGAATTAAGAAAAGACTTTGATTATATTCTTCTTGACTGTCCGGCAGGAATTGAGCAAGGCTTTAAGAATGCGATTGCAGGTGCAGACAGAGCAATCATTGTAACGACTCCGGAAGTTTCAGCAATTCGTGATGCAGACAGGATTATCGGACTTTTAGAGGCAGAAGAGCTGAAAAAGATTGAATTAGTTATCAATAGAATCCGCATGGATATGGTCAAGCGTGGAGACATGATGTCTGTAGAAGATGTTGTTGATATTCTGGCTATTGATTTAATTGGGGTTGTCCCAGATGATGAGAGTATTGTTATTGCAACAAATGAAGGAGAACCTCTTGTTGGTTCTGATACACAGGCTGGAAAAGCGTTTGCTAATATTTGTCATAGAGTGCTTGGAGAAGAAGTGCCAATTATGGAATTCGAGGCAGAAAGCATTCTGAAAAAAATAGCAAACTTATTTAAGCGTGGCTATTAAAGGGGGAGAATCTAATGGGGTTCATGGATGGCTTTCTTAGAAAAAAAACATCGGGAAATACGGCGAAGGACAGGTTGAAACTCGTTTTAGTGTCGGATCGTGCAAACTGCTCGCCGGAAACGATGGAATTAATAAAAAACGACATAATAAAAGTGATTTCGAAGTACATGGAGATTGATACAGACGGATTAGATATTCAGATAACGCAGATGGAATCGGATGGCGGACACGGAAATGTTCCGGCAATTTATGCTAATATTCCGATTAAGGAGTTGCGGTCTCCAAGGTAGCGAATACAGGAGGACAAACATGTTAAAGCAGAAATACCAATTTAAAAATTATAATTGGGTATTGATAGGCGCGGTTCTCATCTTGAGTGGAATGGGAGTATTGTTTATCAATAGTGCGGACAGCAGCTATACGAGCAAGCAGCTAGTTGGACTTATATTTTGTACAGGAGTAATGTTGTTTTTGTCTGTTGTAAATTTTAATTTTGTATGTGGTTTCAACAGAGTTTTATATATGATTAATATTGTACTCCTTGTTCTCGTAAAGCTTGTCGGTGTTAGTGTAAATGGTGCACAAAGATGGATTAATCTTGGATTTACCAGACTGCAGCCATCAGAGCTGACTAAGATTATTATGATTATATTTGTGGCGGTATACATACAGGAGCATGAGGAAGATTTCATGGAGTGGAAAGTACTGCTTAAACTTGCTCTTTTATGTGCCCTGCCTCTTTTTCTGGTAGTAATAGAACCGAACCTGTCTACAACATTAGACATTACGTTTATTTTACTGTCTGTCATTTTTGTAGGTGGATTTTCAATGGCTTTAATTAAGAAATGGTTGAAGATCATTATACCAGTAATGATACCACTTGGATTTTTATTCATATGGTATATTCAGACACCGAATCAGATCTTACTGCATGATTATCAGGTTACCCGAATTATGACTTTCTTAGAACCGTCAAAATACTCATCCACATCAGCGTATCAGCAGGATAATTCTGTTATGGCAATCGGTTCAGGAAAGCTGTACGGAAAGGGATTAAATAATAATACCATAGCTGATGTTACTGTAGCAGATACCGGTTTTGTATCGGAACAGCAGACAGACTTTATTTTCTCGGTAGTAGGAGAGGAAACCGGTTTTGTTGGAAGTGTTATTGTTATTGCATTATTGGCTATAATAGTGATAGAATGTTTAAAGACGGCATATGTGGCAAAGAATATGAGCGGGCGGCTCATTGCCTCGGGAATGGCGGCGCTTATAGGCTTTCAATCATTTATAAACATTGGAGTGGCAACGGAATTTCTTCCGAATACAGGATTGCCGTTACCATTCGTAAGCTATGGATTAACATCACTTTTAAGTTATATGGCAGGTATAGGGATTGTGCTAAATATAGGATTACAAAGACATTACTAGGAGGGGAAATATATGAATATTGGATTAATCGCACATGATGGAAAAAAGAAACTGATGCAGAACTTTTGTATTGCGTATCGAGGAATTCTCAATAAGCATGAGTTGTTTGCTACAGCAACGACCGGAAGACTGATTGAGGAAGTGACCAACCTTACAATACACAAATATCTGGCAGGCCCGCTTGGCGGAGAACAGCAGATGGCTTCACAGATTGAACATAACCTTATAGACATGGTTATCTTTCTGCGTGATCCACAGAACCAGCAGGTTCATGAGCCAGATATCTTCAATGTTATGCATTTATGTGATGTACACAATATTCCACTTGCAACGAATCTTGCAACTGCCGAATTATTAGTTAAGGCACTTGAAAGAGGAGATCTTGAGTGGCGTGAGATGTACAGATAGGACAAAAAGAAAAGAGTGACTATGAAAAAGAAATTAATATGCACAATAAGCATTTTGGTTTTGGCAGCAGCATTATGTAGTGGATGCAGTACAGCGCCTTTTAAGATTACAGATTCTTTTGCCTCTTATTATGCAAAAAATAAAGAAGAGGTGGGGTCAGATCTTAAAGGCATGGCATCGGATCTGGCAGTGTTATCTGATTCAGAAGCGACCGATCCAAATTATCAGAGTAATGATTATGCGGATCTGCTCATCAATGACAGCACCAATGAAGTATTAGAATCTTATCATTGTTTTGATAGATTGTATCCAGCGAGTATTACAAAGGTCATGACAGCTTTATTAACATTAGAACATGGAAATATGGATGATGAAATTACGTTAAAACATGATATTAATCTGACGGAGAATGGAGCGGTTATCAGTACGCTTACGAAGGGAGACACTGTTACGGTAGGGCAGGTTTTTCATACAATGCTTATCAAATCAGCGAATGACTGTGCAGTGATACTTGCAGAGTATGTGGCTGGCTCCGAATCTAAATTTATTGACATGATGAATGCAAAGGCCAAAGAATTAGGAGCGACGCATACCCATTTCGTAAATCCGAATGGACTTCATGATAATAATCATTATACAACGGCGTATGATCTTTATCTGATATTTAAAGAAGCTGTAAAGTATGATACTTTTGTTGATACGGTATCTTCTAAAGATTATACAATGACATACACTACGCCGAAGAAAACACAAATTAATGAGTATATGCAGAGTACAAACTACTATCTGTTGAATGAATTCCCAGTGCCGGAGGGCGTTGTTATGTATGGTGGAAAGACAGGAACTACTTCTATGGCTAAGTCCTGCCTGATCCTAATGACAAAGAATAAAAAGGGAGAGCGTTTCTTTTCTGTAGTACTTGGAGCAGAAACAAAAGATATGCTGTACTCATCTATGTCACAGTTGTTAGAGAAAACTGCAAATTAAAGGTTGTGCTTTTATATGATATAAATTATAATATAGCATATAAGAAAGTGGCACGAGCCTTTCATATTACAAAAGAAAGGACTACGGTCCAATAACATATCTAAAGGAGGATATTCACATGATTGATATTATTGCAGGAGCGAAAGGAAAAGGAAAAACTAAAATTTTAATTCAGCAGGTAAATGATGACATTAAGCTGACAAAAGGCACGATCGTTTACCTTGATAAGAACAATAAGCATATGTATGAGCTTAGCAATCAGATTCGTCTTATCGTAGTTCCTGAATTTAATGTTACAGATACAGATATGTTCCTCGGATTTATCGCAGGAATTATCTCTCAGGATCATGACTTAGATAAGATTTATCTTGACAGTTTCCTTACAACAGCTTGTATCAAAGACAACCTTGATTATGCAGTTGAAAAACTGGATGCTTTATCCGAGAAGTTTGGAGTAAGTTTCGTAATCAGCGCTTCCGTAGATAAAGAAAATATGCCGGAATCTGTACAGAAATACGTTTCTCACGCATTATAATCCGATGTTATCTGATACAGAACCGTCCGGTAATATACATACATGGCGGATATCTGGAATTTGAATAAGATACGAAAAGGTTTAAGGCGCCTCATAATACTATGAGGCTGCCTTTTTATGGTTTAAGCTAAAATGGAAAAACAATATTATTACGCATATTCAAAGTATTTAAAAGAAAAATATGGAGAAAAGGTATATAAGCTTCCGGTAAATCTTCCGGTTACCTGTCCGAATAGAAAAGAGGGAGGCGGATGTCTCTTTTGTGCAGATGCAGGAACAGGATTTGAAGCAAAAGAAAGTACGATGCCTGTGTTAGAGCAGTTACAGTCCTCCAGGGAAAAAGTAGAGAAAAGGTATCATGCTCATAAGTTTATTGTGTATTTTCAAAATTATACAAATACGTTTTTGCCGCTGCCTGCCTTGCTTCAATATATGGAAGAGGCCGCTGGAATGGAGAATATCGTTGAAATTTCTCTTTCAACAAGGCCGGATTGCATAAGACAGGATTATTTGGAAGCATTTCAGAATTTCCGTGAGCGGACGGGTATTGAAGTTTCGATAGAATTAGGACTTCAGACAGTGAATTATCATACATTATCGGCTATGAACAGAGGACATGGTCTGGCGGAATTTATTAATGCTGTATTATTGATTGCGCCATATCATTTTCCAGTTTGTGTGCATATGATCTTGAATCTTCCAGGAGATACGATGGAGGATGCCAGAGAGTCTGCAAGAGTATTATCTGCACTGCCAGTTTCTATGGTAAAGTTACATTCTTTATATATTCCAAAGGAATGTGCATTATATAAAGAATATGAAGCGGGCAATATACAGATATGTTCGAAACAGGAGTATATAGAACGCCTGGCAGAATTTATCTCTCTTTTAAGAAAAGATATTGTTGTAGAGAGACTATTTAGCCGAATACCGGAAAAAGATTCTGCCTTTTCAAATTGGGGAAACAGTTGGTGGAAGCTTACAGATGAGTGGAAAGCACTTATGGAAGAACGGCAGTATGTTCAGGGGATACGCTGTGATTATCTAAATGGCGCGGCGCTAAATAGATGGGAGATGTAATATGGCCGGAAAAGAAAAGGGAAAGCTACATATACACATCAATCTTGGAACACTGGTGTTTCTTGTTATTGTAGTATATCTGATGGCATATATGCTTACCTATATTGGAAAAGATAAGCTTGCTATTTATGAGGTGAGTGCAAGCGATATTGTGGATAACATAGAAGGGACCGGAGTAATTCTTCGCCAGGAAAATCTGGTCAATGCAGCGCAGGATGGATATATTAATTACTATGTCCAGGATGGTGCGATGGTAAATAAAAACGGTGTAGTATATATGATAGATACTACCGGTGAGATTCAGGATTATTTAAAAAAAGTACTCGAAAAAAAGAATACAATGAGTCTTGATGAAAAAGAACAGATCATAGAAAAGTTAAAAATTTTTAGTGAGGGATATACGGATAATCATTTTTCCCTATCCTATGAAACGCAGAATGACATAAACAATACATTGTTAGATTATACGGATGCGATGTTGACAGAGCATAAAGCAGAACTGGAAGAAAAATATGGGAAAGATTCTTACGTTGAAGTAACCTCTGCACAGGAGGGACTGGTTTCCTTTGTGTCTGATGGGCAGGAGAATTTAAAGCAGAGCCAGGTGTCAGAAGAAACATTTCTTAGTAAGGCGAAGATGAGTGATCTTAGAACGAATAAGAAGCAAAAAGCCGGTTCTCCGGTATATCGTTTTATAAAAGGGCAGGACTGGCAGCTGATGGTGCCGGTTGGACAAAATGGTTATAACCGCTTCAAAAAAAGAGCAGAGGATAATTCATCCATACAGGTTACGTTTCAAAAAGATAATTTTACGACAACAACATCCTACCGCTGCCTGAAACAGAATGGAAAGTATTATGTGATACTGTCATTTGATAATTATATACAGCGCTATTTAAATCAGCGGTATCTGTCTGTATCACTTACATTATCAGAAACGAATGGATTGAAAATTCCGTCTAGTTCTCTTGTGAAAAAGAGTGTTTACAGAATCCCGAAAAGTTTTCTTGTGCACGGAGGCAATTCTGCTGAAAAAGACCAGCTTAATATTATGGAAACAAACAAAAAGGGAGAAAAAGTATTAAGACAGACTTCAGCCATTGTCTATAAAACAAATGATAAATATGCCTATGTTGTATCGAAAGATTTGAAGACCGGAATTATTATATCTGAGACGGATAAACAAAAGATATATACCATAAAAGACAGCGATAAGGTAGAGATTCTGGGGGTATATATGGTAAATAAGGGTTATGCAGTTTTTGCTCTGGTGGATATGGTTGAAAGGAATGGAGATTATTGCATTGTTTCTACTTCCGGCAGTAAAATAGAACTTTATGATAGAATTATTTTAAATAGTGATACAGTGAAGGAAGGCCAGGTGATTTACTGATGCTGAAGGAAAATTTAAAAAATGTACAAAACAACATAAAAAAAGCATGTGAACGTGTAGGAAGAAAACCGGAGGAAGTTACGCTTGTTGCGGTAAGTAAGATGAAACCTCTCTCTGATATTGAGGAACTTTTAGAGGCAGGACAGCTTGAATATGGAGAAAATTATGTACAGGAACTGTGTGATAAATATGAGAATATTTCAAAACCGGTACATTGGCATATGATTGGACATTTACAGACAAATAAAGTGAAATATATTATTGATAAAGTAGAATTGATTCATTCTGTAGATTCCCTTCATTTGGCAAAACAGATTGAGAAAGAAGCGGTAAAAAAAGGTGTGGACGCACAGATACTTGTACAGGTAAATATCGCGCAGGAAGATACGAAGTTTGGTATCGACGGTCCAGAGGTGATGAGTCTTGTAGAAGAAATCAGCAAATTTCCACATGTCCACATCAGAGGACTGATGACAAGTGCTCCTTTTGTGGCAAATCCAGAAGAAAATCGCTGTTATTTTAAGAAATTACACAAATTATTTGTTGACATTAGAGAGAAAAACATTGATAATGTATCTATGGACATTTTGTCTATGGGTATGACCAATGATTATGAAGTGGCCATTGAAGAAGGTGCAACAATGGTACGAGTTGGTACCGGAATCTTTGGGGCGCGGAATTATAATAAATAACAGGAGGTACATGGGGTGAAGTTCGCAGAAAAGTTCTTAAACATGATGAAGTTAAATGATGCTGATGACGAGACGGAACCGTTTGATGAGGAATATAACGAAGTAACCGAAGAAGAAGGTTATGACGAAGAAGAGATGGAAGATGAGGAAGAAGAACCTCATAAACCGATTCTTTCCTTAAGACGTAAGAAGAAAGATCTTACAGAATCACAGGAAGACGATGAGGACAGTCAGAGCAGAGTAATCCCATTTCATGGAAAAGAAGAAGAAGGTGAAAGTGTGAAAGTAATCAGACCTCAGACATTTAATGAAGCACAGATTGTAGCAGATTTCTTAAAGGAAGGCAAGACAATTGTGGTGAACTTAGAGGGAATCGAAATCGGACAGGCACAGAGAATCATTGATTTTATCGGTGGAGCAAGTTTCGCAGTAGATGGCTCTCTTAAAGCGATTTCTAATAATATCTTTATTGTGGCACCAGGTAATATTGAAGTATCTGGAGATTTAAGAGACGAGATTGTAAGCGAGGATATGTTGTCCCCGGAACTTACGAAGTTTTAAGCTGACATAGATGTCAGATACATAAAGCGAATACATAAAAGGTGATAAAAGAATAGTTGAACGAGAAAAGACAGAGGGGATATATGGACGGAGTGGAGGCCGTTCATATATCCCCTCTCTGTGTAAATATTTATTCTGGAGGGAACAATGGAAACAAAAAGATTAGAAGTAACTGCAGAGGGTAAAAAGGTATATGATATTGTAATTGAGAATAATTTTAATCAATTAGTAAAAGAACTTTCTGTTTTTGGAATAAAAGAACGGAAACTTTGCATCGTAACAGAAAGGCAGGTTGCATCTTATTATCTTGAGGAAGTGTGCAGTCTTTTAGAGAAAGAGTGTGCGAAGTTAGAAGTGTACATTTTTCAGGAAGGAGAGGAAAGTAAGAACTTATCTACAGTGGATAGTCTGTATCATTTTCTTATTACGCATGAATTTGACAGAAAAGATATGCTTCTTGCACTTGGAGGAGGTGTTACTGGAGATCTCACAGGATTTGCAGCGGCAACGTATCTTAGAGGAATTGATTTCGTGCAGATTCCGACCAGTCTTTTAGCACAGGTAGACAGCAGTATTGGAGGGAAAACTGGTGTAGATTATCATGCCTATAAAAATATGGTTGGTGCATTTTATATGCCAAAGCTGGTATATATTAATGTAAACACGGTAAAAACACTTTCTGAGCGACAGTACCACAGCGGCTTGGGAGAAGTGATCAAGCATGGATTGATTCGCAATAAAGCATATTTTGAATGGATGAAAGACAATAAAGAGGCAGTAGCAAAAAGGGAAGATGAGGCACTAGCTTATATGATCGAGGGCAGCTGTGAGATTAAGCGGGCAGTTGTTGAGGAAGACCCGAAGGAACATGGTGTGCGTGCATTGCTTAACTTTGGTCATACATTGGGTCATTCTATCGAAAAGTTAATGAATTTTTCTCTTGCACATGGAGAGTGTGTCGCAGTAGGTTCCTTACTGGCAGCGGATATATCCTGCCAAAGAGGTTATATTAGTGAGGAAGAAAATAAAGAAATAAAAGAATTATATGCATATTTTGATTTTCCGGTATTACCAGAAGAACTTAAAGCAGAAGATATTGTAAAAGAAACAAGACATGACAAGAAAATGGAACATGGAAAGATTAAGTTTATCCTTTTAGACAAGGTGGGTGAAGCTACAATTTATCAGGATGTAACACCAGAAGAGATGCTTACGGTCTTAGAGCGTGTTTGAAAATAAAAAGGCAATCTGCACGCTCTAGAACATTTTTCAGACACGCTCTAGAATAACAGGAGGAATAAAATTATCATGGGAAAAAAAGCAAAGTCAGTAGTCATTTTTTTTGTATTACTACTGATTGACCAGCTTACAAAGTTGTGGGCGGTAAAAATATTAAAACCGATAGGAAGTATTAAGATTATTCATAATGTATTAGAAATATACTATGTGGAGAACAGGGGAGCGGCTTTTGGCATTATGCAGAATAAACAGTGGTTCTTTTTGATTATCACATTAGCAGTACTTGTCGGTCTCCTGTGGATTTCAGGGAAGATTCCGGAAGAAAAACATTTTATACCACTGAAAGCCTGCCTGTATTTTGTGGGGGCAGGAGCGGTTGGTAACATGATAGACAGAGTGTTTCGGAAATATGTAGTAGACTTTATTTATTTTAGCCTGATTAACTTTCCAGTATTTAATGTGGCAGATATTTATGTAACGGTTGCCGCATTTATGCTAGTTGTGCTGATACTGTTTTTCTATCAGGAAGAAGATCTTAACAGAGTATTTTCTAAAAAGAAAGAGCAGGAATAGGGCAGGACGGGAAAATGGCAGAAAGAAATGAAATGATGCAGCAGAATCAAAAACAAAATATAGAACAAAAATATTATTATACCGTTATGGAAGAACAGGAGGGAATGCGCCTTGATCAGTTTTTAGCCGGAGAGTTAAAAGAGCATTCGCGTTCTTATATTCAGAAACTTATAAAAGAAGGCCGGGTAACTGTTGGCGATAAAAAAGAAAAGCCAGGCTGCCGTCTTAAAGTGGAGGACAGTGTTGTTATCTGTGTGCCTCCGTTAAAGGAATTAGAAGTTCTTCCAGAAAAGATGGATTTAGATATCATTTATGAGGATGAGGATGTTATTTTAATCAATAAGCCAAAAGATATGGTTGTCCATCCGTGTCCGGGACGCTATACGGGAACATTAGTTAATGGGCTGTTATATCATTGCCGGGATAATCTTTCCGGAATTAACGGGGTACTTCGTCCGGGAATTGTCCATCGTATTGATAAAGATACGACAGGGGTTCTTGTTGTATGTAAGAATGATATGGCGCATAAAAGTCTGGCAGAGCAGCTAAAAGAACATTCCATTACAAGAAAGTATGAGGCGATTGTCTACAATAATTTTACACAGGAAGAGGGAACAGTGGATGCACCGATTGGAAGAAGTCCGGCAGATAGAAAGAAGATGGCGGTGGAACCGAAGAATGGTAAGCGTGCAGTGACACATTACAAAGTGCTCAGTCATCTGAACCATCAGTTTAATCACATAGAATGTCAGTTGGAAACGGGAAGAACCCATCAAATCCGCGTGCATATGGCAAGTATAAGGCATCCTCTTTTGGGGGATACAACCTATGGGCCGAAGAATGCGATGGGGCTTACCGGACAGTGCCTTCACGCCAGAGTACTTGGCTTTATTCATCCAAGAACAGGTGAGTATGTAGAGTTTGAAGCACCGCTTCCGGAATATTTTCAAAAACTTCTTGAAAAATATTCGTAAAAAAACTTTACAAAAAAACAAGAGTATGCTAATCTATGAAAGATGCTTTTTGCTAGAACCTTTGCCAGGGTATGGAGTCTCCGACCTTATCTTCGTAAAGGTGATTATAATAATAGGAGGAATTGTAACATGATTACAAAGGAAATGAAACAGGAAATTATGACAAAATATGCAAGAACAGAAGGAGATACAGGTTCACCTGAGGTACAGGTAGCACTTCTTACAGCAAGAATCAACGACCTTCAGAACCACTTCAAAGCAAATCCTAAGGATCATCATTCAAGACGTGGTCTTTTAAAGATGGTTGGTCAGAGAAGAAATCTTCTTGCATACTTAAAAGGTAAAGATATCGAACGTTACAGAACCTTAATCGAACAGTTAGGTTTAAGAAAATAATAGTTCTTTGGAAAGGATGCTGCGGCATCCTTTCTTTCGTTGAAAGAGAAATGAGGTTTTCTATGCGTAAAATTATAATTCGTGTTGTAATCGCTGCTGTAATCTTACTTGCCGGAATTGGTGTTTTTCAGTGGCATAACTATCAGCAGAAAGTAGAATACCGTAAAGAGGCATTGCTTTATTTTAAAGAGGAAGATTATTCGAAAACGATTTCTTATCTTGGACAGGCGTTAAAACTTCAGTCTGTATTTGCAGGTAAGCTTGATTTGGATATGACCTGCTATTTAGCAGAGAGTCATTATCAATTAAAAGAATATGATGAAGCAGAGAAAATATATGATAAACTCATAAATAATGATAGCAAAAATGCACAGTATTATATATTAAAGGGTGAATGTCTTGCAAAATCTGGAGATGCGAAGGCTGCCGTGAAAGTATATGAACAGGGATGGAACAGCACAAATGACACAGATTTTTTAGAGAAAATCTGCGAGATTTATGTAGAGCAGAAAGATTATGATAATGCTCTCAAATATATACAAAAAGGAATCGAACAGGGCGGCGAATCGAAGGCCGGTTTTATGTACGGAAAGATTGTTATTTATGAGAAGGCGCAGGAGTACGATAGGGCGTATGAGGCAGCTAAAAAATATGTAGAACTTTATCCTGATGATGAGGCAGGAAAGAAAGAATATATCTTTTTATCTACAAGGATTTAAATGGAATTACAAGAAAAAAGTTACGGGTAATCCAGAGTATTTTTCAAACCGCTCTAAGCGCTGTTATATTGACAGTGTATATAAAAAATGGTAAAATAATGAGTACTAAAGGAACAAGGGGAGGTATGAATGCAGGGTATAATACTAACCGAATGCATCAGCCAGCAGCACAGTATCCTGTTTTCTTTAGCTATTATTTAATTTATATTAACCTATTAAGAAAAGGAGAAATTAACTATGGTATCACAGAAAGTTACAATCAACAACCCACAGGGACTTCACATGAGACCGGCAGGAGTATTCGCTAAAGGAATGGCTAAGTTTGACAGTGACGTAACAATCAACTTCAACGGTAAAGCAACAAACGGAAAGAGCCTTCTTAACATTATCGGTGCTTGCATCAAATGCGGTTCTGAAGTAGAAATCCAGTGTGATGGAGCTGACGAAGAAGAAGCATTAAAGACTGCTATCGAAATGATTGAATCCGGTTTAGGAGAATAATTGTAAATCAAAATTTGAGGTGAAGATAATGTATACTGGTATTGGTGCATCAGCAGGAATCGGTATTGGTTCCGCTGTTATTGTAAAAGAGCCTTCCCTTGCATACGATAATAAAGCAGTCAGTGATGTTGACGCTGAAAAGAAGAGATTAGCAGAAGCCCTTGACAAGTGTATTGCAAAAACACAGGCAATGGCAGATGATATGAAAGAAAGAGTAGGGGAGAAAGAAGCAGAGATTCTGGAAGGACATGTCCTTCTCCTTATGGACCCAGAGATGACTGGGCAGATGGAGACAAGCATTGCAGATGATAAGATGTGTGCAGAAGCAGCAGTAGAGAAAATCTGTGATTATTATATGCAGATGTTTTCTTCTATTGATGATGAGATGTTCCAGCAGAGAGCAACAGACGTATGTGATATAAAGACAAGATTATTGAAGATACTTCTGGATGTAGAAGATGTAGATCTGGCGAATGTACCAGAGGGAACTGTTCTCGTAGCAGAAGACTTAACTCCATCTATGACTGCAGGAATCAACCCTAAGAATGTTACAGGTATTCTTACGGAGGTTGGTGGTAAGACTTCCCACTCAGCAATTCTTGCGCGGGCTCTTGAAATTCCGGCTGTACTCAGTATACCGGGAATCACAGAAAAGATTTCCAACGGAGATAAGGTCGTTTTAGATGGCTCAGAAGGTCAGACATATATTAATCCTGATGAGAAACTTCAGGCAGAGTATGAACAGAAACGAGTAGCATATTTAGAAGAGAAAGCTGCCCTTGCTCAGTTTGTTGGCAAGGAGACAAAAACTGCAGATGGTGTTAAGGTTGAACTTTGTGCAAACATTGGTAAGCCAGAAGATGCCCTTAAAGTAGTAGAGTGTGATGGCGAGGGAATTGGTTTATTCCGTACAGAATTCCTTTTCATGGATCGTCCTCAGATTCCTACAGAAGAAGAGCAGTTTGCAGCATATAAGAAGGTAGCTGAGACTTTAGAGGGCAAACCAGTTATTATCCGTACTTTGGATGTGGGTGGAGATAAAGAGATTCCTTATCTTGCTCTTGAGAAAGAAGAGAATCCATTCCTCGGTTTCCGTGCAATTCGTTTATGCTTAAAGAGAGAAGATTTATATCGTCCTCAGTTAAAAGCATTGCTTAGAGCAAGCGCATATGGAGATATCCGTATCATGGTTCCTATGGTTACATGTTTAGATGAGCTTCGTGCAGTGAAGAACATGATTGCAGAACTGAAAGAGGAGCTGAAGGCAGAAGGTGTTGCATACGATGAGAATATCAAAGTTGGTATTATGATCGAGACACCTGCAGCAAGCTTAATGGCAGATGTTTTTGCAAAAGAAGCAGACTTCTTTAGTATCGGAACAAACGATCTTACAGGATATACTATGGCAGTAGACAGAGGTAATGCAGAGGTTGCATATCTCTATTCCGCTTACAATCCGGCAGTACTTCGTTCTATCGAACGTGTTATCAAAGCCGGAAGAGCAGAGGGAATCATGGTTGGTATGTGTGGTGAAGCAGCAGCAGACCCATTACTTGCTCCATTATTAATTTCCTTTGGAATGAATGAATTTAGTGTAAGTGCGACTTCTATCTTAGCAACCAGAAAGGGAATCTCTCTCTGGACAAAAGAAGAAGCAGATGCTGTTGCAGCTAAGGCAATGTCTTTGACAACAGAAGCTGAAGTTGAAGCATATCTTAAGAGCGTTGCAAAACATTAATAGCAAAGAATGGCAGAAGAGTATTTTAACTTAACTGCATTAAAGATAAAAGGGTGTTGAGAGACACCCTTTTATTTTGCAAACATTTATTTTATCATTAATGATAATGTACTCCTGCAGAGAGATACATTTAAAGTAGGAGAAACTCTAAAAAATAGATGAGTTATCTCGGATTACTTTTAGAATCCTTATAATATAAAAAGATTCCGAGAGTACATATAGAAAGAAAGGAGGAGGAGAAGTGCCAGCAATTTTTAACAAAGAACAGGAAGAAGCGATCACACATAAAGAAGGTCCGTTAATGGTTCTTGCCGGTCCGGGTTCAGGAAAGACACTTGTAATTACTTATCGCGTAAAATGGCTTATTGAAAATGCGGGGGTACATCCATCGAATATATTAGTTATTACATTTACAAGGGCAGCGGCAGAAGAAATGAGAAAGCGTTTTTTTGCCTTTGATGGGATGGAGAATGCACCGGTAACATTTGGTACTTTTCACTCAATTTTCTTTATGATTCTTCGCTATGCATACCGATATACGGCAGGAAATATTATCCGTGAAGATGTAAAGCGGCGTTATATCAAAGAGATGACAGAGAATATGGAACTGGAAATCGAAGATGAGAAGGAATTCCTTTCCGGCATCATTAACGAAATCAGTTATGTAAAAGGAGAGATGATGTCCCTTTCCTACTATCACAGCAGTAATTGCTCTGATGAGCTATTTGCTCAGATTTATGAGGGGTATGAGAGAAGACTTCGAGAGGAGAATCTCATAGATTTTGATGACATGCTGGTCTTTTGCTATGAACTTTTAAAAGAGAGGAAAGATATCCTCGCCATGTGGCAGCAAAAGTTTCAGTATATATTAATTGATGAATTTCAGGATATTAATAAAGTACAATATGAGATTGTGCGGATGTTAGCAGGAAAAGGAGATCATCTGTTTATTGTAGGAGATGATGATCAGTCCATCTATCGTTTCCGTGGGGCCAGGCCGGAAATCATGCTTGGATTTGAAAAAGATTATCCCGATGCGAAAAAAGTAATTTTAAATACGAATTACCGGTGTAGTGCAGAGATTGTGGACAGTGCGGAACATCTCATTAGCCATAACACAAAGCGTTTTCCGAAAAATATGCAGGCAGCCCGCGGCAAAAAGGTACCGATTACATTCCGATATTTAAAAGATGCTGGAGAAGAATGCACTGATATTTTAAAAGGAATACGTTTTTATCATAAAAAGGGAATTCCACTAGAAGAAATGGCAGTCATTTTCAGAACAAATACACAGCCAAGACTTCTTGTCGGTCGCTTGATGGAGTATAATATCCCATTTCAGATGCGAGATGTGATTCCAAATATATTTGATCACTGGATTGCAAGAAATATATTAACGTATATAAAGATTGCGATGGGAAACAAAGACAGAAAGTTATTTTTACAAATAATGAATCGCCCAAAACGTTATATTTCAAGAAGTATGCTTACTGACCCCCAGGTAGATTTGAAAAAGTTAAAGCAGGAAACCTTCGGCAAAAAATGGCTCTATGAAAAGATTGATAAGCTGGAGATGGATTTGTGCCTGCTCCGAAAAATGGAACCATATGCTGCCATACAGTATATTCGTAACGGGATTGGTTATGAGGACTATATGAACGAATATGCACAGTTTCGAAGGATGAATCCAGATGATTTAGAGGAAGTATTGAATCAGATTCAGGAAAGTGCGAAAGAATATCATAGTTTTGAAGAATGGTTTTCCTACATAGACTCTTATGGGGAGGAATTAGAAAAGCAGATGGAGGCAGGACGGCAGCAGCAAAAAAGCGGGGTGACACTCACGACAATGCACAGCTCAAAGGGACTGGAATATGAGGTCGTCTTTGTTATGGATATTAATGAGGGGACAACTCCGCATAAAAAAGCAGTAAAAGATGCAGATTTAGAGGAAGAGAGAAGGCTCTTTTATGTTGCTGTTACAAGAGCTAAAACCTATCTTTTCCTATATTCTTTAAAGGAACTTTATCAGAAGGACGCACAGATATCCCGCTATATCGGCGAACTTCGTTATGATAAAAAGGAGTTCAAAAAGGGAAGAAGAGTGGTTCATAAAAATATTGGAAAAGGCACGATTCTTGAGTTAAAAGACGATAAGATAAAAATAAGATTTGATAACAGTAAGAAACCGAGGCTGTTTTCTATCAAATATCTGATGGAACAGGGACTTTTAGAATTAGAGTAGCTGTGCACTATCCTTCTATAAAGTTATATAATTTTTAGAAAATAGCAAAAATGTTCTACGGCAATAGGGGGACAAATACGGTAACTTATGGTAGAATGAAGCGATAAATATTACAGGAGGAATAAATAAATGTTAATTGAAATGTTAAAAGTAATCCTGCTTGGAATTGTGGAAGGAATCACGGAATGGCTTCCAATCAGTTCTACAGGACATATGATTCTTGTGGATGAATTCATTAAGCTGAATGTACCCAAAGACTTTATGGAAATGTTTTTAGTAGTCATTCAGCTTGGTGCGATTCTTGCGGTATGTGTGATTTATTTCCATAAGCTGAATCCATTCAGTCCGAAGAAGTCTGCAAAAGAAAAGAGAGAGACCGTTGATATCTGGGGAAAGGTAATCGTGGGGTGTCTTCCAGCAGCAGTTATTGGTCTTGCTTTTAATGATAAAATTGATGCACTTTTTTATAATGCACCAACCGTAGCCTTTACTTTAATTTTATACGGTATTTTATTTATTATCGTTGAGAACTATAATAAACACAGAGAACCACAAGTAGGAGAATTATCTGATTTAACATATAAGATTGCAGTGATTATCGGATGTTTCCAGGTACTTGCTCTTATTCCAGGTACTTCCCGTTCAGGAGCAACAATTATTGGAGCGATGATTCTTGGAACTTCCCGTTTTGTGGCAGCAGAATATTCTTTCTTCTTATCCATTCCGGTCATGTTTGGAGCAAGCTTCTTAAAACTTGTAAAATATGGTTTCCATTATACAGGAATGGAAGTGACAATCCTTGTGGTTGGTATGCTGGTTGCCTTCATCGTTTCTATCGTAGCAATCAAGTTCCTGTTAGGATATATTAAGAAGAATGACTTTAAGGCATTTGGTGTATACCGTATTGTTTTAGGTATTGTTGTTGCGGCTTATTTCCTGTACGTTAAATAAAGATTAATTTATTAAGGACAGACGCCTTCAGGAAGATACCTACTCCATATTTGTAATTTTAGTCACTGCAGGTTGAATGTTCGCTTATGCGTTTGCATCCAACCTTTGCTCCGAGATTACAAATATGGAGCAGGTATCTTCCTGAGGGCTGACAGTAGCTAAATTTACTTGAATTAAATAGTAATATAATAAAAATTGGAGAGTCAAGATTAAAATGAAGAGAAGAACGCCAATCACACAATATTGTCATGAACGGATACAGCAGATGATAAAGGAACCCCTTCTTTGCATTGATGCAACAGCAGGAACCGGAAAGGATACCGTTTTTCTGGCGAAGCTTGTAGGAGAAAAGGGCAGAGTAATTTCTATGGATATCCAGGAAATGGCGATAGAGCAGACAAAAAAACGGCTTTTAAAAGAACGGCTTTCTGATAGGGCAGAAGTTGTTTTAGACAGTCATGCACATATGGATAAGTATGCTCAAAAAGACAGTGTTTCTCTTATCATGTTTAATCTCGGTTATCTTCCTGGAGGGGATCACAGCCTTTCCACAAAGGCAGATACAACAATCGAGGCCCTTGAAAAGGGACTGAATCTGCTTCATGAGGGCGGCATGATTTCCCTGCTTATTTATAGCGGGGGAGACAGTGGCTTTGAAGAGAAGAAGCAGGTACTTGCATGGCTTCGAGAATTGCCGTATGATAAATATACTGTACTTGTGGAAGCTTTTTATAATAAACCCAATAATCCGCCGCTGCCGGTTTATATTTTAAAGAATGAAACGGCATAAAATAGTGTGCGGATAGAGTATTGTTTTATCTGATTTTTTGACGGAAATTTTTTCTTTTCATAAAATTAGATATTCATATGCCAGTGTGGCAGATTTTATGGTAAGATAAGAAGTAGGTTGTTTGGAAGTTTTCAGCACTCGATTTTGCGGGGAAATTTTCGGGAGTACATTATTTTTAGAAGGAGGAAAAGAGATGGAGATGATAAAAGAAACTGCAAAAGTTGTTCGTCAGCAGCAGATTGACGAGGGAATATTCGACATGGAATTATCCTTCCCTAAGGGGGCAGCATTAGCAAAGCCAGGACAATTTATTGCAATGTACTGTAACGACAAGAGTAAGCTTTTGCCTCGTCCGATCAGTATTTGTGGTATTAATAAAGAAGAGGGAACTTTAAGAGTAGTTTACCGTGTTGCCGGAGAGGGAACAAAAGAATTTTCCGAGATGAAAGAGGGAGATACCTTAGAAGTTATGGGACCTCTCGGTAATGGATTTGCTTTAAAAGAGGAAAAGGCGATTATCATCGGTGGTGGTATCGGGATTCCTCCAATGTTAGAGCTTGCAAAACAGCTTAATGTAGAAAAAACAGTTGTACTTGGTTACAGAACTTCCACTTTCTTAAAAGACGAATTTGAGGCTGTCTGTGATGTAAAAGTTGCAACAGAAGACGGAAGTCAGGGAACAAAGGGAACCGTTATTGATGCCATTGAAAAATATGGTGTTGAAGGAAAGGTAATCTATGCCTGTGGACCAATGCCAATGTTAAAAGCTCTCGCAGTTTATGCCGAAGAACACGGAATGGAAGCACAAATTTCCTTAGAAGAGAGAATGGCATGTGGAATCGGCGCCTGTCTTGGCTGTATCTGCAAGACAAAGGAAAAAGGCCATCACACAAACGTAAACAATACCCGAATCTGTAAAGATGGTCCGGTATTTGATGCAAAGGAGGTAGTGTTTGCATGAATTTAGAAGTAACATTAGCGGGAAAGACATTTAAAAATCCTGTGACAACTGCCTCAGGAACATTTGGTTCTGGTGCAGAATATGAACAGTTCGTAGACCTTGCAGCACTTGGCGCAGTCACAACAAAAGGTGTGGCGAATGTACCGTGGGAGGGCAATCCTACCCCTCGTGTGGCAGAAACTTATGGTGGAATGCTGAATGCTGTCGGACTTCAGAATCCGGGAATCGATTTATTCTGTAAGAGAGATATTCCTCATTTAAAAGAAAAAGGAGCATCTATTATTGTCAATGTATGTGGAAGGAGTACTTCCGATTATGTGGAAGTTGTAGAACGTCTCGCAGATGAACCAGTTGATTTATTAGAGATTAACGTATCCTGCCCAAATGTAAAAGAGGGTGGTATTGCTTTTGGTCAGAATCCAGATGCTTTATATGAAATTACAAAGGCAATCAAGGCAAAGGCAAAACAGCCAATCGTTATGAAGTTAAGCCCAAACGTTACAGATATTACAGAGATGGCAAAGGCAGCAGAAGCCGGTGGATGTGATGCACTTTCTCTTATCAATACGATTACGGGAATGAAGATTGATATTCACAGACGTAAGTTTGTGCTTGCGAATAAGACAGGCGGTATGTCCGGTCCTGCAATCAAGCCAGTTGCTGTTCGTATGGTTTATCAGGTAAGCCACGCATGTAAGCTTCCAATCATCGGAATGGGTGGTATTCTCACTGGAGAAGATGCCATCGAGATGATGATGGCAGGTGCGACAATGGTTTCTGTTGGAACAGCGAATTTCCATAATCCTCGTGCGACAATGGAAGTATTAGACGGAATGAAGGCATATATGGAAAGATACCATATCGAGGATATTAACGAGATTATAGGATGTATTGACTAAAATATATACTTATTAAATAAGCATATTTGCAGAATACATTTTCCCAGAGCATTTTTCAAACACGCTCCAGCGTGTTGAAAATACAAATAAACTGTGTTAGAATCAGAACAACTAAATGTATTCTTGAAACAGGATATAAATAGAATTTCGAGAATACATAGAAATCAAAAGGATAAATCGGAGGTTGTTATGGAACAATACAAAAAAGAGTTTATAGAATTTATGATTGATTGCAACGTACTGAAGTTTGGTGACTTTGTGACAAAGAGTGGAAGAAAGACTCCATTTTTTGTTAACACAGGATTTTACCGTACTGGCTCTCAGTTAAAGAGATTAGGTGAATATTATGCACAGGCAATTCATGACCATTTCGGTTTTGATTTTGATGTATTATTTGGACCTGCCTACAAGGGAATCCCATTAAGTGTTGCTGCAACAATCGCTATTTCAGAAAAGTACGATAAGGATATCCGTTACTGCAGTAACCGTAAGGAAGTAAAGGACCACGGTGATAAGGGAATTCTCCTTGGAAGCCCAATCCAGGATGGAGATAAAGTTATCATTATCGAGGACGTTACTACAGCAGGTACTTCTATTCAGGAGACACTCCCGATTATTAAGGCGCAGGGCGATGTAGAAGTCGGAGGATTAGTTGTTTCTGTTGACCGTATGGAAAGAGGTCAGGGAGAGAAGAGTGCTCTTACAGAAATCAGTGAAAAGTACGGAATGAAGACAACGGCAATCGTTACAATGGAAGAAGTTGTAGAACATCTTTACAACAAACCATACAAAGGAAAAGTCATCATTGATGATAAATTAAAAGCAGCCATTGATGCATACTATGACCAGTATGGAGTAAAGTAATATTCTGACAGGAGATTTGTATGAACGAAAAGATTTTTAAAACATTGGGACAGATTGGTGCTTCAGGAATTGTTGTTGGAATTATCACAGTAATTGTAGGAGTCAGCGTTGGCGTGGTTTCTATTGTCAGTGGAGCACGTGCCCTGAAATTAAAAGGGAAAATAATGATTTAAAAATGGTGGGAACCGGTTTACATACCGGTTCCTTAAAATGTATTATAGGAAATATAAAAGCAAAAAGAATGGAAACGAGAATAACCAGAGTATTTTTCAAATATGCTCTGAGGGAAAAAGGCTGGGAAAGGAATGAATGAAAACAGAAAGAGGTTAGGGTCTCTAAGCCTTTTATTATTGATTTTATATGGCTGTGTCGTAATATATTTTGTCTTATTCAGCGACCGGCTTGGACGAGGGGATGGCTATAGCACATATCGCTATAACTTAGTTCCTTTTGAGGAAATCCGCCGTTTTATTATATACAGGAATTATGTTTCTGCCGGAGCATTTTTACTAAACTTATTTGGCAATCTGCTTGTATTTTTCCCAATAGGTTTTTTAGTTCCGATATGGAGATTGGAGAAAACCGGATGTATCCGGATTATTATATATGCTTTTTTATTCAGCCTTTGCATAGAGACATTACAGCTTATCACAAAGGTTGGTGTGTTTGACGTAGATGATTTGATGATGAATACGGTTGGTGGTCTGATTGGCTGGATCATCTATTGCATTATCAGATTTATTTATCACAAATGGAAGGCAAAGAATAAAAAGAAAGAAGAAGATTAAAAGATGAAAAGTAAGTGAAAGGAAAGGCCAGAGTATGAATACAAGAAATATTTCCTTTTCTGAGAAAAAGGTTTCAAAGAATGCTGTAATTACATTGGTTATGGGGATTATCATTTTAATAGGTTTTGTGATTTTAACAATATTGTCTGTCGTGACCGGTGGAGGACTGAATGTTATTGGGGGATTAATTGGCTGTATCCTCATGATTCTTGCATTTTTTTGTGTCCTCTGGGGCGTAATGAGCTACGATGATGCGAAAACTAGCCAGAAATACAAAATATCAGGAATCTGCATTAATATTGTGGCGATTTTTATTGGAATTACATTTATTATGATGTGATGATAATTATGCAAAAGTATAGAAAGAGAGGATGATAAGACTTATATGGATTATAGAGAGTTATTTAAAGAGAGCAATAAAGAAGTAGAAGAACGTTTTTTATTGACAAGAGAAAGAATTGGAGAGATTGCTGCCGGAGAGAAAAACGGTATGAAGGAACAGGTTCACCGCTATTTTAAGAAGACTGCACAGTTTTTAGAAAAATGTGCGTCAGATTTTTTATGCATTTCTTCTGATGTGTGGAAATCCTGTTCTTTTGAGCAGATGAAGAGTGAAAATGAATTATTCTATCAGGATATTTTACCTCAGAATTACGGAAAGTCTTTTGCGAATCCTGCATTTGCAGTACAGGAATTAGGAGAAGAGTTTGGTCGGATTCTGAGTTTTTTATATACGGAATTACGTTCTGAGAGAGCGTTTGTTTTCGAGCAAAATCTTGAAAAGATTACAATTTTAAATGAACTGTTTTTAGAGATTTACTGTATGTTTGAAGATGAGACAGTAAGTTATAAGCAGATTAAAGATACGATTTACTGGTTTCTCTATGATTATGCCGATGACTGGGCAGGTTATAGAGTAAGGGAGTTAGTTGATCCGGAACTTGATTTTGCAACTTCTATTATTATGGATTCTGATTTAGGAGATTTGCGGTATTTGTATTCTTATGGAGATTATATTTCAGAAGTAGAACTGAAAACTGCAGAATTTTTAAATGGACTTTCAGACGAAGAAATCGAGCAGATTGCAGCGACATTTACAGAAGGGTACCAGAGAGGATTTGAATTAAAGGGAGTCGATGTTTCTAAAAAAGATACAGTAAATATCCGTTATCCAATTGGATTTGAGAGAGTCATTCGTGCAGCAATCAGGCAGTTTGCAGCTATGGGATTGAAGCCGGTTATTTACAGAGAGGCATTAAATACGTTAAATAAGCGACAGAACCTCCGTATTGGATACATTTCCTCTGATCCAAATCCACAGTATGGTTATGACCACCGCTTTGATAATGCGATTTATCTCGATAAGCGTATGGTTGATCGTAAGATAAGCTGTATGAGAAAAGCATATGAGGAGTATGAACAGGAAGCGGCAGGTTTTGCAGGACCAGCATGTTTCGAAGTGTTTGGAGAAGAACCATTTGAGCCGGTCAATAAGCCGGAAAGCTATCGACTGAGTGAGCGTCAGCAGAGCCTTTCTGTAGAATATTCTTCTTTGTCGAATGAACTGTTAAATGAATTTATTAATCAGGAAGAAAGAAGTTTTACGATTATTGCCTATCCAGTTCCATCTATTGGAGAAAAGTTCCCGGAAATTTTTGAGGAAATCCGTAAAGTCAATACGCTGGATAATGAGTTATATAAAGGCATCCAGCAAAATATTATCAATATTCTTGACCAGGCAGAATCCGTACACATCATGGGTCGTGGAAGGAATATGACAAATCTTACCGTTGCTCTTTGTGATTTGAAAGATGCACAGAAAGAGACAAAGTTTGAAAACTGTCTTGCCGATGTAAATATTCCAGTTGGCGAAGTATTTACTTCTCCGAAATTGAAGGGGACAAACGGACTTTTACATGTGACAGAAGTGTATTTAAATGGTCTTTGTTATAAAGATTTAAAGATTACCTTTAAAGATGGTATGGTAGATGACTATGAGTGTGCGAACTTCCCAGATAAAGAGGATGGACGTAAGTTTATCAAGGAGAATCTTTTATACAACAGAGAGACGCTTCCGATGGGAGAGTGTGCGATTGGAACGAATACAACAGCCTATGTAATGGCTGCGAAGTATGGCATCATGGAGAAACTTCCAATTCTTATCGCAGAGAAAATGGGACCGCATATCGCTATTGGCGATACATGCTATTCTTACTGCGAGGATGTCCGTGTGTATAACCCGGATGGCAAAGAAATCGTGGCAAAAGAAAACGAATGTTCCGCCTTTCGAAAAGAAGATCCGAAGAAGGCGTATTTTAATTGTCATACGGATATTACGATTCCTTATGAGGAACTTTCAAGAATTGCAGCAGTTACTGCTCAGACCGTTGAAGTTCCAATTATGAATGATGTAGCAGAGGAACGCGTAGAGATTCCGATTCTGTTAGATGGAAGATTTGTGTTAGAGGGTACGTTGAAGTTAAATGAGCCTTTTGAGGGAAAATAACAGATACAGTAATTAAAGTTATTAGAGTAGTTATTAAGTCGTGCTGAAAAATAATTTTAAATTATTGAAAAAAACAATCTTTGCAGGTTGCAATCAAGTAGTAGTGTGATTTTTGCAAAGATAAGTAAAAATAAAGTGAGGAGATACAATGAAGTTAGTAATCAAAAATGGTCGTGTCATGGACCCGGCTTCGGGAAGAGATGAAGTGACAAATATCTGGGTAGAAGATGAAAAAATTATTGGCTTTGGAGAACATCCAGAATGGGCAGAGGAAGCCGAGGAATTAAACGCTGAAGGATGTGTTGTTGCACCAGGGCTTGTTGATGTTCATGTCCATTTCCGTGACCCAGGCTTTACGTACAAAGAAGACTTAGAAACAGGAAGTCGTGCAGCGTCAGCTGGAGGATTTACGACTGTTGTTTGCATGGCAAATACAAAACCAATTGTAGACACACCAGAAGTCCTTCAGGATATTTTAGAGCGTACAAAGAGCCTTCCAATCCATGTAAAACAGGCCTCAGCGGTTTCAAAAAATTTTGAAGGAAAAGAATTAGTAGACTTTGATGCAATGGTAGAAGCGGGTACCTGCGGATTTACGGACGATGGAATTCCTCTGACCAATGCAGGGTTTATCAAAAAAGCGATGGAAGCGGCAGCAAGAGTCGATATGCCGATTTCACTTCATGAAGAAGACCCTACACTGAATGAAGTAAATGGTGTTAACAAGGGAGTCATTTCTGACAAAATGGGTATTGGCGGAGCACCGGCAATTTCCGAAGATGTGATGGTTGCCAGAGATGTAATGCTTGCCCTTGAGACAGGAGCTAAAGTAGATATTCAGCACATCTCTTCCGGCCGTTCGGTTGACTTAGTTCGCCTTGCAAAGAAGAAAGGCGCGAAAGTATATGCGGAGGCAACCCCACATCATTTTACATTAACAGAAGAAGATGTGCCGAACTATGGAACGATGGCAAAGATGAACCCACCACTTCGTACCGAGTGGGATAGAACAAAGATAATCGAGGGACTGGCAGATGGAACGATTGATATGATTGCAACTGATCATGCTCCTCATGCCATCGAAGAAAAAGAAAGGGAATTTACAAAAGCACCAAGTGGAATCGTCGGATTGGAAACTTCTCTTTCTCTTGGAATTACCAGTCTTGTAAAAAGAGGTTATCTTACAATGATGCAGCTTCTTGAAAAAATGACAGTGAACCCGGCCAGACTTTATAAATTTGACTGTGGAACTTTAGAAGAAGGAAAGGCAGCGGACATTGTAATTTTTGCGCCGGATGAAGTCCGCACTGTAGAATCTTTCGAATCGAAGGCAGAAAATTCTCCATTTCTTGGTGCACAGTTATACGGAAAAGTGAAGTATACCATCTGTGATGGTAAAGTTGTATATCGCGGCTAACAATAATCGTGTCGTTTTTTGGCATATCGTGAGTGTACATCTGAAAAAATTTATGCTAGAATGAAAAAGATATCAGTACAATTCTGGAGGAAGTTATGATTAATCAGTTAGTAAAAGGAATCAAAGAAAAAGACGCACCTATCGTTGTTGGTCTTGACCCAATGCTTTCTTATGTGCCAGAGCATCTTGTAAAGGATGCATTTGCTGCATACGGAGAGACATTAGAAGGTGCCTGCGAAGCAATCTGGCAGTTCAATAAGGGCATTATTGATGCAACTTATGACCTGATTCCGGCAGTGAAGCCACAGGTTGCCATGTATGAGCAGTTTGGTGTTGAGGGAATGAAAGCCTTCAAAAAGACTTGTGACTATGCCAAGAGCAAAGGTCTTGTTATCATCGGAGATATCAAGAGAGGAGACATTGGTTCTACTTCTGAAGCCTATGCGATTGGTCATGTTGGAACTGTAAAGATTGGCGAGCATATATACTCCCCATTTACAGAAGACTTTGTAACCGTAAACCCATATCTCGGTTCTGACGGAGTAAAGCCTTTCTTAAAAGTATGTAAAGAGAATAATAAGGGTGCTTTTATCCTTGTAAAGACATCCAATCCATCCAGCGGAGAATTCCAGGATAGAGAGATCGATGGAAAGCCTCTTTACGAGATTGTTGCCGAGAAGGTAGCAGAATGGGGCGAAGAAGTGATGGGTGAAGATTACAGCTACGTTGGAGCAGTAGTTGGAGCAACATATCCAGAGATGGGAGCAGCCCTTCGTAAGATTATGCCAAAGAACTATATCCTTGTACCAGGATATGGTGCACAGGGTGGAAAAGGTAAGGATTTAGCACCATTCTTTAATGAAGACGGACTTGGAGCTATCGTAAACTCCAGCCGTGGAATTATCTGTGCTTACCAGAAAGACCCTTATAAAGAAAAGTTTAGTCCAGTGGACTATGCAGATGCCAGCCGCCAGGCAGTCCTTGATATGAAGGAAGATTTAAAGAACGCTTTTGTAAAATAAGTAAAATCATTATAAAGGAGAGCAGAACAATGGCTAAAGTAGGTATTGTAATGGGCAGCGATTCAGATATGCCAATCATGGCAAAAGCTGCCGATGTACTCAAGGAACTTGGAATCGACTTTGATATGACAATCATCTCTGCACACAGAGAGCCAGAAGAATTTTTCGCTTACGCAAAAGGCGCAGAAGAAAAAGGTTACAAAGTAATTATCGCTGGAGCTGGAAAGGCAGCACATCTTCCAGGAATGTGTGCCGCAATCTTCCCAATGCCAGTTATTGGTATTCCAATGAAGACATCTGATTTAGGTGGTGTAGATTCTTTGTACTCCATCGTACAGATGCCAACAGGCATTCCAGTAGCAACTGTGGCAATTAACGGTGCAGCCAATGCCGGAATCCTTGCAGCAAAGATGCTTGCAACATCCGATCCCGAACTGTTAGAGAGATTAAAAGCTTACTCTGAAAAGTTAAAGAATCAGGTAGTAGCAAAAGCCGATAAACTTGAAGAGATTGGATACGAAGAGTATTTAAAGCAGATGTAGTATTCGATAAAGGGAAGGAAAGCTATTCGTTGGCGGGGAATTATAATAATTAGTAATAAAAAATATATACAGGATAAAAGAAAGGAGTCTGTCATGGACTATAAGAACGCCGGAGTTGATATTGAAGCTGGATACAAATCAGTAGAATTAATGAAGAAGTATGTGCAGGGAACAATGCGACCAGAGGTACTTACAAACCTCGGTGGATTTTCTGGAGCATTTTCTTTAAAGAAGTTTATGACAATGGAGAATCCTACACTGGTTTCTGGTACAGATGGTGTTGGAACAAAGTTAAAAGTTGCTTTCCTTATGGACAAACATGATACAGTAGGTATCGACTGTGTTGCCATGTGTGTGAACGATATTGCGTGTGCAGGCGGAGAACCATTATTCTTCCTTGACTATATTGCATGTGGCAAAAACTTTCCGGAAAAGATTGCTTCCATCGTAAGCGGTGTTGCAGAAGGATGTAAGCAGTCCGAAGCTGCTCTGATTGGCGGAGAGACAGCGGAAATGCCTGGATTTTATCCGGAAGATGAGTACGATCTTGCTGGATTTGCAGTAGGAATCGTTGACGAAAAAGACCTGATTACAGGTAAAGATATTAAGGCAGGAGATGTCCTTGTAGGAATTGCTTCCTCTGGAATTCACAGTAATGGATACTCTCTTGTTCGTAAAGTATTCCCTATGGAAAAAGAAGCATTAAACGAATACAGAGAAGAACTCGGAAAAACATTAGGAGAAGCTCTCATCACTCCAACAAAGATTTATGTAAAAGCGTTAAAAGCAGTAAAAGAAGCTGGAATCACAATCAAGGGATGCAGTCATATCACAGGTGGCGGATTCTACGAAAATATTCCTAGAATGCTTCCAGAAGGTGCTCGTGCTGTTGTAAAGAAAGACAGCTACGAAGTACCAGCTATTTTCCGTCTCCTTGCAAAAGAAGGCAATATTGCAGAAGAAATGATGTACAATACATACAACATGGGTATCGGTATGATGCTCGCACTTGATCCAAAAGATGCAGAGAAAGCAATTGAGGCATTAAAAGCTGTTGGTGAAGAAGCTTACGTTGTTGGCTCTGTTGAAGCAGGAGAAAAGGGAGTAACATTATGCTAAAAGTTGCAGTTTTAGTATCTGGAGGCGGTACGAATCTGCAGGCAATTCTTGATGCGGCAGACAGTGGAAAGATTACCAATACAGAAATTCGTGTCGTAATCAGTAACAATGAAGGTGCTTACGCATTAGAACGTGCAAAGAACTATGGGACGGAAGCGCTGCTTCTGTCTCCAAAGAGCTTTGAGACAAGAGAAGAGTTTAACCAGAAACTCTTAGAGGCCTTAAAAGAAAGAGACATTGATCTTGTTGTTCTTGCTGGTTATCTTGTCGTTGTACCTCCATGTGTTATCAAAGAATATGAGAACCGGATCATTAATATCCACCCATCCTTAATTCCATCTTTTTGTGGAAAAGGCTGTTATGGTCTTCATGTTCACGAAAAAGCATTGGCACGCGGCGTAAAAGTATCTGGTGCAACCGTTCATTTTGTAGATGAGGGAACCGATACCGGTCCAATCATTATGCAAAAGCCCGTTATGGTAGAACAGGGAGATACACCGGAAGTATTACAGCGCCGCATCATGGAACAGGCAGAATGGAACATCCTTCCAGAAACAATCAATCTGATTGCGAATGGAAAGGTACATGTAGACGGCAGAGTTGTTACAATTGATAAATAGTAATATTTTCAAAATAGAATATAACGGAAGAGACGTAGTGAATTTTCAAAACTAACAATTGTTTTAAGAACAGATATGTTGAGAGTTTTGAGAGTATATTGTACATAAAATGGAGGAAGTCCGATGAAAGTATTAATCGTAGGCAGCGGCGGAAGAGAACACGCAATCGCATGGGCAGTTTCTAAAAGTGCAAAGGCAGATAAGATTTACTGTGCACCGGGTAATGCAGGAATTGAAGAATATGCAGAATGCGTGAACATCGGAGCTATGGAATTTGACAAACTGGTTGCATTTGCAAAAGAAAAAGAAATCGACCTCACAATTATCGGTATGGATGACCCATTAGTAGGCGGTGTTGTAGATGCCTTTGAGGCAGAAGGACTTCGCGTATTTGGTCCAAGAAAGAATGCGGCAATCATCGAAGGTTCCAAAGCATTTTCTAAAGATTTAATGAAAAAATACAACATTCCAACAGCAGGATATGAGAACTTTGATTCTGACGAAGCAGCACTTGCTTACCTTGAAACTGCAAAGTTCCCAATTGTATTAAAAGCAGACGGTCTGGCACTTGGAAAGGGTGTATTAATCTGTAATACATTAGAAGAGGCTAAAGATGGTGTAAAGACCATCATGGAAGATAAGAAGTTCGGCGATGCCGGAAACCGTATGGTTATCGAAGAATTCATGACAGGACGCGAAGTTTCAGTCCTCGCTTTCTGCGATGGAAAGACCATCAAGTGCATGACAAGCGCACAGGATCACAAACGCGCCAAAGACGGTGATCAGGGCTTAAACACGGGTGGAATGGGAACATTTTCTCCAAGTCCGTTCTACACAAAAGAAGTAGAAGAATTCTGTGAGAAATACATTTACCAGCCAACGATGGATGCGATGGCTGCAGAAGGAAGACCATTTGTCGGTATCCTCTTTACAGGTCTGATGCTCACAGAAGACGGTCCGAAAGTACTCGAATACAATGCTCGTTTCGGTGACCCAGAAGCACAGGTTGTTCTTCCTCGTATGACAAATGACATCATCGATGTTATGGAAGCCTGCATTGATGGCCGCTTAGATGAAATCGACCTTCAGTTTGAAGATAACGCAGCTGTTTGTGTTGTTCTTGCTTCTGATGGATATCCAGTATCCTACAAAAAAGGATATGTTATTAACGGACTTGATGAATTTAAGAAACATGACGGATATTACTGCTTCCACGCAGGAACAAAACGTACAGATGAAGGCATCGTTACAAACGGCGGACGAGTACTCGGTGTAACAGCCAAAGGTTCTGATTTAAAAGAAGCAAGAAAGAATGCTTACGCAGCAACTGAGTGGGTAACTTTCGAGAATAAATATATGCGTCATGATATTGGAAAAGCGATTGACGATGTAGAAGCATAAAAATATGCATAGTAACAGAGACTGCAGGGCGAAAGCTGGCAGTCTCTGTCGTTGTTGGGGGAAAGTATGAACTTTAAACAGGGAATCAGAGACGGAATCCCCATCGGACTCGGCTATGCCGCCGTTTCCTTCGCATTCGGGATTCTCGCAGTAGACAAAGACTTAACTGTCAGTGAGGCAGTATTAATCTCACTTACAAACCTGACCTCTGCCGGTCAGTTTGCAGGACTTACAATTATAGCAGAACTTGGAACATTAGTTGAGATGGCTTTGTCCCAGTTCATCATCAACTTAAGATATATGCTGATGGCAATTTCACTATCGCAGAAAGTCGATGACGACTTCAAAGGAATCTGGCGCTGGATTCTCGGCTTTGCCATCACCGATGAAATCTTTGCCGTAGCCATCCAGAATCCGGGCAAAATTAAACGAAACTATTTTATGGGACTTACCATTATTCCAATCATTGGATGGACACTCGGAACATTAGGCGGTGCTTTACTTGGAAACATTTTGCCTGCCATTATCACAAACGCATTAGGCGTTGCACTTTACGGAATGTTTATCGCTGTTGTCGTACCAAAAGCAAGAGATGACAGCCATGTGTTTGTAGCAGTATGTATTGCCGTCGCAATCAGCGTAGCCTTAAAATACATCCCAGCATTTGTCAACCTCTCCGGTGGTTTTGCAATCATTATCTGTACCGTAGTCGCATCCCTCATTGCGGCTGTATTATTCCCAGTGGAGGTGAGCGAAGATGAACTTTAAAATATTTTTACCATACCTGTTAGTGATGGCAATCGTCACTTATTTAATAAGAGCGATTCCACTTGTACTTGTAAAACATAAAATAAAAAATAAATTCTTTAACTCCTTCCTCTACTACATTCCATATACGGTATTAGCTGCGATGACAATTCCTGCAATTTTTACTGCCACAGGAAGCCTTATCTCTGCTATTGCAGGACTGGCGGTTGCTATTATGCTTGCTTATCAGAGAAAGAGCCTGATAGTGGTAGCGGTAGGAGCCTGTGCAGCAGTGTTTATTATAGAAGGAATCATAACCTTGATTTAAATCCTGATTTGCCGCAGGCAAAATAGATGCCCTCTGTGAATGAAATAATCCTTATTTGTGACTTTAGTCGCGGCGGTTTGAACACTCGTATCCAAACCTTGCTCTGAGGCCACAAATAAGGATTATTTCATTCCCAGAGGGCTGTGCTTTGGAAGCTGTCTTTGGATACAGAAGCAAAATCAGAATTTGAAAAAAAGACTTACATATTTCCCAAAGTCGTAGTATAATGTAATATTGTATCTGATAGTGGAGGTTGCAGACAATGTTTTGTGGCATCTGCTATTTATTTTTATAACAATTTTTACGACAGTGATTTTAACTGAAATTACATTTGAGAATATCCAAAAAGTTAGATTTATATTAGAGTGTGTTTGAAAAATCATTCCTGCAATCTGCACGCCCCAATTTGCGGTATATTTTGCATTCGTTCAGTTGACGTAGCCCGCTACGCCGCCCTCATTCAGGCGAAATCTCCCACAAAT
>OLRW01000062.1_pt1 | contig 96763 bp, 89 predicted proteins | sample 1672701 | NCBI WGS metagenome assembly OLRW01 (sample SAMEA3136715, study PRJEB25190) | human gut metagenome | biome: human gut; feature: human-associated habitat; material: faeces | place: Austria | collected 2013
TATTCGTAAATAAAGTCGTTTTATCACAAACAATATTTAATATATTATCATTTTGTCCCGAATCAGGACTTACAGTAATAAAAGATTTTTTCATATAATATTAAATTACATTAATCAGTATAACTAAATTATCTTGTGTACCAGTTGTTTTAATAAATATAGCTATCTTTATACCCCCAGTAGTAGAAGCATCACGCGCAGAATTTATCTTTGCAACAATTTCATTAAGCTTAGCAGGAGTTATATCTATAATAGATAATACTGTACCTTCATCTTCAGAATTAGGAACAACCTTTGTAGTAAATCCATTTAAAGTTATATTACCTAAAGACTGACCATCAGAAGTAAGATCTATAGAACTAATCACAGGATTATTAAATTCAACTTGTAAGCTAGATACATTTTTAATAATAAATAGATGCCTTGAGCTTAATATAAAATTAGTAAATTTTACATCAAACATCAAAACTGTAATAGCACCCTCATGAGTTAATTTATAAGGTTCTTGTATATTGGCATTAGAAAATATATATCCACAATCAATATAAATATAAGGATTAGGATCTTGTTCTATTGATACAGATTTAGTAATACCCCCCCCCTCAACCTTAAATGTAGCATATCTACTAGCATAATTCTCATTTTTATCAGCATTAACAAGTAAAGTTCCATTATTTTGACCTGTATCTGGAGTAACTGTTATAAAAGCTTTATCCATAATTATATGTTAATTTTTAATTTTTGAAAATTGTCTCATAAATTCACAAATTTGAGTAGCATAAGCATCTACAACATATTCAATATCATTCGCATAATCTTCATTAGCTTGAACAAATAAACAGTGAACATACTCATGCCAAAACGTTTGAGTTCTTATAGAACTAGGAATATCTTTACTTCTATCTCTAAGGATAATATAGATTAAACCAAGAACGTGATCAGAAACTCCATATTGTATTCCTTGAGTAGATTGATAAGAAACCTCAGTCATATTATAGACTCTATAGATAACTGAACCAACCTTAAAACTCTTAGGATAATCAGTATTATATTCCCAATCAAAAGTAGAATCATCCCACCAATGAGTAAATAAGAAACTCAAATGAGCCATTGCAATATTATCAAGATGAGCTTTTTTGCTATTTGGAAATTCGGCATTTAAATTAAGCTCATAAGCAACAATAATAAAGAATGCTCTAACAAGTTCTCTAAGAGATGCAGTTGAATCTAAAGCATCATTGATTTGTATGATACGTTTATCAAAATCAATTTCAGTAGTTTTGACATTAGCGTGTTTAGCTATATAATCAAAAGAACCAATCTTAAAACTGACAGATGTTACTTTCTCATTTAAATCAGTAGGAAGAAAAGGATTAAGAAAAACTGTTTTCATATTAGAATCAATAAAGTTAGAAACATAACATTAAGACCAATAGAAACACCACCGATCTTAGTCCACTTAGCAGAACGACGCATATACTTCTTAAGATCTTTAATCATATCTTTATTACTCTTTTCTAGTTCAACAATAGATTGCTTATAAACGTTCGCTTGATTCGTAAGAGTATAAAGAATATATTTCAAACCATCAATAAGAGTATCTTGCTTAATAATAATGCTCTTTAAAGATTTACATAAAGCTGCATCATATTCACCTTGTTTAAGAAGAATTGCAATTTTACGATTATCTTCAAGAGTATATGTAATAACAGTATCTTTAAAGACTTTCAATTCTCTGCCGTATATATCGAGCGATGCTATCATCAGAAACAACATAAACATCAGAGAAGTTCTTAATATCTGTTTCATATTTAATTATAGTTTTATTTGTATTAGCTTTGAGACTATCTATAAGACGTTCTTGTTTTATAGCGTAATTCTCCAAAGCAGAAATAACCCTACCAAGAGAATCCAAAGTATGATAAGAAATATCGGTTGTCGGTATTCGTTCTTCTTCATTACATTGAATAATATTAGTAAAACATAGAGCTAAAAAAAGGAGTGCTATCAACACTCCTTTAAAATCTATTTTCATAATTTGAACTCTTTAATATTAGTAAGAGTATAAGTAAAAGAATTACCATATAAATCTTTAGCCTTATTTACCAATGGCATAAATTTATCTTCATAATCTCTAACAGATTCAAAAACTTGACAACCAGCAGAATAAAGACCGATAGTACGAATAATTTTCCACTTAGAAGCACGATGTATATTAATACCAGCCATCTCGTAACTAATACGACCAGATAAATCAAGTTTATTATCTCGGTTATTATCACGATAAAGTGGAAGAGGTTTAACTTGAACAAGTGCAGGATAATCGCCTTTATGCTTTCCAATTTTAAAGGCATTTCTAAATTGACCTTCTTTTAAAATAGCACAACCTTTAGAATTTATAGGTTTAATCAGATTTAAATCAGAAGGATCAGTAGTTATTGAAAACCAATCATAAGTCCATTTACCATTCATCTTAGGATTGGCATCATTAACTTTGTAGAATACAAGAAGAAGATCATTAAATGTACCTGTATCAACAGTATTACATCTAATACCCCAAATGTTCAGATTGTAGTTACCTTTATCAAAGATAGCAAAGTCATGAACTTTAGCAATCTTACGAAGAACATCAATATTAGTCTTAGCTATGACGTCGTCATAAGTAACTAAAGCATTCGTTAATTCACTCATAGTTTACTTGATATTATAGTTAAACAAATTGGTATTAGCTTTACGTTCTTTATTTAATTGAGCAAGTCTATAATCACAAATGGCTTTAACCTCAGCTTTAAGATATTTAATATCAACAAAAGTAACAACCTCTTCATGTGGCATATCATCAGGAATCAAAGGATTCTCAATAGTCCTAATATGACAAAGCATATTACCAAGACATTTAAACCCCCATTGTTCAATCAGATAATCATACATACTTAATTGAAGAGAATAATGAATACCAGTAGAATCCTGTAAATGATTTATAGGAAACAACATAGTTTCATTAGTAACAATGTACTTATCCAAGTCAATAGTACCATCTGCTTTCTTAGCCCAATATCCACCTTCAAATCGAATAGGTGCTTTATTAGTTTTCCAATCAAGAATAAAGAACTCATCCCCTTTAACAAATAAAATATCAACAAGACCTGAAATCAAATATTCTGGATGATAAACACCAATCTCAGCATAGATCTCAAATCCCATAGAAGTCATATCCTTAATAAACTCGTAAATTTGAGGATACCTATCAGCAATACCAACAACTCGAAAATAATCGAGATCGAGTCTGCCATAACTATGAGTTCTTATAATATCATCTACTGTATAAATACGACCATCGATAAAACCATTCGCATTTAAATAGTAGTTGTTACATCTTTTCACGCATTGTTCTAGGAAATTATGCTTTTCAGTTCCCTTAGCACAAGCCTTTTCAGTTTCAATCTTCCATTCAGCAAGAATCTGTTTAACAGTCTTACCTCTATATCGAATATATTTACTATAATTTCTATGAGTAGGAGGAACAGGACGACTACCAATATTAGCACAAGCTTCAGCAATAGCTTTCCAATCCTTTTGTTCTACAAACTTACCAATAATAGTAGTAGTAGATATATACTCTCTATCAAGAGCGTCAGTATATTTATGCTTTTCCTCGTCGAAGAAGATCGGCAAGTCTCTGGGTATAATCTGCGTCATAAGCTGCTTTATCAGTAAGTTTAAGGAATAGCTTCTTTCGTAATCGTTCATAGAACGCTTTGTGACGTTCTTTCATATATTCATATGGTAAAGAAGTCATCTTATTAAAATCAAAACCACATTCAGCATAAATATCGTAAGTTTCAGGATGAATCCAATGTTTACCAAAGGAAGGTATTTCAATCTCTCTATCCACACGTTGTATTGCAGTAAGAATAGACATCCACTGACTATCTGCAATATCATTTAGAAAACGTTCAAAATCTTCTTTATTACGAATAAATGTAAGAAAGTCTCTACACCAAATCTGTTCGGGAGTATAACGTTCAATAAAATGACGACCTTTTTTGGTCTTATAATACATCTTAGTAGGTTCCTTTCTTTTACGATCTACAACTGCAACCATTCTCTCATAAAGTCTCGTGACTTGAAGAGGAAATAACCTAGCGCCTTTAGCCATAACAGAATTGAATTAATAAATCACACCACCAATTTGATTAAGAGAAATAAGATTACATTCCCAAAATTCAACTTTACCATCTTCACCAACAATAAGCTTACTACGATCTTTAAGACCCGGACGATTTTCGACAACTCTAAAGTTATCATCACCACCAAGAACATCAATAAGCTTTTTGTCAAGATTTTTAATCTTATGACTTAGAGGTACACCTTTGCCACCATAAGACATATCAAGAACAACTTCACGTCCAAGCATATACGGCGGAATATTGTCAGGAATAGCAATACAATAAGTAGCTTTAGGAACTTCTCTATCGACTTTCATAACATCAGTTACTTCAAGCGGAGACATCTTATATTGATTTGCAATAATAACTCGACCTTCGCTAACCTTAATATTACAAAGAGAACCCGGCGCAACACAAGCTGTTTTAAGATTATTCTTATCAGCTTTAATAGCTTCGATTTTAGTTTGAATTGAATCCATAGTTTAAATAATTTACTTTATAAGATAATCAATGTTAATAGGCACAATCTCATAACCTCTACAAAGACCTGCGTCAGTATAAAAGGTAATATTATACAACATTAACGTAGCACTAACTGTAACAGTGTACATAGTAGGTTTAAAAGGAGGACGGTCTTCAAAAGGGCAAATGACAGAAACGGAAAATCTTTATCCAACACGTCCTCAATATGAAACAAAGTATAAAATGAGAGTAACAGAATTACCATTAATAATAGTGGGAGTACCAACAATAGCAGCGATGTCTTCAGTTACAGCAGTAGTCAGTACTCCCGACTTCATTATGAGTAAAGGTCACTCACAAAGATATGAATAAATTAGATATTACAAGGGATTACTTGAATATCTTTTTCTAAACCTTATATTTTTCTGTTTCAAAGGCAGTATTCAATAGAAATCTCAATAGTACTAGCGTTTTCACCCGGATTTGCAGCCACGCACGCAGTGCCTTGTTCTTCTAAATGCTTCGAATCAATATGCAAAGCATTCGCAGTACTACCACATTCATACCTTTGTCTATATACACGCACGCACGTGTGCGCTATGCAGAGTTTTGCGATATATATAAAGATATATATAAAGATTACCAAAGGTAATATCAATGACAGTATTACTACTTCAAATTCGTCCGTCCGTAATATGTATTTTAATTATATTCAAATAAACCTCTTATCACCCACCAATACTCACCTACTCATATCCCCTCTTATTACCCCCTATAGTCCCCCTCTTTTCTCCCCTTTTCTCTCCCTCTCTTTTCCTCCCTCTTCTCTCCTTTACAAAGCACCCCGAAGCTACTTAAAATAGCTTTAAATATAATAGTATTACCTTTAGTAAGTATATGCCCTTCTAAGTTCCTTTAAGTATCTTTAGTAATACTTAGAGTAACATTAAGTAAACTTAGAGTATATATAGGAGTTCCACCCCGCTCAATGCAAAATGTAACAAAGCTACGAAAAGCATCTGTAATACTTAGAGTAACAATACTATCTTGAATAGCTTTGCAACTACCAACTCTAGGAGCTTTGTAACGATCAGCAGACCCCAGTAGGGAAGAAGGACTGGTGACGCGCGGAACATCCGCATCATTACCCGTATTATCAGAGTTGGTATAAGCATCTTCAATATATTTTGAATAAGCATGAGTAAGATTCATAAGTTTTGCAGTGGTAGAAGTATCTTTAGTAATACTAGAATAACCATGAGTAATAGCAAAATGTTGCTCCCTTCCACACCTATTTCCCTACTGGGGATTGCAAGGCTCATCAAAGTTATTATAAATACCGGTAGTATTAATACTATTACTACTTAGAGTAACTCTGATATTACTTGTAATATTATCTGTAATAGAATCAACGTTACCACATTTCGGCTTACATTTTTGGCAAATTATACACTGAATTTTGATAATGCTTATGCTGATTGTCTTAATGTTACTCTAATTAATTTTAAAGCTAATGCCAATTATATTAAGTATGCTTTTAGTATTACTCAAATTATTTTGAATATAAGTAAGGCTTCTTATTTAATTCACATTGCAAACTCTAATATTCGGATTTGTACACAGAGTAATTTAAGTGCTTATTCTAATTCTTTTGATATTGCAATTGCTTAAGGAACTTTGAATATAAGCAGGGCAGCTAATTTAATTCATTTTGCAATTTCTATTACATAGGCTCGTCTTTACCAATCTTCTATTATTAATTCTAAAGCATTTTCTAACACTATTACTATTCAATTTTCTATTGGCTTTAATGACACTGTTGTTCGACTTTATACCGACTATGAGAGTTTGTGTGCGGGAACTTATTTTATTGCAATTTATTGCGGATATTCTCTGGATTTTATTATTGGTTATTTTAAGGCTTTTAGTAATGCGATTTTTAATTTTGATTCTTATGGAGTTTCTATTGATTTTAGTGACGATAATTCTAAGACTTCTGTTAGCTCTATTGTATGGTTTATTCTCATGATTCTTTTATTGCAAATTCTAAAACATTTTCTATTGTTATTACAATTATTAATTCTAAGACTTTTAGTGACTCTGTTGCTTGGTTTTATATCGATTGTGAGAGGCTATTTACGGGGACCTCCTTATACGACAGCACCCCCTTGTAATGCTTGGGGGAATGCCCCCGTCGATGATTCATGAGGAATGATTTTCCGAATTGGAACTGCAATTTTCCATAGAGATGTTGCAGTTATAATTTCTATTACCTCACGACTATCTCCGCTTGATAGCATGGATTTAATTAAAATAAATATTAATTTTGAACCTCACGATGCTAAGGTGAATCGTATCTATCTTATGAATACAATGATTAATGCTCCTGAAGTTAAGAAGATGAATGCAATCGTATTGAATGCAATTGCTGTTCTTAAAGACACTGAGGATTATCAAGATCGTTATCTGATTGATTGCAATGATCTAGAAGGTAATACTATTGAACGCTTGTTCATTGGTAAGAAGATCTTTGATAAGATTGATGGTCTTGTTGGTAAGATCATTGATGTAGTCTATAAAGATTGCATTGCTGATGTTACTCAGTATATTGATGATGAAGACATCAATGAAGAGGTGAAGTTTCACACGACTACACACAAGCAAGTGGTTGATGTTGTTAAGACTAATGATATTAACTTGTTGATTGCTTGTGCTAAGCATGGTATTAAGGATATGTATAATGAATTAAAAGAGTTAAACAAATGAGAGTATTAAAGACGTTATTGAAGTGCATCATCATATTGGTGGTGCTCTTCTTATTATCAGCTGCTGAGAGTTTAGCTGATTGGTTTGCATCAGTTATTGATGGTGATGTATTTATTGGTTGCATTATTGGTGCAATTATTGCAATTGTTGTGCTATCTATTATTAAACCTGATAAATTCAATTAAGCTATGAGTGATTACTATGAAGTTAATGGTGAAGATTCTATCGAGATTAATCCTTTTACTGAGGCATTATTAGATGAATTAGAATCTTAATGTGTTAAGAGTAGTGCTATTAGTGCTACTCTTATTTTTTTTAGACCCTACAAACTCCGTCTAATCAACACGACTAAACCCCTTATTGTAATTGGCGGTCGTGGTGATCGTCCTAGAAATTCTAATACTTAAAGTTATGGCAGATGAATTAAAGAATCCAATGAGACGTTCAGTTATCGGTGAAATTATCTCTATTAAAGAGATCAACAAAGACGACTTTGAAGAAGGTAAATTTCGGCATGATTGTCGGATTGTTCGTGTTGATCCTCTGAATGGTGCTCCACTTGTTGATGTTTACATCACTAATGATCAGTATGACAAATACGGTCTTAATGCGATTATATTCGCAGGTAATGTTGTGAACTTCAGCATTGATGAGAATATTGCAAATGAGACCGGTTATATCGACCCTGATACCAAGGAATGGACGTATCATACAAAGACATTCAACAGCTTTGCAGGTGCTGACAATGTTGGTAGCTTAGGTCTTATCGGTGTATTCGGTAAACTTGGTGTTGGTGCGGATATTGTTTCCGGTTTCATCAAGAACATCGAGACAGCTCGTAAGCAACGTGAAGCTATTGCTAAGCCTAAAGCGGTTGAAGCTGTTGCTACTGAACAAGCAGAAGAAGTTGCGTAAATTCCGTGAGGTGGTGCTGAGTATACTCTCAGTGCTGCCTCTTCTTTTTGTTACTTAATTAATCCGACTAATGATCATGAAATTACACGTTATTTATAAAGGTCAAACTGTTGATATTTCTTATGATTTACTTTACATCAATACTGATGAAGTGAATATAAGATTCTCTAATTCAAATGCACAGAGTTGTAAATTTTTAACACAATATCTTGAAGCTAATCTTCTTGATTACGTTCTTAAAGATAGAGAAGACTATAAGGAGATTGTCACACTTCCGGATATATTTACACTTACTCTAAGTACAAAAGGTACATATCGTTCTCCGGTTATTAAAGATAATTTCTATGATGCTATTATTAAACGCAATAATGACATCGAGTTAACTCATAATACTATTAGAGAATTTAAGCGTAATGTTAAGATAATTGATGCTAAGCTTGCTGATATGCAAGATAATTTAAGTAAATCTGAATATGCTCGAGGCATTGATAATATTACTAAAGAAATACTTGAATTTAAACGCTGTAAACAGCTTGAAGCCTTAGCATTAACAGAAGAACATTTTGATGTTTCACGTGAAACAATACCGACAGTTGAGACGTTGGAAGTGGTTTACGAAGTATCGACGTTGTTCAAACTTGAAGACTTTACGAAGCTTCTATATATTTACAAGTATTTGAAAGATCAATCGAAATTGTCTAAGAAATATCAGAAGGTATATGATACATTAGACAAATTAGAGAAGTATATGTACCCGAAATATGTTAAAGAAGTTGAAGCATTAGGACAGAATTTATTTGCTGAATTGCAAGAGAAAGCTGCGAAATGGGCGAAGTATGAACCGAATATTAGTGAGTGGATACGGGAAAAATGTAGACAACTTGGATTTGAGGTTAAGAGTGAGAATAGGGAGTAGAAATGGCGTTTAGCAACATCCCCACAACCATTCATAACAGCGTCTTCAAAATGTCTTCAAAAATCACGATGCGACTTCTAAGTATTGCAAATTAAAATCAAAATGTCGCAAGCCGTGAACCAAAAGCAATAAAAAGTTTTGAATTAGCATTAGAATGTATGCAATTAAAATCTGCAAAGTATTAGCACTATTTGCAAATTAAATGCAGAATGCTAAATTCAGAGCAATGCAATATGCAAAGAATTTTGAATTAGAATCAGAAAAGATGCAATTAAAAGCCTAGAATTTATATGCAAAGCATTAGCACTAGATTCAAAATTAATTCAAATAGTTTTAAAATCTCAACCTTGAATATCAGAATTATTTAAATTAGAATCAGAATGAGTATTCGCAAAACTCTTAATATTTACAATTGTATCAATGTTATATTCAGTATAATTAATGCAGAATAAAACAATTTGAATACAATTAAGAGTATTGAGTATAGAGTATGCAGTATTCAGTGTGCTATTAAATGCTTTAGAAATATTCGCAGAAATATTCGCAATAAATCCTAAGCATATTCAAAACAATTCACATTAACATTCCAAATATCAAAATACTTCGAATTAGCATCAATATGATTTGAAGTAAACTTAGATATTTTTAGATTAATTATTTAAGCTTTATAACTAATACTATATCTCATTGAATTTGTAGTATTAGTTTCATTTAAAACATTAAGCGTATGGTAGTATATATTAAAGACCGAATAACAGATGAAGTCATAGCAGTAACTTATGATGTATTCGTAGTATATGGAAATGAATTAATATTCACTAAACAGAAAGCAACAAAAGCTATTGCAAATAGTTTAAGTGATTCAATATTATTCTTAGTACATAGAGAAGCAAAGCACTTTATCTCGTATTCAGCAGAAATTGATCAATCAATTGTAACATTAAATAAGAATTTAATTGCAGTTGCAATGGACAGTGGAAACAAAGAGTATGAGATAAATCACTTAGAGTATAAAAACCAATTAGAACAATGGAAACATGACATCGAGAACTCTAAGAATAGTTGTAACTGATATTGAAGCAGAATGGTTAGTTCCAATAACAGCATCAATATCATGGGTAGATTACCAATTAGTTCTTAAATTAACATCGTTACGAACAAGACACGGGGTACAAGAGTTTCTTAGAAGAAACAACATACCTGTAACAGAATTCGTAGATGAAAAAGAATTAATAGTAGATCCGAGTGAATTACAAGAAGTATCTATAAAAGAATCCAATATAACAACAAAGGAGCTTTTAGAGAGACTGAATGACGATGAGTATTAATCTTAATATTATCAATAATGGTTATAAGATTAACTATAGTATGCGTAAGGCATAATGTGACAATGGAAATATTGTGTCACAGAGATACCGAATGTATAGTATCAGATAAAACAATAGAAATAAAAGCAACATCAGATAAAGTAAGAAATAAAATCAAAGATTTTTGTAAATTCGCAAGAATAAGTGTAAAAGAATATCCAATTATTCATAAACTTGTAATATCAAGAGAATCAAAGAAGATATTCGTAAAGACTTTTAACAATCGGTAGAGCTTTCCAATCCCCAATAGGGAACAAGGACTGGAAGGAGCAGCATTTAGCATCCCTATAGTAATAACTTTAGAAATGGAAGATTATTTTACAACAGAAGAAATAGTAGGAGCATTAGTATTCATATTTTTAGCAATTGTACCTCCATTAATATTGGAGTATCGAGAGAAACATCGTAAATAATTTAATAATTCATTCATCATTACCACTATGAGAAAGAAACTTCTCACAACCAAAGAAATTAAAAGATATATCAAGACACATGATACGATAGAAGAAGTATTGTATTGCTTAGTGTTTTTCTTAGTACCATTTGTATTTTACTTAGCAGCACATTTCAAATATCTATTTGACTATGTGAATGATGATGAACTTCAAGTGTACTTAGAAGCTGAAAAGAGATATTCAGCAGCAACAAGAATATGGTTATTGGCAATAATAGCAATACTCTTAGTAATACTGATAGTAAAGATTTGACCGCCATATATTGAGAATGAGCCTTTGTTTAATGGAGATGACCTCTCGGTTGTCTCCATATAATTAAGGTCACAGAAGGCAAATTCAAACGTTTTAAATGACATTTTCAAGTCTGACTTCCGGTATGGTAAAATCGGTTATAAATAAAAGTAAACGCAAAATTTTATGTTTGTAATAGTAGCATCAAGTGCAAAATCAGATATTGAATCAAAGGAATGTGTATGTTTAGCTAAAGTAGACAAAATAGAAACATACTTTGATAAAACAAGAGTTACATTTGCATCATTAGACGCAAAGAATGATGCAGAATATGAATTAGAAGGAGCAGATATAAACTATGAATTTGTGATTTCATTAACATTAGAATTTAAACAAACACAAATAATCGCAATAATGCCTTAAAAGATGTATATACAAATAAAATCAAAATTATGTACAACATCAGTAATAACTGTTGTATCTGTGAAAGAAAAAGATCTCAATGAGGTAGAAATAAAATTCAAAGATAAAGAAGCATTAAAGTTAGCAAGACTAAACTTATCTAACGTAGGTTTAACTGTATCCGAACGTGCGTTTAGAAGAATGAGAATAAAAGGATACAAACAGTTATTAATTAAATAAATTGTAATTATGGAAATACAAGTAGCACAAGTGAACAAAGCAACCATTAAGGATGTTATTAGTATTCGTAGCAATGATGCTAATAGCGCAGTAGTTGTATTTAAAGATGCAGCAGCATTTAATACAGCTAAAAAGATATTATCATCAGCTAAGATGAAGTTTACGCCATTACATGTAACACCAATGATGTATCTACCACAGGGTACTGCATTGCTTGTAACAGTATGAGTATATGGAATATTCTAAAAAGTTTCTATCTCAATTTAAAGTAGATGCAACAAACTATACGTATGTGCCAGTTGATAATCAACCACACGTAGTACCACTTATAAGAAAAGGTACAACAAAAAAGTTTGAAGCATTGGTATATGCAGAAGAATCATCTTTACGAGCATTCCAATGTGCAGCAATACAATGTGATTTAAAGTTATTACAAGATTGTCAAGGGTGTCGATGTTTGCCGGGTGGACGTAAAGATGGAAAAGCCGTAGTATTTAAAATAGAATATATTTATCAAGTGCATGAACAGTGATATATTTAAACCTAGCTTGCTTCCAGATAAGGACAAGACCGAGTTTGTAAAGCAAGTGCAGCAAGAGTATAAGCACATAGGTTCAATAAAATATAGACCGGGTTCAACATTATGGCAATTTAACACAGAAACGGAAGAATTAAAATCCGTAAAAGTAACAGTTAAAGAGCAATTAGTATGGACGTCTAAAGGTAATTGTACTAAAAAGACACGTAGCGTCATTTACGAGGACAAATGCGTTTACGTGCAGGCGTTAAATAGAAAGAACGCTGAAAAGAAGATCCTCAGATTTATTAACAATGTAATTAGAAAAAGACAAGAAAATCAATGATTGTACATTTTATTATTTTATGATTTACAGTAGCATTACTAATTGTATTAGTTATGTTTTTAGTGGATTCAATAGGTTATATGTATTATCACCTAATGGAAATGGTTTGGTACGTTCAAATGATGATAGCATTAGTGTTATCATTATTCATTTTAGGTGGAATAGTATTAATTGCATTCGCACTTGAATCATTTTGTTCAGTTGTAGGTCTATTGCAAGACGTATCTGTAACTGCATTATCACCGAGATAAGTGTTTGATTATTAGGTTAAGTCAAAATTAATGCTTATCTTTGTGGGCTTTATGATGTTTGAGTTTCAAACGTAGTTATTAATCTATTTATTAATCTTTCTTATTATATGGCGAAAAAGGAAAATCTAAAGACATTTGTTATTCAACAAAGTGATATTAATAAGGCTATTAATTATCACTTAGATAAAGGCGGTAAAGATCATAGATATCTTGCTGATTGTTTAGAGCGTGAAATGTTTTACAGTTATTGCTGGGAAACTATTCATCGTTCTGTTCGTCCGTGGGATGGCTTTCGAAAGATATTAAATACTGTTGTTGATAGTTTGTTTTGTGATATGCCTTCGATTACAATTAAAACAATTGCAATTGACGGTGCTATTACGTTCCGAACTGCTCAATGTAATGGCGTGAGATAATGAGTGGTAAATGCAGTAATTGCGAATCTAGACAGCGTAGGGGTAATGATCCTCGTTGTCTAGTTTGTATTTATTTCAATCCTGCAATATTTAATAAAGGTTTTACTAATGTTAAATCACAGCATTTTATTACTAAAGTTAAGAAAGCAATTGAAGATGCTAAAGTCTTCCGAGATAAGGCTAAGATTGCTGATTTACAATTTAAAGTTAAAGATGTTGATGAAATTCTTAATTCAAATAATAATTCTCGTACATTTCAAGAGATATTTGATGATAAGAAAGAGCATTGGCAAAAACTTGGACTTAATGTTGCAGATATATGTGGATTTAAAGATGCACATAAAGAAGTTTCTGAAGTTCATGAAAGTGATAAAGGTAATTTCTATTTTACATTTCCATGTTCTATAAGACTTAGAAATAAATATGTTCGCATTTATGGAACTGATATTTCGACGAGAGCTGCTATTGAAAAGATGTACCCTGATACTGATTATGTTCAATATGATTCTGTAGAATGGAATACTCCTAATAAATATACTCGTCGTAAACCTTGTGATTGTTATACAGAATGGATATAGAAAAAGCTTTTGAGAGTATTCAAAATAATCTCATTGTTACTAGAGAACGTGATCATTGTATTACTCAAGTTTGTCCTTGTTGTGGTAAGTATAAGTTTAATGTCGATCCTAGCAATGTTATGGGTAATTGCCTAGATTGTGGATATACTGTTATGAATAACAGAGGTACTATTGATAGATTCAAAGGACAAGGTGTATTTGCACTATCTCGTGGTGCTAAAGGTGGTATCTTTTTAATTATTGAAGGCAGATGGGAAGCCGCAATTGAAACACTACCTAAAGCTGTTGCAAATGCGTTTGATTGTACGATTAATGAACTTGATTATTGTATTCTTCATTCTGTTAAAGATGATAAAGTAGTTACTATTGATTTTAAAGGTATGCTCTAAGTTCCGCCCCGTTCCAGTCCTATCTCCCTACTGGGGTCTGGAAATGCTACGTGGAGTGATGCTAATACTAAAGTATATATTATGACTGAAATAGACTTTGTTGTTGGTGATAGAGTTGTTACCTCTAGGGGAATCTATGGTACTATTGTATCTATTGATGAGAGTGCTGATACTTCTCAAGTTAATATTGGTAGCAAAACTGTCACTCTGTATAATAATCAGTTATGGTCGGTTAAGAATCGAATTTCTGTTGTTTGTTATTATACAGATGGTTATGAAAATTATAATAGGCTTGTTACACTTCCTAAACAGTTTAAACTATATGACTTTACTAAGCCATTAGATAATGAATTGTTGGATTATTGTAAAAAGGCTATTACTAAAAGTGTTAAAGGTATTTTTACGATTACGAAAATTGAAATTTAAATATGAAAGCAAATCTTACTTATTCTCTTATCTCTGCTGATTTAAAGCAAGGAATGTATTTGTTGATCAATGATCATCTTGGTTATGTTAGTCGTATGAATGGCGATGAAGTGATTATTTCGTTTTATTTCGAAGACGGTAAAGTCATTAAGCTTGCTAAGCAAACTATGACTCGTGAAGATGCTATTCGTACTTATGGCGAATCTGTGATCAAGTTGATTGCAATTGTTGATGGGAATCCTATTTCCATTAATCATCAGAATTATAAGAAGATTTTTACTCCTATGCTTACATTTGCTAAAGGTACAGAAGAATCTTATATTGGTGAATTTATTCGTACTAAAGAAGGTCGTAATCCTCTATACGGTGAAGTATCTCCGGTTTATTCTATGCTTAAAAGTGGTGATACTGTCACTATTACAAGTCTTGAAGTTGTTGACCGTTACAGTTTATATGATTCTACTAAAAGACTTGTTAAAGTTAAAGAAAAGAAATCCGGTTCTAAGTTCTTAGTTACTCGTATTGATGATGAGAAAGAAGAACTTCTTGTTAATCGTAACGATGTAACTCTTGGTGAAAAAGATAAATATGATTTATTTAATGTTATGAATTTTGATGCGTTAAAGAATCTTGTTGCAAGTGGTGAAGCAAAGACTGTTGAAGCTAAAGGTAAAACAAAATCTGAAGCTAATTCTAATGGTAATGCTTTTTATCGTTTGCATAAGAGCAAATGGAAAGCTACTTATAGTAAACTTGAAGGTCAAGATCATTATCAGTGGCTTGCTGTTCGTGAAGAAGATGAAGCAAACAATGAAGCTAAACTCGTTGTTCCTATCTCTGTTCCTATTACAAACATTCCGAAACATCAATTTAGTGGTTTCGATAATGAGTATTGGATTCCGGGTACAATTCGTGAAATGAATCAAGCTAAGGCTGATCTCAAGAATTTTGTTCCTTTTAGAGAAGGTCTTCCGATCTTTGGTAAACTTACTACTACTGTTCTTAATGGTAAAGAGTTTACTTATTTTCTTCTTGATAACATTAAACAAGAATCTGTTAATCACTACATCTTTAAGCATCGGGATATTACCGAGGAACGCCGGAGTGAATTAACCATTAAGAAGCTGCCTACGCTTTAATACAAGCTCGTAGAGGCATTTTTGTATTGAAATAAACTAATTGGTTCACTTTAATACAAAGTGTCTCTATGGGTCTAAAATGAGCCAAAATGAGGATAGTTAAAATTGAAGTGCCTGTTTATAGGTATGCTGAACTTAGTGATAGTGCTAAAGAAGCTGCTAAAAGTAATATTCTTAGTATTACACGTAATGCTCAAGATTTTACTGATTCTGTTAAGCATACTCTTGATGTTTTAGGTGTTGAAGAATCTGAGGTTTATTATAGTCTTGGTAATTGTCAAGGAGATGGTCTTTGTTTCACTGGTCGTATTACATGGAATAAAGCTATGGAGATTTCCTATATTAAGAATAGTGTTGATAAGTTAGATAAAGTCTTTGTTGCTTGTTGTGAAGATTGTGTTTATTCTATTAATTTTTATAAATTTAATAGAATGTATAATTATTGTCATACAGTTACCGTTGAATTTGAAGATAGTAGTTGGATGCACTCTGTAGATTTTACTAAGCTTAAAGATATATTTCTTAATTGGTATGAAGCTCTTTGTACTAAGTTTGAAAAACAAGGTTATAAATGGTTTTATGAGATTAGTGAAGAAGATGTTGCTGAGTATTGTAATAATAACGATATAGAATTTACAGCTGATGGAAACGTCTTTATTGAACCTACTTAAACCTTATGAAGATATTAGTATTGCTTTTCAACGTTATCTTCTCCAAGTCACTAATGGTAGTGGTAATTTTATTGAATTTGCTACTACGTTATCTTGGCGTATGCAATTGGGGATGGTTCTGGAGTTTCTCGATATTGTTTATGATGTCACAATTTCTATATTCCCTAACGGAGGAGCTGTTATCAAAAGTATTAACGGAAGACAAATGGTTGCTGATGTGTATACAACTACTGAACCTGTCCATCCGCTTGTTCGTTATTACAATACTATTAATGTTGCTTGTAAATACATTTTAAAACCCTTTTAAATTATGGATACTACAGATAAACCTAAAATAAAAATTAAAGCTGTAGGAGATACTGTATCTGGTATAGTTTATGTAACTGAAAAAGGTTCTTATCTTATAGATGTGAATTTTAGAGGTTATAATGATAAACATCCTGATTGTTCTACTATGGATTTACATGCTTGTTGTCCTAATGAACCTGATGGTGAACCTGATTATCGTCTTAAATCTGAAAGATTTGTTGTTGTAGATGAGTTCTGATTTTAATAAAGATGCACTACTTAGGTCTGCCAAACGTATTAATGTTTCTTATTTTAAAGAACAACAAGAAGATGCTATTAATGCTATTTGGCAATGGTGGCAATCACAATCCATAAGTTTTACTCTTAGTGGTTATGCCGGTACTGGTAAAACTTTTATCATGCGTCATCTTGTACGTTATTTGATAGTTGAAAAGGTTTGTGTTACAGCTCCAACTCATAAAGCTCTTCGAGTTCTTGAAAATAGTTCCGGTAAGAAAGGTATGACCATTCAATCTCTATGTGGTCTTAGACCTGATGTAGATATTGAAGATTATAACATTGAGAATCCTTCTTTTAAAGTTATAGGTGAACAGAAAATGAGAGGTTATAGACTTGTCATTATTGATGAGTGTTCTATGATTAATCCCGGTCTATTTAATCTACTTATAAAGACGGCTATTCAGTGTCGATGTAAATTGTTGTTTTTGGGTGAAATGTAAAGTTATTGCCCTTACCTCTCTAATTGCTGGAATAACTTGAAGGTAATATCGCTACAACGCAGTGTGAAAATACAATCGTGAATGCTTAAAAAGATATTATTATAAGTCAATCAGCAGCGAAGCCTACTCTTATAGTTGTGATAACTCTAAAATAGGTGTGTTCAACGACTATTGCGAAAGCAAGTACAATCAATATTGATTGGAAACGGGAGGATATATTTCAAATTCCTTATTGAATGTTTGCAAATTCCTTATTTTATAGTTATATTCGTGATTATTAATTTAAAATTTTATATGTTATGGATTTTTCAAACGTTCTTACAAATGATCTTTTTAATAATATTAAAGATCAATCTTCTAAATCAAAAATTATTGAATTTAATATTAAGGATAAATATCCTGATGTGGATATCAATAAATATTATATTTATGCTCATATTTATAAAGATTCTAATATTCCATTTTATATAGGAAAAGGAAATTTATATAGATGTAATTCTTTAGCTAGTAGAACATCTGATTGGATGAATATATTTAATTCTAAAGATATAGATGTTATTTTACTAGAATATAATATTGATAATGAAGATGATGCTTTGATTAAAGAAATTGAATATATTGCTAAATATAAAAGAATTTCTGATGGAGGTAGTTTAATTAATGTTACTGAAGGTGGTGAAAGTATTACAACTGAATTTGGTAGAAATAATCTTAGTAGAAACAGTAAAGGTTCTAATAATTATTTTTATGGTAAACATTTTGTTGGAGAATCTAATCCTAATTTTGGTAATAAAGGTGAACTTAATCCAAATTCAAAACCTGTTCTTAAATTTGATATTAATGGTAATCTTATTGAACGTTATTCAAATCTTAGAGAAGCCGGTGATAAGAATGGAGATTCTGGTGCTATAGGTTTATGTTGTAATCATCAACGTCACGCATATAAAAATTATATTTATCGCTATGAGGCTGATTATAATAAAAATGGTTTACAATTAACTATTAATAAACTTAAAGCTAAAAGTGTTATTGGTGTTAATATGAATACTAAAACGTATTATATATCTAAATCTTTAGGAGCTTTTAGAAAAATTGGTATAAATGAAGGTATTATTGAAAGAGCTATTAAAGGTAAATATGATAAATATAATATGTATTGGTTTTATATTTGTGATGTTGATATAGATAAACTTAAAGATCAAGGATTTATTGAAGTATATAAGATATAGTCTAGTTCTATTGGTGACAATAGATGTGTTTCGGATGAATTACAAATTCCGTATGTTGTAAATAAAAAAGATAATAAAGAAGATACTTATAATCGTATTAGTCCTTCTTTTACTCATACTGATGTTCAATTTCGTTTAACTCAAATTGTTAGACAAGAAGCTGGTAATCCTTTGCTTGAATTGTTTGGTATTATTCGCTCTGATTTGATTAATGGTACTGCTAATTTCTATCAGTATATTCTTCAAACTCGTGAAGCTGTTAATGCTCAAGGTGAAGGTTTTACTATTATGAATAAACTTGATTTCCGTAATAAGGTTATTGAAATGTTTAGTTCTGATAACTTTAGTAAGGATATTAATTATGTTAGACTTATTGCTTTTACTAATGATTGTATTGGATTTTGGAATACTTTTATTCGTGATGGTGTTCTGAATAATCCTCAAGGTATGATAACGAAAGATGATATGTTTACTGCATATCGTACTGTATTTGATGAATACAAATCTCCTATTATTATTAATAGTGAAGATTATATTGTTCATGATGTTCGATATTATGTAGCAGATAATGGTCTTGCTTGTTATTGTATTACATTGAGATCTGCATTTGATGGTAAAGTTACTCCTATGTTTAAGATCATTGATTTTTGGGATTCTAATAACATGGATAATTTCGGTGCTATGCTAAATGCAATTCATTATAAAGCTCTTACTGGTACTGATCGTAGTAGATGGTTTAGATACTTTAGATTTAAAGATATTCATCTTACTATGACCGACTATAGACTTAATGCTGCTAACAAGAATAGACTCGTTGCTAAAGATATTGATTATGGTTATGGTATAACCGCACATAAGAGCCAAGGTTCTACCTTTGAAAATGTTTGTATTGATCTTGATGATATTATCTATTTTCAAACTAAGTGGGGTAAGCGTATTAGACGTAACTCTGCTGAAGCTCTTAGACTTCTTTATGTAGCTATGAGTAGAGCTACTAAACATGCTTATTTAAAATTATGAGTAAAAATATTATACTTAGTGAAAAACATGGAGTTAATCCAAGTATTACTGTTTGTCCTATTTGTGGCAAAGAAATAGGTATTGCTTTATTAGGTAAACTTAAAGGAGATGAAGAAGCTCCTAGAAAAATTATAGGAGATCTTTGTGATGATTGCATTTCTAAATTAGGTAATGATAAAATTTATATTCTTGCTATAGATGATCAAGGATATAGTGCAAAAGGTATTATTATTAAAAGATCTGCACTTAATATTCCTGTTAAGGGTTATATGACTCTTATGAAAGAAAATGAATTTAATAAAGTATTTAAACATTAAATTATGCTTATAACCGAAGATCAAATTCAAGATATAGATAAGATTTATGTCTTGAAAGAATGCTGGGCAGCTCCTTGTGGTATGGGTAGTAATCAACGTATTATTCATAATCGTTGGATGGTTCCTATTACTTGGGTTGCTGAGCAATGTTCTATGAGTGCTGTTCAAGTTCTCGAAGAACATTTGTTTGCTAGTGGTTTAAATGTTGATACTGTTGGTAAGATGGAGTTCCTTAAAGCTAGAGCTAATCTTAAGGGATATGATCTTACTGCTGTTGTTTGTTCAACTCTGAAATACGAAGACGGAACTTCTGTTTATGCCGATACTACCGAAGAAGATAGAAAATAGATTGCCAATTTGTACAAATGTTTTGATTAATGATATTGCTTTAATCATTACTAGATGTACGTTTCAAGAATATAAGATGAAGTATGATATAAATTCTAATGAATTTGATGATCTTGATAAAGGTTATGAATGTGTTTATAGTCCTTATCATATTATATTTATACCTGATATTATGGCTATTGATATGTTTGATCTTTAATCTAATTATATTATGGTTATAGTTAAAGTTACAATGTCTAATGGAAATACTCTTTGTCAATATGAACTTAATACAGTTCAAGATGGTGAAGAGGTATTGACTAATACGAAACGAGCGATTAAAGCTATCAATCCTGATTTGGATGTTGATATTTATGATGAAACAAATAATAGTGTTGAAGCTGTTATTCATAATATCATGTACGATGTTATCGGTTATTGTGCTAAGAATACTTGTTGAGTTGCAGATGCTCCGCTCCCTACCACTCCTTTATCCCTACTGGGGTTTGCAAAGTTTTACTAAATGTTATTGATATGGCATTAACTAATGAAGAATATAAAGCATTAGGTGAAGCTGAATACATGATTGATGATGTTCTTGTTGAAGCTTCTCCTATTTCGTTTGGTGCTTATTGTGAAAATTATTCGTTTGATTCTACCGAATATGATTATGATGTAAAAGGATATGATGTTAAGATTTTTAGAGATGCTGAATCTTTTCATACTGTTTTTATGCAACGTAGTTTGTTTGAACGAATTGCTACTAAAAGTAATTATTGATGCAAACGAGATTTTCTAATATGTTTGAAGATACGTCTGATGAATTACGTGAAGATGATTATTGTGATAAGTGTGATCTATGTGTGCGGAACTCTCTAATCCCCAGTAGGGGACAAGGACTGGAAGGGAGCGGAACTATCTTACATTTAGTTGCTGCTCCTAGTCCAGCTGATAGAAAGACTAAATATGTACTTAGTGGTAACACAGGTAAATTCATTAGACGTATTCTTGAAGATAAGAAATTACTTGCTTTATCGTATATTACTTCTGTTGTCAAATGTGGTACATCTCAGACTATTAATGCGAAAGCTATTGCTGAATGTTTTCCTAGACTTCAAAGAGAGATTGCTAGAGTTGAACCTAGTATGTTCATAACTTATGGTAAAGATCCATATTTTATTGTTAGTGGAGGTAAAGCTTTTCCTAAAGGTGGAGAAGGTATTGATGTGCTTCCTAATGGTAAGATACATATTTATACTATGAGTCTTGAATATATGCGTAAGAATAATGATTATAGTTATCTTGATCGTGCGTATGATACTGCTGTTATTGCTTATCGTAAATTTGTTAATCAATGGGTTATTTTAAAATAAATGACTGTTAATAAATCACCAACTACTAGTTGGATATACGATATTGAATGTTATCCCAATATGTTTGAGGTTGCCTTTATTCCTTACGGTATTCCTCAAGACGTTATTGATTTATATATTGCTGCTGATATAGCTAAGAATAAAGAAGATAAACGTCTTATTCTTGAAGCTATGGGGGCTAAGACTTTTATTATTTATAGAGCTTATCATGAAGATAAATTTGAACGTCAGAATATGACACCTGCTTCATGGGATGATTCTAATAATATTAGTAGTGGTATTGAAGGTCTTTATATGTTTTTTAAATCTCATAAAATTATCATTGGTTATAATAGTTTTAACTATGATATGACTATGCTTGATATATTCATTCATTATGCTCCTACATTTGATTGGAAGACTGGTCTTCGTGAAGATACTTATGGTAGGAAGCAACATATAACTGAATTTCTATTTGAGCATTCTCAGAAAGCTGTTGATAAGGATATGGGTGGTAAAACATATCGTAGACTTCTTGATTTTTATAAAGGTCGTAGATATTTCCGTCCTTTTACCGATTTTGATATTCAAAAGATTTTATATCTTGATGCTACATTTGTTGCTCTTAAAGCTGTTATGATAGTTCTGAAATGGTATCGTATTCAAGATTTACCTATTCATTGGAGTTATCGTATCAAACGTGATGAGATAGCACTTGTAACAGATTATAATATTAATGATGTTCTAGGTACTGATGCTCTTGTTAAAAATCAACAGAAAGAATTAGATCTTCGTGCTAAGCTAAGTGAGATGTATGCTATTGATCTACGTAATATGTCACGTAGTTCTATTGGTAAAAATCTTATGACTAAGTTCTATTCTGAATGGTCAGGTATGCCTTCTTATGAGTTTGTTGATCTTCGAACTGAACGTAGTGCTGTGCCTATTGGTAAAGTTGTCAAAGATAGTATTCAATTTAAGACTCCTTTTTATAGGAAGATTCTTGAATCTATTCAGAGATATAGTATTTATATTGGCCTTGGTAGTCCTAAGCAAAGTGAACTTAAACGTGAATCTATTGCTAATGGGATCGTTGTTACTACGTGGAGGAAGAGTTTTCAATCTTTAGAATTTCTTTCTCATGATAAGGGTTATACAATGGCAAAAGGTGGTCTTCATAGTAAAGATGATCCTCGTGTCATTTGGGCTGAATCTGGTGAAATTCTTGCTGACCCTGATGTCACTAGTATGTATCCCAGCTTTATTGTTGAATATGGTGTTGCACCTCATCATTTATCTAAAGAAGTCTTTATTGGCATTGTTAAATGGTTACGTGAAACTCGTGTTGAAGCTAAACATACTGGAAGAAAGTTAGAAGCTGATGCTCTTAAGATTGTAATCAATAGAATTTATGGTGCTCTTAATGATGCTATGGATTATCTATATGATCCCGAATGTACTTATACTGTAACGATTAATCTGCAATTATTACTATGTGGTTTGATAGAAGCATTTGAGTTGAATAACTTTGATGTGTTATCTGCAAATACAGATGGTCTACTTGTTAGATTACCTCTTAATCGTCAAGGTGTGTTTAAACATATCTGTAATGAATGGAGTGTTTATAGTAAATTAGATCTTGAAACTGAAAAGTTTGAGAAGTATTGTAGAAGTGCTGTTAATGATTATATTGCTGTTGGATATGGTTTCTATGATGCTTTACAAGAATATAATCGTTGTGGTGTATGGATTGATTCTAAAAGTAATACTTACACTACACGTCAAGCTATTGAAGATAAATTTATTAAGTTTAAAGGTTATTTTCTTCAAGACCCTGAATATAATAAAGGTTTTGTTTATCCTGTTGTTAAGAAAGCTCTTAAAGAATATTTCCTTTATGGTGTTGATATTACTGAATTTATTAGAAATTATATCAATACTTCTCGTACTGCCATTTATGATTACTGTTTTAGTCAGAAAGTTGCTGGTAAATATACTACAATTTATAAGACAGTTAGAGATGGTAAACCTGTTTATATTAAGTGTCAAAAGCATAATCGTTTTTATATTTGTAAAAGTGGTGGAGGTGCTATAACAAAAGCTATTGTTCCTGATTCTGATAATATAGCGTATGGTGATGATATTAGTGGAATAGTTGTTGAAGAAGAGAAGTCGCTTGTTGCTGATCAGAGAGTAGCTTTGTTTAATGATTACGAATATAAAGAAGATTATAATCTTAATTATGGTTTTTATATTAATGAAGCCTATAAGATTCTTTATGGTAATGGTAAAACAGGTAAAGGTGAACGTCGTGGTATTAATAATAATAGTAATAACTTGTTTGGTTGGTAAGATATGAAGAGAGATAGAGCTGTTATTTATAAAGATTTTTATACCAATAAATTCTCAGCTGTTAAAGCTGTTATTGTTGTGTATTTAGATGCTGCCTTTGAAGATTTCTTTAATCAATATCCTTTCAATAGTAAGAACTTTAAAGATTACGACCATGATAAGATGCTTAAACATATTGTTTTTGATCTTTGTCGTATCATGGGTGATGCTGGCTTTAGGTTATATGAATTATTAACTGATTATGTTGATGATGTATATAATCGTAATGAGATAGAACAATGCGCTAGAGCTGTTCTTGATAATATTAAACTTACAGATGTTAATTAAGATAGATGAAAGATTACGATATTTCTGAAAAATATAAGCGTATTTATCAGGGTATTCTTAAATGGAAACAAGCTGGTTATAAAGGTCTATTTCAATATACTGAACGTATTGATATTCCTTTTGTAATTAGTGAGGTTATTCAACATGTAGCTAATCAAGTTGAAGCTGATCCTTATGTTCACATTGTAGTTCCTGATATTAAAACGAAAGATTCTCTTCGTAAACGCATTGTTCATACAGGTGTAGTTATAGATTTACTTAAAGATTTTATTGATCGTATCACTAAAACTTGTAAAGGTAAAGATATGCTATATGCTGATACGTTTGTGATGCTTGATTGTACAAATGAAGCTTATCATAAAGATGATACTTATTTCAAGAAGTTGAAAAAAGTAGCTGCTGATAGGTTTTTATTTGTTACTACGAAAAAGATTCCGGTTAATATGTTAAAAGCGTTTACTGCTTGTGGTATTCCGGTTGTTGATACTATAACTAAAGGTATGGCTTTGGAAGAAGGTTGGATTTCTCCTTATGTTATATATAATGTTGGTATTGAGTTTACAAGTGAAGAAAAAGAGTTATATAAACAGCTTACTGAACAAATCTCTTCTATGCTTTCTATATTTAAAGGTAAAGCTAAGATGGTAAATTATGAGTTTAGGAAGTTTACTCATCTACGTATGGATATGGTAGAAGATGATATGGCTCTTATTAAAGCTTGTCACATGGGTGTTAATTATGTAAATAATCTTACTGATAAAGTAGAGCATATACATAGTGAAACAGTACGTAATATGGTTGCTGAAGTTATGGGTTGGAAAGCTAATCTTGATCTTTCTAATGACTATAATAAGCAAGTAGAAATGTATTGGAATCCCGATAATATACTCACTCGTACTAAAGCATTTAGTGATGCTATTGATAAACGTTTAGAGTTATATAATAATAATCTTAATAAGAGAGAAGCTATTGCTACTGCTATTAAGAATATTAAAGGTAAAGGACTTGTTTTAAGTAAGACTCGTTCTATTACTAATTTTGTTGAGACTTTGGATTACTGTATGTGTTGGTATAAAGGTATGACTTCTAGGATTTGTTATGATTTCAATGGTCAGCCTTATACTTATACTACTGGTGCCAAGAAAGGTGAACCTAAAGTATTTGGTGATATTGGTATCCGAAAAGAATGTTTAAAGCATCTTGAACATGGTGATGTTTCTGTTATTGCTACAGATGAAGTTGCTAATGTGGTTTTTGATGTTGAGGATCTTACTACAATTATATGTACCTCTCCATACTGCAACCCATTTAAGACCATTTCCGACAAGAAAGAGGAACAACCATACATAAATAAGCCTACTATTATAATATGGCTTTATATGCAAGATTTCGCACTCAATTCAGACGATTACCGCACGTCAAAAGAGAAAGAAAAGCTCATTGATGCGCAGAGTAAATTTACTACTGATATTGTCTGGACTAACGGCATTAAAGATGTTAAATTTTAATTTTTGATGATTTAGTGCTTACTATTGTTGCACACGTTAAAAATATTATCTACTTTTACCAATGGAAAATAAAGACAAAGAAAACGACAAAATGAGTGAAGAGGTTATTACAAATGATGCTACGAAAGACGGTGCTAATGCTACTACTAATAAAGGTGAAGTTGTAAAAGCTAATAGTGGAGCTGTTGCACAAGCAAATAAAGATGTAATTACTCGTAATCTCGCTGTTCTTGGTGAATATAGAACTTTTGCTGAAAGTCTTATAAATACTGATCTTGGTGCGAGATTTAAAGAAAATGTAACTAAAGATGGAACTGTCACTGAAGTTATTAATATTGATAACATGGTTACTTGTTTATTAACTGGGCAGGAATTAGGTCTTTCTCCTATGACTTCTCTAGCTTATGGTCGTAATCTTAATCTCGACGCTATTCAAAAGGTTGAACTTGGTAAAACTCTTGGTCTTTCTGTTACCGCTTCTTTAAAGAATATATTTTGTTTTGAAAGTGGTGGTACTAGACAAGTTTATACGGGAATTAATGTTGTTGAAGGTTGTCTTAATAAACATCATATTGATATTGAGATTGACGAAGACTTTGTTCCCGTATATGAATATTTTAATGTTCAGCTAAGTAAACCCATTATTGAATTTAAACCTGAACGTCACATTGATATTGATGAATATAATGATGATTATGTTCGTAAAATGATGGCGGAACAAGGTATGATTCCTGTTACTCGTATTGTTAAGACTTATCGTACAACTGTTACTCTTGTTCGTAAAGGTAAAAGAACTACAATTTCTTATACTCTTCAAGAAGCTATTGACGCTGGTCTTAAATCGGGTAAAAACTCAATTACCGGTACTGATGTTAAAGGTAAAGATAATTGGGATAAACACACTCGTTCTCTTATGAGAAAAATGGCGATTATGATCGCTGCTCGTATCTGCGCTAATGATATTCTTAACGGAATGTATTGTGATGTTGAACTTAAAGACGTTAAATCTATTAATGATGATTACGTTGATGTTCAATATGTAGAAGCAGATGATAACGCAAATTATTAAAGAATAAATACCGTTTGTGGTAGTGATATTGCAAACATCTATCTTACATAAACTATTAATAAAGTTAAAGTCATGGAAAAATTTAATTTTGATTTCTTGAAAGCTGGTATCAATGAAGGTCGTTTTGAAACTGTAGCTAAAGCTGCTAAAGTAAGTGATGAAATTCGTCCGGAGTTGGTGGTGAACATCTCTATCAACAAGATGTGTATTAACGGTCTTGCATCTAAGATGCTTAACATTGAAACAGGCGACTATATGAAAGCTATGGTCTTGACTGCTGATCAATGTGAGAACGATGTGAACAAGAAGTTCTTCATCATGGTTTCTAAAGTGAAAACTGACGACATGATGACTCTTGCTGCTGTCGGTAAAGCTAAAGGTGTTGGTCGTAAATTGTTCTGCTCTTACGCAGCTTGTTACTCTCAATTCTTACAGAACACGCCGGATGCGCAAGCTATTACCGCTGATAAGCTGGCTGAACTTGGCTATGCTTACGGAATTGATAAGAAAGATTCTGAGGGTAAATCTTACACGAAGTACACCGCTAACCGCGAGGTTCACTACGAATTGGTTGATACCGGTATCGACTATCCGAACTCTGACGGCTCTATGTTACGTATCTGGGCTTGCGTGAACGCACAGATTATCGACCGTCCTTACGATCCGTCTGTTGAAGCTGAAACTGCTGCTGACGATGCAGAAGATAAAAAAGCTAATGCACCGGAAACTGTAGCCGATACCGCAAATGCTGAAACTGCTGCTGAAACGCAGGATGAAACCACTGCTTCTCAAGAAACCGCTGGTGACGAGGATGATATTTAATCTATATCCGTGACAACACATTGCTTAGCTAAGCAAATCTATCTTACAAAAAGAGGGACTATTAAGGTTCCTCTTTTTTTTACTCTTTAAATTACTTATAAAATGAGTGAAGTTAATAAAAGTCAAGCTGCTGCCGGAGTTATTAATTTTGGTGAGGTTGTAGTTACCCAAGACAAGAAGTTTAAACCTCGTGAAGAGTTCAACAATTTGTGTCAGGCACATCTCGTATCTGTTGAGATCAAAGAAACCGAAACTCCTAAAGTAGATGAGAACGGTGTTGCATCCACCTATGAGTATGCCGGTATTCCTGTACCAACTATTGTTTTCCGTTATAAAGAAGAACCCGTTCCCGGTGATGAAGTTGATCGGTTTTATACTGATTCTTTCCGTATCGTCACTACTCGCAAAACTGACGGAACTGCTGTAGATGTTAAAACGTTTACCTCTTTGATTACGGAAGCGTACCGGAATTGTCGTCACCGTCTCGATGCTTATATCAATTGTCCTAACTTCGTTGAACCCGGCTTTCCTCAGCCTATTGATATGAACGCTGATATTAACGGTCGTATCGCTCAATGGAAAGCATTTTGTGAGTTTTTTGTTAAAGCATTCAATGTTGGAAAAGAGGGTAAGCCTGTATTCTTAGATGAAAAAGGTGAACCTATTGTTGTTTGGATGAAGCTTCTTGCTCATTATGGTGATCGTAAGTATCTTTGTACTCCGGGCTTTGTTGGTCAAGGTTATGTTGAACGTGTTATTAACGGCAAAAAACCTTCAATTGAGATTCTTCCTGGTGAGACTGTTGAACTCTCTAAAGATGCTGATAAAGACGAGAAACCTGCTGGTGCAGCCGCTGAAGCTGGCGTTGCTATGGATTACGGTTCCGGTCAAGGCGTTAATGCTGATGCAATTAATGCTTTAAAGAATCGTTATGCTGGTAACGGTGGTACTCCGGGTAAATATTAAGATGTAACTTAGACTTTTGAAGAGGATAGAGCAATCTATCCTCTTTTTTTTGTGTCTATTGGTTTTGTGCATAGTGTTGCTAACGCTCCGCACGTGACCTCACCTTATTCCCTACTGGGGATTGCAAATGCTACAAAAGATGTAAATATGTGGAGTACAAGTGATAAGGATTATATTTTGAATACACTTGATCAAGTACATATTTATTCTGTCTTTCTTAATGTTCCTGAAACAGAGATAAATAATTGTATTTGTTTACGCAATTATAAAATCTCTAATCCTCTTCGTTATGATCCTAATCCTTCAGTTAGTTTTAAATGGTATGGTAATAAGCTGATATTTCGTGATTTTGCTGATTATCGTTATCGTGGTGATGTATTTGAAATTGTTGGTCTAGTTCTTAAAAAGAATTGTACTAACAATAAAGACTTCGTTGAAATATGTTCTAATATCATCGAATATGCTTCTGATGTTCTTAATGATTCACCTTATGTTAATCGTGTATATCAAGCTCAAAATAAGATTATCAATAATGAATTTCGTGTTATTACAACTGTAAATCGTAAAATGACTTTTTATGATTATAGGTATTATAATCAATTTGGTGTTACTAATGATCTCGTAGATAAATACGTGAAAGCTGTTGAATCTTTTAAGATTGATGGTATTAGTAATCCATATTATTATACTCGTCATGATCCTTGTTATGAATATCAAGTTAATGATGGTTGTATTAAACTCTATTTTCCATTTAGAAATAAGCATACTGCTAATCGTTTCATTACTAATAATAAGTGTCCTCTTGAAAATCTTGAGACTTTAACTGATACTAATTATAAGTTGATTGTTAAATCTCAAAAGGATAAACTATTGATGTTACGAATACTGAGAGAGTTGAGAATTAATGATGTTGGAGTTTATGTGATTGCAAGTGAAACTGCTAAACTTCCTGATGATATTGTTGATGTTTTACAAAAGACTACTAGGATTCAAGTTTATGTTATGCTTGACACTGATAATACTGGTCTTACTTCCGCTATCGAATATGAAAAGAATTATGGCTTTATTGCTTTGTTCATGACTAAAGGTTATAGTGCTAAAGATCCTACAGATTTAGTTCGTATTACAGATTACAACTTCGTTAAGAAAAAGTTTGCTAATATGTATTTAAATGAGATCGTAAATGGTAAAAAAGAAGGAGTTGTGCCCTGATGCGCAACGGCTATTATGTGAGGGTGTTCCTCTTAGAGCTTTAGGTGATGGTACTAGGTACTTCTTATATCCTATGAATAAGACTGATTATAATATTGTTATTGATGCTGTTAAACAGCTTCGCGAAGCTATGAGTAAGATGTCTTATCAAAATGCTCAAATTAAACTAAATCAATTCGTTCATACTTGGGGTTTTAATCCTTTTAAAGAAGGTGCATTTATGGGCGAAACTAAGATTAAGTCTGATGAAGACTTTAAGATTGTTGAAACTCTCTTTGAAGTTGTTCAAGGTAAACTTCACAATAAACAAGCATTAACTGGTAGTTATCAATGTTTCTGTCATAAGAACTTTAAAACTATTGCTTATGCTCCTCATAAGACTATTCGTGATTCTTGGAATTGTATGCTGATTGCATATAATAATCCTACGCATTGTATTGTTTTATCGCATAACGTTGATGAAGATGGCAACCGTATATGGGGATGATAACGTTACTACTCTTTACAAGCGTGATGCACTGGGGCGTATTGTGTTTTGGAGGATTGAGACTGACGGAAGCCACGAGAGGGTGTCATACGGCTTGTTTGAGCGACTTTCAGATGTCGGACAGGTAATTGTATCAGCTTCAACAAAGACTTCTTATAAGAGCCAAATCAAGCGTAAAATCGATCGAGGATACAAGACGGCAGAAATGTATGGTGTTACTAGTGATATGTATGAGAGTGCTAATCAACTTCATGATCTACTAGATAACGTTATTCCTAAATTTGCTACTGATGCAAACAATGTTGATAAACCTATGAAGTGTCAAAAGTGGAAAACTGGCATTTTTGATTATTCTAATGGTGCTTTTGCTGATCCTAAGATTAATGGGGTACGTTGTACTATCAAGTATGAAGCTGTTGATAACGGTTTATTTGGTACTACTTATGAGGTTGTTATTCGTAGTAAAGAAGGTCTTCGTTATAATGTAAAACATATTGAAGATGCTTTTATGACTTATGTTTATTGTACTCCTAATTATAGAAATATTACTTTTGATGGTGAGCTTTATATTAAAGATCAAAAGAATACTACTATTGGTGGTGCTGCACGTAATCCTAAGAATCCTCTTCATAAATATCTTCAATTTGTTAATTTTGATCTTAGTATTCCTGATGTTTCTAATAGAGATCGTTATCATCTTCGTAGAGATATTTTGAATAAAGCTTGGTTAAATGCTACATCTTCAAATTCAGATGCTATTTATGTTCAGTTTAAACCTGAAGAACATGATGTTACTAAAAGTGCTAAAATAGTTTCATTATGTTCTATTAACATCAAAGGTGATTCTGATGTTGAAGCTTATAGAGATCGTTGTATTGCAGCCGGTTATGAGGGTTGTGTTGTTCGCTCTAAGATTGCAGAATATAAATTTGGTTCTCGTCCACAAACTATGATGAAAGCTAAACAGTGTGAAGAGACTGAATGTTTGTGTTTAGATATTCTCGTTGATCCTATAACTAAAATTGTTGATGGTCATGAGGTAGTTTATAATTATGCTAAGTTCAAATGTAAGAATGACTTAAATGCTGAAACATTTGAAGTTAAGCCTACAGCTATTTATAATGGCAATACCGATAATACTATGACAAGTGATTATATTCTTAGTCATAAGAATGAATTTATCGGTAAAATGCTTGCCATTAAGTTTTATGAACGTACAGATAAGAACATTCCGTTTAATGCTAATGCTTATGGAGTTCGTGATTATGAATCTAACGATTAATTACATATAATGGAAGATACAAATCCTTTTAAAGAAAAAGAGGAAATTAAACAAGACATTCCTGTTGATAGTTCTCCTTCTAAAGCTGAAGAAGAATTATCTGCACTTACTATTACAACTGAGAAGTATAAACCTATTGTAATAAATGGTGTTTCAATTCCGTCTGTTGTTAGAACAGATGCTCTTGATAAACCATATATAGTTACAGAACCTCGGACTGTTGCTGATTTATCTAAGGATGAAGTTGATTGGCTTAATACCAATATTAATTTCATTCTTGATGCTACAGGTGAGTTTATTCCTGTTACTAGTGGTAATCAATTTGTATTCTATCAAACTCTTTTGAAAATTCAGTATTATATTTATGCTCATAATATTCCAATTGAGTTCTTTGATGGTAACAATGAAAAAGCTCGCTATTATAAGATTTGGAATATCGGTTATTTGATCGACAATGAAAATTATGATAGTGCTTATGAACCTCAATTTCATATTTGTGTTGATAGTAACATGAGTGCTAAAGTTGAGTCTCGTGATCATGCTATTAAAATGTTTAACAGATATACTTATAATCTATTTAAGGAGGCTGTGAAACTTATAGATTATAAAGTTCCTAAAGGTAGTTCTTTAGCTATTGCTAAATGTTCTGCAAGACTTATATTTGATACTGTTGAAGATTTTGAAGCTTGGATTAAAGATAGTGTTATCCCAGCTACAGAAGCTCCTACAAATAATCATATTCTTTCATTCTTCCCTAAACTTAATCCTTTGTATCTAAATTCTAAAGTTAGAACACTTGATACGTTTAGTTTCTATGCTAATCCTAAAGCATGGATTGCTCAGAATGAAGCTAGTAATACTTATAAAGCTAAGTTTAATATTTTGATGTTTCCTGAGTTTATTGGAGCATTAACTATTACAACTTATCATTCAGCCGCTAAGACGATTGAGGTTAATATGGAACAACTTTCTAATCGTCTTAAAGCTATTGCAGAAAGTCATATTTATAAAAAGGCTTAGCTATGGATGCTGTTAGTAGTGTTACTAAAGAAATGTTTCGTAGATATTTCATAGCAGCACTTGTTAGCATTGGTATTCCACTTGATCAAGCTAATTTGTTTTGTTGTATGAATCAACGTAAACGTCTCATGGATTTTGGTATTTGTACCGTTATTTCTATTAAGCTTGATGAGTTTATGGAAGCTAGAGTTCCTGATTATAAAGGTTGTATGCCTAAAGATGATTGGGAAGCTATTATAAATTATAACTTTTTAGATGATTAAGATATGAAAGTTGTTATTACTAAACACTTTCCTTTTGGTAAGTTTGTTGCTATTAATATGTTTGCTAGACTTTATCTTAAAGATAAAGATAAATCTAGGCTTACATTAATGATTAGGTATCCTAATAGATATTTTAAACTTATTCAACATGAACGTTCTCATACTAAACAACAGAATGACCTCTTAGGTATATTCTTTTATGTATGGTACATCATTGAATGGGTTTTTAAACTTTTCACTGAAGGTAAGGCTTATCGTGAACTTTGTTTCGAGCGTGAAGCTAGAGCAAATGAGACTAATGTAGATTCTTATAATGTTATTGTACATTACAAAAATGGTAAAGCTTATACTATTATACAAGATAGTATTCCTATTTGTACTTATTATGACATTAATGATGTTATCAAAAATATTGATAATATTAAGTATCTTGAGTTTAAACCTTTGAATATTAAAGGTAGTCTTATTAATCGTAAGTGGGGTAGTTGGTTGAAATACGTATTTAAAAGATAATATGGGTTGATTTCTTATTCAATTATAGCCTATGCTGTGAAGCACGCTGTTGAAGCCGCTGGTCTTAATTGATTAGCGGCTATTTTTGTTTAATTTAAAATTGTTATTATGAATTTTGGAAAAGTTATTGAACGTGTTAAGACTCGTTCTTATATTGCAAGACGAGCTAATTGGGATGATGATATGTTTATATTTGCACAAGTTCCTGCTGATATAAATGAAGAAACTATTCCTAAAATGCAAAGTCTTCCGGAAGTTGTTAAACGTGAGATTACAGAAGCTGGTATTACTAGTCTTAGTTATCAGAATTAAATTTGTAAGTTTGATAATGGTAATATTACTTATTATACACCTACTGGTAATGAGATTTTTGCTGATGATTGGGAAACTAAGAGTAATGATGCTCTAGCTGAATGGGAAAATATATGACACCTGAAAATGTAAGTGCTATTATAGATACTGTTAAAGGTACTGTATTACCCAGTGAAAGAATTGCTATGTTTAATAAAGCTTGTGCAATTGATCCTCACGATACAGTAGTTATTGAAGAGCTATCTGAACTTATTAAAGCTGTTTCTAAGATTAATAGATGTCATAATAATAAACATCTTAAAAGTCTTATGGAAGAAATTGCTGATGTTAGAATTGTTATTGAGCGTATCATGTGTAAATATAATATTAAAGAAGACGATATTGATAAGCTCGTAGTGTTTAAAATAAATCGCTTTATTGATCAATATGGCATCTAAAAATAAAAACGATCAAATAAATCATCCTAAGCATTATACTTCTGATCCTAGTGGTATTGAATGTATTGATATCACTCGTCATAGAAATTTTAATATAGGTAATGCTATTAAATATCTATGGAGAGCTGGTCTTAAAGAAGACAAAGATCGTAAGCTTATTGATAAACAAGTTGAAGATCTAAATAAAGCTGTTTGGTATCTTGTAGATGAGATTCATCGTCTTGGTGGTAGATGTACTGTTAAGACTGATTCAATTAATACTTGTTTGCCTATTGATAATGAAAGTATTATTGATGCAGCTTTAAATTATCATGAAAAGATTAATGGTCAAGATGTAAGTATTCTCGGTCTATCTAATGGTAATGGTGGTATTAGATTTAATATTGCAGATCATCTTAAATCTATTCTATTAGATCTATATCATACTAAAGTTGAAAATGGTGGACAAACTAAACTCGATATGTGATGAAATTTGTTAGACCTGTTAGTGTTATTCATACAGCTCATAATCTTAAAGGTGGCTTACAATTAGCTGAATTTGCTGGTCGTCTTTGTTATAAATCTGAAGATAAGATTGAACCCGGAAGTTACGTTAAGTTTCTTTTGATGCTTATTGATAAAGGTCATACTTCGATTCTTGAGCATTGTCCTATTTATGTTTGTGGTTATCATGATATGATGAGTATTGAAATGATAAACATTAGGCATTCTGCTTTTTCTCGTTTTGTTTTTGATATTAAAGATGCAAGACCTGATTCTCATTTCTATTATATCTACACTAATCTTCGTGTTGTATATAATGAAAGTCCTGAATTAGCTAAAGCTCTTATTCAGACTTCTACTATGAAAGGTGATGAGATTTGGAAAGCTCATGGTGTTGCTTGGTTTGTTCCAAAATTCGATCATCCTTTCGCTCGTATGAGTGCATATATAACTACTCTTAGAAGTATAGTTGATGAACTTGTACGTGAACGTATTCAATCTTGTGCCGTTGAATCAACTCGTTGGTGTGATTATTCTAATGATTCTAAATTTAATGGTGTTACATTTTGTTTACCTCATTGGGTTAATTCTAATGTTTTTGATAATGCTATTAATAATTTTATTAGACTTATTCAAGAAGTAGATGATTCTTTAAGTAAAATTAATAAACTTCAAGCTTATTATTCTAGAGCTTATGTTTTATATGAAGGTGCTTCAGATATTAATTATAAAAAAGTTTATCATTATATTAAAACTTGTATTATTAATGAACTTTCATATTATGAAGCTAAAGATGTTCTTAAATTACCTGCACAAGATGCTCGTGAATATTTACCTTTAGGTATTAAAAGTGAAATCTATTATACAGGATTTAATGAAGATTGGGATAATATAATTGATAAACGTTTATATGATAAATTTGGTAAATCTCATCCTAATATGCATATTATAATGAAACAATGTAAAGATCATCTTGATGTAATTAGAACTTCTTAAAAAGCTATTATTGATTCAGATCATGGCAGAGAAAGTGAAAGTGCAGGTGAATAGATTACCAGCATTTATACCTCTTGATATTTATATTAAATATTACGGTAAACCTACTACTGTATTTGAACAAAGTAATTTAGATTTACCTGTAAGTTATTATGATACTCTAACTGAAGGTATGAGTCTTATTCATAGACCTTTTGTTGCAGGTTGGGCTAGTGTTCCTACTAATACTTTATTAGTTAAGGATACAATGGTTCGTTTTAAAGAGATTGAAGATTATAGTCATTACCAAACTGAATTGAATTTCGATGAATCTGTTTGAAATACAAGCTAATATTGATAGGATATTAGAATATGCTGCCGAGAATGGTGGAGATATAGGAGAAAGTGGCGCTGAGGAACTTGCGATTAGTGAAGAGGAACTCGGTGAGAAACTTTATGCTTATGCTTTTGTTATAGATCGTTATAACACTGATATAGCATTACTTAAACAATACAAGCAAGCTCTTGATGATCGTGTTAAACGTACTGAGAAAAAGATTAAACGTCTTAAAGATGTTATGGCTGAATGTGCTTATAAGTACGGTGAACCGGTATTAAAGAAGAATACTGAAACTGGTATTAAAGAGCCTACTGGTAGTATGTCTCTTAAATATCCGAATATTACTATTAGTGTTCGTAAAGGTCAGGAAGTTGTTACAGATACGGAAATGTTTAATAGCTTTCTTAATCAAATGTATCAATACTTTGAAAATCCATCTGTTGATACAGTACCTGCGAACATTGATGCAATTAAAGGTTTTATTGATGTTAAACTTGATAAAGGTTTAAATCTTGATAAAGCCAATAAGATTAAAGCTATTCTCGCTGAACATGGAATTGCTTTTGAAGAAGGTGATTTCAAATTCTATGTTAATAGTACTAATCTTAAAGAAACATTGAATCAATCTCCTGAAGGTCTTGATGCTTGGACGCTTCAAGAAAAGGATATTGTTACAATTAAGAAATAAACTTCTATTGAAACAAAGTATATTATGCCTTTTGTAAATTATCAAAGACGTCCTCTCGTATTTAATGAAATGGGTAAACCTATCAATGATTTGAGTATGGAGGATGCTATTAAAGAAGCAAATCTTGATTATAAAGTAGGTATTAAAGAGACTCGTGTTCGTCTTGAAGATCCTGCTAATCCGGGTAGCTTTCTGTTATATAAAGTTCCTAACAGTTTTGCTACTTATAGAGAAGATACAAATCATGTATTTGGTGCTGTTGGTTCTAAGTACGAAGTTGTACAGAACTCTGTAGCTCTTGATTTTATTAATCAAATATGTGATTACGATAAGAGTGTTCGTATTGAAACTGCTGGTTGCTATAAGAATGGCGCAAGTATGCTTGTAACTGCAAAATTCCCTGATGCTATCACTATTGATAATAAAGATCTTATTGATAAGTATCTCTTATTTACCAATAGTCATGATGGTTCTGGATTAATCACGTGTGCTGTTACAAATATTCGTGTTATTTGTAATAATATGCTTAATCAAGCTATTAAAAATGCAACACAACAGTTTTCTTTTAAACATACAAAGAATGTTCACAACGCTATTATGAGTGCTGTGAATAATATTCGTGCTACGCATATCTATCATGAAGCTATGCAAGAATCTATGCAAGCTCTTAAAGCCATTAATATTAAATCTAATAATATGACTGGCTTTGTGTATAATCTGTTTCTTAATGATGAACAACAAGAGCACATGAAGCTTAGAACTAATATCTTTGCTGCTGATAAGGATATTATTTCTACTAAAACTCAAAATAAAGTCAAAGCTGTTCTTGATACTATTGAGAATGGTGTTGGTCAAGAGTTACATCGTGGTACTGTGCTTTGGCTTTATAATGGTGTGAATTGTTATCTGAATAATGTTGTTGATTATAAGTCTTCTGAAGATCGCTTTGAAGCTCTTACTAAAAAAGGTGCTTATAAGCTAAATCAAAAGGCTTATGATCTTGCCTTAACGGCACTAAGAGCTGCATAATGGAAGAAACTAAAACACATACGTGTTATATTGAAGTTGATGGGAATGTGATTACTCGTGATGCAAATGGAACTCTTATTCAAGAATTTACTGGTAATTGGTCTGTTTTGCATAAAGTGTATAGATTCGCTACTATGACCGCTGCTGAAAAGCAAAAGCATAAGCGTCTATCTCCTAATCTTTATATTGGTAGTATTAAGTATGTTATGAGGCATCCGGGTACTAACAATAGTTTTGTTGTTACTTCTACTCAAATTAAGAGAATTCTACCTTTCATTGTTAATGTGAATAAAGTTAGCTTTGGTGGACTGAGCGAATGTGGTGAAAGTGAGGGATATTATTAATACTTCTAAGCATAGTGCTGTTACAAGTGCTATGCTTAGTTCCGCTCCTGACCACACCATGTTCCCTACTGGGGTCTGGAAAGCTACTCTTAGCGTTTCTAATGCTAGTCGTATTAACGTTAGTACAAATCATCATAGCCGTATGGTTAAAACGACTTCAATAGAGGCTCATAGAGACACTTTCTTTTGTGATATGAACTAATTATCGTCTGCCAATAGATAATCAATATATGAAGCCCGCAGGTGGCAAAAATGGCATTGTGGAGCATTGCAAACCCCGGTAGAGGGATAAATGTGGAACGGGGCGGAGCGTTCGCAATGACACGAGCAGGAGTATGAGTAGTATAGATACAAGAAGAGAGAGGACTAACAGTATTATCTGAAAGCCCTCTCTCATTTTTTTTAAGTCCAACAGAAGTCCTTACTTATTTAGTTCAACTATCATCTGTAATATTGGGTTCTGTTGCATATAGTATGTATTGTTCTTTGGTAAATAGAACATCTTGTTGTATTGATTGAATAACGGAATAGTTTTCTTAAATGCAATCCAACGTTTATCTTCATCTTTATATGTACCTCTATCATAAAGCATTTCTTCATCATCTACAATCATTGGAGCAATAAGTGTCCAATAAGCAAGATTAAGAACATTAGACATACTTGTTTCAAAAGGTATAGGTGCCTCCATAGTACGTTTATAGAATGAATAAAGACCCCAAGGTGAAGTTTCATAAAGTTCAGTTTGAACACCATAAATAGTATAACAAGCAAGAGCAAAGAATCGATTTTCATCAAGTTCATCGTCATCATCTTTTGCAGCATATAGACTAGCAGCTACAAGAGATAAACCAACAAGAGTTGTAAAATTAAACATGGCTCTTTTTATATTAGCTTTTTGAGCTTGAGGTAGAGTATTATATCTAAAGTTTATATCTTTGAACCAATATAATAAACCGCAGAACCCATTGAATATAGCTTTAGCTTTAGTAGCAAAATCAATATCTTCGTCATTTTCTATAGCTTTATCAATAGTTTCTCTATAAGCACTTTTGCCATTAGATAATAGAAAATTTATCATATCCATGTAAGCACCACTTCTATAAGATTCAAGACGTTCATCAAATACAATTTTACCTACGCGTTTACCCCAATATCTAATAAAGTTAGGACGAAGCCATTTACGGAATTGAAGAATAACCTCTCCCCACATCTTACCAGATAACATAGATTTATCAAAAGTATTATAAATACCATGAAGACTATGATTAACACCTTTAACTTTACCTAAGAATTTAGCAAAATCTTCAAGAGTTATATTACTTTCAGCTTTAATTGAAGCGATACCATCTTTAAGTTCAAAAGCATCATATATAACTTGATTCTTTTCAAACTCAACTCTAGCATTCTTAAGACCTTCTTTATAAGCCTTAGCGTAATTAGATTTCCATTCGTTAGTAAAGTTATTAGCACGATAAGCAATAAATCGAGAAAGATAATCTATAAATTCAACGTTATTACCTTTAACAGATTCTTGTTTATCTTTATATGCTTTATACTTAGTATAAGTTTCATCATCAACCATATCTCTAAAGAGACGTTCTCTAAGTGAGAATACGAATTGATCATAATTCATAATAGTACCTGCAACAATGCGATGAGTTTGCATAGCTGACAAGAAAGTAGCGAATTGCAAATAATGCTCACCAATAGTATTAGGAGCAAACATCACATTATCCCATTTAGATATACTAAGAGAAACAATATTAGTCTTAGTATCTACTCCAGCTTCAATATGATCTTCAAAAATATTACCAGCTAACTTCATTAAAGCTGCATCAAGATTATTACAAGTATATTCACCGAGTGATGCCCATAATGATGGAAGAGCTTTAATATACATTTCATGAGCTTTAAGAAGTGTAGCTTTAGTAGTAAATTCACCACCAGTTGCTTCGCTTACAATATTGATATGACCTGTACCAATATTCTTTAAAGCAGCAGTTAAGTTCATCCACATAAGAGATTCACTATTAACTGTATGAAGTATATTAAGAAGTTGATCAGTTAATGTATTAATACGATTCTTACCTTCAAAAGCATCATAGAATTTCTTAAATCTATCAAAAGCTTCTGTTTCTTTACCTTTACGAGAAACAACTTCAGTTTTATGAGTATAAAGAGATAGAATCTTATTAATAACATTCTTACTCTTAACACCATATTCACGAGCTTGGAACTCAGGCATAGCAAGAATAGTTTGCAGAAGATTAAGTTCAGGCTCAAAGTCACGATTAACTTTAATACGTTTAAGCTGATTAATATAATTAAGAGTAACATTCATAGGGTCAAAGTTCATACGATCTCTAACATCACCTAATTGTTTATCAGATAACTCTTTATTATATTCGATAATATCTGCAATAGAAGTAATAGGTTTATAATAGCCTCTATGTTTAGCTATTTTATTAGCTTTTTCAATTAGAGCATCATAAGCTTCTTTATTTGTAATAGCGTAGAGATCATACTTAATACGACCTATAACTTCTGGACGATTAAGTGCAGTAGCTTTAAGATAGTATTGAGTCTCTCCACTAAGTGTATTTTTATAATCATCTTCTTGTAATTCGTGATAACCAGCAAGTTGTTTAAGAGCATTCACATGATTAGCAGATATGAAAGTCGGGAAGAAACTAGCAGATCTAACAGTGTTAGGCATTGCAACATCATTAAGTTCTGCAAACATCTCTTGCATTTCAACTATCATATCAATATCAGAATGAGTAAGTTTACTAAACTTAGCGTCTCTATAATCAGCTTTTGCAGTTTGAACTTGAAGAAGAACTCGATTAGTAGTTTGACCTCTAACACTAAGTTCAATATTATTAGCTTCAGCAAATTTCTTACGAATCTTAGATTTATAGACACGTTCAATTAGCTTAGTATAATAGTATGCTTCTTCGGCACTAAGATTAGGAAAATACTTCTTAGGATTATTATATGCATCTTCAAGATTAAGTTCAAGTCTACCTTTAATAATTTTAGCAGGCATTGAAACATTCATAGTAGAGTATATAGTTTTACCTACAGCATGAACTCTTTTCTTATGTTCTTTCTCAAGTTTAGCAAGAGCATCTTGAGCTTTCTTAACTGTAGCAAAATCGTCAGATTCTAATAGAGGTTCTAACTCAGATCTTCTCTTAATATAATCATCGTATTCACGAGCTTTACCAATTTGATAATCATAGTTGGCTTTAGTCATATCAAACGGTGTAACAAGTTGACAATTAGCTTCATTAATGAATCTAGCTCTAAAGTCATTAGAACGAGATTGAGAAAAAGTCATATCAGGTTTACCATTAGACTTTTCTTTATAGAATCTATCATACTTCTTAAATAATGCGAATGTACGCTTATTATTATTGAAAGCAAATTCAGTAGCATTAAGAGTATGGAACTCATATTGAGAAAGAACTGTATCAATGATTGGAATACCACTTTGAGCAGCAGAATCTAACCATTTAATAACAGTAGATAAATCAAGATTATCACCGAGCATACGACGAATATTCTCTTGAATATCTCTTTCATTTATAGTATAAACGCCAATTTCATCAGCATTAAAACCGTTTTCAACAAGCTTATCTTGAATATACTTAAACTTAGTATTGAAAGCAGGATTATGACTTCTTTGATTGATTAAGAAACCAAAGTAAATCTTAGAAGCATCAACAACTTTACGTTTAAGAGACATAATCTCAGCATATAAACCTTTAAGATTAAGAAGAGCTTCATTAAATTCTGCAACACTATCTTTAGTATTTTGAGAAGCATTTTCAAAACTAGCTTCGTCAATAGGATTTAGATCTTCAATATAAGCTTGAGACTTTATAAGACTACTGAGTTTATTCAGATCAGTAACCCATTGTTTACGATCAGCAACAGTACCTTTAGTCCAAAGCTTAAATATAGTATCAGTATCCATTGGCATTTGAATAGCTTTAATCATATCTTTAACATTCTCTAGTATATTAGCATTATACTTGAATGTTTCAACATAATTAGGAAGACTATTCATATCTCTACCAAGTCTAGCAATTTCACTTTGAGCTTTAGCATCAAGCTTATCAAGATTAGTATTGAGTTCACCCATGAGATTCATTTCATCTCTAAGAAGTTTAGTATTACCGATAGCAGTCTTTTCAACTTCATAAAGAGTATTAATAAATTCAAGGTTTGACATACTAATTCCAGTATTATCATCAGCTATGAATTCTGTATCTAAGACTTTAGAGAACTTAGGAGTTGAGCTATTAATAGTATGAACAGTGGTATTAAGATCTTTTTTAATACCAATGTAATCAACTATAATATCATTGATACCATCAGCTTGAATTGCACTAACATTAGCCGGATTTAGCCTTTGAATAAGCCTGTCTAAGCCCTTAAAAAGTTGTCCTTGTATTGTTAATCGTTTCAATTGAGAAAGTGTCTCTCCGTTGCCGACAAGTGCCAAATTTTGGATTTCTGAGGGCAGTATATCGGTATCGAAAGTATTATTGATAGCAGCCTGCAATGGGATAGTAGTAATAGCAGAAGTATCAATAAGACCTCTATATGTATCAGATTCATTACCAATATAAATTGTATAATCAGCGTTACTTGTAGCAGCGTCTATAGCTGATGTAAGACTGTTATGAGTTTCTACATTAGTAACAGATGAATTAAATCTACGATAGAATTTACTCAAAATAGTAGCAAGTTTCTCGTATATTTCTTGAGCTTCAATATTATATTTATAATAATCATTAGCTGTAGTAAGATATTCAGATTTAAACGTTTTATTAATAGGATAATAGAACGTACAATCATTAATATCAAAACGTTTATAAAGCATACCCTCAGGTAATTGAGCTTTGTAAGTCTTTTTAAGACCAGTAAGTTCTTTATCAATTACCTTTTCACGAGTCTTAAGATATACATCATCAGCATAACTAGAATTATTTACATATCTAGTAGGTTCAAAGATCATTTGACCAACGATGTTCCAAATATCATTATGTTTAATACCAATAGCATTTTTAATAACACTATTAAGAGCATCTTCTATATACTTACGAGTTTCAAGATCAACATCTTTATGCCATTCGTTAGCTACTGCGCCTTTAAGATCAAATACAGCTCTAGAGAAATTACTCTTAGTAATCTTAGTAAAAGTAGGAGTTTGATCTTTAACTTTACTCTTCTTACCATTAGTATCATAAATATATTCAGGTTTCATATATTTAACGATACGAGTATTCTCAGAATTAGCACGAACAAAAGCTTCGATAAAAACATCAAGTTCTTCGTTAGTTCTAAGAAGAATATTATCTTCATTCGCTTGACTAGCATAAAGAGCTTCAGCATAGTTATAAAGAGCAGCATTTTCTGAACGGAAGTTACTACCGCCATTAGTAATACCTTGTTCTCTCATAGCTAATCTAATATCTCTGTCACTAGTACCGTCGATAGATTCAAAACTAATAGAATCAAATTGATCTCCCCATGAAGTCTTATAAGCACTTACATAGTTACCATCTTTAGTTTTGAATTTACCATAAAGATCAATAGGAATATACTTAGAAAGATTACGACCAAAATCAAGTTTATTAACCCAGAATGCGTATTTAACTAAGTTCTCACCAAGAATACGACAATACTCATCAGGACTATTAATAAGCTGAAAGAATGTATCTCTAGTAAAATCAACATCATCACTTTCCTTAGTTGAAATAGAAATATATCCAGTTCTTACAATTGTACTCTCCATAGTATTAGGAGAAAGCAATGAAAGAATATGATTAGGATTAAGTCTAAGATTACCTTTAGTAACATATTGACCATTTACAGCAACATATCTACCATCAGTAAGTGTATTCTTAACCATAGCTAATTGAATACCAACAGGTAATTCTTTAAACATAGCTATTTTTTCATCATGAGTATAATTTCTACTTTCAAGTTCATTGTACCAATTTTTAAGATTGACATTAGTAAGAGCTAAATCAACAGCACCTTTGAATTTAAATTCATTAGTTTGTTCGTCTTTAACAATATTAACACATCCTAATAACTTAGCACGTTCAGCAAGAAGTGTTTCCGGACTTTTACTGTCATCATTAAAGAAAGGCATTTGTCTAACTTTATCAATAATAGCATAATTAACCAGAGCTTCTCTAAGTTCAGGATTATTAATCTGTTTAAGCTTAGCCATACAATAATTAATCTTATCTTTGAAAGCAGGATTCTCACTAATGAAGAGATCATGAAACATATTAACAGAGATCTCATTAGTAGAATACAATTGTTGTTGAAGAATAGGATAAGCACTATCTTCAATTTCCCAATTAGTATTAACAACTGACGGAAATATAGCTTCAATCATTGATTTATCACCAATTCTAAAAGGGGATTTAGGTTTATCAAGCTGAATTACTTTACCATCAGAATCCTTATTTTCAAGAAGATAATCATTAGCTTTAAGCAACCAATTATTAATGACTTCACCTTTATCAGTAATTGCATTTACACTATAGTATTTATAGAGTAATTCATTGCGCATATTCTCAGGAATACCTGCATCTTTAGCATTCTGAATAAGAGTATTAACATTATGCTCAAGCATTGCAATAGATTCAAAGAGCTTATTACTTTCAGAAGTCTTAGGACCAGCACCTTTCTTTTCAGTAATAAGACATCCTTGTGCACGTTTCATAGCATTTACAGCTTTATCAACGTACATATAGTAATCTAAAACTTCAAGTTGTCGATTAAGATAATTAGCATAAGCTTCAAAATCTTCAACTGTATGTTTATAGTTTTGACCTTCTTTAAATAGAGAATCAAGTTCAGTAATAGTTTTAGCTTTATTCTGAATCTTACTATCTACTTCGTATGCAGTAACACCAACTTCATTTGCAAGAGCTTCAATAAATCTAGCCATAGCATGAGTTTGTTTCATGTTTATTGTATGACCATGTTCGTGAGCTTTCGCAATCGCCATATTACTAAGATCTTCTTGTGCAAGATATTTACTAAGTTTAGTAATAACATCTTTAAGACCTACATTATCTTGTGTAGTTTCAAAATAATTCTTAGCAAAAGCTTTAAGACTATTACCTTTATCAGCAAGAAGTTTACTCATAGTAGCAACAGCGTCAATCATATAATCACTGCGTACATTATGAAAACTAATATTAGTAAAGTTATTAGAGTTTTCAATAGACTTAATTGAAATATTCGTAACAAAATCAGTAATGATTTGCTGAGATTCAATAAGAGCAGAATAGATATATCTATTAGTACCTTCAACTTTAGCATTGCCAGCATTAAGATTAGCATTCCAACTTATAGGGAATGAAGCAAGTAAAGCGGTATTACCAATAGTATATGTATTCATATTAAACCAAAGATTATCTTTAACAGCATCAAGAATATGAGATGTTAATTCAGAACGCTGTGCAGATATAGGCTCACCATTTATATCAGTCCAAGTACCATAATCATTATTATAAAGAGAACGACACCAAACTGTAACGCTATTAGAAGCTACATCTACTTGAACACTATGTTCACCATTAGATAATCTTTCATCTTTAAAGCATTTAAGAATCTGTTTTTTAGCCCATTCAGTTTTATTAGGAATATCTTCATTATAACCTTTAATATCACTGAAATTAAGTCTAATAGGAATAGCAAATTCATCAGACAACATAGTCTGTGTAAATCCCATTATAGATAGAGCATTATCCGCTGCAATGGATTGACCTTTAAGAACTGCAATATTATTATTAATATTACGAATCTTAATCTGATCAATAAGAAAATGCTGATTCATCATAGAGTTATCATAACCAGCAATTCTATTTATATAAGCAGCAGCAGCTTTACTATGATCAAACTCATTGGGTTTCTCTTTATTAAGAGTATTCTTAATATCAGAGTGAATACCAATCCAAGTATCAATTATAGCATTATCCTTAGCAGCTCTAGGCATACGACGATATTCATTAAGACTATTCCATTTTGGAGTAACAGTTTCTTTAATGAATTTCTCGTATTTAGCATCATAATCACTCTTAGCTTTTTTAAGTTTAGAGTAAATACTAGCTTTAGTATCATATAATGCTTTAAGTTCTGCATCAGATATAGCCGGATTCATATTTGCAGCATTATAAGCTTCAATCTCGGCAGACTTTAATTCCATAGCTTTAGCAAGCGCATTACGCTCGGATACGTTCTTTGAATAGAAGCGTTGTTGCTGTAGATTCTTATATTCTTGCTTTAAGCGTCTTATAACAGAATTATCAATACTAGCTTGTGCATTGATTTTAGCATTAATATCTGCAAGTTCATTAACTAATGGAATCTTTTCTTTCAGATATGCATTTTTAAGTGCATCTTTAGTTTTACTAAAGTAAACATCAGAAACGTATTCCAAAGATTGACGTTTATAAGTATCACTATCATTTTTAGTATATTCAACATATTGCCCATCAATAACGTCAAATTCTTTCATAGATAAGTAGATACTATCAATATCGTAGTCCCAACCAGTACGAGTAACAAGATGTTCAGGAACTATAGCTTGACTAGCACCATTATTCAGAACTCCTACAACTTTAGCAACGAACATAGATTGATGACCCTCAGTAGGAATACGAATACCAAACATCGTTCTAAGATTCTCTGGAACACTATTCAAATCAAGATTATCATTAGCATCTAATTTAAATCGAGAATCCCAGTTATTAAGTATAATCTCAGCAGGATGAAAGACTTTAGTACCATCGGCTTTAGTTTCCCAATATTCACTTTGAAGTTTAAAGTCAGCATTTTTCTTAATTATAGGCGTACCGTTAGCATCTCTTTTAATCGTACCATCTTCATTAAGTTCAGCCCGAGATTGCCAATAATCATCAGAGAACTTAATTTGACCTTCAAGATACATACGTTGAACATTAGCTTGGGTCCCTTTAACAATCCCTTTTTTGTCCAACGTAACAGCAGCGGGTTGTAAGAAAGTATCAGGTTGAATAGTAACGTGAGCACCTTTAAGTTTAAGATTAGTAACACGACGTGTAATACGAGCTAATAGAACTGATTCAATACGACTCTTAATCGTAGGATGATAAAAAGGTATAAAAGGTTTACCATTAACAACAACAGTAGCTTTTATGAAATTTCTATCAATTTCAGTTTCATTAAAATATCTACGAAGATCTGCAAGAACTAAATCAAGATCAACACCGATAACATTTCTGAGACCACCGTCAGTTTCAATTGAAGTATATTTAATATTACCGTCATTAGTAATAGCACCCCAATCAGCCAACAAACGATACATCTCATCATTTGCGTTAGCAGAAAGTAACATCTGATAATACTCAAAAGCTCCTGAACCATCATAAGAATAATCTCCAGTTTTACCTTTACGAACAGTACTACCTATAGTATAATCTCCATTAAATACAAGGTTATCAAGAATACGCTTTTGAAGCTGAGTACCAATCTTATTCTCTTCATCCATAAGATGCGAAGGAACTTGTTGTTGAATATAGAGGTTACTATGACTAAGAATGTGTTTAAAATCTTCAACACCTTTAGGATAACCTTTTAATTCAAGACGTTTGGTAGCTTCATTATACTGAATATTAAGAGTAGCTTTTGTACCATTAGTATAAGTGTATTTACCATTTGCATCTAAAATAGGGAAACCTTTAGAATCAACTGCAATATCTCTAGATATATCAAAGAGTTGAACTTTAGGCATACCACCAACTTTATGACCAGATTCAAAGTTAATAGAATCAATACCTTCTTGTTTCATCCAATCATAAAGAGTTTCATAACCAGTACCTTTGTACATACGTTTGAATATAACAAGGGTACTATTCTTATCTTGATGCGAAAACACAATATCAGTATTAAATCTATTATTAAGCGTAGACTTACCACGTTTATAGAAGTAATACTTTAACTGTTCAACAATACGTGCATAATCACTAGGACTAATAGGTGTATCCTCATCAGCAACAATATCAGCTAAAGTTCTACCAGAAGGTAAAGTAAAACTATCATAATCACCCATAGCTTTGAAACGTCTAATACACTCATCTTGTGTAATAACATTGAAAGCATCGGCAGTTGTAATAGTCTTAGAACCAAAGCGTCTATTAAGTTCATCAGAAGTTGCTTTATCATTTGCAAATGGTTCAAGCATCTTCTGTAACATATTGTCTTTAAGATTAACATCAGATACAACAATCTGTGTATATGTAGTATTAGAACGAGTAGTGGAACCCGGTCTTACACCTTGAGATGCACGCTTAGCCCAATCAAGAGCATTCTTAAATTCAAAAGTATAACCAGTGAATATCTCTTGAATAGCTATATCAGCAACATAATGATTACAAAGAAGATTAGAAACAACATAACCCCAATAACGATCATTTTTATAATCTTCAGGAAGCGTTTCATTAAGAGCTTTAAGTTGATTCTTATATGTAAGAGTCGATTGAATATTATCTCTAACAGGAGCTAGATAATCAAAAGCATCTTGAAGATGACTATTGATTCTATCAACAAACATTCGCATATAAGCATTATCAATAACATCGCCGTAAGCAGTATTGAAATCTTCACCACAAATCATGAATGGTTCGAATTTACCGAATGAACTTGCGGCATTAGGATGAAGCTCATTAAAAGCGTCTTCGATATAATCTATAATACTTCTTACAGTAGTATTACCGTTAGCATCAGTATATCTAAAATTAAGATTACCAAACTTAAAGATATTACCTGTAGGCTTACCATTTTTAAGAAGAGCTTTACCATCCCAAAATATAGGAGCTTGAAGACCTTCAAATATATCTTTATCAAAAGCACGACTTTCATAAAAAGCTCTAAAGGCAGCTTCTGCATCACCATTATGATCACTAATCATTCTACTACGTTCATCTGAATCTAAAGAATTAAATTCTTGACGAACATCATCTTCAGGTCTAAGATATTCTTTCTTAATAGAAAGAGTTTGAGTATTAGCATCATAATCAAATAACAGACGTCTAGCTTCAAGCATCATTTCCATTTCAGTACGGAAAGTATCTTTCACACGTTGAAATAGATAATTAGATTCAAGATCGTTAGTACGAGCTATTCGATAATTAACGAAAGTACCATCAGTATTTATAAATTTAAACGGAAGACTTCTTTTAGTAGCATTAGGTTCAGTGAGAGTATTTCCAGTTACAAACTCATATATACGAGAAGCATCAGCAGAAGGTAATGAATAACGACCTTGGAATTGACGAAGAATAACATCACGTGTCCAAATGTAATCGTGCATATCAACATAAGGAATTCCAATACCTTGATCACGATTAGACATACCATTAAATCGAGCATATTGAAAAGCTTTAACAGCTTCAACATTAACAGGATTTACAGCATCAAGAATACGATAACCATTTTCGTCAAGTATAGCATTATCATTTTCATCTTTTCTAAAATTAAAGAAACCCTTACCATCACCGCCCATACCATTACCAAGATTCCAAATAAGAGGATGATATTTAGTACCTTTAGATTTTAAGAAATCATTGAAACGATATTTCATAAGTTCTACATTAACTTCACCGATACGATTAACAATACCTTGAAGCATTGACGTAATATGATTATAGAACTCAGGAGTATATTCTTGTTCACCTTGAACATTGATATAAGATAAATCAACTTTAATAGCCGGATCACAACCACCCACAGTTGCAAGAATATTAATACGACCACGCATATCATCTACAACAGAATCAATTTCATCTCCTGCTTTGAAACCTTCATAAAACAATCTTTTTATTCTACGTGATTGACGATCTTTAGCTTTTTCACTTTGTTTATCAGTAACATTAGCTTTAATTTGATTAAGAATCTTATCAAATACATCGTCAATATTAACAAGTTCAGTCTCAATTTTCTGATATACAAGTTTATTAACTTTATTATCATCATTTCCGTCATGATATAAAGCTTTAATTACATCAAAAGGAACACTAAATTTAATAGATAAATAATTAAATATAGTATTAGGAGACCAATTGATACCAACATTGTTAGATTTATACAGTAAAGTATTTACTTTATCCGTAATAGATTTACCAGTTTTATATATAGCATTGATATCATACTGAACAGCAGCACGACTACCAACATGTTGAAATTTATCACTAAGAATATTACGATATTGATTGTAAATATTAGTAGTAGCAAACGATTGACGATTACTCTCTTTAACAGAATAAGCAAGATTATAATCATTTTCTGACATATTGTAACTCATAGTTTCACTTTGAGTAACAACAGTTGTAGCCATATCAACAGATGCCATGTACATATTGTAGAATATTTCTTTGCGTTCAATAGTACTAGCATCATCATTTGGAAGAATCTCAATTTGATCAATAATAGGTTGAAGCTGACCATTATAAACAGATTCAGAAGTAACTTTAAGACTATTTATAAGCTCTTCTTTATTAGCTGCATAACGAGTAGCATCAATCAAAGAGTTCCAAAGAACATTAATATCAAATGGCATTGCTAAACCATATTTATTATAATATGAAGCAGTACCATTAAATTGAGAATCTTCAAGTGTAGCAAACAGATTACTTTGATTATTATAAATCATTTCTGTAAGCATACGTTTAAATCGAGAAGAAGCAGTATTCTTACGATCAACTTTAAATTGAAGAGACCTATTCCAAGACTTATTGATATTTTGCTCATCAGTCATAGAAGCACCATTGATCTCTCCCATAGTCATATAGTCTTCAATATCGAAATCATTAATATCAGCCATAAATTCGGCTTTATAATAATTAATGAAACTCTGCCAAATACCTTGATCATCGAGATTATCAAGTTGATCTGCAAGTTTAAGAAGATTATTCATCTTACTTTCATAACTGATAAGAAGAGGATCGTTATCTATAATTTCATCAGCAACTCCAGCAGCTTCAAGTTCATCAAGACGATTATTATATTGAGCAGCAAATCCTAAATAACCAACGTCAGGATTATCATTTTGAGCATACTGACGCAATACAGTAGCAATTAAAGAACGAATTGTAACACCATTCTTAAAATCTTTATAAGTAAGATTCTTGAATTGAGGTTCAAGTCTAAAAGCAATAGCAGCAAAGATACGATTTAAATACATTTGCTCACTATCAGCAATAAAAGGATAATCATTATCATATAGAACTTGTGCTTTCTTAGCAGCAGTGTATTTATGAAATGACCTTATTTCCGGCTCTCCCTGCTCGTTTAATGGTACGGTAATACTTTTAGTCAAGCGTTCTATATTATTGCCATAGACGCTCTGAAAAGTGGCAAATTGGGCGTCTGTCAGTCTTGCATTTTGGATGGCACGAAGCAAAACCCAATCTCCATACTCGGATACAAAAGAAGCAGATTTTAGAGCTTCATAATTAGCTTTAGCAACAGCACGTGCTTTAATAGGATTATTAGGATAGAGCTTTTTAGCCCTATCCCATAAATCTTGAAAACACTTACTATCAGTATAGCTATCACCAACTTTAATCTGAGGGATAATATTACAATCTAAACCCATAATAGAAGTTTTATACGTTTAACAAATACGTTTATTAGTTTCATCTAAGTTACTATTTTTATTCAAATTATCATTCAAATCTGATAAATATTTAGCACCAACATCCACTAATACTTTTAAATATTTAGTATTCATAGTATTACTATTAAAATCATCATTGTTATCTGTAGCAGGTTCAATTTGATTTGCATTAAAAACAACTATTTCATAACTATCTGCTACATCATTCTGATTCATTATATAACCATCAGCTGTATTTAAATTTCCAAATCTTGTACTACTAGCGTTAATATTATTATAATATTTAGAAACTTTAGATTCAATTTCAGCATCAGTTGAATTATCTGTAAGACCTAATCTTTCAAATAAATTACTTTTAGAATTAAACCTTTGAGCTTTTAGATGTTTAACAGATTCAGCTATGCGTTTATTAACATATTTAGCATTTTCAGAAATTAAATCTTCAATAGATTTACCTCTATTCAAATTATGCTCTTGATTACCAGTATAAGGCTCTTTAATATTTAAATAAAAAGCCTTAATTGAACCATATCTGCTAGCTATATTAGGATTAGGAGTAAAATAAAAACCTCTACCTCTATCACCATTATCAGTTTTACCGAAATGTGTAATATCAAAAGTATCAAAAGATTCTTCTGAACCATGATAAACAACTAAAGGTTCACCGTTAATATCAATAACTTTAGAAGCTTCATTAGGATTATTAATCCAATCTCCAAACCAATTTATAAAAGCTTTAGTTCTAACTTTAACATATTGATCTTCAGTAAGATTACTAGGTTTACCATTAGGAGCTAGCAATCTACCTTTAGAATCTCTAAGAGCATTAGATAATATAGAAGCTTCCTCAGATGTTAATACTTTAGAAGCTTTAATATTACTATCGGAACTAGTACCAAGTCTAGCCCTACGACGAGGAGTAGTTTGCGTAGGAGATTCAGCTGTAGCATTTGCATCACCATTCGCAGCTGTATTAACAGCATTTTGAACCTCTGTAGTCGTAGATTCAACAGTAGATATAGCAGACGTTCCGCTCCCTTCCACAGCTCCTTCTCTATCGGGGGCTGGAGAGTTCGTCCGAATGCCATAAGTAATACCATCAGGTTCCATATCTCTAAAGTCTTTATTATAGATTCTATTAAGAACATCATTAAAACGTTCCATAAGAGAATCAGTTTTAACTTTAGTATCTTTGAAACCAAAGATCTTCTCAAATATATTAAGAAGAATTCTTTTAAACTTCTCCCAAAACGTAGGAGTTTCAAGATTCTCAGAACCTTCAACACGTTCAGTAGTAGAATGAAGTTCATTGAGAAGTCTAAAGATACGAGGATCAGTTAGAGAATAAGTTACAATTTCAGAGATAGCATCTTTACCATTAATAACATTCTTAGTACCTTTAGCACGATCTTTAAGTTTAGTATCAATAGATTCAGATATACTAGAGATTTCTTGACTAATAATTTCAATAAATCTATTAGCAATACCTTTATCACTAAGCATATCCTTTAAGAATCTCTCACGATCATTTAAATCAGTTTTACCTGTAAGTTCAGCACGAGTATTTATAACAGCTTGATTAAAATCAGCAAACCACTCTTGCCACTCTTTATTATTATAATCAATAAGAGCTTCACGTTTAGCAAGTAATTCAGGATTATTAATATCTCGATGAGTAGCATTAAAGAATTTCATAATATAAGTATGAATCATCTCATGAGCTAAAGTACGAGTTAAATAACCTTGATGTTCCTTACGATTAGCATGATCATAATTGTAATTAATATCAATCCTGAATTGATTACGATAAAAACCATCATCAGCAATCTTAACAGGATCAGTATAACCTTCGCTTTCAATATTAATCTTAGCTTCACTTACATTATGCTTAATATAAACTGGATTAATACCAGCTTCATATTCAAGTATATTAGCAAGTTTAGAGATACTAGACCAATCTTCTTTATAGCGATCAGCATCTTGAACTGTTTTAAGTAATTCAACGGGATCATAAAAACGTTGAGGAACATCAGTTTCAGTATCGAATGCTTTTGTTGCAATAGAAAACTTAATAGGAGCGTTTCCAGCAATAGTAACATTACTTATAACATTTCCATATCTATCTTTAACTGAAGCTACATCTGAATATCTAGCATTAGTTGCCATATAATAGTCATATATATCTTCATAACGTTCGCCTGTAACTGGATCTGTATATCCAGTAGTATAAGAACTACCAGTAGAATCTTTAGCTACAGCAATTCCATCTTTAAGACCGAATTGACGAACTAGATTAGGAATTATACTATTAAGTTTATTATTAAACTTTTGAACATCAGCAGGAGTATCTAAGTAATAAACAGTATGTGGATAACTAGGATGATTTAAAGCACCATTATAGTTAGCAACATCAAGTTTATTACTAGAAGTATAATGAATAACAGCGTCACGTCCATCAATAGTAGTTTGAATAAACTTATGATAAGCTTCTTTACCTTTACCATCACCAAGAACAGCTTTGAGCATTACATAACGTTTACTACCATCACCATTGTTACCAGATTGAAAATAAATATCATCTTGAACGGCACTACTACGTTCATTACATATAATAATATTTTGAAGTCTATTAGAAATATCAAGTCTAGCTTCGGTTATATTACCAGTATTAAGAGCAAGAATTTCTTTAATAGCATCACCAATATATTTTGTATATTTACTTAATTTACTAATACGAGCTTCTTCTGTTTCATCAGTGATAGAACCCATAATAGTATTAGGATATATAGGGAATACAGTATTAAGTGAATCAGTTTGAGGTATAACAACAACTTCATGACGTCTATTACCAATAAAAGTATCAGCTACATGAGGTGTTGCAAACTTATCTATATTCTGAATAATACCACCAGTTTTAGGATCTCTACCAACACCATTCTCATCAATAGTTAGTATTTGAACTCTAGGTTTACCTTTAGAATCAAGAACATCTTTAGTAGGCTTAATAGAATCTAATAAAGAATTACGATGATGCATAATAGGTAATCCATGTTTAGTTTCATGATCTTCATTGCGAGCTTCATCATTAATTAGTATTCTACCAGCACTAATATGACTTATTCTAAAAGTATTAGAACCTGTAAAGCGAATATCATTACGAATAGCTTGATTATTACGGAAGATCATTTCATGACGATTAACAGCGTCATTGAAATGTTTCGTAATAGCCGTAGCATTCATAATACTATCCATATTTGAATGATTAATTCTAGAAGCAGGAAACAAATCAGTACAAATTTGATATATTTGATTAAATGAAAGAGCTACATTATCAATAGAAATTTCACCGTCAGTATCACCTGTATATTCAGAATCAACAACTCCGATCATTGTCTGACTATTCATAATATCTTTAATCTGCTTAGATGTAAGATTAGAATACACAAGTTCTTTAAGTGTATCTATTAGCTTCTTAAAGCGATCTTTTCTAAACTGATCAAAGATAATATCAATGTTACGTTCAGAGTTCTCTCTATCTTTAGCAGATATATTATTACGAGGATTAAAAGCAATATCGTAATGATACATGAATCTAAATAGCTCTCTTTGATATTCAGCAAAGGTTTTAGCCATATCATCAGTAAATGCAAATTTACGTGGATAATACACACCATTCGCACCTTGAATTGTATACGCTATACCATTTGTAATAGTTTCGAGTTTAGGAATAGAACCTAATTTATACTCTTTACCATTACGATTCATTACAACATCATAAGAAGCTCTATTAGGATTCTCTTCTAAATCAGTTTGAACTACAGTAACCTCATCACCTTCTTTAATATCATCAAGTAACTCATAAATACCTAAGTTAGTAGCAGTACTATTACCTAGAATATTCTCAGGAGCACCGTTAGGACTAAAGTTAATATCTAGGCCTTCATGATATGTTTTACCTTTAATCTCAGGTGTACGATTAATAAAATCAAGAACTTGAGCTTCTGTTAAAGGTAAACCATTAGTAGGAGCAACATCTATAAGATCATAAAAGAAACTATAATTATTATAAAGCTCTTTATAAGTAGCATCTTTAGTTACTGCAAATCTAGCACTATAGTAATCACGTCTATTCTTAAATTCATTATGAAGATAATTAGTAATATTCATAATAGACATGATTTCAGGTATGAGTTCTTTGTAATTATCACCACGATATTCACGCATACCATTAACAAGATCATAATAGTTAATCTTATTAATTCTAAAACCACTTCTATCACTAATAAAAGCAACAAGTGTACCAAAGAGATTAAGATTATCAACAAAGATACCACCTAAGTCTTGAGCAATCATAGCAAATTTGTTATGAAGAGTTTCATCAAGACGTATGGCAATAGCATTAGAATTATAATCTTTAGATTGAGTAAGAACTTGTGCAAACTTAGCAACAAGATCAGATTCATAAACAGTATTCAGAGCATCTGTAAGAGATTGCATATCTGATAACCATTTAGATTCATCTTTATATAAACTCTTAAGATTATCAAGAGCATTGATAGCATTACGACAATTTTCAGCAGTATTCAATCGAATTGAATTTCCCCCTTCATCGATATTAATACTAACAGCAGCTGCGACTTTCTTAGCAGTTTCAATAATCTTAGTTTCAACACCAGTAAGTTTAGCGTCTGTAAAGTACTTATTCATTAGAGCTTTAATATAAGCATCAGAAGCATACTTACTACCAACTTTAGTGTTTCTAAGCAGCTTCGGAATAAGCACTAAGGCGTTTATCAAATCCGTGTCGAATAGTGCCAAATTTGCCCCCTCTTGGCTCATTAGAGACGTTAAAAATTCAAGCATGGATTTAGTATCAATACCCTCTATTTTGAAGTCTATAAGGGGCTGATTTGAAGCCGTTACAAACTCGATTGGCGCATCATCGGTATTAGTAGAACTTTCATCACTTACAAATTCAGTAGTAATACCATTAGCACTAGAAACAGTCTCTGTAATCTCAGTTTTAGGAGTAATAGTTTCATCAGTGGAACTCTGTTGAGCTTTGTAGTCCCCGGTAGGAGGCAAGGACTGGTCAGGAGCGGAGCTTTGTGTTTGTCTAGCAATGAGAATATAATCATCGTTAGGAGTTGCCATATTAGCGGGAGTAAGCACATAACGATTAAGTTGATTCTCAAAACCTTCAATAACAATACCAACATCTTTACGAGGATTCGGAGTATTAAGCACTCTATATTCAACACCACCAATAGATACATATAAAGCATATTTAGAATTCTTACGACCTAAATTATCTTCTATAGTATTATTGATAATATCAAATTTAGTTTGCATACTCTTAGCTTCCTGCATAATTTTGTTAGTAAGAGCATTAATATCACTCTTTGTAGTCTCACTTAAACCGAAGTGAACATCAGCTAAGAAACTAGGCAGAGGTCTACCACTTTGTTCAAGAACTTGAGCAGTATAACGACTAAGATGCCACAAATAACTATTAAGTTCAGCACTAAGATCACCGTTATTTATGCTAGGTGCATATTCAACTTCTGTTTTAGTAACAGCGTCAATCCAATTGAATCTACGACCAAAGAATATATTATCGAATATAGAGTATTTAGCAGCAATACGAGTAACAATCCATTTAAGATTTGTAGTCGTAAGAGTATCAAATGAATTATCTAAAGCTCTATTAGTAGCATCATTGAATTCTTTAATTTCTTCAAGAAGCATTGCATCTTTAGAAGTAAGAGATTTGCTTTTACGTCTATTCTCAATAACGTTAGCAAGAGGTGAATCTGTAACTTGAGATTCAGACATAAGTGCATTATAGAGACTAGAAGCTTCATTGGATAAAGGTTTAATACCTTCAAATTCTCTATAAGATCTACCGAATGTACCACTACCTATCGGTGCAGCATTTGAATCTTCTTCTGTTGCAAGCGCATCACGTTCTTCTTGTTGTCTCGCTTGACGTTCTTGTTCTGCTTTGAGTGCAGCTTCTCTACGAGCATTAGCGGCTTTAGTGTCAGATTCTTGTTTTTGCAGTCTAGCAAGACGGGCATTATATACGGCTTTTCTTGTGTCTGAATCAGAGAACTTTGATTCATCTGCTTGTAAAGCTTCAGAAGTTTGATACGTATTAAGTTCATCAGTTAGATCTTTATCAGTAGAAGCTTTGATTTCATCTTCATATAATTTTATTTGATCTTTAATATCTTCAAATCCATTACCATTACGATAATAATCAAGTTCAGCATCAATAGCAGTTCTTCTATTTTCATAGAATCGTTTAGCCTCTTCCGGATTAGTAAGATTAGATAAAAGAGTTCTAGCTTGTTGAGCCGCCTCTTTATCATCTTTATTTAAATTAAGAGCTTCAATGTTTTTAGTCGCTGTATCTCGAATATTGCTAATATCACTAAGAGTTTTATTGTAAGATTCAAGTTTACTATTAGCACCTTTAAGAGCTATTTTAAGACCTAATAATTGTTCAGCAGTAGCATCTTTAGGAGCATTAGTGATTGCATTTTCAAGTTCACTTATTTGTTTCTTAAGACTAGCAATCATTTTATCGTAAACACTTAATGCAGCTTTAGCATCTTCAAGAGTTGCATTATTTTCAGCATAAGTATTTATATCAGCTTTCTTAGCTATACGAATATTATCGTCTGTATATTTAGAATCAACATAATTATTAAGATACTCTTTAGATTCAGCAGCGCGCTTTTGATATTCAGCAGGATTAGCTGTAATAGCTTCGAGTTCTAGTTCATTAAGTCTTTTTTGAGCTTCAAGAGTAGCAATACGACGTTGATATTCATAGAGATTTTTATCGGTAGTACCATTGACTGCATCGAAATGTTTATTGTAAATATCTTCAACAGCTTCAATCTTATTAAGAGTCTGTTCAAAGTAATCAGCATTTGCAAGTAAAGATTCACCTTTATCAAGTGCAATTTGTTCTTCGGCACTAATAGCTTCACCTCTATCTTTTCTATATTTAACAGATTGAATTTCTTTAAGAGAAGCACTCATATTTCTAAGCATCTCTTTATAGAACTCAAGTGAACCATCAAGACTATTAGCTGCAACTTGATTAAGAATAGCTTCTTGTTCTTTCAGTTTAGCACCAACAATATCACCTTCTGCAAGAGATTCAACAATACCATCAAGACCTGAACGCATAGCTTCTGTAGCACGTTCAATACCTTTAAGATATTCATGTTCTCTTTCAATACCACGTTTATTGATCTTAGTTTCAATAAATGGCATTATTGCTTGCATACCAGCACCACCTAAAAGACCTCCAATACCTTCAGTCCAAATATCAGGATCTTTAAGATAACTACTAACTCTCATGCTAAAATCAGTAAGAGCGTCAGTATCAGAAAGTAAACCAAAATCTTTACGAGCTGCATGAGTACCTTCTTGCATCGCAATACTCATAGTCATTTCATCTGCCATTTCAGCAAGAGAACCTCCAGCGAAACCTCCAATAGCTCTAAGAATTTGACCTTTATCAGCATTGGGTATAGCATTTAATGTACGAACTATAGCAAATTTATCACCAGTTGCCATAGCTTTACGAATGTTATCTCTAGTAGCTTTAGTAAGAGTTTTAGCAGTACCTAAGATATTCATCCATTCAACTACGTCATAAGCTATATTAGACATAGATCTCCAATAACCTTTAGAAGCTGCATTATCTGCATATCTATCAGCAATACTTTCAATATTAGTATCATTTAGAGGAACTTCTTCTAATCCCGGAGCTTTAAGAATAGCATTACCATTTTCATCACGTTCAACATAGTTCTTATAATTATTAAGAAACCATTCACGTTCTTGTTCATAAGTACCATAAGCTTCACGAGATGAATCTAGAATACGTCCTATAACAGCAGAACCATAAATATCTGCTATTTTATTAGCTCTGTTTAGAGCTTTAGCTTTTTGTAGTTTTGTACCCAACTTAAATAAATCTTTAACATATTTAGATTTACTTCCTAGATTAACAGCACTTCTAAAAGCTTTACCTAATAATAACGAAGCTCCACGAGCTGGAAGCATTATACTAGCAGCACTACCTAAAATAGATGGAACTATTGAAGCCCAATAACCACCACCTTTCATGCGATCTAATAAATTACCCGTTTGAGCTTGTTCAGTCATATAAATAGGAAATGCTTCTCTAGTACCTTCATTAATGGAATTACCTAGTCTTTCTAAAAAATTACGAGTATAAGCTTCATCACTATCTATGAGTTTAGAGGGAAGTGCAAGTATAGAACCTGCACTTTCAATTGTACCACCAATTATTTCTCCAACAGTTTGAACAAGAGAGTTACCAATACGATCCCAAGTAGATTGATTTCTAGCTCTAGCTTCAATATAAGCATTAACATTACCGGGAACTATATTTTGACTATTTCCAGAATGTTTTCTTAAATTGAGTAATAACTTATTATCTATACTATAAGCATTAGGATTAAAAGAAGATCTTTTATACTTATCTTTAGGAGCATAAGTAGATTTTCTTTGTATGCTTTCTAATTTATCAAAATCAATAGGCATAATATCAATAATTAAAATTAGCTGTAGACATATTAGCATTAAATTTAGTAAGATTATCTAATTGTTCTTTAGTTAATCTATAAGCATCTTTATAATCTAATATAGATGATATAACGCTTAATCTACGTTGTGTATTATTAATAAAGTCTTCAGAATTATCACTTATAAATTTATCTGTAAGCTCAAATGAATTTGTTGTACTATCATACGTATCAATTTGAGTAGTAAAATTATTATTTGAATCTTTACTAAATGTAATTCTAAAATTATTATGATATATAGTTTTATCTACATTTGTTATAGGATTTTTAACAAAAGCATTTAATAACGACTTAACATTATTATAATATCTTCCATTATATTCAACAATATTATATGCAGAAGCATCATTCATTTGAATAGCATTGGAAGGATCTGGACCAAAAGTTAAACTTCCACCATGATGTGTAGACATAGCATCAAATATAAATTTTGTATCAGCATTAGGTCTATCAGCCATATCGAATGCAGAAGTCATACGCATAGCTAATTCAAATTCATCTATAGTATTCTGATCGGCATCATTATTCGCAACAATAGTGAGTTTCTGTCTAACATTATTAAAACCTTGAACATTCTTTATAAGATTAAGTGCTTTACGACCATCACTCAATTCCATAAGTTCATAAGTAATATCTGATTTAGAATATTTAGGGTTCTTATCTGTACCTTTATCTTCAGTATATAAGAATTTCCTAAGAGATTCATTATTCAAATCTATAGGAACACCAACGGATTCAGCATCTAACTCTAAATCATCACCATCTAACAATTGATTATCAATAATAGTAAATGCTTCAGGATGATTTTCAATTTTATAAGCCATATTATTTCTAACAGTACTTACAATACCTGTTTCTGTAGGTTTGGATATACCAATAACAACTCCAGGATTAGACTGAATCATATTAGTTTCATTACCATAGTTTTCAATCAGATTACCCATTAGAATAGAAGTTAATCCAGTACTAATATCCCCAAATGTTTTAGATATATTATCTGCAAACTCTTTTACATAAGGATTAGTTTTGCTACTATTTTTTATAAACTCTGTGGCTTTCTTAATACCTTCCTCTGGAGTATCTGAATTACTTAATATATAACTTATATCTTTTATATGAAGATATTCATTTATATTTTTCTGAGTTTTATCATTTGCATTAAATTTAACACCATCTCTAAGATTAACGCCTGTACCTTTAATAGGATTTCCATTTTCATCTAAGTCAGAAGTTTCTTCATTGATAACATTAGTTAAACTTCCAAAAATTCCAACACGATTAAATACATCATAATATTCTTTAATACTCTTTTGAAGTGCTAAGCTTAAATTTGCTTTATCTTCTTTATTTGTTGGAATACCACCTTTATAAGCATCATATTCAGAAAGAATGTTATTGATTATACTTTGAGATTCTTGAACTCTAAGGTTAAGAGCTTTTAATTTATCTTCATCTTCTTTAGTTATATTTTCTCCATTAGTAGACTTTTTAGCTAAATAGTTATTAAATCTTTCTAATTCAGATATATTTCTTGAATGTTGAGAAGTTTGATTAAGTAATCTTGCTTTACGATTTGCTTCTAGTTCAGAAGTCATACTAGGAAGATTAACTATTGTTCCAACTAAACCATCTCTTTCTCTAGTAAGTATTTTAGAAGTATCTTCAGACTTTTCTAGTTGCTTATTAAATAGACTTTCAAAGAACTTATTATCTACATCAAGTTTCTCTTTAGTATATCTCATAGGCAATAAATAAGTAGCCACATTAGATATTTCAGAATCTATATAATTAGTTTTATAAAAATTAGATAATCTAGCTTCATAATCAGATTCAGTTTCATTAGGATTTTGATTTAAAAAACTATAATTTCTATCTATTAATTCTTTTATATAAATACTATTAGGATTGTTTATAGCATTAAGCAATACAATCTTTTCATTACTATTAGCATTTTTATATTCAGGAGAATTTATTACTAAAGTTTTTAAAATATTAGAATCAGTAAAAGCTGTAGAATATATATCGTTTTTTACAGCATTACTAGGTGTAATACCTTTTTGTTCTAGAGCAAATAGATTTAATTCTGCTTCTTTCAATAAAGCATTTTTAAATTTACTATTGTTAGATACAATGGCTTTAGCAACATTTATTAATCTATCATCTCCTATACCTTCGATAGTTTTAGTAAAACTTTGAAATCCATGAAGAGTAGGATTAGATAAAGTTTTTAGAGTAGATTTAGTAATAGCATCAATTGTAGGATTATTCATTAAATCTATAGCTTGTTTACGAAATTGTTCACTATAAATAACTTTTTCATCAGATTTCATAGCTTTAAAGTATTCAAGCATTTCTTTACGTAAAGCTTCTCTATCATGACCTGAACCAAGAGCTGTACCAAAAGCACTAATAGATTGTTTACCATTACCTCCTAAACTACCTCCTGCATCATTAAACCGTTTAAGAATCATAGCTCTATTTAATGCTTTATATTCTTCTGAAGCGTCAGATTGTTCATTAGCTTGCATCATAGCATCAAATTGAGTTTTATTACCAAGAATAGTTTTAACTCCTTCATCAGTTAAAAATCTACGAGCACCATCGCTAACAGCTGTATCAGCAAAGAACCATCCTCCATCTTCATCAACTTTAGCTTTAATGTGTTCTTGAGTTTCATTAATTTTACCTGCAAGAGCTTCTTCATCTGCACCTTGAATCGCATTATATTCAGACATCTTAATAGCCATTTCATTATATGCGTTTTCATTACGAATAGCACGTTCTTGCAAAGAAGACATAACAGCAAGATTTTGATCCATCATTTTAGCACGAGGAGTAAACATATCTTGCATTTCATTACGTTTAAAGTCTTTACCTGACTTAACAACTATATTTTCAATACTATTTATGATTGCCATAAGAATTAAATTTGTATATACAACAAAACTCCGGACGTTAATCCGGAGTTATATCAGTAGTTAATTAAGCACATCTTTTACCACCATATCTTTTCTTAACTTTACCACCACATCTTTTACCTTTAAGAGCTACAGCATCTTTACCAAAGAGTCTTGATATTTGTTTATCAGATAGATTCTTTAAGAAGCCTATAGAATTATCATTAGATAATAGATGTAATATATTAGAATTACGCTTATCATTGAGAAGAGTATGATCATTAAGCATTTTTTGAATATCTCCTGTTAAACCTACAAGAGCATCTCTTATACCTGTATTGCCTTCAGCTAACAAAGAAGCTGCAAGATTAGCTTTCTCAAAAGCATCAACTTCATTCTCGTATTTAATCTGTTTATTCTTAGCAGCAATTTCAGCATTCATTTGACGAGCTTGATTTCTAATATTAAGTTCTTGCATTAACTCATCTTGTTTTAGTTTACCCAAAGCACTAGCTCCTTTACTTCTAGCTCTGAGCATAGCTTGTCTTGCTACAGGAGCACTAGATGAATTAGATTTAACAAAATCTTCAATAGCAGAAATTTGATCAATAACTTCTCTTCTAGCAGCATCAGTATTTATATCCCATTCAAGATTTACATTATCAAGATATTCTCTTTTAGGAATTGGCATATCAGAAATGCTCTTAGCGAGTTTACGTTTACTACGACCTTGCATAAGACTACCTATAAGATTACCAGCAGCACCTATTAGATTACCACTTTCATCTGAAATAAATCCACCTAAATCATAACGTTTAGTTTTACCTCCACATCTTCTAAGCATCATAGGAGTCATAAGATAAGGATTAGGATTAATCATCTGTTTAGTTGGATTATCAACTTGAATATTTAAATCACTAAAAGGAGATACTTGAACAGAACCTCCATCAGCTTTCTTAATTTTTCCACCACATCTCATACCAACTTCACTAAGCACAGCATCTTTAATATGAGGAGGTAATCCGGATACAACAGCTTGACGTTTATTCATAGCATCTTGAGCCATAAAATTAGCAATTATATTAGCTCCCATTGTAGCACCACTCATAGCTCCTGTGTTTACAGTAGATGTAATAGGAGATACAGTTTGAATATCCATTTCAGCAAATTGAGGAGTAGGTGCTATAGATTGTAAAGGTGGAATAGCTAAACCTCCAGTAGGATATTTACGTCTACCTCCACAAGCAAATATAGAACCACCAAGAGCAAATTCTTGCTTAGGTTCTGCTATATTACCTGCTTCAGCTTTCATAGCTTCTTGTTGATTATAAAGATTATTCAATTCAGCTTGAACTCCATTAATTTCAGCAAGAAGTCTATTGTGTCTAGCAGATTGCTTTTCAGTATTACGAGCATTAGTGTTACGATCTATAGCATAAGTACTACGATCTGTAAGTCGTAAAAGACCACCTAGCATTACAGAACTTTTAGCAAGTTTATCTTCAAGATAACCTTTATGTAACATAAGAGGTTTAGCAATATCTGCAAAAGTTCTATCTCCTAGCTTAAGAGTATCACTAAATATATAATCAGCATTACTTCCATTGAGTATTGCTTCACCACCTTCCACTTCTGCATTTACTCCATAAGGAACACCGCCTTGTTCATGACTAGGTCCTTCAACTATTGCTGCATTAGATGCAACTTGATTTATAGAACCTCCATCAGCATATCTTTTACGTCTACCTCCACATCTAAAAGCAAATTCATAATTTTCTTTTGTAGGGGTACCAATCATATTATATTGATTACTAACAGTTTGAGTATTACCTGTAGGTATAGGATTATCTCCATAAATATCTATAGGATTTGTATTAATTGTAATATCATTTAAAGCTTGTTGATCAATACGAATATCATCTTGACCAAGCTCATAATTCCTAGTAATATCTGCTCTAATGGCAGCTTTTCTAGCTTTACGTTTTTTTCTTCGTCCACCAAAGATACCACTAATCAAACCTGAAACACCACCGATAATACCTCCAATTACTCCACCGATTGCAGTTCCAACTCCAGGAACTATACTTCCTGCTGCGGCACCTACAGTAGAACCTATTCCTAAGCCTTTAGCTAAACCGCTTTTAGTTTCAGCTCCTTGAATACCTTTACCTGCACCCCAGCTACTTCCAGTAACACTATTAACATTATCTCTAGCTCCACCTAGATCATAACGTCTACGTCTACCCTTAAGAGATTTAATAGTACCACCATAACGTTTATTTTTTTCTATCCACATATCTAATTCAGGATTATGTTTTCTAAGACCAATAATGCTTTTCATAGCATCAGACATTTTATTAATATCTGAACCAGCATCTCCGGATTTATATACAGAACTATTATATTTAACAGGATTCTTTTGAAAATACTTTAAAGCTTGAACAGTAGGATCATAAGATTCAACATAGTTCTCAGCATTAATCATACCATTTATTAAAGCATTAGGAAGTTTACCTTCACTTAACCAATTATTAAGACGTTTACCAAAGTATTCTTCACCTTTACGAGTTAAATTGATATTTCTACCACCAAAGCCATCATCTTCATATTCGAATAACTCTTTAGCATTAGCGTCTTTACCAACTAATTTAGATAAATACGTATTAACTTTAGTAACATTATCAGGATCTATATGATCTAATCCTAATAACTGAGCAGGATTATATGTATCACTTTCATTATATGCTTTAAGATTTTCATTCATCGTTCTAGTTACATCTTCTTTAGAAGTTTCACCTTTACGACCTAGAAAACCTCGTAAATGAGGATTAACACCAAATGTAGATTCAGTATATGCTAGAGCAAGAGCTTTATCAATACTAGAACCTTTAACTTTCTTTGCAGCTCTAATTATATCATGCAAAGGAGTCGTTTTAATACGCATTGGAGAAATAGAATTTCCATGTTGATCTTTAGTAAGTAAAATACTATCATCATCAGGATTATAATATCTATCTCCATTAGCTTCAAATAAAGCTGCACCATATTCAGTTTCAAACATAGCTTGTAAAGCCCGTGAAACTAAATAATCAGGATAATCACTATCAGGAATAATAAAATCAAAAGAGTTCTTGTTTTCACGAACTAATCTTTTAGTTCTATTCTCTGCATAATCATCTTCAAAAGCATTTATGTAATCATAGAACTTTCTAGCAAGAGCAAGACGTCTATTTACATATTCTCTATCATTACTATTAGTTTTAGTTTTACTTTTAGGCATACTTAGTGTATTAACAGAGTTCCTCTCGCTTCCACAAGCTCTTTCCCTACCGGGGTCTACAGAGTTCCTCTAAGTTTATAATCTAGTATTCTTAGTAACAACAACGTTAATATCATATAATCTAAGTTCAGCTTGTTTGATATTAGAATCTTTACTAGTAATATCAATATTATCTGAATACTTATCTATGATAGCATTGACATCAGTTTCATTAATATCTTCGTTAGTAGTAGTATCAATAAAACGATTTAAGTACACCATTGTTATATACCCGAACTGATTCTGAATCTTGCTATATTCATACCATGCTTTAGGCTCATATCTCATTCCTAAGAGACGATCTATTTCAAAAGGTATATTAGATGGGTTAAGAATTTGAAATGCTCTATCATTGTCTATATGGTCTTCTATGAGATTCCATAAATAGCGTCCAGCTTTGTACTTAAGAGTATGGTCATCATACCAAGTTTCATCTAGAATCATTGGAAGAATACCAGTACTTTGAGTATCAGTATTAATCATTAAATAATCAATAGTCTTATCATATAAGAATTTAATCTTATCAGCAATAAGATGATTCCAATTATGAACAAGTGCGCTATTCCATTCAATATGATTAAATAACTTATTAACAAGAGGTTCTTCATTATATATAAATTGAGCAATAGATGGCATTATCTTATTATCAAAATATATACACTTATTAGGAGCATTAATCTTATAAATCTTAGTATTATTTGTATCAACAACAAATGTACCTAAGCGATTCGACCAAGTAATAATAGGATTATAAGAATGAAAACTAATCCATAAATTAGTCTTAAGGTTATATGAAATCGTATAAGTATTATCTGGATTATTAGAAACAAATATGATACGACTATTATAATCATCGAATATAAAGAAATTACCATTAGTATTTAGAGGATTAATAGCATTTTCTTTAATATATTCTTTAAACCAACCTTGAAGACCTATAGATGAAATATCAGATACATCCGATTCACCTTTAACATGATATATAGTACCTGTAAAGTTATCACAAACGAAATAACCATATCGAGTAATAATAGAAGAAAACTTATTATTACATCCGATCTTACCGGTATTATTAAAGATAATTTCAATAGGAGTTCTTTCAAAAATATCACTAGTACCAATATAAGTCCCATCTTCTTTTTGATTAAGACTATCTTTAACAGATGTTACAAATAGAGTATGTTCCATTTGAATATAAAGAGATTTAGCATCTGATAAAAGATTTACAATAGAACCTTTAGTAATAGGAATATCTTTATAAGAATCAGCTTTAAATTTACGCCAACCAATATCACTCGATTCCATATTATTAACATTAGAACGAATAATTCTAGCAGCAAATGTATCTTTTAGATTATCAGTAGATTTAAATTGAGTAATATCATTGAAACCTTTCCAATTCATTTCAACATCATAAGCACTTCCATCTTCGGTATGCCAAAAGTTATCAATAACATAATCTCTATAACCTAAATCAATAATAGAATCATAATCAAAAGTAGTCGGATATATATCCATAGTATGAGGTGCATATTCCTTACTAAGACCACTTGTGAATTTATTGATAATAGTATTGATATTAAATTTATTAGCTTTACCCGAGAAATTATTATTAGCTGTAGTACCTTTATATTTAATAATAGAACTATTTACATTTTTACCACTATGAAGTGCAAGAAAATTCATTCTACTTTTAATATAATAAGTAATAATCATACGATGAATATGATAGATATTATTATTATGATGAGTAGCATCTCCAACATTATTGAATTTATTTGAAGGACAAGTGCAACGTTGAGTAACACAGGCTGGAAATGTATCACCAATAAGAATAATTTCATCAGTATTCTCTATAGGATATATACTAGATGCAGCAACTAAAGATAAATTAAATAAATCAGGTACAGGAATTGTATTAACGTCATAATAACGATTTAAATCTACGATACCTCTATTAAATATAGTAAACGTATCAAAGTTATAATATTTTTTATTCTCATTATAAAGAAGAATCCAATTTGAATCGTCTTTATTAGATATTTCAATAATAATAGAATTATATTCTTCAGCTGTAAGAGTCTTAACAGTAATTTCACTACTTAAAACTATAGTAGCTTCTTTTTCATCTGTTGTAATTTCCCAAGTGCCTTCTGAATTTTGTTTTAAATATTCAGCATTATTATAACCATTGGCGTATATAAGTTTCTCTTTAATAGTAGTTAATTCTTGCCTATAACTATCAGAATCATTATCCTTAGTTATAACAGAAATAACCCTAGTTTGAGTTCTTACATCTCGTTTAATACCATCAATTTTTTCATCAGCTTGTTTATAAACAATATCCGTAAGAGACTCATTAGGTAAACTAGTTCCACCTTCACTATCAGTACCTTCTTTAGCTAATCCAAAGATATTTTCTTGAAGCATAGTAGAACCATTAACTAATTTGAAACTACTATCACATCCAGCATTAGATATAGCACTATTATTAACAGGATAAAAGTCTGCATTAAGAATTGTAGGATATGGAGCATTATTTGCAATATCTGTAGTTTCTGTATCAAGAATAGAATGAACAAGATCTCCAGATTCCCAAGGACCTTTGATATGATCTCCCCAATCAGCAAACATATTAAAATCTTTACTAGTCTTAGGCATATCAGTCTTTTTAGTATATTTACTAAGTCTATCAAAAGCTCCTAGATATTCACCAGCATTAATTGATTTATCAGGAGTATTAAGATTCTTGCCATTAAGAAGATTTTTTTGAATAAGAGAATTTAATTTAGCTCTATCTCCTGCATTCCATGCTTGATGAATGGCATCATTTCCCCATTCAGTACCAGAACCACCTTTATAATTATTAAGGCATATTTTAGCTTCTTTATTATACCTAAGACCTTTAATGTAGAATGAAGGTAACACAGTATTAGTAACAAGATATTCAATAGGATATAACCTAAAACGACTTGCGGATCTAAAAGGATCTTCATAATTATCTCCAATTACATCATTAGTACCTATATCTCGAATAGTAAGGCATTGAGAAATCCAGTTTGAAATCTCAGGTGTAGATTTAGCATAATAAATAGCATAACTTTTAATACTATTTTTAAATTTAGTAATATTAATATTAGTATTAAAAGCTGAAACAAAAGTATTCATATTAACTTTAGCTCCATACAAATCAAGAGTTTTAGTTTTAGAAGCATTGATTATATGAGCATAAGTTCCACGAGAATTTTTAATAGGAAAACTATTTATATATTTACCTTTATGATCTATAAAAGTAATAAAGAAATAATAAACTTCATCTTCCTTAAAAGAACCACTATTAGATATATCTTTAGATTTAAAGAAATCTCCAACTTTACCACTTCCACTATGAGGAGTAATAGAAGTATTAACAAAATCTTTTACACCACTAAATTCAGCAAACTTAACAAAATTAATTTTAATTTTTTGAAGAAGAAGTTCACCATCAATACTTGTGAAGAAATCAGTAATATCTTTATATTCAGGAGTAATAACATTGCCTCTAAGAAGATAACCATCAAAAGATGTTTGAGCTTCATCTTTAGTATAAGCTGTATTACTTATAATTATATCATCTATAGAAATAGATTTCATCTTAGATATAGTAGTAAAATCAAAAGTACTATTGACAGATGGAATATTAATTTCAAAAGTTTCATAACATTCTTCTGTAGTAGGACTTTTATATACTATAGCTAATTTGTAAGTACCTACTTTACTAAATTTAAATCTAAATCCTTTTTTAGTTACATCACCTATAGCAATGTTCTCACCATAATCAGGAGCGGCATAATATACAGGAGATAATAGAGAATAATCACTATATGTTCCATCATGTAATTTAATAGATGTTGCAAATTGATAACCTCCAGCTTTAAGACCTCCAGCAATAATATTAACATCTAATGTGGGAAATACTATATCCGGAATGAGATTAAGAATATATTCAAAACTTTCTTTAAATGTAATTGTAGTAACATTATCTTCAATAATAGGATTTTCAATATATCCTTTATATTTACTTTGAGCTTCTGTAATATATAGAATACGAGTTTCATTGTCACTAGATACACCTTCAGTAAATGTTATAAATAAATTAGTTTCATCAATATATGTGAATGTACCACTAATAGGATGATCTATAGTAAAATTAAAGTTACCTTGAAATACAATAGTTTTAATATCATCTTTATCTTTAGTTGTTTGATATATATAAACTATTTTATCGGGGATACCTTTAAAAAACAAAATGACGCCTAACGGAACTTCAATTTTACCAACTAAAGTTCCGTAGACGTCTAAGTCTTTTTTATAAACCTCAAAACCATTCTCGTTAATCAGAGTATTACCATCATCATTATACATTATATTTAATGCAAATGACTTAACACCATTTCTGACTGCACCGGGATTAGCATTAGGATATAAACCATCATTTATATTCATAATTAATTCACATAATGATTTTTCATATTTAAGAAGTTTAATAACGACCTACTACAATCATCACGTTTATCTTTAGTAAGCTTATTACAAGCATTGCGAACTTTAATTTTAGCATTATCGTAAGCAAGTGCAGGATTAGTATAAGGATTACTATCTCTAAGATTTAAAACAGGATGCCTGTAATTACGTTGAAGAATACGCATCATAACAAAGTTCTTTAGAGCATCAATAAGAACATCATTATTAGGTATAAGAGGAACATTGATTTTAAGAATCTCGTCAAGTGTCATTGGCAACCCGTGAAATAAGACACCTAGCGTGCCTTTTCTGACATTCAAATGCAAATACGACCCATTAATCGAATACGTGTATAAACTGCCGGAAATCGTCTGTATGAAGTCAAAAACGACATTTTCTGTAAGGTTTATCCCTATCGGGAATGAAACGGCGAGCGGTATATAATTTCCATCATCATGCTCAAATGGAGCAGGATTAGTAGTAAAATCCGCACGTTTACCATTAATTGTAACAAGACGTATATTCTCACAACCCTCTGGAATCTCACAACGATACTCATCAAAATCGATAACTTTACCAACATTAATAAGATGTTGTTGAATATTTAAATCAGCAAGAGCTTCACATATCCAAGTAGGAATACGAGTCATAAAGTCCATAGAATGAACATCATAATCTTCTATAATCCTATGAATAACAACACTAGAACTAATCAAGTTTTGGTCTAATGTATTCATCTACTTCATTGTTTTTAATACGTTCTCTTTTGCTTTTAGTAGGCGGATACCTATCCATAATAGTTTTATCATGTTCAATCATGTATTTGAGTTTAGCATCAAACGCAAGATTATCCGCTTTAATAACTTCTTCTATAGATTTATGCCTAAGCACCTTATCGCTAGTCATAATGTTTACATGACAATGATTAGGTTTAAATTTATAGAATATTTGATTAGGTACAACATCAACACCCATATTATGACGTATCCATTTACAGAACCAATAATACGGATTATCAGATTTAACGTGCCAATTCTTACCATAAGGATTAAGAAAACTCTTAACTTCGATACCTGCAGCAATCATCTCATCCCTAAGACGAAACGAAGCAGCCCAATCAACAGATTCTCTAGCAACAGCACGTTGAACTTGAAACTTACCAATGTAAGTACCTAAAGAAACACTATCACCACGAATAAGATTCTCAATTAGAGACTTATTAAGACCTCTTTGTATTTGATTAAATATCGGATAAGGAATACGACACATCCAATCGTAATATCTAATAATAGCAAGAAGTTTAGGAATACGAATAGTAGATAGATAAACAAAACGATTGAACGTAATACGAAGAGATACTGCTTTAGCTTCGTCACTCCAATTAAGTTTACGTAAGAGCTTAACACTTTTAACTCGTTTACCTAAAATAAGATCATCAATAATCTCTTTAGTTATTCCATTTGATTCAAGAAGATTCAGATTAGCATAACAGATATTAGCTAGATTGTTACGTCTAACATAAATGTTATGAAGATCAGTACTTAATTTCTCGATAGTGTTATAACATTGTTCGAGATAGTCGTGGTAATAGTGCATGGATTCCATATAGTTTATTCTACTTTATTATGGATTAAACGTTGAGTACCATTAGGATCATTAGGGGCATAAGTTGCATCACTAATAATCTTAACTTCGTGTTCTGTAGGCTTAATACCAAATTCAGTTCTAAGAACCTCATAAGTTATACGTTCTATCATATCAGCTGGAAGAGGAAGTTCAATATCTTGACCATCATCTTCCATATACATAGTGATAACCTCAGCAGGATTTTCAGCTACATACACGATTGTTACAAACTTATAATTTTTAGCATCAATCTCAAAGTTTTTGAGAGTATTTTTGATAATAATTTTAAGTTTACCATTAACGATTTGATACACTCCCCAAACCCCAGTAGGAGAATAGACTGTGGTAAGGAGCGGAACTACGCTATTATTAGCATACTTATATGTAATAAGACTCCCATTATCATGTTGAGTATAAACATGAAGAAAAGGTGCATCATTAGGCATACGTAAAGGTGTAGGAACTCGATGCTCAGTAGTAAGAACCATATCTTTAGCACCAATTCCCGCATATGTGTTTTCTATATCGGTAAGCGGAACGCAGATAAGAGGAACATTAAAGCTAACTTTAAGCACCTCATCTACACCATTGCGCTCAATACTCTGACGAATAAAAGTAGCAAAGAGTGCCTTACAAGCATCTTTAGCTCTCTCTTGAATGCTATGATCACCGGGCTTACCTAATATATTAGAAATCTTACTTCCTAATTGATTAAGTGTTGCCATAATAATACATTAAACAATTCGCCAAGATTTATTAGTAGTAATACCAAGCTTCTTAGTTTCACCTCTAGGGATAAATTTAAGAAGATTAGTAGACAATTCAAGTTCAGGAGTATCAGAACCACCTATGATCATAATAGGACGATTCTTAACTGGAACAACCCCGTGCCACGGACCAGCATTAGTATACCGGTTAGTAACTCTAATAACGTTCTTTTGATTTTTGAAACCTCTACCACACCTTGATGGCAGACTAGTTCTTGCGTAAATAACAGTCATGGTATTTTAGTTTTTAATGGTATCTTCTGTCGCATCTATAACCATAGTCATATTGCGAGAAATACGATTGTGATTTTTCCAGAATGTTTGCATCATTTCAGCGTCAGGTTCAAAGTCAAGCTCGAACTCAGCACTAAGAAAGCCAATAGGCATATCAGTTTTCAAGTCACGAATAAGAATGCTAATAGCAGTATTACATCCACGTGAACGAAGATCTCCAACATACATATTAGAATGATACCTTGTCAAAGCACTCATACGGAAAATGTACTTACTATCTCTGTATAAGCGTAGAATAGTATAAGGCATAATAGAAGTAAGAACATTCTTATAACGATTCTTATAAGGATCTGTAATACTAATATCGTAATCTTCTGCGATAACAGTAAACTTATCCATATTAATACCATTACAGAACTTACCACCATTATGAAAGTATGCAACGTAAACACCTTTAGCATTAAGAGATTCTCTAATGTTTGAGGCTATTTTATCGAGTTGCATCCAACATTCTGCTTTAGATGTAAGAAGATTAGTAACAACCTTACGTCTCTTCTTAGCAATCCATTCTTTTACGAAGACAACACCAATAGATGAAACAATAACACCAATCAAGTTCAATATAGCAATAAAAATACCACTCATTACACAACGTGTTTTATAATTCATACTTGCGTGTTTGAATAAGTTGCTATAAACAAAAAAAATCCGACTACCAGCGGAACCAGTAGTCGGATTAGGAATAATTAAAATTGCCTTGATATAAATAACACCTGCGACCAAAACTAATTAGATGAATCTCTGCCAAGGCACTTCATCGTCTTGAGCTTTAATATCAGCTAACCATCTTTGGAAAGCAATACCTTCGTAACCGTCGGGATCACTAATGTAAAGATAAGCATACATAGCACATTCATGATGTTCGGTAAACAAATGACCATAGAAATCTGCGTAAGCCATATTCATTACATACATAACATCATACCAGTTAGCATTATGGAGATCATTCATCTTGTATTTGTGCCAAATAGATTTGACTTCATCGAGACTATAATGGTGAGTAGTACCATTACGATTCTCCATACGTTTAACAGCCCATTCACATAGGTCTTTAGTAAAATGTTTTCCGTAGAGTTCTTTATACTTTCGACAATCCCTCTTTCTTACATCTTCATATTCAACGTTTCTTCTTAGCGATAGCTTCGTCAATCTTTGCATTAATAGAGGGAACACTAATGTAATTCATAAAAGTTACATAACCAATATGATGTACGTCAGCAATTTTGTTCTTCCAAATCCAACGATAACTTCTATCATCATTGATATAAGTTTTAGCAATCTCTTGAATATCTCTAATTAATAAGAGCTTATTCAAATTAGTATAAGTCGCAGATGTCATACCTAAAGGAACTTAAATCATTAATAGAACGTTTAGTCAATGATTTAAGCGAGCAATGATTTTCCTTGATATGACAAAAGGGAGTACTACGCAATTTAGCAGTGGCACTCCTTTAGTCCGCGATCATACGCTTTTAGAATCAGCAAAATGCTGTTTTATAGCTTTGAGTATAGGTTTGATAATTAAATCATACCCAAAGGTACATATCAGAAAAGATAGCAGCACCGTTTCCAATGAAGCATCTAATTTGTATAAGTAAAGCACCATAATTGCAATACCTACGATTAAGCTAACAAGAGACTTGAAGTATCTCGATAGTTTCTTTTTAGTAATCTTAGTGATAATCTCATTAATGCCATAAGTAGTTAAAAGCACAATGGCAATAAACGCAAAACTTATAGAATTAAAGAGATTAAAAATAATTGTTTCTTCCATAATTTAAACCATATAAAATCTAAAACCATAGGTAGTATCACCACTGGAATTTTTAAAACTAACAAGGTTATTTTATGCTATTACAAGATTACAAGTATCACTAACATTAGGTTCGGATTTTTGTCTCATCATTTTCACAAACAAAGGAACAGAAGCATAATCATCAGCATATCTCTTAAACTTAATCCAATTGTTTTGATTATTATTAATAATTTCAACCGTCCAACCAAGAATTTGTAGATATGCTTCAAATTCAGATATATTAGGATGGCCTGTAGCAAGTCTAAGTTGAAAATCATTAACACATAATTCACAAGTACTAGAATCACCAGTATATAATTCTATAGAATCATTATTAACAACATTTCTATTAAGAACAACACTAAAGACCCAACAACCATTAGTTTTTATAATATTATCATTGAGTTTATAATTATAAGTTTTATTAGTTGCAATAGATCTATTAATTTGTCTATTACTTGCTAAATCTATAAGAGCGCCAGATACACTAGGAGTGCGCAGATTTGATATTTTTCCATTATAAACCCAAACTTTATCAACAGGAAACTTTATAGGTTGTGTTGTAGTACCTTTACCATAAAAGACATCAGGAAATATAAAATCACCTTCAAGACTCCAGTTAGAATCAACTCGTTTAGCCCAATTAGTATAAACATCAATATAACCTTTTTGAAGTAAATTAATTGATTTATTTATACCACCCTCTCCTGTAATAGCAATTATTTCTTGAACAGCATTAATATCAGTATTAGCTTTAGCATTAATACTTATACTACCGTTATTACTTCCTGATTCAGGTGTGATGGTAAATGTTTTTTTAATCATATCTTTAGATATTTGTTTATACGACAAAAGGTCTAATAGGTACCTTAGCACCTATCAGACCCATAATCAAATCAACAGACAACTTACGAAATAGTCCAAGCGGTATTCGTAGTAATCGTAATTTGTCTAGTTTCTCCCGCAGCAGAGAAAGTCAATGCAGTCGGAGATACAGACAGAGTAGCATCACCGGCGGCTTGAGTTACAGTATATTTCTGACCATTTACGGTAATATTACCGGTACGAGTGTTAACCGTCGGGTTAGCAGCAGCGGTAAACGTAATTTCGAAAGCGTAAACATCATCTGCTCCCGGATCACCTTCAATCTCAGCACCAGAATTATATTCTTTCTTATTTACGATCAATTTACCGGCAGTCAACCAAGAAGAAGCGTTAGAATCAACAGCAAACGTGATAGAAGCTAAGTTGGAGTTACCAGTGAACTTCTTATCTTCACCCGTTTTAATGAAAGCCAACGATTGAGTAGTAACATCCCAAATCGTAGAACCTTTTTGCTGCAAAGTAACGTCTTCAGTCAAGTCTTCAACAGCAACGGTAATCAAACCAGAACGCCCGTTACGACCTTTATAAACCGGAGCAGTAACATCTATTTGAGAGTTACCAGTTCCCTCAACAGCACTTAAAGTGATCCAACTCGGTTTAGCTTTCAAAGCATATCCAGCACGCATAACAGGGGCGCCAACTCCATCAACTAAACCCTCAATTTCAACAGCAGTTGCCCTTTCATTCAAAGTAGAATCTTTAACCATAATAGTAATAATTTGATTATTTGTAAAAAAGTTTGAAGTTCCGCACGCCCCACAAGCTATTCCCCTACTGGGGTCTGCAAAGCGTAGCGGAACATTTAAAAGTTTAAGAAACAGTCCAATTAATATTAGAAGTTACTTTGACAGTTTGTGTACCACCAGCAGCTTCAAACGTTAAACTAGTTTTATCAAGATTCAAATAAGGATCTTGTTCAAACGTTGCAGTGTAAGTAGCATTTCCAGTAACAATAACAGTTCTACTAGCATTCGTATTACCATCACTCCATTTAACAAAGTGATAACCGGCAGACGGTGTAGCCTTTAATGTAGCAGTTGCACCATAATTGTAAGAACCACTTCCACTAACAGTACCACCTGTACCCGCAGTTACAGTCAATGTATAACTGTTAATTTGCCAGATAGCATAGTAAGTAACATTACCAGTAACTTTGGTAGTTGTGCTTACATTAACAGGACCACTAGCTGATGTAGACCATCCCTTGAAAGTATATCCAGTTTTTGTAGCAGTAGGTAGAGTTCCTAAAGCATCATTGTAATGGAATGAACTACTAGACTTGCTAGGAGTACCACCATTACCATTCCAAGTAACTGTATAGTTCTTATAAGTTGCAGTCCATCTAGCGTACCAAGTCTTATTAGAAGTAACCTTAGTTGTTGTAGTTAATTGAGTACCACCGCTAGTAGCAGAAGTATCGAACCAACCTGCGAATGTATACGTATAAGTATTATCCGCAGCTCTTGAACAAGTAGGTAATGTTCCAATAGCTTCATTATAATTCTTAGTTATAGATGAAGAAGAAGGAGTACTACCACCATTAGCGTTAAATGTAAAAGTGTACCTATTAACAGCTCTGGTCACATAAGCATAATAAGTAGCAGCACCTGTTACACTCGGCGTTTCTAAAGTTAATGAAGAACCAACCTTAGTTCCCCCACCGTTAGCAGCAGTATACCAACCTCGGAAAGTATAAGTGTACTGAGCATTATTTGAAGGCATAGTCAAAGTACAAGAGCCTTTAGATCCATAAGCAACAGATTGACTAGTCCTATTCAAAGATCCGTATGTTGTTTGATAACCTATTGTATAACTCCGTCTAGTTGCAGTCCAATGTGCATATATTGTAGTATTACCTGCACCCATTGTCGTATTAGCAGTAACTTGCGTTCCACCACTAGCAGCAGTGTACCAACCTGCAAATGCATAGGTGTATTCAGCATCAGAAGACTTCGTAGGCGTCGGCAAAGTACCATAAGCACTTCCATATTGAACGCTCTTAGAAGCAGGACTTACTGCATTACCACCATTAACATTATAGGTTAAAGTATAACTATTAATAGACCATTGAGCATAATAGGTAACAGTACCAGTTATCTTAGTAGTAGATGAAATTTTCGTACCACCACTAGATGCTGTGTACCAACCGAGGAATGTATAACCTGTCCTAGAACAAGTCGGAAGAGTACCTAATTCTGAACCATACGTTTTAGTAATAGTTGATGGGCTAGGAGTACCACCACCGTTACCATTGAATGTTGCAGTGTAACTTCTAGGAGTAGCAGTCCACTGAGCATAATAAGTAACGTTTTTTGTTACAGTAGTAGATGCAGATACTTGAGTACCACCGGTTGCAGCTGTAAACCAACCCTTAAATGTATAAGTATATTGAACATCAGCAGCTCTTGTCGGAGTAGGTAATGTGCCTAAAGTAGAACCATGAGTCTTAGTAGTTGACGTAGGACTTACAGAACCACCATTAGGATTCCAAGTTACAGTATATGACTTGAGAACAAATACCGGAGTAATATGAGTATTGGCAGTAATGTTAGAAACTGTCAGAGGATTAACAGTAGAGCCATTAGACCACTTGCTAAAGTTATAGCCAGTACTTGGAGTAGCTGTCCAAATAGCAGAACCACCATATTCTACACTAGACTTATTAACGCTCGCTGTACCACCAGTTGAATTAGCGGTAGTAGTTGTGAAAGTCTTAATTGTAAACTTAGCAGTTAAGCTGATATTGGCAGTAACAGCAAATGTATATGAAGCATTGCTAGATACTTTAGTTGCTCCATTGTACCAACCAGCAAAATTATAAGCAGCCTTAGAAGTTGCAACTACAGTAGCATTAGCACCGTGTTCTACAGTTTGACCTGCAGGACTTACAGTACCTTTGTTTGTATTCTCAGAAGTTGCATTAACAGTGTAGCTCTTAATCTTATATTTAGCAACAAGAGTTCTATTAGCCGTTAAAGTAACAGCAAAAGAAAGACTTGTGGAAACAAGGTTAGAGCCTTCGTACCAACCAACAAAATCATACCCAGTTGGAGCAGCTTTAGCAGTTAATGTGACACTAGTATCACGATAATAAGTTCCTTCTTTAACTCCACCTGTAGCAGATGCACCAATAGAACAATCACCAACATTTGTGATAGTAGTTCCTGAACTATTAGTAGTTAAAGCTGAAATCTTAATAGTAAACTTATCAGCTTCCATCTGAGTACAATTAATAGTTTTCGTAATACCGCTGACTGAAACAGTAACAATAGTTGTTCTGCTTGCACCGGTATTCTTACTCGCAGTTAAACCAACCGTTTTATTACCCGTACCACTCTTAGCGGCAGGGGTAAGCCAAGAAGCAATAGCCATCTTAGTACCCCCCCCCTAATTATGAAACCGTCCATTCGACGTTAGAAGTAACATTAACAGTTTGAGTTCCACCAGTAGCATCGAAAGTAAGAGAAGTCTTATCTAATTCGAGATATGGATCTTGAGTAAACTTAGCAATATAAGTCTTATTAGCATCAACAGTAACACTTAGAGTTACATCATCAGAAACCTTAACTCCATCTTTCCACCAACCACCAAAGCTATAACCCTCAGCAGCTGTAGCATGAATAGTAGCAACTGTACCATCCTCAAATTCAGCAGTTTCAACTCCTAAATTAGATTCTTTATTGATACCAACACCGCCTTGAGCTACACCTTCATCTTCGGTTTTAACTGTAAGTGTATACTGTGTGGGTTTAGGAATAAGATCGCATTCAATAGTAACCTTAATGTTTTTCTCAACCACAAAGCTATACTGATTATTACTGTTAAGAGTGATTTTAACACCATCAACAAGCACTTTATTCAAAGTATAACCCGGACTTACATTAACTTTAATCATACAAGTATCACCATCATTATAAGTACTAGCACCTTCCATTGTAGCACTTCCGTTAGGAATAGCTTCATAGGTGACTTGGAATTGATTAGGTGCATCTAATTCAAATTCAGCTTCAATAGATTTATTATTATCCATAACAATATCTCGAGACGCTGTTGATGGAGCACCCGAATCTTTCCATCTCTTAAAGTGATAACCTTTATCAGCTAATGCTTCTACAGAAATAGTAGTTCCATCTACAATATCAGAATAAATTTTAGAACCCGTATAATAATCTCCCCAACTATTATCAGTTTTTACTCTACATTTACCATTAGCTCCAGCAACAACTGTTAATTGTCGTTTGATTACTAAAGCTTCAAATACAGCTACATGAACTGAATTTTCATTAGATTTTGTTGTAAATTCAGTAGGATTATTTGTAGTTTTAATACCGCCAGTATTCCACTCTTTAAATACAAAATTACCTTTAGCACGAGCCTCAATAGAATAAGTAATATTTGGATCGAGTTCAAATCTATGTTCAAGTGTAGACCAATTACTCCAAGATTGTTCACTTATCTTATAACGAGTTTCATTAGTACCATCAGATCTTACTGCAATAGATACTTTATCAATAGGAGTTTGTTCAAATATACATCTAAAAACCATATTCTCATTAATAACCATAGAATATGGATTATCTTTAGTAACACCACCTTTATAAGACCATCTAACAAACTTATAACCAGAATCAGCTTCTGCTAAAACAGTAACAGTCTCTCCTGCTGGGACTTGAAATTTAGGATGAGATTTATCTAATTTAGAGTATTCACCTGAACCAATCTTATATTTACATTTACCATTAATATCAGATGTAACATCAACCTTATATTTTGTAATAGGAGCTTCTTTAAAATAGTAAGAAAAATCCATATTACTATTAACTGCAACTTTATAAGGATTAGATTCAGATCTATCACCACTAGTAGAAGTACAATAATCAAATAAATAACCCTCATCAGGAACAGCTAATATTTCAATAGTTTCTCCTTTTGTTACACTAATGTTAGAATGTGAAGCAGATTCATTTGAATATTCATTGGAACCTACTTTATATTTACACTTACCATTAGAAATAACATTGATATTAACTTGATAAGTTTCAGGTTTAACAGTTTCTTTTTTAAAATAAGCTGTATAAGTTCTACGATGAAGACCTTCTTCAACAATAATATTATTTTCATTATTAAGAAGCTCAGCTTTGGTAGGTGTTATCCACTTTTCAAATTCGTATTCTATATCAGCCTTACCTGCAATAGTAACAATAGTTTTTTCAGGAGCAGTTACTTCATGTCTTTCAGCCCAATTAGACCAAGCACCATTAATATCTTTATATCGAACTAAACCATTCGCATCTGCCACGATACTAAACGTGAAATAACGAATAGCTTCTTTAAAGTTTACCGTAATCGTAAGATCTCGTGTAACAACGATGCTATATGTACCATTACCATTATTTACAAGATTACCACCAGAAGCAGTAACTGTATCAACAGCCCAACCCTCAACCGGACTAGGAACAATTATTGCAGTTTGACCGGACTTATAAGTACCGCCACCGCTAACTGAACCTTTATCAGCAGGATTAGTTATAATAGTTACATTGTACTCCTCAATAACAGGAGCATCAAGCTCGAAGTGTGCAGTATAAGTTTCATCTTTCTCAACAACAAGATCATATTGAAGATTAGTAGAAACAATACGATTTAAACTATCAGTCCAATGAATAAAATGATACCCTTGAATTGCCGCAGCTGTTATAGAATGCCTTGTACCTTTTGGGAATGTTCCGGCACCAACTACATATCCTGCATTAGCCGGATCAGCATTGACATTAATATAGAATTGTTCAATAGGAGCTTCATCCTTTTCAAATACACCTATCAAATCCATATCTTTCTTAATAGTAAAAGACCAATTAGGACTAATAGACATAATCTCATTAGTATGAAACTCTTTCCAACCTTTAAAGTGATAACCTTGAACAGGTTTAGCATAAAGTTCAACACGACTACCAGCTTCAAATTGGAAACGGAAGCCATCTGAGTTTTCATCAGGAACAATAGCAGAACCACTACATCCAACAATACCACCCTCTTCAGGAGAAGGAACTAAAGTAACTCTATAGTAATCACGTTCGATATGACCAGACTGCATAAAATCTTGAAGATCTTTGATGTAAGTCCAAGCACGAATATATGTATCTTGACAACCACAAGTATTATTTCTAATACCACGACTAGGATGCACATAATTAGCTTTAAGACCAATGCAAACAAGAGTGTCATCAGTCAAAGACTCACTACCAACAATCAACTCTCTATCAATAGCAATAATATTACCATCAGTAGTTAGATTAATTTCGCAACCTTTTTCATCATACATATAGTAACAACCATCAGTACGATGATAGAAGAATCGAACGTTATGCTCACGCTTAGGAAATGTACCAAGAGGAAGAACTTGTTTTAACTTGACAATTTTAATATTACATTCCATAGCATTAAGTTTAAACAAATATAACTACGCAGAACCGTTAAGCACTGCGTAGTTTTCCAAGCAACTTTAGTCAGTTGCAGTATTCAGAGAAATGGCATTATCGCCGGAACCTTTAGCTAAAGTCTTAACAGCTTCAAGTTTATTTACAACAGCATCGATCACAGCTTCCGTACCAACAATGATTTGGAATTTGCGAGGACTATTGTTATCAGCGGCAATCTCAGGGAATTGATTAAACTCAGCCGTAGAAATAACAAGATAAGCGACTTTATCAAAGCCAACTTTCGGGTCACCAATACCCCAAGCTTTCTGCCACTCATCATGAGGATTCCAACCCATGTTAATCAGAGAATAACGAAGGTCTTCATCACTAAGAGCAACATCAGCTAAGAAACCGGATAACTTTGTATGTTCAACGGTAATAGTACCATTGGCTTTTTGATCGGCAAGAATACCGAATACGTTCATCGTCAATTTGGTAGGCTTTTTAGCAACAACAGTTATCTGAACAGCACCATCAGCTTTCTCGATAGTAATATCAAACAACTCTTTGTTATAAGCGGTAAGACTAAGGTTTTTCTTAATCTTCTCTACCAACCGATCAACGGTATCAGTAGCATGAATCCGAACAGGTATTTGAACAATCTGAGGATTAGGATTAACCGTCAGACCATGACGATACTCCTCAGAAGAACAAATTTCAATAGCACCACAGAACTCAGCATCTGCATTATATACAATACCTTCAGCAGGCTTAAGTGCCGGATTCGTAAGACCTTTAAGAATAATAGTTTCTTTCTGATCTTTCTCCGTATATTTACGAACATTATAAGTGAAGTTAAAAGGATTAATATCCACTCCACGTTGATTCATAAATCCACCGTCCTTAGTAGGAATTGCAGACATAATTACAAACGGCTCAGGTCTACCAGTAGTAGGCAAAGCAGTACCATAAGCAGTACAAATGCCGAGTTGACCGTTAGATAACTTAGTATCAACAGTAACCTTATCGACAAATGTTTTTCCGTAACTTACAATTCTCATAGTAACGTTTTATTTTAAAGAATTACTTTCATTTATAGCAATTTGATAACCTTCATCTTTAAGTTTACCAAGAAGCTTCTGTGTAGCAAGGTTAATAATCTCGGTTTTAAATGGAAGTTCAGTAACAGTATCAGTTACAATATCAAACCTAGTAGGTTGTCTAAGATATGTGATAGCAACATCAGTAATCACAAACGTATCATCCATATCTACTAAAACCCTATTACTTTCTATCGTACATATAGGATGAATGTGTCTATTAAGACGATTGTGATACGTTTGAAGCATATCCCTACGCTGAACATCAGAAACTAAATCCATACCAGCAGATTTGCTCTCTTGTACCTTTGTAACCACTCCGTCAGAAGTGATAACCTCGTATAAGCCCGAATAACGCTTGTAGTCAAATCGTACTAACTTAATAGTATATTTATCTCCAACTACAATTAGCTGTGGCGTATCGAAGTAAAACACTAGTGATTCGGGGTAATACTCGTTATTGTAGCGTTCATAAGTCACATTGTAACCTTTTCGCAGCAATATGGAGAGCATATAGTTGATATATTCAAATAGACCCTCTTTACGATAGATCTTAGCAGGATAATGAAACGTAACGGTATCATTACCAATTTGAATAACGAAATCTTCTATATAATCGGGAATAGTTTTAAATAGTTCACTGATATTAACAATGTAAATCCTAGCAGTAACAGATTCAATTGCTCGATAACGTTTAAACTTATCATATATAACACTTGCATTATAAGAGACGCCATGTAGGTAATTCGCAGGCAAAAAAGCGAAGCCTCTATTACCCTCATTTGCTAGAAGGTAAAGAGGACTTCTATATGTAGTCTTTAGCACCTGCAAATCATCGTAATAACGACCAGTCTCTTCAAAGGCTTTAATCTTTTGCGTAAGCAGTACGTCAATAGCTTCATTAAGAGCAATATCAATATACTGCGGACGAATAGATTCTTGCCTATTAGCATTAATCTGCTGAATCTTATCGTTTACAGCAATATGTGCTTCTTTACAACTACTATACATACTGACACTATTTTATTAGTTTATAACCGAAGCTTTATAAGCAGTGAAAAGTTGCGCTTTATATTCAACATTTTCAGGAGCAGCTAAGAAAGCCATAACACCCTCAATAGAAGAACCAAGAACTACTTCCGGACGCACAGTATCAAAGTAATTATCACCGTCTTTCGTAATGACTTGAGCGGCAAGTAACTTATAGACTTGTGCCATTGCTTCTACATTCTTGTTATCAAACAGAGAAATAAACGCATCTGCATTCGTTTGAGAAAGTTCAGCTATAGCTGTCTGCAAATCTCCATGCTCCATTTTAATAATCTGTAGAGTATCGGCAGGAGCATTACAGATAAGCATATTTCTAATACGTTTATAAGAAGACTCATCACCTGTGAACAACTGAGCCAACTTAGTAGCAGTATTAACAACAACTTTAGTCTTAGCATCTTTCATACGCTTAACATCTTCAATGCTATGTAAGTAAAATCGAATATTAGTAGATTTCTCAACATCTTCCGGTTTATTAGCAACAGTAGAAGTAAGTAGAGCAAGACGCCAAAGAATATAATCTTGCGGCTTAATAGGAGTCATATACATATACAGATTCTCTTCATGAACCGCAGTACCTTCACCAAATAGCATAGCATCAAAGATAGCTTTCTCTAATTTATTCGGAGCAACCTCAGTATTAATACTGTTCTTTTTAGCCCAATCAAGAATAGCATCACGTTTAACAGGATCGTTAAGAGAAAATTCCCAACCAGTTTCAAGCTCATAACCTTGAGCGGGAACTTCAATAGTTGAGTTTTTAAGATGCTTCAAAACGAGGTCTTGAAAGTTTACATTGCGACTATCAGCAGAAGCTCCAATGATCGTAGGAAGTATAGAAGCCATTTCAGCAGTTTTACTAGATAGAGTAAGAACTGCTTTAATGCTTGGACCGAAAATAGTATTGAAAGCACCAATACTTTTCTGATTCACGACTTGAAACATAGTCGGATTCAGCTTTAAAGCTAAGGTTATTTTGCGTGAGTATATCATATAGTTTATACTTTAGTAAGTTTATACTTTACAATAATCGTAATGTACGCTTATTCAAAAATCATTTCAGCCCAGAAAGAAGTAGTACCATTAAGCATATTAATACCTTGAGAAGATATAACTTCATAGGTAGCAATATCCTCACGTGTACTTAACATCTTATTGTAAGCACCCCATTCTTTAGGAAGAGGAGTAATACCTTGGTAAATACCATATAAGTATTCACGACCTTCTTCACAAACAAGTTGAATATTAGGTTCACCTGAAGTATTATCAACAGAGTGATCCAAGAATACCATAGTGTATGAAGTAACAGGGAAACCTCCATACATACGACCGTTCTTACGATCCATCTCAGCACGAGAACCGCTATCGAACAAGTCAACAACTTTAACTGAAACGGTAGCTCCAGAGTAATGCTTATATTGATTAAAGTAAGCACCATAACTCAAAATACCACCACGACTTTGAATCTCCTCTGCACCAAGTTTATCGAAGTAACCATTACCAATAGCTTCATTCTTGATACATTGTTGGAACATCTTAGAACCACCTTTACCGGTATAAAGAACAATATTCTTATTACTCAAATCAATATCATTACGAACTTCAAAGATACGAGAAAGAATCATATCAATAAGCTCGATAGTCATGAATGAGTATTCGAAGTAGTTACCGAATGCGATAAGAATATCACGAACACCAGCACCACGAGGAATAGGTTTGTTTGAATGTTTTTCTTGATTGTGAATAACACCGTTAATATCACGGTTGTAAGCAGAGAACCACAAATCCTCTTCTAACAAACGTCTACGCATGAACTCGAACTGACGCATTTCATAAGGCATCCAAAGAGTACCTTTAGAACCATCATCATAATCAAGTTCAAACTCGGTTACGATATTAGCAATGTTACCAGTAATAATTTTGGAGAATCTATGGAAACCAAATTGGTTAGTCATTTCACTCCAAGATTCAGCAGTAGAACGAGAACCAGTAGATAATTCACCGGCAATCGTAGGAGCACCCATACCCCAATATTTACCTCTCTCAAAATTGCTGAGATCAATAAACTCATCAGGATTACCACCAAGGATAATCATTTCATAGATATATCCACCAGAAGCAGTTTGCTCACCATCGGTCTGCATACGAACCATGTGCTTTCCGTCAGGAGTAATAGCAGAATACTGATAAGGAATCCAGTTATCTTGGAACTCCGCTTTAAAAGACATAAACCCTTTACCGGGGGTTTGAGTAGGCGTAATCAAACGCACAATCGGGGAAGTGACAGTAGGTTTCCCCATAATTTTCCACTTATACTGAGTATCACCAGCATTAATAGGTTTCTTACGAGAGATATTCCCTTGACCTTCTGTAAGAGAAAGAAGAGGGAATTGATTACTGTTCCTACCCCAAAGATAAGTAAGAGACTTATTCAAATCGACAGCACCAAGAACATTAAAGTTCAATAGCATATCGGCATCAGAGTAAACCTCTTTGGAATACTGTTTTTTTCCAATTTCTCTAAGCATAGTTACGATAATTATTTATTTGAATCAATAATACCACCCGGAACAATAGGACGTCTATTAGAATTAACTTTAGTACCGCCACCTTGAGTGGATACCTTAACTCTAGGTTTACCACTAGAAGTAATGTTCAAACGACGAACAGCTTCTTGTCGTATAGATGCAGCAGCTAACTGACTAATATCAGCACCTAACAAGTTACGAAGTGCTACCATAGCGAACGTTTCATTATCAGCAAGCATATCAAAAACATCTTTCTGAGCTTGCGTATAGAAATCACCATTAACTTCAACAACAGGAGCTGTCAGATACTTAACAATATCTTTACGAGAAAGAATTTGTTCGTTACCATTAACAATTCTTTTAACACCTGCTGTTGGAATTGCAAGACCTCCGATAGTACCTTTATTAACGATCTTATCGTATAAAGAATCAGGAACGTTAAGCACTTTAGCTTTACCATTCTCATCATAGGTAATACCGTAGGCTTTATCAAGAGCTTCTTGAGCAGCTTGATATTCGGCTTCTTGCCTAGCATTTGCAGCTTCAATCTCACGTCTCTGGGCATTGGCAAGATAATCAAGACTCTCTTTAGCAGTTTCAGCTAATACTTTATCAGCTTTAGAAAAACGAATAATACGTTCGATTTGAGCATCAGAAGTACCTTTACGTTTTTCAGCAGAACGAATAACAGCTTCTAACTGATCATCTGATTTATCTTCGAGGGTCATTGTAGTCCAATCAACATGATTAGCAAAACCCTCAAGAGAACCATACGTTTGTTTATAAAGAGCAGCTTGATAAATATCCGGATTAGTACGGAAGAAATTGTTGATAGCTTCACTTTCAGCTTGACGTTTAGCAAGCTCTGCAATATCAGCATCACGTTGAGCAAGACCTTCAACGGTCATTTCATATTTCTTAGGAGTACCATCAGCATTTACCGGGGTTAAACCAGAAATAGCAGAAATAGCAGAAACATCTATAGTTTCTTCTTGAGTTTCAGCAGCAGCAAACTCATCTAACTGAGCTTTAGTGTAAACAATCTCTCCATCTTTAACGGCATTACCGTCAGCATCAAGATCATACTCAACATCACCGTCATCAGTAGTAAGAACAATCTTAGTAGGAGTTTCAGTTTCAGTTTCAGTTTTTTGAGTAGCAGTTTTAGCAGCTTCTTCTTCAGCTTTACGTTTAGCTGCTTCTTCTTCTGCTTTCTTACGTTCTTCTTCTGCTTTAGCAGCTTCTTCTGCTTCTTTAGCAGCTTTAGCCGCTTGTTCAGCAGCTATCTCTTCCGCAGTTTTAGTAGTACTACTATCAGTAACACCACCAGGAACAATAGGATTTGGCATAATGTTTTATCTTTTATAAATTAAGTTATAACAGTGACAAATGTAATAATAATATATGTATTAAAAATGGCATTAGAAATATTATTAGAAACAGCATTAGTACCGCCTATCACACGGCTCTCTGAAATTCCAATTAATTTATGCCATTTTAAGGCTTAAATGAAGACCTCTGACGAACCCAAATTTCAATCGATATAATTGTTCAATTCAACAAAAATAAGAGCCTACATTAAGGCTTCCGTGGCTTATTGGCGTTAATACGATTCATGCGCTTTTGTTCCTCAAACTTGGCACGTTCCAGATTAGCTCTATCAATATCTAAGTTTAACTTAGTCATTTTAAGATAATCGTCAAGAGTACCACTATTAGATTCATCTTCACTAATATAATCATTACCATTCTTATCTACTTGAAGCTTAGCATCAGTAATAATAATATTAGTAAGATTAGTATCAGCAGCAATAGCTTCCTTAGAATCGCGATCAAGTTGAGCTTGTTCAGCTTCAAATTTACGTTGAGCTTCCGCATTAGCAGCACGAGTTTGTTCAATCTCAGCATCCCACTTCTTTTGAATCTCTTCTTTTTGAAGTTCAAATTGACGTTGAGCTTCGGCAGCTTCTTTAATATATTTGCGTAAAGAAGCAATGTTATGATTACAAACAGCTTCAGCAGCTACATCGTAATTTCCATTTTGAGCAGCACCAAAAGCAATTTCCTCAAGCTTACGTACTTGTTCATTAAGTTCAGCAGAGTTACCAACAAAGATACCTAAATTAGAATTAACAAAGTCAGTACCATTTACACGAACTTGAACAATCTCATTGGTATTAGGATCTACATAAGAACCTTCATAGCCATCAATCCAAGCAATTTTAGCAGCATCAAGATTAGCCATCATATCACGAGAGCGGAAGCAATCAAAGATTTTAAGTGACCACACAGATCCCATTAGAGCCTGATTAAGTCCCATCTCAGTAACAGCTTTACCGGCACGAGCTTGAATATCTCCCGCACGCTGATCGTTCATATTAGCAAGTTCATACGCTTCTTGCTTAATAGACTGCTTAATCTGATTAATAGTTGTAAGATAATTAATCATTGTAGTATTAGCAATCTCTTTAATAGCTTGAAGTGATGCTTGTTGCTTAGCTATTTCACTATCATCAAATACAAGAGTACCATCTCGATTAGCTGCATCAAGACGCTCTTCCATAGTCATATCTTTAGTATCAGCTAAGAAACTTTCAGGTATCAATAGCCATGATCGGAATTTACTAATAGTACGTTCCTCAACTAAAGTATAAAGACGATAAAGAGCAAGATAAGGTAATAAGCGATAAGGAATAGGTTTAGGATTATTAAGAAGCATCAAACGACTTAAACCATTATAAGGTAATTTACAATGATTAAGATTATTCACTTCTTCACGTTGAACAATGATAGGTTGAGATTTAGTATATACACCCCAATCTTTATCACCAAAACGATAAGCTTCCCAACATTGAAGAACCCAAGTATATTCAATATCAATATCACCAAGAGTAGTATCTAAGACATAATCTTCATCAACAATCTTTTGCTCAATCTCACCATAAGCATTAGTGTAAGTAAGAACACCACGCTTCATAGGAACCTTAAAAACACAATGACGAGCTTTGAGGACCCCGGTAGAGGGCAAGGAGTGGTACGGAGCAGCATTCTGCGCATCAATCGTAGGATTAAAAGCAATCTCACGAGAACGAAGCATAACAGGAGTAACTGTATATTCACCCGTACTTTCATGATTATGAATTATATCTTTGATATAAGCAATATCTCTTTTAGAAAGAACTTCTTGATATTCACCAATTATATCATTGATGTTAATATCAAACTCTCGCATCCCATAATCATCATCTTCAACAAAAAGATTACCACTATCAATTCGATAATACTCAAGAGGAGAAATAATTTCAAAAATAACATCATTGTATCTTACATCACGATAAGAATAAACACTTTCAGTACAGAACCAATAATAGAAAGCTTGAATATATTTCTCATTAGCTTTAATAAGGGAATTAAGAAGATTAAGAGTTTTCTGACCACGATCAGCTTCTTCATCAATCCAATCCTTAGCAGCTTGTTTCATAAAGTCTTCAGCAGATGGAAGATCTTTAGAAGGCTCACCGGTTTGAACACCGTTAGCATTCATGATGTTTATAAATTGCTGACGAAGAAGACCATCAAGAGCAACACGAAGATCAGCGTTACGTCTAGTGACAACATCAATATCGGCATTATAAACTTGGTAGTTATTATAGGTGTTAATGAACTCTCCTATATATTTCTCTTTAATAGGAGTAATAAAATCAACATCTCTAATCTTACCAGGCAAATCTTCTTTTCTACCATTAACGGAGTTGTAGGTCGCCATTACATACTTGTAAGTAGATTCATCTACAATTCCATTTGCAGCGTCAAGAAAGGCTTTAATATCTGCTTTATCATTATTAGAATGAGCAGTAGCAATAACCCAATCACACATAGCCTTAGTCCAAACAGCTCCACGCTTAGTAGCTTCCGAAGCAAAAACATCAGGCTTTTCTAAAGAATTAGGAATCTTAGAAGCATCCATTTAACGACGATTTAAACGATTTGCAATACGTCTGTCATTATTCTCTGTATTACCTTCAACAAGACGCTTAGTATTTAAAGAATCTGCAAGAAAGACATACATAGCAACAATAGCAGCACTAATATGGTCGAAGTTACCCTCAGCAGTAAATCTCTGACACTCTAGAAGCAATCGAACACTACTAATAGACTTAAGTCTACGAATAGGTTTACCATCAGCAGTATATGAAAGAGGTTCATAAATAAACTCCTTTAGCATACGAAGACCATTATATTTCTTATCACCATCACCAATTACAATACCATAATCATTATTGTTAGGATTAGTCAATTTACGAGTATTGGCATTGGTTGGATCAAGCATTAAGTAACGTCTAAGTTTATATTTAATAAAGTTAGAAACAGTCTCACCAGTACCAGCTTCCGGACAACATTCAGCATTATACATAAGACACATACCCATAGTGACTATATCATTTTGCTCCATTGTGTCCAAACGCCCTATATATTCGCATACAAGCAGTTTTTGATTTGGATATGGAGTAATAGTATTACTACGCATCCATACTTGTGCAGAATAAAGAGAATGTTTATCTGTTACGTCTTTTTGAGCCTTATCTACCTTATACGCATCCACACTAACAAAATATAAATCTTTAGGCACTTCACCATTTACTAAGAACGGACGATAATACATTCTAACGCAACCATGAGTATCATCACGAGAACCATGCGGAACTTGATTAACAAACTCATGGAATCTACCTTTACCAAATATATCACGTTTAATACATTCAGCTTTTGGTATAAATTCAGCTTTATTAGAATTACCTAAATCATTAACAACAATCCAACCGTCTTGAAAGAATCTAGTAGCATTATCATTAATTAAATCTGAAACGTGTAGATTAAGTTCAGGAGAAGCGAACATATTCTCTGTTGTATTAATGAACGCTTCGGCAGGAGTATTAGCACGTTGGGCTTTATAGATTATATGAGTTTCACTATCATTATTATGAAAATGATTCTCTTTATCTTGTTTATCCCAAGCATAAGCAGTGAATATAATTGAATTACCACGTTCAACATAAGGTTCACAATCCCATACTTGTGGAAAGAAGAAACCACATACTTCATGACGTTTATTAATATCCCAAACGTTTTCCATGCAAAGCATCTTATTCATTTTGGGATTATAAAAGGCTTTACTAAATGCAGCCCAGTTAGCACCTTTAGTACCACCCGTACCATAAATACGAATAGTACCAACAGATATAGCACCAGACTCTGTATTAGATAAAGTAACGTCAAGAGCTTTTTGGAGATTAGGACAATTATGTGTAATTGTAAAATCTTCAAGTAAACATAAATGATCTCCATCTAACTCAAATCCATAATATTTATCATAACCAACACGCTGTATATCAAAGGTAGTTTTGTTAGAATTTAAAGCTTTTTTATGAACAGGACATTGTTTACGTTTAACTTTAGTCGGTATCATATCACAATTACTAAGAAGTTTGACTTTATAATAAGTCTTAGAACCATGATGTAAAACACTAACAGATGTTTTAATACCTAAACTTCGAGCTATATAAACAATAGCATCAGCAATATTTTTACGTTTTTGCGTTATTTCGAAATTATGTTTTTTAACATCTAAATAACCATCTGTATCAATAAGTCCAGCTAAAAGTTGAAGTCTAACAATTCTATCATTCTTAATATAATCATCAGGTATATGTTTATTATTAAATAGATTTAGAGTTTTGAGTGCGTTTCTAAAAACATTCACATTATAACCTTCTATATTTCTAATACCAACATTAATAGCTTTATCAGTATTATTATATTTACTAATAGATAGTTGTAAATGTTTTCCTTTAATATAATCATTAAGATATTCAATAATTTCTATGTCAGAACAACAAATATCATTATCATAACTATCTCCATCTCCTAGCCAAACGCCTAAAATATAAGGATCTAAAATAACATCTTTATGTTTAAATTCAATACCAATTCTTTCTAGACCATAAAGTTCTTTAGCTCTAGGGGTTTTAGTTATATGAGCTATATATTCAGGGGCAGTTATATTTTTTATAATATTAGTCGTACTTTTAAAAATAGTTCTAATGATATGTTTACTATTTACAGTATGAGGTATTCCATTTGTAGGAATAATTTTGTACATATCATCAAATCCACTAGTAGTTGCAAGAACAGTTCTAGGTGTACTATCAGGTCCCATAAGAATATCACCAACAACTATATCTTCAACATTTTTTAAAGAACCATCAAACATTACAAATTTAGTTCCTGCTAAAAAGCATTTACCGGCTTCTTCAAAATCTATTTCTATGGCTTTTTTACCAACAGCAGCACTTTCATTTTTTCCGATAGCAACTGAATACAAATTAGATAACCATCCGAAGTTTTTTAAACCTTTGCTGGATACTCTATAACCCAATAAGATGTCATCAATGGACTCGGATATGAATCCACGTTTCCAAAACGTATGTTCCTCAAAATGGTCAAGACATTTCTTAGCCATAAACGTAGTAGCACCTTTATCTGTAAGATAAGCTAATTGGTCAGCAGCAAGAGTTACCGTAACATTCGGAAATAAGTTAATTGTATTTGCAGCTTGACTACCACGTTTATATGAGAAACCTTTACGACGGGCTTTAGCCTTAGTAAGATGAAACTTATTATTAGCAATAAACTCATCTATTTTGAAGTTCCAATAGTCACCATCCCAATAACGAGGAAAACCCATAACAGTCTCAACGTGTTCAGCACCTTCACGTTTAAGTCTTGCACGTTCTTTATCATTAGGTGTACGTTCAATACGACCATAATTAAGATAAGTATAATGCGCACCGGTTATACGTAAAGGTTGAAGTAAACTTTCACGTTCCTCATCAGTAGTATTAGCATCAAAGAACTTAGGAATATCTTTATAATAAAGTTTAGCTTTAATAAAAACACCTTTCTTACGACGAGATGTTTCTCTTTGCCAAAATGATTCATAAGCCGGAGTACTAGGGTCATAATCACAATACGTACCATATTCATCAAAAGTATCAGCAGCTTTAGAAAGTCTTTCTATATTAATAACAATGAAATCGATATTCATAAGAATACCACCAGAGTTACCAATAAGAAAATCATTATCCGGATCATATAAAGGCTTATTAGTAATATAACTAATACCCTCGGATGCTTTCAGATATTTACTTTTATCTTCACAGAGATAATCTATAAAAGGAATATCTCCACGTTTATAGCCCCATTTATTCTCAGGAGCAGCATTGATACCATCACAACTATTTTTCCAATAAGCATGAATAAACATAAAGTTATCAATAGCATCTTGTGAAAACTCATATTTACTATTCATAGCTTAATCAATCATATCTATTCCACCACCAACACCATTATCTATATTGTTATGCACATCCATTGAAGCAGCAAGCTCTTTACCACCACGAACGATAGTTTTCTTGAGTTTAGACTTAACGTAATTATCTTCTGCTTCTTTAAGTTCTGCAATAAGTTTAGGTAAGTCTTTACCCATCTTCGTAATCTCACGCATATAACCGAGCATACCACCGATCTCTTCTTTAGTAAAAGAGTCTTTCTTTAGGTCATTACGAAGATTCTTATTCATAACAGCCATAAGATCTTTACCAGCTTGAAGGGCATTAACAGTTTCAAAGAACATCTGTCCAACATAATTGATATTATGCTCAACAAGCCAATTGATAGCTTCAATCATATCTTTAGTTGGTCTAAAGTCTGAATTAAGTTGAGCAACCTCAATAGCATAATCAAAAGCCTTTTGATCTTTTAAACCATTACGATGAATATATCCATCTTCATCAGCATAACAATCAATAAACTTAAATATTTTATACATAAGCTCTCTATCATTATGCCAATCATTATATATCTTAGCAAGAACAGGAACTTTAAGAATCTGCTCTATATTAAGAATAATTTTAGAACCTTCAACTAACCATACATGTAATGCCATAATCAATAATTTTATCTGTTTTATTACGAGCAACAAAAAAGCCCGTACCAACTTAATGATACGGGCAAATATAAGAATTACTTCTTAAATACAAAACATAAGAATGACAAAATAAAATCTTTATAATAACTATTACTTTACCATATATTATTAGTAATCAAATTAATAGTTTCAGTTATTTCTCTTGATACAATAATATCTTCTTCTTAATCATCAGCATCATTATAAGCATCACAGCCAACACTTAATATTTTATTTCCGATGTCTTCATCAGGAGTAACAGTTACAAATGATTTTTTTCATAATTAATTTTATGGATTAATAATACAATCACAAATACAAATTGTAGGATCTAAAGTAGAACTCTTCATTGTAACAATAATTTCTCCTCCCAAAGATCTAATATCATTCATCATAGTTTTAACTAAATTATGATTATAAGGATTCTGATATACCAGTTGACCACCGGAAAAATAGTCATCAATAAAAGTACTTCCATCAGACGTATAAGTAAACGTTTTAGGAGAATTACCAACTACTGTTATTTCAATAGTATCAATAAACCAACCTGTAGTTATAACAACTTCCGGTCTAAATGCACCTAAATTAAAAACACCAAAATAAGTATAATTAGATGAGAGTAATGCAGTCTTAGGATAATTAAATACAGCTTCTAAAGTTTTAGAAGATTCAGTATATCCTTTTTCAAAATCCATTCCACTAATAGTACCATCAATAATAAATCCTAAATCAATAATAGGATATAATACACCTGATTGAAAAATATCTATAGTTTTAGATATCCTCCCCTCCCAGTAACATTTAGAACTTCTTTTCTATTCGTAAATAAAGTCGTTTTATCACAAACAATATTTAATATATTATCATTTTG